>Ga0208586_1000877_pt1 | contig 10152 bp, 6 predicted proteins | sample NGESurshal072012_6_FD_184471 | JGI IMG/M metagenome (GOLD analysis project Ga0208586, IMG submission 184471) | Arctic peat soil microbial communities from Barrow, Alaska - NGEE Surface sample 53-3 shallow-072012 (SPAdes) | ecosystem: Environmental > Terrestrial > Soil > Wetlands > Peat ... | reverse complement strand
TGCTGCGCGGCCGGCTCGGACTGGTGCTCACCGCCATCCGCGACGACGAGGTGGCCGCGCGCAGCTCCGGCGCGCGGGTCGGCCTGGCCCGGCTGCTGGTGTTCGTGGTGGCGGGCGCCGGCTGCGGCGCCGCGGGCGCGGTGCTGGCGATCAGCCAGCTCCAGGTGCAGCCGGGCGCGGTCTTCAGCGTGCAGTGGACCGCGGAGATGGCGTTCGCGACCATCATCGGCGGGCTGGGCACGATCGAGGGACCGATCCTCGGCACCGCGGTCTACATGGTGCTGCAGCAGACGCTCGCCTCCTACAACGCGTGGTACCTGATCGTCCTGGGGATCGTGGCCATCGTCATCGCGCTGTGGTCGCGCCGCGGCCTGTGGGGCCTGATCGACGAGCACCTGCACCTCCGGCTGTTCCCGGTGGGGTACTGGCTCTGGCCCGGCGACCAGGAGCCCCCGGCGGCCCGCATGCTGGCCCGCCTGCGCCGCGCCGGCAACTAGCCAGGTCATACTGGAACGTGCTGCTGAGCGAGATGGCCGGCGCCTCCGAGGCCGTAGCGGGGACCTCGTCGCGGCTGGCCAAGATCGAGGTGCTGGCCAGGGCCCTGCACGACGCGGGCCCCGCCGAGGTGACGATCGCGGTCGCCTACCTGTCGGGAGAACTGCCCCAGCGCCAGATCGGGGTGGGCTGGGCCGCGCTCCGGCAGGCGGCACCCCCGGCCGGCCACCCGACGCTCACGCTGACCGACGTCGACGCCGCGTTCACCGCCATCCGCGCGGTGTCCGGTAAGGGTTCGGTGGCCGCCCGGAAACAGCTCGTGGACGACCTGCTGGGCCGGGCAACCGCACACGAGCAGGCCTTCCTGTTCCGGCTGCTGTCCGGGGAACTGCGCCAGGGCGCGCTCGAGGGGGTCATGGCCGAGGCGATCGCGCGCGCCGCCCAGGTCCCCGGCCCCGAGGTACGCCGTGCGCTGATGCTCTCCGGCTCCATGAGCACGGTCGCGCAGGCCGCCCTGGCGGGGGGCAGTGCCGGGCTGGCCGGCTTCGGCCTTCAGGTCGGGCGGCCGATCGGCCCGATGCTCGCCTCCAGCGCCCCGACGATCGGGGACGCGCTCGCGCGGATCAGCCCGGCCGCGGTGGAGTGGAAGATGGACGGCATCCGGATCCAGGCGCATATCCGGGACGGGCATGCGCGGCTGTTCACGCGCACGCTGGATGACATCACCGACCGCCTGCCCGAGGTGACCAGCGCCCTGGCCGGGCTGCCCGTCCGCGACGCCGTCCTGGACGGTGAGGTGATCGCGCTCCGGGAGGACGGCCGCCCGCACCCCTTCCAGGTCACCGCGTCACGGACCGCGCGGCGCACCGGGGAAACGGACGCGGGCCTGGCGGCCTTCATGTTCGACATCGTGCACCTGGACGGCGCGGACCTCATCGACCGGCCCGGCGCGGAACGCTTTGCGGCGCTGGCGCGGGTCGTGCCGGAACGGCTGCGGATGCCCCGGCTCGTAACCAGTTCGGCGCCGGAGGCTACGGAGTTCTTCACCGACTCGATCGCGCACGGCCACGAGGGGGTCGTGGTCAAGTCGCTGGACACCCCGTACACCGCAGGCCGCCGGGGCGCGGGCTGGATCAAGGTCAAGCCCCGGCACACCCTGGACCTGGTGATCCTGGCGGCCGAATGGGGACACGGCCGGCGCCGCGGCACGCTGTCGAACCTGCACCTGGGGGCGCGCGATCCGGACACGGGCGGCTTCATCATGCTGGGGAAGACGTTCAAGGGCCTGACCGACGAGATGCTCGCCTGGCAGACCGAACGGCTGCTGGCGCTGGAAGACCGGCGCGACAGCTACACCGTCTACGTCCGGCCGGAACTCGTCGCGGAGATCGCCTTCGACGGGGTGCAGCGCAGTCCCCGCTACCCGGGCGGCCTGGCGCTGCGGTTCGCCCGCGTGCTGCGGTACCGGGAGGACAAATCAGCCGCCGAGGCCGACACCATCGAGAGCGTCCGCGCCACCCAGCCGGATTAGCCTCCCGAACGGACCTGGGCGGAGCCTTCCGCACGCTGCGGAGCCCGGGTTTGCCCGGGATAGACGTCGGTTTTCCGCACATGCTGCGGAAAACCGGCGCCGATCATGAACGAGGTGGGCCGGGGGGATGCGCTGGCGGGGGCTACTTCTTCTTGCGGCGCTTGTTGCCCTGGGCGCGGAAGGCGGCGGGGACATTGCTGTCGGGGGTGCCGAGGCCGGGGAGGCCGCCGAGCCCCTTGGGCAGGCCACCGGGCAGGCCGCCCTTCTGCAGGGCGGCCAGCGTCTCGGCCATGTCCTGGTTGGTGAGCCCCTCCGGCAGGCCGGCGCCCAGACCGCCCGCGCGCCCGTTGCCCGGGACCGCGTTCTCGGCGTCCGCCCCGTTGCCGACCGCCTTCGCGGCCGCGCGGCGCGGGTCGCCGCCGGGGTGCTTCTTCTTCGTCTTCTTGCCCTTGACGGCCTTGTTCGCCGCGCGGCGCATGCCCGGCGGCATGCCCGGGATGTTGCCCATGCCGCCGCCCATGAGCGCCCGCATCTGCTTCTGGCCCTCTTGGAAGTTCTGGATGAGCGAGCCCACCTGGCCCGGGGTGACACCGGACCCGCCCGCGATCCGCGCCCGCCGGGAACCATTGACGATCTTGGGGTTGCGCCGCTCCTCGGGCGTCATCGACTGGACGATCGCGGCGGCCCGGTCCAGGTCCTTGTCGTTGACCTGACTGAGCAGCTCCTTGTTGCGGCCGGCCCCGGGCAGCATGCCGAGCAGGTTGCCGATCGGACCCAGCTTGCGGACCATCTGGATCTGCTCGACGAAGTCCTCGAGGGTGAGCCCCTCACCGGAGATGAGCCGGTCGGCGAGGGCGTTCGTCTGCTCCTCGTCGAAGGCCCGCTCCGCCTGCTCGATCAGGGTGAGCATGTCGCCCATGTCGAGAATGCGGGACGCCATCCGGTCAGGATGGAAGACGTCGAAGTCCGCGAGCTTCTCCCCCGCGGACGCGAACATGATCGGGCGCCCGGTGAGCTGGGTGATCGACAGGGCGGCACCACCGCGGGCGTCCCCGTCGAGCTTGGTGAGCACCACCCCGTCGTAACCGACGCCGTCCAGGAACGCCTGCGCCGTGGCCACCGCGTCCTGGCCGATCATCGCGTCGACGACGAACAGGATCTCGTCCGGCTGGACCGCGTCCCTGATCGCCGCGGCCTGGCCCATCATCTCCTCGTCGATGCCCAGGCGGCCCGCGGTGTCGATGATGACCATGTTCTGCTGGCGGCGCTGCGCCTCTTCCAGCGACTGGCGGGCGACCGCGACCGGGTCGCCGACGCCGTTGCCCGGCTCGGGCGCGTACACGGGCACGCCCGCGCGCTCCCCCAGCACCTGGAGCTGCTGGACGGCGTTGGGGCGCTGAAGGTCCGCGGCCACGAGCATCGGCGTGTTGCCCTGCTCGCGCAGCCACAGGGCCAGCTTGCCGGCCAGCGTCGTCTTACCGGAACCCTGCAGACCGGCGAGCATGATGACGGTGGGCGGGACCTTGGCGAACCGCAGCCGCCGGGTCTCGCCCCCCAGGACATCGATCAGTTCGTCGTGAACGATCTTGATGACCTGCTGCGCCGGGTTCAGCGCGCCGGAGACCTCCTCACCGCCCGCCCGCTCCTTGACCCGGGCGATGAACGCCCTGACGACCGGGAGCGCGACGTCGGCCTCCAGCAGCGCGATACGTATCTCGCGCGCGGTCGCGTCGATGTCGGCAGCCGATAGCCGTCCCTTGCCTCGCAGGGAGGAAAAGACCTGTGTCAGCCGTTCGGAAAGGGTTTCGAACACGTTTCTATGCCATCCTCGCGCGTGCGCTACTAAGACATCCAGGCTATCTGGTGCGTAGAGCCGGGAGGGCAGTGTTAGCCCGGGGGGGATGACCCCCCGGGCCCCCCGCATGCGCTCCGCGCCCCGCGGTGGTACTTCGCCGAGACACCGGCCGCTCGCCGGGCCGGAGGCCCGGACTCGCTGGGCCGGTATGAGCGCCTCGCCGTAACCTGATAGTGGTGGCCGCTTGGCGGTGGCTGCTCGGCCGGGCCGGAGGCCCGGGACTCGCTGGGCCGGTCACGAGCGCCTCGCCGTAACCCGCGTACGGTGCTCGCCGAAGCAGTGGCCGCTCGGCCGGGCCGGAGGCCCGGACTCGCGGCCGCTATAACGATGTCCGGTCATGTTAGGGCGGACAGGACGGCTTCTACGGTGGCCTGGCGGAGGGCCTTGCCGGTGAGGGGCTTACCTGCTTCGTCGGCGACGTAGAAGACGTCGACGGCCTCGGCGCCGAGGGTCTCCACCCGGGCGGAGCGCAGGTCGAGGCCGCAGCCGCCGAGGGCACGGCCGACCCGCCAGAGCAGGCCCGGCTCATCGTGGGCCCGGACCTCCACGACCGTGGCGGTCAGCGAGGCGTCGTCTACCAGGGTCACCTTGGGCGGGGCGACCATCGCGCCGCGCGGCCGGGCGGCGCGGGCGCGGCGCTCCAGGCGCTCCTCGACGTCGAGGCGGCCCTCCAGCATCCGGCGCAGATCGCCGACGACCAGCGCGCTGTCCGGGGGATCACCAAACTCGGGTACCACGCTGAAGACCGCGACCGCGGTGGTCCCGATCGACGTGGCGTTGGCCCCGCGGACCGTGAGCCGGTGCGACGCGAGCACCCCCGCGGCCCGCCACAGCAGGCCGGGCCGGTCGGGCGCCACCACCGTCACCTCGTCGCCCTCGATGACGGCCGCCGGGCCGCCCTTTTCGGCCAGCGCGAGCTGATCCGGGCGCAGCGGCCGGGCGCCTGGCGGCGGATCGCCGGCCAGCACCGCCGCGACCCTTTTGACCAGGTCCGAGACCAGGCCGGCCTTCCAGTCGTTCCAGGCGGCAGGCCCGGTGGCCATCCCGTCCGCCGCCGCCAGCGCGTGCAGCAGTTCCAGCAGCGGACGGGAGCCGACGGTGCGGGCGACCTGCTCGACGGTCACCGGGTCATCCAGGTCGCGCCGGGTGGCGACCATGGGCAGCAGCAGATGATGGCGGGCCGCCCGCGCGATCAGCTCGGCGTCCGCTTCCGGAAAGCCGACGCGGTGGGCCACGTCGCGCGCGACGACCTCGCCGCTGACACTGTGGTCGCCGGGCCAGCCCTTGCCGAGGTCGTGCAGCAGGGAGGCGACCAGCAGCAGGTCGGGGCGGGCGACATCACGGGTCAGCGCGGCTGCGTACGCCGCGGTCTCCACGAGGTGACGGTCGACGGTGAAGGTGTGCAGCGGGTTCCGCTGCGGGCGGTTGCGTACCCGTTCCCAGTCCGGGATCAGCGCGGTCACCAGGCCCTCCTGGTCGAGCGCCTCCCAGACGCCGATGGCGGCGTGACCGGCCCCGAGCAGGGCGATCAGCGCGTCACGGGCCTCCGCGGGCCAGGGCACCGGCAGGGACGGGCAGTCCGCCAGCCGGGCCAGCGCCCGGGGCGCCAGCGGCCGTCCCGCCTGCGCGGCCGCGGCCGCCGCACGCAGCACCAGGACCGGATCGGAGGCGGGATCGGCTGCCCGGGCCAGCACCACCTCGCCGTCCTGCTCGACGACACCGTCGGCGAGCGGGCGGCGCTCCAGCTTGCGCCGCCGCAGCCGCCGTCCCGCGGCCCGTTCGGCCTGCCGGAAGGCGTGATCGACGGCGTAGGCCACCGTGCGCCCGGCGCCCGCAAGCTCGCGCAGCAGCGCGTCCCCGTCGAGCAGGCCGGCGGCGCGCGCTACCTCGTCGTGTTCCTCGAGGACCAGCCGGTCGGAGGCCCGCCCGGTGATCTCGTGCAGGATGTGCCGGGCGTCGAGGATCGACTCGTACGCGGCGCGAACGCGAGGACCCGGAGCGGAAGCCACCCAGGCCGCCGCGATGGCCTGGATCGCGTGCACGTCGCGCAGGCCGCCCCGGGCCTCCTTGAGGTCTGGCTCCAGGAGGAAGGCCAGCTCGCCGAAGATCCGGGCGCGCTCGTCGTGCAGGTCGCGAAGATCGGCCAGCCTGGTGCGGGCCCCGGCCCGCCAGTCCTCCAGGGCACCCTCACGCAACTGGGTCGTCAGGCTAGGGTCACCGGCGACGTGGCGGGCGCTGAGCAGTCCGAGAGCCACCTTGATGTCGGCTCGGGCGACCCGGCGGGCCTGGGGGACCGTCCGTACCGCATGGTCCAGCCGTGCCCCGGAGTCCCAGACCGGATACCAGATCCGGTCCGCGATCGAGGCGATGCCGTCGCGCCCGGCGTGCAGCAGGAGAACGTCGAGGTCGCTGCCGGGCAGCAGCTCGCGGCGCCCGTAGCCACCCACCGCGACCAGGGCCACACCAGGCTCGGCCCCCAGCATGCCCGCGAGCCACCGATCGGTTTCGGTAGTCCTGCGAGCACGGTCCGCAGCGAACGACGTCATCAAGGCCACAGAATTCCCCGTACGGCAGGCGCGGTCTAGATCGCGTCGGTACCGCGTTCTCCCGTGCGGACTCTGACGATGGTGTCGACGGGCACCGACCACACCTTTCCGTCGCCAATCCGCCCGGTCTGCGCGGCTTTCAGGATGACACCGATGAGATCGTCGGCGTCCTCGTCGTCGCAAAGAACCTCAACCCGGACCTTGGGCACCAGGTCGATCTGATACTCCGCGCCCCGGTAGACCTCGGTGTGTCCGCGCTGCCTGCCGTAACCGCTCGCCTCGACCACAGTCATGCCGTGCACCCCGAACGCCTGCAGCGCGGCCTTGACGTCGTCCAGCTTGAACGGCTTGATGACCGCGGTCACGAGCTTCATAGGACCACCCTTTCGTTCTCCTGGCAGGTACTTTCCGCCGCAGGAGTTTCCGGAAGTGTGCCGGAATGTGTCGGCAGCGTGAAGCCGGAGGGTTTTATGTTACGTACACGTTTCCTAGCATCTGACTTGCTTCTGCGCGAGCCGACGTGCCCGGTCATACCCACAATGGAAACGGCGGAACGGGAACGGCGAGGGGAAACGCGCGGCGTGGGCCAGGTCGAACTGGTGGGCAGACCAGCAGGGCGACCGATCAGAACGGGAAACGGTCATATTTAACCGGAATATGGCGCTGGCCGGCGGTAACGCGATACCGCGCCGGATTACCGGGGTCGTCACCGGCCGGCCCGGGATAGTCCTCGGCGAGCCCGGGATAGTCCTCGGCGAGCCCGAGGTGGTCACCGGCCGACCCAGGATACTCGGCGCGGGGGGCCGGGACGACAGGCTGAGCCCGGGTCTGCGCAGCGCCGCCCGCGTACCGGTCCCAGTCCACCCGGGTCTCCCGGCCCGCGTAAGCCTCACGGCCTTCGTAGGTCTCCTGGCTGGCATAGGTCTCCTGGCTGGCATAAGTCGCCTGGCCCACGTACGGGCCCTGATCCGCGTACGGGCCCTGGCCCGCGTACGGGCCCTGGCCCGCGTACGGGCCCTGATCCGCGTACGGGCGGTCCGGGGCGGGGCGGCCCAGCGCGGCCCGGGTGGCCGCGCGGTGGGCTTGTTCCACCAGGATCGTGGCGCGCCCGCTCGCCTCGGCCAGGATCCGCTCGCGGCGCCGCTGGGCGTCGTGGGCTACCTCCCGGCTGTAGGCCTGGGCGTCGGCGACGCACCGTTCGGCGGTCTGCTGCGCCGTGGCCAGGATGCGGAGGGCCTGCTCGCTGGGCGCCTGCGCCGCGGGCCGGGCGGACGCGGGCCGGGCGGACGGAAGCTCGCGGCCCGGGGCGGCGACGGGCGCGCTGAGCGGCATCGCCGGTGCCGTACCGGCCCGGTTCCGGGCAGGCGCCCGGCCACGCAGCCGTCGGACCTCGGCGTAGAGCCGGGCCCGCTCCTCCAGCAGCCGGGCCAGCTCGTGCTCGACGCGGGCGCAGAAGTCCCGCACGTCGTCCTCGTCCAGCCCGCGGTGGCCCAGACGGGCCACGCGGAATGACATCGACTGCACAGCCCCGGGGGTCAGCCGGGCGCGGTTCGGCGTCGGTAACGTCATCAGGGGCTCCCAACCTGAGAGGCTGCACGGCGGGTCCGGCCGGCCACCGGCCGGGAAGCGATGAGGGCGGGCATAGCCGGGCTTCGGTCCCGGCGAGGGGCTCGGGCACAGGTGACCGTTACGGCACCGGGGCGGAAATGGCACGGCGAGCGCCCGGGCACCGGCGTTAAAGCAAGCGGACGGGGCCCGCATGGTTCGCGACGATGCGTGGTGGCACGCGCACCACACGGGATCACAGTCAGGCGCTGGACGGCCATGGCGATTTGCTCCGGGGATGACATCGGCGAGGGCCCGTCAACGGCATCATAACGGAGTGAGCTGCTCTAAACGGCGATTAATGGCCCTCAAGTCGCGGGTCGCACCAAACGGTGATTATAAAGCTGTGAAACACATTTATATCATCGGCATTTATGTATACGGCACCACAAGGGACATCCTTTAATGACGCCGTCCATGCGATATGCGACATTACGGGCGATTTGCACCCGCATAACGGCCTCGTTTCGGGGCTTAGGCCAGATAGGTGACCGGGTCGCGCCCGATCCGGCCCGGACCGAAAGTCCCCGTCCAGGCGCCCTAGGCGGCCAGGATCGCGTCCACGAACGTGGCCGGGTCGAACGGGGCCAGGTCATCCGGGCCCTCGCCCAGCCCGACGAGCTTCACGGGCACACCTAGCTCACGCTGGACGGCGATGACGATCCCGCCCTTGGCGGTGCCGTCGAGCTTGGTCAGGACGATGCCGGTGATGTCCACGACCTCGGCGAACACCCGCGCCTGCCGCAGCCCGTTCTGCCCGGTGGTGGCGTCCAGGACGAGCAGCACCTCCCCGACCGGGGCCCGCTTCTCGATCACGCGCTTGACCTTGCCCAGCTCGTCCATCAGACCGGTCTTGGTGTGCAAGCGGCCGGCCGTGTCCACGAGCACGACGTCCACCCCGAGGTCGGCGCCCTCGCGCACCGCCTCGAACGCCACGCTGGCGGGGTCGGCCCCGTCACGGTCGGCCCGCACCGTCCGGACTCCGACCCGTTCGCCCCACGTCTGCAGCTGGTCGACGGCGGCCGCGCGGAACGTGTCGGCGGCGCCGAGCAGCACGGTCTTGCCGTCACCCACCAGGACCCGGGCCAGCTTGCCGACGGTGGTCGTCTTGCCCGTGCCGTTCACGCCCACCATCAGCACCACCCCCGGGGCGCCCTCGTGGCGTTCCAGGTGCAGCGAGCGGTCCATGTCCTCGCCGATCTGGGTGATGAGCTCGGTCCGCAGCAGGGTGCGCACCTCGTCGACGCCCCGCACGCCGAGCACCTTCACCTTGGTCCGCAGGTCATCGACGATCTGCCGGGCCGGGACCACGCCGACGTCGGCGGTGATGAGGACCTCCTCGATCTCATCCCAGGTGTCGTCGTCAAGCCGGTCCCGGGACAGCAGCCCGAGCAGCACCGAGCCGACGGACGACTGCGAGCGCGACAGGCGCTCCCGGAGCCGGACCAGCCGTCCCGCCGAGGGCGGCGGCTTCTCGAGCTCCGGAGCCGGTGGCTGCTCGGGTACCCGCTGCTCCGGTACCCGCGGCGGCGCCGTCGGGGTGATGACCGCCTGCGCGGAGTCCGCTGCGTCCTGCCCCGGCGTCCGCAGCTCGGGCTGCCCCGGGGCCTCGGGCGGCGAAACGACCTCGACGGGACCCTCGCCGCGACGGCGGCGCCGGGGCCGGACCAGGAGCAGCCAGCCCATCTCGGCAACGACGGCGACGAAGAAGACCGCCAGGACAATGATGAGAATTAGAGTTTCCATGACCGTTCTCAGTCTCTCAGTCCGCTGTGTCCCCTCAGCTGCGGGGCCCCGGCAGTCTAGACGCTACGCCGGCTCGCGCTCGCTCAGGCGCTGGCTCACCACCGCTGAGACACCATCGCCCCGCATGCTCACGCCGTACAGGGCGTCGGCGACCTCCATCGTTCTCCTCTGGTGAGTCACGACGATGAGCTGGGAACTTTCCCTCAGCTCACTGAAGACAACCAGCAGGCGCTGCAGGTTGGTGTCGTCGAGAGCCGCTTCGACCTCATCCAGCACGTAGAACGGGGAGGGCCGGGCCTTGAAAATCGCGCACAGGAAGGCGATGGCGGTCAGCGACCGCTCACCGCCGGACAGCAGGGACAGCCGCTTGACCT
>Ga0208586_1000876_pt1 | contig 10154 bp, 11 predicted proteins | sample NGESurshal072012_6_FD_184471 | JGI IMG/M metagenome (GOLD analysis project Ga0208586, IMG submission 184471) | Arctic peat soil microbial communities from Barrow, Alaska - NGEE Surface sample 53-3 shallow-072012 (SPAdes) | ecosystem: Environmental > Terrestrial > Soil > Wetlands > Peat ... | reverse complement strand
CGAGCCCGTCTGCGCCTCGCCGGGCCCCACAGAAGCCCCACAAACCCTTGCTTTCGGAGGGCTCACCACGGGAAGCCCACAGACGAAACGGGACTACGCCGCACACGGCGGCACAGTGGCTATGATGGTGGTATCAGCCTATTGACCAGCCCTTATGCCGGTGAGCTGGGCTGCGTGATACTTACGAGATCATGATCGTAAAGGGGGATAGAACCCCTGAAAAGCGGAAGGTCGGCGGTTCGACCCCGCCCCTGACCACTCGAACCCCCTTTGACCTGCGGAACGATGATTCTCTTAGCGGCCGTTGGGCTCCGCTCATCCGCACGACCACAGGCAATCATGAGTGTGGCGGCGCGCCGTCCCCGGTTGTGTGAGCAGCCGGCCGCCCGAGCGTTCCCGCTGGTCATCGGCTCGCTCCGGTTTGATCTGACCGTCGTGCTCAAGCCACCGGCCTGTCGTACCGATGAGCGTCCGTTTATGTGGGCACCTGTGGGGCGAGTGACGGCCGCGCCGGTCTGGCGCGGCGCGATTTCCGGGAGGCGCCCGCCACCGATTCACGGCGCCTGACCACCTGACCTACGACCCGGAAGCTGACGCCCGGCACTGGGAAGCACTCCGCGAGCTCTACCGGGCCCACCTCCACCGCTCCTGACACACATGCAACGCCGGCCGCTCACGACGGTGTCACTCCGCGCGTTTGCCATGGAAGGTGGTCAGGGCGCACATCGCCGCCGTTCTGCGTCCTGTGGTGATGATCACCGCAGCCGCTGGGTCGGGTGCCGATCGAACATTGTGGTGCCGCGGTGGATCGTGTCCGCAGACAGGCCGATGAGGATGAACTCGCCCGCACACGCCGATGAGAGCGTGGGAAGTGCAAACGGGATCTTCATGCTGTGATGGGTCTCAACGAGGGTTGTATACATGACTGTAGAGAGTCCGCAAGCGCAACCGAGCCAGACTAAGTAGGCGTCATGAGTAACGATCTATCAATAGCGCGCGATGTCTTGGGCGAAGAACTCACGCCTGACTCGATCAATGCGGCAGTTGAAAACGCAGCTTCTGTGATTCCCCGGCTTGTAGAGGAGTGGTATCCAAACGCCCATCGTGACGAGTTCCCGCCCCGCCGGCCGGGAGAACTGTCTTACTTCATGCCAGAGAGTATGTGGAGTGCCGATAGTCGCGGGGGAGATCTGTCGCTCGCCTACGAACGAGGGCTGACCGCACTACTATATGTTCATCGGATTGTAGTTAATAGTCCACTTCTAATGCTATCTTCAGCATCGATGCGCGGTAAGTCGCTTGAGCGGCAGAGGGATCTCTTGCTCGCTTCACTACATCTCCTCTCGTCTCTCAAAGAACTTATTGACGCGGGTATAGTAGTGATCGTCGGATCGAATTTCGGCTACCACGCTAGTCCGCTCATAGATGCTCTCATCGAAAGAATTGGACAGTCGTCGTTCGATAACCTCGATTATAGCTTGCGGCAAAGTATCGAGTTCTCCTTGGCGTCGGAATGCGCCATTGATATCTTTGCGTCGAACGACAAAGAATACCTGCAACTCCAAGAGATATTTGGCAAAGGTAGAGGCCACGGGCTGGCTGGTCGTTCAGACGCCGTACACTTTTCCGCGCTTCTTGAAGAAATTGTGCCGGACGCCACCGAACTAGACCTAAAGGAAATTGTTCGAATTCGTCAAGGAGATACTTTCGAGCAATGGCGATCCGATCTTCGAACGGGGATCCGGCGCTTGATCGTGGTGAACAGTACGGCTGGCCTGGAAGGCGAAGGATCGGAGGAATTCCAGACTTTGATGCATGAAAAAGCGACCAGGATCCGGGAGACGGTAGATAGGGATGGCTCCATGACTAAGCTCCGCGATCATGCAGCATCCTTCGTCATTGGTGGCATAGGTGCAGTATCGGTGGCATCTATCGTCGGCGAATCCACTGTTGCCTCGGAGGTAACCATGCTGGCAGGCTCGCTTGGCGTTGGGGCTCTCTCGGTAGGACTGGCCGCCGTCGCTCGCTCTCTTGGTAACCACCCTGATGGTGTCCAGGCACTTGCTCATCACTATGCCTTTGTTGGAAAGTGCGCGAAGCGCTAGACACTGCCGATGGTACGACCGCCTTAGGCCAACTGATACAGAGCATAGGCGACCCCGGATAATGTTTCATTGAGGACGTCATATCAGGGACGACCAAGCAAGGGAGACTTCGCGTGGACGAGATACTCCCATGCCGCCTAGAGCGCGCTACGTCAAGCATGACGTGGGCGCGTCGCCGTCGGTATGCAGGAGCGACACACTTGCCGGCTTGCGACCTTCAACAGAGCGCTCGATCGAATGTTACGCTGAGTGAAGGCGAAGGTTATGGAGAACGCGCGCGGAACCGCCGATCGGCGCGGTCACGCACCCAAGCTGAAGCGGATCGCCAGCGGCGCATATTCGGTTTATCTGCAGCGCGCGATGGAACGCCACACCGGCATGGAGGCCGCGAACTGACGTGCGCGGCACTTCGGGGTCAGGGGGAGAGCGGGCTCAATGAGGGCAGCATTGCCAGCCGCTCATCCAGTGGCGAGTTCCGGCGTACCGCGGCGAGCAATTCGAGGTTCGGTAGGGCCGCCCAGGCGCGCCATGTGCTGAGATCGCGGACTGTCGGCTCGAGCTGGGCCACGCGCGGATCAGCGCTGCGGCCACTCTGCGGTCCGTCTCGTGAGCCAGGAGGTCCACGGCGGTTCTCCGCCTGCCCGTGCATTGTGTCGCCGCGCGACAGGCTTCTGGTCAGCTGCGCTTGCTGGTTCGCCTCAGCAAGCCCGAGTCCCCATCTCGCGCCCACCCCTGGGGAACGGTGGCATACGAGGGCCACCGTACATTTGTGAGGTTCGCGCCGGTCAGTTTCACACCAGTCAGTTTCGCGCCGCTGAGATTCGCTCCGGCGAGGTTAGCGGAACGGAGGTTGGCGCTTGTGAGGTTGTCGTAGCGGAGGTAGGCGCCGGCCAGGTCGGCGTAGCGGAGGTAAGCGCCGGTGAGATCAGCGTTACGGAGGGCTGCGCCGACGAGATCCGTGGAGCGGAGGTACCCACCGGCGAGGTCCGCCTCGCGGAGGTCCGCATGGGCAAGGTTCGCCACTGTGAGGTCCGCGCCGGTTAGGTCTGCCCACGTCAGATCGATGCGTACGTGACTGGCAGGGTCTGGACGACGGCCAAGGACGGTCAGGGCAGCCTGGACGTCGGTGGAGGGGTGCGGCGGAGCTGGCGAGGTAGTTGGCTGTGACAGGGCCGCGGAGTTCCCAGTGTGGTCGCGGATATAGGCGCTAAGCACTTCGATGATGTTGGCTTCGTCACCGGATGCGTCGTGCATGAGCCGTTCCAGGGCGTAGACACCGCCAAGGCGGACATCAAGGTTGCCGGAGCCGAGTTGGTCGATAGCCGTCCCGAACCGGTCTGTGACCTGGCCCTGCTCAGCCAGCTTCTGCTGGGCGCGATTGGCGGCGTTCGTATAGAAGAGCCCCGCCGCGACCAGCAGCACTGAGACGATGCCGACCAGAGTCGTAACTGTTTGATGCAAGTCATGCCGCTTCAGCTGACTGCTGTCACTCTGCACCGCCCACATCTCTCCTCACCCCCAAGCTAGGTAACTCGGCGTCTCCGGCGTCCATGCGATTCTCTGGCTAGAGACCAAGGCCTCAAGTGCAACCCGTGGCCGGGGTAATGCGCCTGGCCATCGCCTCGTCTAAGGTAAGAGTCGATACGACGCTGATAAATACCTTTCCATGGCCGCCAGAATCAGTGGGGCGAGCCGGGCTACCGTATTCCGCTTGCCGGACACACCCTCACATGCCGCATTGACAACCTGCAGGTCCGTGCGCCTTAGATTGCTCCTAGGCCGGGCTGTCGATGAATCTCACGATCTCGCTGAGCCCGGGCTGGTAGCCATCAGTGGTATCGACCTCCATCCAGGGTGCCGCCACCGAGACCCGGTCGAAGGCGCCTCGTTGCCGCGCGAAATCCGCCAGGTCATGACCGGGCCTGGGGTCGGCGTGCGCACGGCGCGCCGGGGTGTCCTTGCTGCGCTGCAGGACCCGCCGGAACGCCACCTCGTGGGTGACCACGCAATGCACGATGCGCAGCTGCGCAAGACCGCGGAACGGTTCCAGGTGTGGCCGCCACACGTGGTCCTGGAACGCGGCGTCAGCGATGGTCGTGACGCCCGCGCGCAGCAGCGACTCCACGACACCGAAGAAGACCGGCAGGGTCCGCATCGTCAGCTCATCGCCTGGCGCCGGCGCGAATCCAGGACTGGAATGGGCCATGCCTTCCTTGATCTCGTCCCGGCAGATCACCGGGCACCCCACCGCCCGCGCGAGCAGATGCGCCAGTGTGGTCTTGCCCGCACCTGCTGGGCCGCTGACAACCACGAGAGTCGGCAGAGATGCCACCTGACAGTTATAGCCAATATCACTCAGCTCGTAGCCAGCCCTCCGTGTGAGCAACGAGAACATCCGGTCATGCCGCATAGCGCGTGTTTACGTCAGCATGACGTGGCGCCTGGTGGCCGTGACGCAAGATCGACAAACGTGTCGGCTTGCACCCCCTGCGGACCGCTCAGACTGGTCCGAGGTTGCCGTCGGGCTGCCTCGATCGAGAGCACGGCTCTGAGTGAGAGCGAAGGTCAGGGAGAACGCGCGCCTAGCCGCCGTTCTGGCGCTGTCTCGGTGCGCCAGATCAGCCGCCGTGGCGACGCATAGCAGGGCGTTATGGCGTTTCGGCGCGCTTGGCCTGCGGCTGCGACTGGCTGCGAGGAGGACCGGGCTTGGGTCAGTTCATCATCATTTGCGGCGCGGCGTGCAGGCCCGGGGCGAGCCAGGGGAGCCAGATCGTGGCCGCACCGAGGGCCAGCGCGGCGACACCGGCGAGCCGGCCGGCCGCGGGGCCCCATCGCCAGAGTTTCTCGATCAGCACCAGGGCGGCCAGGCCGACCATCGCTGCCACGTTCATCACGCCCACCGCGATCAGGAGCACCATCAGGCCCCAGCAGCAGCCCAGGCAGTATCCGCCGTGATGGACGCCGACGCGCAGGTCGCGGGACCTGCCCCGGTAGGAGCCGTAGTGCAGGAGCAGTCCGAGGGGGGAGCGGCAGTGCGCGAGGCAGCGGTCCTTCAGGGGGCTCAGCTGGTATATCCCGGCAACGGCGAAGACCGCTACGGTCATGACGTGTGCGGCGCCGGGGTGCTGCCCGGTCAGCCAGCCAGCGAGCCAGGCCAGCCCGTAGGCGGGCAGGCCCGCCGCCGCCCAGACCGCGAGATAGCCCACCACCAGCCCGGCGATCCTCGCCGCCCGCCTGCCCTGGATGGTCCTGGCGTACAGCGAGGCCGTGGGCGACACCGATGGGAGCATCATGGCGGCCATCATTAGCGTCCATATCGGCACGAACGCGGCCAGGCCGAGCCCCATCGTACCCGTCATCCCGGCCATCCCGCGGGCCAGCGCGACGGTCGCAGCCCAGGCGCCCGCCGCCAGGATCAGCAGGAACGCGACCTCACGAGCCGCCAGGCCGGGCCGTGGCCGGGCCAGCCCGGAGGAGCTGCTCACCCCGCCCAGGAGAACGGTGCGGAAAAGCCGCTCTGCCCCTCGCGTCCCCAGTCGATCCCGAACGTCGACAGGTGCGCGGCATTGGCCGGGGCGACCGTCAGTGTCGTATTCGAAGGGTGGAACACGTTCGTCAGCTGAACCGGACCGTGGCCTTCGATGGCGACGAAGTCCTCGACGCCGACGTCCGCCGCATCGCCGATGTGGACATGGTGGCCGCGGCCGTCCTCGCTGTAGGTGATGGGCGCCTTTTCCACGCCGAGCATTTCGCTGATCAGCGGGCCGAGCATCGCGGGCGGCCCGCCGAGCTGCCCGGACAGGACCGCCCCGAGCTGCTCTGCCTGGCTGTCGGACGCGGAGTCATCCAGGTAGACCCCAACCCGCCAGTTGCCCTCGCTCATCACCGGCGGCGTGTCCAGGAACAGGGCAAAACTCAGGCCACCGACGTCGACACCATCGATCTCGCCCGACTGGACGTGGTAGGCCAGAAGCGCCCGGCACCGGTCCAGCGTCGCCTTCGCGGTCAGCGCCGACCAGGTACACGGACAGACCGTATCGCACGAGCACGACTCGAAATACGTCCCATCAAGCCGCCAAGCCATAGCCGCCCCCTACTTCGCAGTAGTTCCCTCGACCAGGCTGGCGCAGGCAGCGTTGATCGTCAAGACACAAGATCCATCCCGGGGCCGCATCCGGTAGCGGCTCTTACGCCGAGTGGGGCGGTCGGCTCGGGCGGGGCCAATCCGGCGATGGCCGGGCTCATCCGCTGGCTGGTATCCCGGCGGGCGCCTGCGCCGCGGGGTGACCATGCCGTGGCGAGGTGGCGTGCCCCGGTCTCCGCTTGCTTTGCCGAAGCGGTGCAGCCGCAGCGCGTTGCGGACGACGGTGACCGAACTGGTGGCCACCGCCAGGGCGGCGAGTACGGGCGGCAAGATCCCGGCGGCGGCCAGCGGCACGAGCAGCGGGTTATAGCCGAAGGCCCAGCCGGGGTTTTGGCGGATGATCCAGCGGGTGGCGTGGGCGAGGCTGTCCGCGTCCGCGTCCGTGCCGACGCCGCCGTGGACCACGGTGATGTCGGCGGCGGCCGCCATCGCGGCGCCCGTGCCTGTGGCCACGGCGATGCCGATGTCGGCGGCTGCGAGGGCGGGCGCGTGGTTGATGCCGTTGCCGACCATCGCGACCGAGCCGCGCTCACGGCGCAACTGCTGCACGAGCGCGGACTTGCCGGCGGGTAGCAGCCCAGCGTGCACGCTGGTGATCCCGGCCGCGTGCGCGGTGGCGGTGGCTGCCTCGAGTGTGTCCCCGGTGGCCAGCACCGGCTGCAGCCCGAGGGCGCGCAGCCGGGCAACGCCCGCCGGGCTGTCTGGGCGCAGCGCGTCGGCGATGCCCAGCAGCAGCCGCAGGCGGCCATCGACCGCGACCGCCACGGGTGCTGTTGGCCCGCTGGTGTCCTCTGTCCACCCCGCTGGTTATCCGCACGTACTCCGGGTACCAAGGTGCTGTTGCTGCGGCGCCTTCAATCGCCCTTTGAAGGAGGGCCCATGAGCTACGCCAGGCCGATGCTGGACACCTACCCAGGCACCTTCGGCGTCGACGCCGCTGTGCTGGCCACCGCTATTGACGCGCTCAGCGACTGCGCCCAGGCCTGCACCGCCGACGTCGACGCCGACTTGAGCGAGCAGAATCTGGCCGAGATGGTCACCTGCATCCGGCTATGCCTGGACTGCGCCGATATCTGCACGGCCACGCTCGGGGTGACAAGCCGCCAGGCTGACTACGACGCCAAGATCACCAAGCCGCTGCTGCAGGCCTGCGTGGCCATCTGCCACAGCTGCGGCGACGAGTGCGAGCGGCATGCCCCCCACCACGAGCACTGCCGGGTCTGCGAGCAGGCCTGCCGACGCTGCGAGCAGGCCTGCCGGGAACTCCTGGACGCCCTGAAATAGCAGACCGGCCGTTCTGGCAGGCGCTGGCGCACCCACCGCCGCCCTCACCGATCCCCCTATCGCCACGACGCCCGCTGTGCGGTGGAAATACACTCCGAATTGACGATCTGCTTGCCTCGGCACCATGGCCCCTCAGCAAGCGCCGCGCAAATATTCGGCGATCTGCGCTCAGCGAGCAATACGGGCACTCGGCGCTTGCTCACCTTGCGTGACGACTCCTGGCCCGACTTGATGGCTGCTGGTTGCGGACGACTGCCTCAGATTCTGCGCCCGGCGCAATCGCCGTGCCCGTCCGTGCCTCGCCGGGCCCCACAGAAGCCCCACAAGTCCTTGCTTTCGGAGGGCTCACCACGGGAACTGGCGGTTCACCAGGTCCGGGGGCGGGGAGGCAGCCGGGTCGCGGACCGTGCAGCCTTTCGGGCGGCGGCGGTATGCGGCCGGCTAATCCGGCCGTTTGCATCAGCCGGGCGACCCGTTTGCGGCCGCACCGCAGGCCCTGGCCCAGCCGCAGCTCGGCGTGGATCCGCGGCGACCCGTAGCTGCCCCGCGACATCTGATGGATGGCGGTGATCGCGGCAGTCAGCTGCTCATCCGCCTGCTGCCGGGCGGACGGGCCACGGCCGCGCCACTCATAGAAACCTGACGGCGATACTTCGAGTACCCGGCAGGCCACCGCGACGGGGATCCCATCCGCGGCAAGCTCCTGGACCAGCCGGAACGCTATTTTGGGCCAATCTCCCGGGCGAAGAACGCCGCCGCGCGGCGCAGGATCTCGTTCTCGGTCTCCAGCCGGCGCTTATCGCGGCGCAGCGCGACCAGCTCCTTGCGCTCGTCGCTGGTCAGGCCCTCCTTGCGACCCTCGTCGATGTCGGCGCTGGCCATCCAGTTCCGCAGGCACGACTCGCTGATCCCCAGATCCTTAGCGATCTGCGAGACCGGCGCGGTCTTCTCCCGCGCCAGCTCGACAGCGCGACGGCGGAACTCCGGCGGGTGCGGTGCAAGCATCCAGACTCCTTCCCCGGCGACCAGTGTCGCCAAAGAACAGGTGTCCGGAGAAGCGGGGCAGGCTCAGATGAGCGGTGTTCCGCATGCGCTGGGCGGCCCACCGGCCGCGTTCTTGGTCATGCCCTGGAACGTGGGATCGAGGCCGGCCGGGCCGCGGTGCGGCGGGAGAGCTTGCTAGTCCTCGTGTGCCGCAGCTCAGACGCGTGAACTGCGGCGCTTTGTGTTGACTTGGTGATTTCGCGAGGCCAGACTGGCGCGATGGGACGGGGCTGCGGCATTGCCGCGCCTTAGAGCAGAGGAGTCGTTTCGAGCAGCACGCACGCGTTCTGGGTTGTCCTAATAGCCGTTTGCGCTAACGCTGACCGCCGGACCGGTCCCATTCCAGCCGAGCCGGTTGCCTGGTCACCGTCCTTTCGGCCGATATGTCCCGGCGGCGGCTGGTTCCACGGCGATGAGGAGGTACCGCAGTGACGCGACGGGTGTGGTCATGGTCTTGGGCGGCGCGGCTGGTTCGGCTGCCGTCCTGGGTCGTGGCCGTGGCAGTAGCTTTTGCGGTTGGCATGGTGGTGGGGCCAATCGCGGTAAGCGCCCAGTCTGGAAGTTCCAGCCGGGCTGGCCAGGCTGTGGGTTCGTCAGGGGGCCGGTTCCATCCGGATCACGTGTTCGTGATCATGATGGAGAACACGTCCTATGACGACCTTTTGTCGCCTAACAACACGAACACGACCTTCATCCAGCATCTGGCGGCGACCGATGGGCTGGCGGACAACTACTTCGGTGTCACCCACGACAGCCTGCCCAATTACATCGCGACTACGAGCGGGCAGACCTGGGGTTCCAACAGCGACGACACCGCCCAGGCCCCACTGTTCAACCACCAGAACCTGGTCGACCAGCTCGAGGCCGCGCACGTGAGCTGGAAGGCCTACATGGAGTCGCTGCCCTTCCCCGGTGACCTGGTGGACACGACCCCGGACGGGCTGTATGTGCGCAAGCACGACCCGTTCCTGATGTACCCCGACGTCTACCAGAACCCGGCCCGGGCCGACAACGTCGTCCCCCTGACCCAGCTGACCACGGACCTGTCGAGCGGCAAGGTGCCGCAGTTCGTCTGGATCAGCCCAAACATCTGCAACGACATGCACGGCGGCGCGGCCGCCTGCCCGTTCCCCAACTCACCGACGGACGCTAACCAAGCTGCGCTGTACAAAGATGGCGACACTTTCCTGCGCACCTGGGTCGGGGCCATCACCCACAGCCGCGCCTGGACCCGCCATTCGGCCATCTTCATCACCTGGGATGAAGGCGGCTTCGAGGACCAGAGCCCGTTCGGGCCCACCGACATCCGGCCCGGGCCAGACTCCCCGATCCTGCCCGCGACGCCCGCCGACCCCACCAGCGGCGGCGGAGGCGACCTGGTCGGCGGCACTGTCTACGGCGGTGGCCACGTTCCGATGATCGTGGTAGCCAACGGCGTCGGGCATCGCGTCGACTCCGTCTTCGCCGACCACTACTCCCTGCTGCAGACCATCGAGCAGAACTTCGGCCTCCCGCTGCTGGGCAATGCTGGCGACACCGTCCAGGTGGGTTCGCTCGACCCGCTGCTCCACTAGGCC
>Ga0208586_1000873_pt1 | contig 10172 bp, 7 predicted proteins | sample NGESurshal072012_6_FD_184471 | JGI IMG/M metagenome (GOLD analysis project Ga0208586, IMG submission 184471) | Arctic peat soil microbial communities from Barrow, Alaska - NGEE Surface sample 53-3 shallow-072012 (SPAdes) | ecosystem: Environmental > Terrestrial > Soil > Wetlands > Peat ... | reverse complement strand
GCGCCTTGTCATCAAACGGGTGGCATCGGATAGACCGGCTTCGCCGACGCGAAGGCCTCCGGCAAGATCACCTGAATGTCGTTGCCGATCACCTGCGTGTTGGCAGGCATCGCCCCCTCGTTCTGGCCGTTGACGAATTTTGTCGGGCCATAGGGCATGACGTGACCAGCGAAGGTCGAGCTTGCGAGCGCCTCGGTGATCTTGGCACGGTCGGCCGATTTCGCGCGGTTGACGGCGTCGGCTAGCAGCAGCACGGCGCTGTAGTTCATGTAGACTTCGTAGGTGAAGAACTGGCCCTGCGCCTCGACCTTTTTCTTCAGCGCCAATGCTTTCGGATTGCGCGGATCGAACCAGTGATTGCAATCCATGATGTACTGCGCCGCCTCCTGAAATTCCTTGACGAACTTGTAGGATGACGCCGCGCCCCCGAGCACCGAGTAGATCGCCGCTTTCGGGCGCACCTTCTGCTGCTGCATGGTGCGCGCCAGCAAGACATATTCGTTGTAGTAGTTCGCCGGGATAACAATATCCGGGTTGGCTGCCTTGATCTTGAGCACCACGTTATTGAAGTCGCGCGTCGGCGTCGGATGCGGGATGGTCTCGAGCACCTCGAAACCTTTTGTCGGAAGCTGCGTGTTGAGCAGTTTGGCAAGACCGGATCCAAACGCCGAATCCTCATGTACGATCATCACGGTCTTGGCCGGCTTGCCGGCCTTATCGTTTATCGCGACAAGGTTTGCGAGAGCGGTCTTGGCAAGCACGCCGAACCCAGGACCGAAACGGAAGGTATTTTTTAGTCCGCGGGTGACGATGGCATCGGTGACGCCGACGTCCACGATATACGGTAGATCGTAGCGCGCCGCCGTCTGCGTGGTTGCCAGGCAAATCGCGCTGGCATAGCCGCCGACGATGGCCGACACGCCGGCAGAATTCATCTTCTCGACTTCGGCGTTGCCGCCATCCGGCGTCGATTGCGCGTCGCCCAGCACCGGCTCGATCTTGGCGCCGCCCATGCCTTTGATGCCGCCGGCGGCGTTGATTTCGTCGACCGCGATCGAGGCGCCGAGCCGGCCTTGCTGACCGGAATAAGACAGCGCGCCGGAGACCGGCTGCAGCAAGCCGACCTTCACCGCGCCGCCCTGGGCGCGAACAATAGACGGCGCCGCAAGCGTACCGCTCGCCGCCGCGGCGGCGGTGAGCGCGGACGTTTGCAGGAATTTACGACGATTAAAGCGATTGTTGGTGTTCGACATAACGTGCCTCCCTTGGCTTAGATGAATGGAATGGTAGCGAACGATCTCGACTTTCTCGGCAGCTTGCGCAGCGAAAGCGGCAATGCCAACCAACTCTTTTTCCTGGCGTCGCCGGAGCGGACCAGGTCGAATTCGAAGCTGTAACGATCCGGCCGGTACAGTGCGTGCAGATGTTCAACACCGCGGCCGTCGCGGTCATAGACCGTGCGTACCAGTTCGATCAGCGGCGAGCCGGTCTTGACCCCCAGCGCGCGAGCGACATCGGGCGCGGCCAGGCCGGCAGAGATACGCTGCGTCGCGCGCTCGACCTTGACCCCCGAGCGCTCGAGCAGCTCAAGCAACGGACGATCGGCGAGATCTTTGGCATTGAAGGTAACGCCTATGCGCTCCGGCACATGCGTCAATAGATAGGAAAACGGCACGCCATCGACCGAGCGGACGCGAACTGAACGTTGCAGCGATTCATTGGCGCCCGCGCCGAGCGCCTCGGCGGCAGGACCGCTCGCCTGCACATAATCGAACGACAGTAACTGCACCTTGGTGCTGCGGCCCATATCGGCGAGGTTCGCCAGTACCCCGGAGATGTCGGCTGTCATCCGGGAAGGCTGCGGCCGGTATACCACCCGCGTGCCGGCGCTACGCCGCCGGTCGATCAGGTGCTCGCGCTCAAGTTCGCCTAAAGCGCGCCGCACGGTGACACGCGATACACCGTGCGTCCGCGCCAGGTCGTTTTCGTTGGGAAGCCGCGTGCCGAAGATCATGGCACCACTCATGATGCGATCGCGCAACACGAGATAGACTTGGCGCGCCTTGGCTTCTTGCAACCGGTCCGCCACACCAACCCCCGCGACGCTTTACTAGGTATTATTTAGCATACAATATGGCCGTTCGACTGCAATGCCCCGCAGGCGTTAAATAGCTGCATGAGCACGCCGCTGACCCTATTCGACAAACTCTGGTCGAGCCACGAGATCGTGCAGCGCGACGGCGAGAGCCTGCTTTGGGTCGACCGCCATTATGTTCATGAAGGCTCGTTTCATGCCTTTAGCAGGCTTGCCGAACGCGGCGCATCGGTGGCCGAGCCGGGACTGACCTTCGGCGTCGCCGACCACTACGTGCCGACGCGCGGCCGCGGCAAGCCTATTCCCAATCCCGAAATCGCGCGCATGGTCAGCCAGCTAGATAAAAACGCCGCCGATCAGAACATCACGTTGTTCGGGCTCAAGGATCGCCGACAAGGCATCGTCCATGTGGTCGGACCGGAATTAGGCCTGACCTTGCCGGGGTTGCTGATCGTGTGCGGCGATAGCCACACTTCGACCCATGGCGCGTTCGGCGCCTATGCTTTCGGGATCGGTGCCTCAGAAGTGGCGCATGTTCTCATGACGCAGACCCTGTGGCAGAAAAAGCCGAAACGCATGCGCGTCACTGTTGACGGCAAACTTGCCGAGGGCCTCGGCGCCAAAGACATTGCACTAGCGATCATCGCTAATATCGGGGCCGATGGCGCCAGTGGCCACGCCATCGAATTTGTCGGCTCTGCGATCCTGGCCCTCTCGATGGAAGGGCGCATGACCTTGTGCAACATGGCGATAGAGGCCGGCGGTCGTTGCGGGGTTGTCGCGCCGGACACAACGACCTTCGACTATCTAAAAGGCCGCGAATTCGCGCCCACGGGAGCGATGCTCGATAAGGCCATGCAAGATTGGATCCAACTAAAATCCGACACCGGCGCGCCATTCGACCGTGAGGTGTCGATCGACGCAACGACGGTGGCGCCATTTGTTACCTGGGGCACCAGTCCAGAAGACGCTTTGCCGATCGATGCCAGCGTTCCCGATCCGGCCCTCGAGCCAAACCCGGAGCGCGCGAAATATATCCGTGGCGCCATCGACTATATGGGCCTCGCGCCGGGCAAGAAGCTGACCAATGTCGCCATCGATCGCGTTTTCATCGGCTCATGTACCAATGCGCGCATCGAGGACCTGCGCGCTGCGGCCGCCATACTCGCCAATCGTACAAGCAAAGTTCCAGGCCTCGTCTCACCCGGCTCGTCAGCTGTCAAACGCCAGGCGGAAGAAGAAGGCCTCGACCGGCTGTTCCGCGACGCCGGGCTGGAATGGGCCGATTCGGGCTGCTCGATGTGCGTTGGAATCAACGGCGATCTGGTCGCATCGGGCGAGCGCTGCGCCTCGACCACCAACCGTAATTTTCGTGGCCGCCAGGGCGTCGGTGCCCGCACCCATATCATGTCGCCGGCGATGGTCGCTGCCGCCGCGGTCAGTGGTCACCTCGCCGATATGCGGCCGTTAATGCGGAAGGCCTGAGCGATGGAAAAATTCACCCGCATCACGACGACCGCCTGTCCACTCCCGGCTGAGAATATCGACACCGATCAAATCTTACCGGCGCGCTATCTCAAGCTGCCGCGGAAGGGCGAGCACGGGAACGTACTGTTCCAGGACTTGCGCTTCGATGCAGCCGGCAATGAACGACCCGACTTTCCCCTGAACCGCCCGTCATGGCGTGGCGCAAAAATTATCGTCGGCGGCCGTAACTTTGGTGGCGGCTCCTCGCGCGAGGCCGCGGTCTATGCCCTTTTTGACTACGGCATCCGTTGTGTCATCGCACCATCGTTCGGCGATATTTTTTCGCAGAACGCAACCAAGAATGGATTGCTCACCGCAGTGGTGAACGAAACAGAGAGCAGCGCGCTAATAGCGGCACTAGCGCATGAGCCGGCATTGTCGGTGTCGGTCGACCTCGAAGCGAAATCGATAACGTGCGGTGAACTGTATTATCGATTTGCCATCGACCCCGCGCGCCAGACCCGCCTGCTGAATGGCTGGGATGATATCGATGTCACCGCGTCATTCCGAGAACAAATCGGCGCATTCAAGGCTAACAACCTGAAGCAGCGACTTTGGACTGTTCCCCACCATACGATTTAACAAAATGCTTAAAGGTCTCGACTGCCACCCGGGGCTACCAGTGTTGGTTGTCGAATCTCTGCTTGGAATCTCCACAACACACTCAGAGATAGTGGAGACCGCACTGGTTGGCTGGCTGACCAAGCAGGAAACGAACTCCGAAATGGCCGTTTGAAATTTTCTATTTGAATTCTCGGAGGAATTTCGAGGTATTTCGGCCAAATATCGACCCAGAGACTCCTCGCGACGCGCCTGAATCAAACGGGCACGGCAACTTTTACGCCCAATGGCGCCCCACCCTGCCGCTAGCTCTCCGCAATGCGATACCCGATCCCCGGCTCGGTCAGGATAATGCGCGGGTCGTCGGCATGCTGCTCGATTTTCTGCCGTAGCTGCCCGACATAGACGCGAAGATATTGCGTGTCTTCCGTGTGCGCCGGACCCCAGACCGCTGTAAGAATCTGCTTGTGGGTCACGACGCGGCCGGCATGTCTCGCCAGAAATGACAAAAGCTCGAATTCCTTCGGCGTCAGCTTGAGTTCCGCACCCGCGCGCGTTGCGCGGTGGCGAACGGCATCGACTTCCAGATCACCTACTCGCAGCACTGGCGTTTCCGCCTTGCGCTGCAAGCGATGGCGTAGCGCCGTGCGCATTCGCGCCAGCAGTTCGCCGACATTGAACGGCTTGTTGACGTAGTCATCGGCGCCGAGGTCGAGCGCCTCGATCTTCTCGGTTTCGCGTTCACGTGCCGATAGCACGATGATCGGCACGTCGGACCATTCGCGTGCCCGTCTGATCACATCCTTGCCGTCGCCGTCCGGCAGCCCGAGATCGAGCAGCACCATGTCAGGAGACTCGGCGGCAATGCGTTTGGTCGCCTCGGCGACGCTACCCGCGCTGAACATTTCATAGCCGTTGGCTTCGAGAGCGGGCTTGAGGAAACGCAGGATTGCCACCTCATCGTCCACGACCAGAACTTGCGTCTTTGCGCTCATGCCGGCACGTCCTGGCGCGGGAAGATCAGCACGATGCGGGTGCCACGTCCGCCCGCGGATGGGCTTTCGGCGGCGATCGAACCGCCATGCGCCTCCATGATGCCCTTGGCGATAGCGAGACCGAGGCCGGTGCCCTGCCCGCCGTCGGCTTGCGTCGTGTCGCCCTTGATGAATTTATCGAACACGTGCGGCAGCGCCTGGGTCGGGATGCCGGGACCGTCGTCGCTGATACGCAGCGTTAGGTCATCCGGATTGACCAGCGCATCGACGAGCACTTTCGTTTCCCGGGGAGTGTGCACGATCGCATTGCCTATCACATTGCCGATCGCCTGTTCGACCAGCGTGGCGTCGGCGCGCACCATGGACAAGTCGGATGACAAGGCGACCTCAAAAGTCTGGACGGCGCCGCGCCGCCGGGCGGCACTGATAACACGATCGACGATCTCCCGCAGATCGATCCAGTCACGCCGCAGCTCCAACGCGCCGGCATCGATGCGCGTGATGGCCAACAGATTGCGTACCATTTCGTCGAGGCTTTCGGCCTCCGTCTTAATCTGGCCGAGAAGGTCTTTCTTCGCCCCTGTATCGAGTTTGTCGCCATAGCTGATGAGGCTGGTCGCCGAGCCGAGGATCGACGATAAGGGCGTGCGGAAGTCATGCGAGATCGAAGCCAGCAGCGTATTGCGCACGCGCTCGGTTTCTGTCGCGGTCCTGACGCTCACCATTTCACGCGCCAGCGAGGCGCGCTCCAGCGCGGCGGCGGTTTGTTCCGACAGCGTATCGAGCAGCGCGCGCGCCTCCGAATCGAGCGGCAATGTTCCGGGCGCCTTGGCAACGCCGATGACGCCGAGCGTCTTGTCGCCAATGCGCAGCGGCACGAAAAACCACGGAATGATGGGCAGAGTAGCCGTATCCGCGCCCGCCGGCTCGACGTGACTATAGGCCCAGCGCGCCGCCGTCATCGGCGCGGCGTCGAGCGTATCCTCCGGCGGCCACGATGCGGTCAAATCGAGATCGTCATCGCGCGCCAGCATGACCACCACGGAACGTCCCAGGCTGGCGTGGATTTCGCTTGCCGCCCCCTCCGCTACCGCGTCGAGCGTGGCGAGACCCGAGAGCCGGCGCGTGAATTCATAAAGCCGCCGCATCGCACGCATGCGCGTGGCCGAGACCTCCGCTTGCGCGCGCACCCGGCCGGCCAGCGCCGAGGTAATGACGGCCACCAGCAGAAAGATCACCAGCGCCAGAAGTTCGTAGGGCTCGGCGACGGTGAAGGTGTAGATCGGCTCGATAAAAAAGAAATTATAGACCAGGAATGACAGAACCGAGGCATAGATCGCCGGCCAGATGGCGAAATTCACCGCGGTGAACAAAACCGCCAGCAGGAAAACCATCGACAGGTTCGGAATCGGGGTGAGCCTGGTCAAAAGCTCGCCGGCGCCGAGTGCCACGGCGACCGCGAGCGTTGCGTAAAGGAACGAAAGCGGCGCAAGCGCGATGCCGTCGAATAGGCGTCGGATGCGCGGCGGTGGCAAAGCCTCACTCTCGCGCGTAACCACATGAATGGCGATGTCCTGCGTCCGCCGCACTAGTTCGTGCGGCAGCGAGCGGCGCAGCAACTCGCTGAAAAAACCGCCGCGCGAACGCCCGATCACGATTTGGGTGACGTTTTCGAATTTCGAATACCGCAGCAGTTCCGCCGGTAGATCGCTGCCGGTGAGCGTCTGCGTCTCGGCGCCGAGGCTCTCGGCAAGCTTCATGGCCTCGTCCAGCCTTTGACGCGCGGCCTCGTTGAGGTTTGCGCCCGGCCGTTCCACGGTGACCGCGATCCAGGGCGCGTCCATCAAGTCGGCCAATCGCTTGGCGGTGCGCACGACTGTCGGCGAAATCGGATCAGGTCCGATGCAGGCGAGGATACGTTCGCCCGCCGCCCATGGCCCTTCGATCGCGTGCGCCTGCATGCGCTCGACCAGGTCGGCGTCGATGCGTTCGGCCGCACGCCGCAGCGCCAATTCGCGCAGCGCCGTCAGGTTTTGCGGCTTGAAAAAACTTTCGACGGCGCGGGCGGCGGTATCCTGGACATAGACCTTTCCCTCCGCGAGACGCTTGAGCAATTCATCGGGCGGAAAATCGACCAGGATGATCTCGTCGGCCTTGTCGAACACCGTGTCGGGCACGGTCTCGCGCACGCGGACTTTGGTGATCTTCAAGATAACGTCGTTGAGACTTTCCAGATGCTGGATGTTGAGCGTCGTCCAGACATCGACGCCGGCCGCCAGTAATTCGGCAATATCCTGCCAGCGCTTGGGATGGCGGCTGCCGGGCACGTTGGTGTGGGCGAATTCATCGACCAGCAACAAACTTGGCCGGCACGCCAGCGCGGCGTCCAGATCGAACTCCTTCATGATCTGGTTGCGGTAGACGATCGGCTTGCGCGGCAAAACGTCGAAACCTTCGATCAATTGCTCGGTTTCGCGGCGGCCATGGGTTTCGACCAGGCCGGCGACGACATCGCGCCCGCCGGCCTTCTCGCTGCGCGCGGCGGTAAGCATGGCGTAGGTCTTGCCGACGCCGGGCGCGGCACCGAGAAATATTTTCAGATGCCCGCGGCCCTCTTTCTTGGCGAGGGCCAGCAGGGCATCCGGGGAAGCTCGTTGCGCTAGGTCGCCAGCCATTTAGCCGGCATTTTACGACTTAAGCTCGTCGAGCGCGAGGTTCAGCTTGAGCACGTTGACCCTCGGTTCGCCCAGCAAACCAAAGGTACGGCCTTCAATCTGGGCCTCGACAAGAGCGCGGACGCGCTCCTCAGGGAGGCTGCGGGCATTGGCGACCCGCGGCACCTGGAAGCGGGCGGCTTCCGGCGAGATATCCGGATCGAGGCCGCTGCCAGAGGTGGTCACCAGATCGGCCGGGATTGCCGCGGACGGGTTCTCTTGTCTGAGCGTATCTACGTCACCCTTCACGCGATCGGCGAGCGCCTTGCTGGTGGGCCCCAGGTTCGAGCCCATGGAGTTCACGGCATTGTAGGGCGCGTCGATAGTCTTGGTGGCGTCCTTTGGATCAGGCGCATTGGTCGCAGATGGCCGGCCGTGGAAATATTTGGCGTCGGTAAAGACCTGACCGATCAGGGCGGAGCCTATGACCTTGCCGTCGCGCTCGATCAGACTGCCTTGCGCCTGGCGAGGGAAGATGACCTCCGCGATTCCGGTGATCGCGAGTGGGTATGCCAGGCCCGTGATCAGCGTCAGCAAGACAAGCAGGATGATGGCCGGACGAATTTCTTTGAGCATGGCGATGTCTCCTCAGACCAAATGCAGGGCGTTGACCGCGAGGTCGATGGCCTTGATGCCGGCAAACGGCAGCACGATGCCGCCCAGCCCGTAGACCAGCAGATTGCGCCGCAGTAACGGACCGGCGCCGATCGGGCGATAGGCGACGCCCTTCAGCGCCAGCGGAATAAGCGCAATGATGATGAGCGCGTTGAAGATGATCGCCGACAGGATCGCGCTCTGCGGCGTGGCGAGCTGCATCACGTTAAGCACGGCCAGCTGCGGATAGAAGGCGAGGAAGATCGCCGGAATGATGGCGAAATATTTCGCCACGTCGTTGGCAATCGAGAACGTGGTAAGCGCGCCACGCGTCATCAGCAATTGTTTGCCGATCTCGACCACTTCGATCAACTTGGTCGGATCGGAATCGAGATCGACCATGTTGCCGGCTTCGCGCGCCGCCTGCGTGCCGGTCTGCATGGCAACACCGACATCGGCTTGCGCCAGCGCCGGCGCGTCATTGGTGCCATCGCCACACATGGCGATCAGCCGGCCTTGTTCCTGCTCCTTGCGGATGTAACGCAGCTTGTCTTCGGGCGTGGCCTGGGCAATGAAATCATCGACACCGGCTTCCGAGGCGATCGAGGCCGCCGTCACCGGATTGTCGCCAGTGATCATCACGGTCTTGATACCCATGCGGCGCAGCGCGGCAAAGCGGTCCTTCACGTCCGGCTTCACCACATCCTTCAGGTGGATCACGCCGAGGATACGGCTGCCTTCGACCAAGCCGAGCGGCGTGCCGCCAGAGCGCGCGATTTTGTCGACAGCAGCGCGGAAATTCGGCGGTTCGGTAACGTCACGGCCGGCCTGCTCGCGCGCGAATTTCAACACGGAATCGATCGCCCCTTTGCGCAGCTTGCGGTCGCCGATATCGACGCCGGACAGCCGCGTCATCGCCGAGAACGGGACGAACTTGGCGCCGACCTGTGCGACTTGGCGCTTCACATTATATTTTCCCTGCATCAGCGTGATGATCGAGCGGCCTTCCGCGGTCTCGTCGGCATCGCTGGCGAGCAACGCGACTTCGGCGGCTTCTCGTTCTGTGACGCCCGGAACTGGGATGATCTCGGTCGCTTGCCGGTCGCCGAAGGTGACGGTGCCGGTCTTGTCGAGCAGCAACGTGTCGACGTCGCCCGCGGCTTCGACCGCGCGGCCGGACATCGACAGCACGTTGAAGCGTACCAGCCGGTCCATGCCGGCTATGCCGATGGCCGAGAGCAGCGCGCCGATGGTGGTGGGGATCAGCGTCACAAACAGAGCGACCAGAATGACGATCGAGACGGCTCCGCCGGCATAGGTCGCGTAGCTCGGAATAGTCGCGGTCGCGAACACGAAGATGATGGTGAGGCCGATCAGCAAAATGTTCAGTGCTATTTCATTCGGGGTCTTTTGCCGCTCGGCGCCTTCGACCAGCTTGATCATGCGATCGAGGAATGATGAGCCGGCCGACGAGGTGATGCGGATCACGACGCGGTCGGAAATCACCGTGGTGCCGCCAGTCACGGCCGAGCGGTCGCCGCCGGATTCGCGGATGACGGGCGCGGATTCGCCGGTAATGGCGGCCTCGTTGACTGAGGCGATGCCCTCAATGACATCGCCGTCGCCGGGAATGATATCGCCGGCTTCGCACACCACGAGATCGCCGGCCTGCAAATCCCCGGCCGG
>Ga0208586_1000872_pt1 | contig 10174 bp, 8 predicted proteins | sample NGESurshal072012_6_FD_184471 | JGI IMG/M metagenome (GOLD analysis project Ga0208586, IMG submission 184471) | Arctic peat soil microbial communities from Barrow, Alaska - NGEE Surface sample 53-3 shallow-072012 (SPAdes) | ecosystem: Environmental > Terrestrial > Soil > Wetlands > Peat ... | reverse complement strand
TAAGGCAGGAGTCACCGCCCCCTCGGCGGGAGCGCAATGGCACCATGGCTGGATGACTGACCCCCGCAACGACGCGGCCAGCTTCCGGGCGGCGCGCGATCTCCTGCTCCGCCACCGGGCCGACTACGACGCCGCCCGGGCCGGGTTCTCCTGGCCTGAGCTCGACGAGTTCAACTGGGCGCTGGACTGGTTCGACGCGATCGCGGCCGAGCACCCGGACCGGACCGCGCTGCGCATCGTGACCCGGGACGAGGGGGCCGGCACCCGGGTCAGCTACGCCGAGATGGCTGCGCGGTCGAACCAGGTGGCCAACTGGCTGCGTGAGCTGGGCGTCCGGCGCGGGGACCGGCTGCTGCTCATGCTGGGCAACATCGCGCCGCTGTGGGAGGTCATCCTGGCCGCGATGAAGCTCGGCGCGGTGATCGTGCCCACGTCCACGCTGCTCGGGCCGGTCGACCTGGCCGACCGGATCACGCGCGGCCAGGTGCGGCACGTGGTGACCGAGTCGGCCCACGTGCCGAAGTTCCGGGAGGTGCCCGGCGACTGGACGCGGATCGCGGTCGAGCCCACCGTGGGCGGATCGATCGCCGAGGCCAGTGATGCGCAGGGGACGACGGGGGCTGGCGCGGCTCAGGAGGCTAGTGGGGCGTCGGCGGTGGGCGCGGCTCAGGAGACGCCGGCGCCGGGGGTCTGGCTGCGGTACGCCGACTCCTACGGCGCCGCGGACGACTTCGCGCCGGACGGGGTGACCAAGGCCAGCGACCCGCTGCTGCTCTACTTCACCTCGGGCACCACGGCGCAGCCCAAGCTGGTCCAGCACACCCACGCGTCCTACCCCGCGGGGCACCTGTCGACCATGTACTGGATCGGCCTGCAGCCCGGGGACGTGCACCTGAACATCTCCTCCCCCGGCTGGGCCAAGCACGCCTGGAGCAACGTCTACGCACCGTGGAACGCGGGCGCCACCGCGCTGGTCTTCGGCTACGACCGGTTCTCGGCCGGCGATCTGCTCCAGGTGCTGGGAGCCGAGGGCGTGACCACGTTCTGCGCACCGCCGACCGTGTGGCGGATGCTGATCCAGGCCGACCTGGCCAGCGCCGACGTGACCGCGCTGCGGGAGTGCCTGGGGGCCGGCGAGCCGCTCAACCCGGAGGTCATCGACCAGGTCCGGCAGGCCTGGAACATCACCGTCCGGGACGGCTACGGCCAGACCGAGACCACCGCGCAGGCCGGCAACACGCCCGGCCAGCCGGTCCGGCCCGGGTCGATGGGACGGCCGCTGCCCGGCTACGAGATCACCCTGATCGACCCGGTGAGCGGCAAGCCCGCCGAAGAGGGCGAGATCTGCCTGGACCTGAGCTCACGGCCGCTCGGCCTGATGACCGGCTACCAGGGCGACCCGGAGCAGGACGCCGAGGCCATGCGGGACGGCTACTACCACACCGGCGACGTGGCGGCCCGGGACGCCGACGGCTACATCACCTACGTGGGCCGGACCGACGACGTGTTCAAGGCCAGCGACTACCGGATCAGCCCGTTCGAGCTGGAGAGCGCGCTGATCGAGCACGAGGCCGTGGCCGAGGCGGCGGTGGTGCCGTCGCCGGACCCGGTGCGGCTGGCCGTGCCCAAGGCCTACGTGACGCTCGTGGCCGGGGTCTTCCCGTCGGCCGAGGTGGCCCAGTCGATCATGGCGTTCAGCCGGGCCCGGCTGGCGCCGTACAAGCGGGTGCGCCGGATCGAGTTCGCCGAGCTGCCCAAGACGATCTCGGGCAAGATCCGCCGGGTGGAGCTGCGCGGCCAGGAAGAGGCCCGGGCTGGTACCGGCGCACCCCCGGCGCGGGACCCGGACGGGCTCGGCGGCCCGTTCCGCGCCACCCCGTCGCCCCGCGGCACGACCGAGTTCTGGGAAGAGGACTTCAGCTGGTGACGTCGGCCGTGGTGAAGCGGGCCCAGGCGAAAAAGGCGGCCAGCACCAGGTAGACGGCGAACGAGAGCAGGCCCTTGAGCAGCGTGCCGCTATCGATGGGGACGCGCAGCAGAGCGTCGAACGAGTTCCACCAGTGCGTCGGCAGGTAAGGCTGGATGACTGCGAACTGGGGCACCTGGTCGGCGACCTCGCTGGCCACGACCAAGATGGCGAGCGCGGCGATGGCGCCGATGGAGTGCTCGGTCAGGGTCGATATGGCCAGGCCGATGGCCCCCAGGGCGGCCATGGCGGCGGCCACGTACAAGGTGACGAAGAACAGCCGGAGGATGCCATCGGCCAGCGGCACCGTGGTGCCCGACAGCAGCGTCACCGGGCCGACCGGGAACAGCGCGGCCCCGGTGGCCAGCGCGACCGCGGTGACCACGAACGCCACGGCCAGGGCGAACACCACGATCGTGGCGTACTTGACCACGAGCAGCCGGGTCCGGCCCGCGGGCACGGCCAGCAGGTAGCGCAGCGTGCCATAACCGGCTTCGCCCGCGATCGAGTCGCCGGCGATGACCGCCACCACCACCGGCATGACCAGCGTGAGCAGAATGCTCAGGGCGATGAAGCTGAGAAAGATGCCGTTGCCGGTCAGCTCGGTGACGAAGGCCAGGCCGCCGTTCCCGCCTCCGCCGCCTCCGCCGTGCGGGTGCGAGGCGAGCCGCAGCCCGACGCCGATGAGGATGGGGAACAGGCCCACCACGGCCAGCAGCAGCACGTTGCGGCGGCGGCGGAAGACCTGCCGCAGTTCAGACCGGAAGAACCGGAGCCAGGCGCGGGCCGCCCCCGGGGCGGCGCTGGCCTGTGGTGCGGCACCAGACGCCGGCCCCGCACCGGCCAGCCCGGTGGCCGTGGTGTCAGCCATCGACGTCGAACCCCTCTCCGGTCAGCCCGACGAACAGATCCTCCAGCGACGGGGAAATGACGGCCAGGCCCCGGACGCCGACCCCGGCGTGGACCAGGTCGGCGCAGATTTTTTCGGCGGCCACGTTGCCCAGCTGGGCGCTGACCTCGGTCTCGGCCACCTGCGGATCCGGCAATCCGAGCTGCCGCAGGACGGCGGCCGCGGCGGCCGGATCGGTGGTCTCGACCCGGATGCGGGCAGCGCCGGTATGGCGCAGCTCGTCCAGCGGGCCCTGGAACACCAGCCGGCCCGTGCGCATCACGCCCACGTGCGAGCACACCTGCTCGACCTCGGCCAGCAGGTGCGAGGACACGAACACGGTGACGCCGTCGGCGGCGATCTCCCTGATCAGCGTGCGCACCTCGCGGGTGCCCTGAGGATCGAGGCCGTTGGTCGGCTCGTCCAGGATGATCAGCTCGCGCGGCACCAGCAGCGCGGCCGCGATGGCCAGCCGCTGCTTCATGCCGAGCGAGTAGTTGCGGTAGCGCTTGCCCGCCGCGGCCAGCAGCCCCACCCGGTCCAGGGCCTCGTCGATCCGCCCGGCCGCGCTGCGGGGGTCGGCGGTACGGTCGGCCGCGTCGACCCGGGCCAGGTTGTCCCGGCCGTTCAGGAACGGGTAGAAGGCGGGACCTTCGATCAGCGCGCCGACGCGGGGCAGCACCTGCACCGCCGCAGCGGGTATCGGCCGCCCGAGTAGCTCGACCTGACCTTCGGTGGGGAAGGCCAGGCCGAGCAGCATCCGGATCGTGGTCGTCTTGCCCGAGCCGTTCGGGCCCAGGAAGCCGTAGACCGATCCCCGTGACACCGCCAGGTCGACGTGGTCGACGGCGACCTGACCACCGCGGAAGCGCTTGGTCAGGCCGGCCGTCGCGACGGCCTGGGTCACTTGGCGGCCTGCGCGGCGGCTGAGTACAGCACCTGCGGGGTGACCGCGCCGACCAGCACCCGGCCGTTGTCCGTGATCAGCATCGAGACCAGGCTGGTCTTGATCAGGCGGCCGCTGCCCCACGAGCCGCTGACCCGGGTGCCCGACTTGAGCAGCGCGCCGATGACCGCACCGCTGTCGCCGCTGAGCCCGGACCCGCTCGGGCGCTGGCCAGCAGCGGGGGTGGCGTCCGTGAGTACTGAGCTGGGCAGGTCGGCCACGGCCAGCCAGCCCTGGCCGATCATCGAGCCCTGGCCGGTACCGGCCTTCTTGGTGGTCTTCTCGGCACCGGACCCCAGCGTCTGCTGCGTGACCTTGGCCCCGGCGGGCGCGGTGAAGGCGAAGTTGCCCGCGGCCGGCTTGACGAACGACACCGAAGTGAAGCCGATCTGCGCGGCCGGGGTCTTGGCGCCCTTGGCGAAGACCTGGACCCGCAGCGGGACGTCCCGGCTGCCGTCGACCGCGATCCGGATCTGGCCGATCAGCGAGCTGCTGCTCTTGGGGGCCAGCACGAGCTGGTAGGCGGCCTCACCGGCCACAGTGACGTTGCTGTCGACCCGGACCGTGGTGGTCGGGCCGACCTTGGCCAAGATCTCGGTTGCGGCCTGCTGCGGGGTCAACGGCGGCTCGGATGCGCTCGCCTTCTTCTGAGCGCCCTTCTCGGAACTGGCCGGGATCACCACGTGGGTAACGGTGTTCTGGCTGCTCTCCCAGACCCAGGCGTTGCCGCCGTTGCGGATGATGTCGCTCTCGCTCATGCTCTGCGGGACCGAGACCCGGAAGTGCTGCGGGTCGGCGTACCAGACCCGGATCGTGTGCGACCCGGTCAGCAGCGAAGCGATCGATGTGGGGTCGCTGGTGCCGGGCAGCGACGGCAGCCCGAGCGAGGAAGTCTCGACCACGGTGCCGGTCAGCGGCGGCGTGTCCGGCTTGGCCGCCAGCCCGGCCAGCAGCTGGGCGGGAGTCTTGGCCGGCAGCGAGGGTGAGGCCTGCGCGACGGAGATCATCGATCCCGCCAGCACGCCCCCGATGACGACCACAGCCCCGGTCGGCACGGCCCACCGTGCGCGCCGGGACAGCTTAGCCAGCTGATTCATGACACCACCCGAATATCTATCTAGCCGTTTGCAACCTTTTCGTGCTACTCGCTACGTTGCCTCACCAGCGCTGTGGTGACCCTGAGAATTCCTGAGCCAGCAAGAGACGGTGCCAGACTAAGGGTGTGCGGGTGCTGGTGGTAGAAGACGAACGGCGCCTGGCGGGCGCCGTACAGCGCGGCCTGAAGGCCGAAGGATTCGCCGTGGACCTGGCGTTCGACGGCGCTGACGGGCTGCACCTGGCGCGGGAGGGTGCCTACGACGCGGTGGTGCTGGACCTGATGCTGCCCAAGCTGTCGGGCTATCAGGTGTGCGAGCGGCTCCGGGCGGAGGAGAACTGGGTGCCCGTGCTGATCCTGTCGGCCAAGGACGGCGAGTACGACCAGGCCGACGGGCTCGATCTGGGCGCCGACGACTACCTGACCAAGCCGTTCTCCTACGTGGTGCTGGCGGCCCGGCTGCGGGCGCTGCTGCGCCGCGGCGCCGCGCCGCGGCCGGCCGTGCTGCGGGCCGGTGATCTGTCGCTGGACCCGGGCACCCGGGCCGTCCGCCGGGGCGAGACCGAGATCGGCCTGACCGCGCGCGAGTTCGCCATGCTCGAGTACCTGATCCGGCGGTCCGGCCAGGTGGTGCCGAAGTCCGAGCTGCTCGACCACGTGTGGGAGGTTTCGGACAGCGCCGACCTCAACGTGGTCGAGGTGTACGCCGGCTACCTGCGCCGCAAGATCGACGTGCCGTTCGGGCGGGCCGCGCTGCAGACGCTGCGCGGGGCCGGGTACCGGCTCGCGTCGGACGGCGGCTGAGCCATGCTCGGGCTGGCCCGCTGGTGGCGACGGCGGAGCCTGCGGGCGCGGCTCACGATGACCGCCGCCGCCGGGCTGGCGGTGGCGCTGGCCGGGCTGGCCGTGCTGCTGGTGACCACGCTGAGCCTGACCTTGGACCACGGCCTGGACGTCACGGCCCGGCAGACCGGGCAGGAAGTGGCCGCGCTGGTCGACGCCAACCGGCTGCCGAACCCGGTCCCGGTGGCGGCGGGCACCGCCGTGGTCCAGGTGGTCGACGCCCAGGGGCGGATCGTGGCCGCCTCGGCCGGGGCTGACCGGCTGGTGCCGCTGCTGCCGACCGCGCAGGCGGCCACGCTGGCCCGCTCCCGCACCGGCGTCATGCTCGACGGGCGGCCTTACGGGCTGCCGGAGATGCTGCGGGTGGTGGCGGTGGGCGGCCACCGCGGGGAGACGGTCATCGCCGCGGTGTCGTACAACGCCGTGCACGACACGCTGACCACGGTGGCGCACGTGCTGCTCATCGCCACGCCGCTGCTGCTCCTGCTGATGGTCTGGGTCAGCTGGCTGATCACCGGGTCGACACTGCGGCCGATCGCCGCGCTGCGCCGGGGAGCCGAGCAGGTCACCGCGGCCGGCGGCCCGCGGGGGCTGCCCGTGCCCGAGGCCCGGGACGAGGTGCACAGCCTGGCCGTGACGCTGAACGACATGCTGTCCCGGCTGGCCACCGCCCAGCAGCGGCAGCGGCAGTTCGTCTCGGACACCGCGCACGAGCTGCGCAGCCCGATCGCGGGCATGCGGGCCCAGCTGGAGGTGGCGCTCGACCACCCGGAGAGCCAGGAGTGGGAGCAGACCGCCCGGGATGTGCTGGCCGACACGATGCGGCTGTCCCGGCTGGCCGAGGACCTGCTGGCGCTGGCCCGGCTGGAGGAGCGCGGCGGCCAGGACCGCGCTCCGGGCGGCCCGGTCGACCTGGCCGTGCTGGTGCACGGGATACCCGACGGGTACGCCCAGGCCGCGGTGACGGTGGTGGCGGACGCGCCCGCGCCGTGCCCGGTGACCGGCGACCCCGAGGCCCTGCGCCGGATGCTGGTCAACCTGGTCGACAACGCGGTCCGGTACGCCCGCAGCCGGGTCACGGTGGCCGCCCGCCCGTCCGGTGAATCGGTGCTGGTCACGGTGACCGACGACGGGCAGGGCATCCCGGCCCGGCAGGCCGAGCAGGCGTTCGAGCGGTTCACCACGCTGGACGATGCGCGGGCCCGTCAGGACGGTGACGTGGCCGGGGCCGGGCTGGGCCTGGCCATCGTCCGGGCCACCGCGCACGCGCACGGCGGGCAGGCCTGGCTGGAGGACGCCGAGCCGGGGCTGCGGGCCGCAGTCCGGCTGCCGGTGGTCCCGGTGAACGACTAGCCTGTGTAGTTGTTGATGCCGCGGTCAATCGGAAGGTGGCTCCATGCCGGCTGGACGGCGGGACAGGCTGGCCCGCATGCGCCGGGCCCTGAGCGAGCACAAGGTCACGACGACGGTGTTCGGGATCAGCCTGGCCGCGATCCTGGGACTGGGGATCTTCGCCGGGGTCTCCAGCCCGGGGAAGTCCGGCGGATCCAGTTCAGGCGCGGGCAGCAGCAGCACCAGTTCGGCGGAGTCTCTCGTGGGTCACGCAGGCCCGGCGTTCGACCTGGCCGCCCTCAATGATCCCGCGGGCCACGTGTCGCTGGCCAGCTACGCCGGCCAACCGGTGATCGTGAACTTCTTCGCGTCCTGGTGCGGGCCGTGCCGCACGGAAACGCCGTTGCTGGCGCAGTACTACTCGTCGCACCACGACTCGGTGCACATGATCGGGGTGGACGCCAACGACAGCCGGACCGCCGCGCTGGCGTTCACGAAGAAGTACGGCGTCAGCTACCCGGTGGGGTCCGACCCGGCGGCGAGCACCGCCAGCGCATACGGCGTGGTGGCGATGCCGCAGACCTACTTCCTGAACGCCCAGCACAAGGTCGTGGACCACGTCTACGGCAAGGTCACCGCAGGCTCCCTGGCCCAGGGAGTCAAGCTGATGGGCGGTTAGCCCGGCTGCGGGCGTAGGTGCCGACCGCGCCGGTCAGCCCGAAGGCCACCGCGCCGTGCCAGAGCCCGGCGAAGACCGGGCCCACGATGCCGCCGCCGAGCACGACCGACAGCACGAACACGATCGCCGCCGCGGCCACCCCGGGCGCCACGGCGAAGCGCCACGGGTTGGCCCGGGCCCACCGGATGGCCCGGCCGGACCGCTCGCGCAGCAGCGCCCCGGACGCCGCCACGACCAGGAAGGCGATAACGCCCAGCGACAGGGCGTCGCTGATCCCGCCGCGCCCGAAGTGGCCGCCGATCACGTGCCAGCCGAAGTCGCCCAAGGCCACGACGCCGCCAGTCACCGCGGCGCCGGTCCACGGCGCCTGGGACATGGCTGCCCCGGACACCGACATCTCCTCGCGCCGGCTCAGTGCTGGCTCTATCTGGCCTGGCTTCATCTGGCCAGGTTCGTTGAGCTGGGTGGTTGTGGACATCTGAGCCCCCTTGCGACTGGAACAGCTAACCCCGAACTCACGTCATATCTCGTTTTTGGAGCCTACCACGCCCGCTCACGACCACGGCCCGATGCGGGTGTGCGTCATGATCATTTTCAGTGGATCCGAGTCCCCTCTGCAAGAACCCTGAGAGAGGGTGCAGAGTGCCGCCGTGTTCGGGGAAGGAAAAGGGACAAGAGCGTACGCTTCCGGCGGCCTAAGGCGATGAGGATGCAGGACGACGAGACCGGCCGCGACGACGATGGCCGTTCCGTGGGCGCTTCCAGCGAGCCAGCTGACACCGACGGGGAACGGCCGGACGAGGCGGAGTCCGGGCCAGCGGACGAAGCGGGGCCACCAGGGGCGGCGGAGTCCGGGCCACCGGACCTCGTGGGGTTCGGGCCACCGGACGAGGCCGAATCCGGGCCGTCCCGGCGCCGCCGGCGGCGCCGGGTGGCGGTGTACGGGGTGATGGCGCTCCTGGCCGTCGGCCTGGGCGGCGCGGCCATAGCCGGCCTGAACAGCCACCCGGGGGGCACACCACCGACCGGGGTGTCCTCGCACCAGGTCCCGGGGCCGCACAACGACGTGTCCGGCGGCGGCTCGCTGCGGACCTCGGCCGTGGCGGCCAAGGTCGACCCGGGGGTGGTGGACATCGATGCGCTCATCGCCTACTCCGGCGGCACCTCATCCGAGGGCACCGGCATGGTGATCAGCCGGGACGGCCTGGTGCTGACCAACAACCACGTCATCAACGGGTCGAACAACATCCATGTGCGGGCGGCCGTGGCCAGCGGCGCCCGGGAGTACACGGCCACGGTGGTGGGCTATGACGCCACGCACGACGTGGCCCTGCTCAAGATCAGCGCGCCGAACCTGCAGCCGGTATCGGTGGGCAACTCCGACCAGGTCAAGCTGGGCACCCAGGTGGTGGCGCTGGGGAACGCCGAGGGCCAGGGTGGCCTGCCGCGGCCCGCGGCCGGCCTGGTCGACAGCCTGAACAAGACGATCGACCCCACCGACGAGAGCACCGGCGCGACCGAGACCCTGCACAACATGCTGCAGACCACGGCGGACATCGTTTCCGGCGACTCCGGCGGCCCGCTGGCCAACGGGGCGGGCCAGGTCATCGGCATGACGACCGCGAACGCCTCCAGTTCGCAGGGTTCATCTTCGGTGCTCGGCTACGCCATCCCGATCAACACCGCGCTGGACGTGGCCCACCAGATCGCGGCGGGCCAGCGCGGCGGCACCGTGGCGATCGGGCTGCCCGGGTTCCTGGGGGTTCTGGTGCCGCAGAGCAACAGCACCAGCCCGCAGGAGCAGGCGGCTCAGCAGCGGCAACAAGAACGGCAGCAGTCCCAGCAGGGCTCCGGTTCGGGCGGCGGCATCGGGTCAGGCGGCACCGGCCCGTCCGGGTCCGGCCAGCGCGCCAGCGGCTGCGTCCTCGACAACTCCGACACCTCGGTGCCGGCCGCGATCGCGCCCGTCAGCCGCGGTGCGCTGGTGGACGGCGTGCTGTGCGGGACCGCCGCAGGCGCCGCCGGCCTGGTCAGCGGGGACGTGATCACCTCGGTCAACGGCCAGGCGGTGACCTCGCCGACCGGGCTGACCCAGAGCGTGTCCGGCCTGCGGCCCGGGTCCAAGGTCAAGCTGGAGTGGGAAACGGCGACCGGTCAGAGCCAGACCAGGACGGTTGCGCTGGGGTCGGCCCCAGCCCGGTGATACGTCTCGGTGAGACGGCGCAGTGATACGGGCCGGTGAGACAGCCCGGGACCGTTACGGCAGGATGGTGGCGGTGACTTCTGGGTACAGGACCGTTCGGCACGGATGGTGACATCTATTCGTAACCTGAAGCGAGCATTCAGGTAAGCCTCAGGGACGGATGACTAACTGGGGACGCAAGCGGCGGCCGGAAACCAGGACGGGCGCCGGGGGGCGGGCA
>Ga0208586_1000871_pt1 | contig 10179 bp, 9 predicted proteins | sample NGESurshal072012_6_FD_184471 | JGI IMG/M metagenome (GOLD analysis project Ga0208586, IMG submission 184471) | Arctic peat soil microbial communities from Barrow, Alaska - NGEE Surface sample 53-3 shallow-072012 (SPAdes) | ecosystem: Environmental > Terrestrial > Soil > Wetlands > Peat ... | reverse complement strand
CCGCCGAAGGTCCGGACCTCCTCGTGGACCTTGTCCGCCACCACCTCCGCGGTCAGCCCGGTGCAGGCGGCCAGCAGCCGGGCCAGCCCGTCGTCGTCATCGAGCAGCCGGTCGCCGTCGCGCCGCCTGGTCACCCCGTCGGTGACGCAGAGCAGCAGGTCCCCGGGGCCCAGGGTGACCTGCTGGGCGGTGAAGCCCTGCCCCTCGATCACGCCGAGCACCGGCTGCGGGGCCGCGGCCGTCCCGGGCCGGCCCTCGCCCCGCAGCACCAGCGGCAGCGGCTGCCCCGCGCAGGCGAGCAGGACCTGGAGGGGGGAGCCCGGCACGATCTCCCCGGGCTCGATGTCCGCGGGCCTGATTTCCCCGGGCCCGATTTCCCCGTGCACCAGGGTGACGAACGTCCCCGGCGCATGCTCGTCCAGGATCAGCTGGTTCAGCCGGTCCAGCGCGGCGGGGATGCTGAGCCCGGCCGCCCCCAGGATGCGCAGCGCGTTGCGGGCCAGGGAGGTCACCGCCAGGGTCGCGGGACCGGTCCCGCACACCTCGCCGATGGCAAATCGCCAGCGTCCCCCGGCCACCGGGAACACGTCGCAGAAGTCACCGCCCGCGTCGGCGCCGGACAGGCCGGCCCCGGGGAGGTCGTGCGCGAAGGCCAGTTCGGCGCCCGGGACCCGGGGCAGTTCGTGCGGCACCAGGGTGGCGCGCAGCGCCTCGCTGTCCTGCCGGTGCTGGGCAGCGAGCCGGGAGTTTTCCAGGGCCAGCGCGATCCGCCCGGCCAGGTCCTCCGCCAGCCCCTGCACCTCCCGGGACGGCCGGCCGCCATGCGGGCCGCCCAGGATGAGCTGCCCCACCGGGCCGTCCTGGGTGATGAGCGGGAAGCACCAGGCGCCCCGGGCGGCCAGGTCAGCCACGCCGGCCGGGGCATCCGGCGGGACCACCGCAGCCAGCGGCCAGGATCGGGGGGCCCCGGCGCGGGGCCCGGGAGCGCTGCCCGGGACCGCACCGGGGATGATGCCCGGCGGCGCGCGGTCGCAGCCCAGGTTCAGCAGCCAGGTCAGCGCGCCCGCCAGCGACTCATCCGCGTGGCGCGCCACAGTGAGCCGCAGGTCACCGCCGGGACCAGCGAGCAGCACGGCACACCACGCCGCGAGCCGGGGCACGGCGACCCGCCCGGCCACGGCCAGGATCTGGTCCTGGTCCAGCGACCCGGCCAGCAGCGCGCTGGCCTCGGCGAGCACCCCGATCCGGGCGCGGCGGGTGCGTTCCAGCTCGGTCAGCCGGGCACGTTCCAGCGCCGGTCCCATCTGGTCGGCCAGCTGCTGCAGCCGCTGGACGTCGCCGTCCGCGAACCGGCCCGGCCGGGCGGCCGCGACGGCCAGCACCCCGGTCACCCGGCCGTCCACCATGAACGGCACGGTCGAGACGGACGGTGCGGTGCGCAGCCACGCGGCCGGGCCGAGCCCGCTGGCCGCGCGGACCCCCAGGTCCCCGTCCTCGTCCGCGACCAGGGCGTACGCACTGTCGGCGGATGCGATCTCCCGGGCCGACGCCACACACCGGCCCAGCAGCATGTCGTAGCCGGACTCGCCCGGCATGCTGATCTCGGCCACGGCCGCCGGGGGCAACGTACTCGCCTGCGTGGTGGCGACGTTCCACGGGCCGGCCGGGACGACCGCGTCCAGCGCCTCAGGCCCGGTCCCGGCGCCCGGCGGGCCGGCCGGGCCGCCGGGAAGGCCCATCCGGAACCAGACGGCCTTGGCGTCGGTCCCGTAGCTGACCCCCCAGGCGGCCGCGAGGGCGGAGGGCAGCAGCAGGCCGCGGCCGCCGGTGCGTTCCGCGGGAACGGTGTCGTCGGGCGCGGGACCGGGCACCATCCGGGCCGGGTGGCTGTCCCGGACCACGACTTCCACCGCCCCGGCGGCGAGCTTGCAGGTGACCTGGACCTGGGTCCCGGCGTGCACCACGGCGTTGGTGACCAGCTCGCTGGTCAGCAGGACCGCGTCGTCGACCAGCCCGCCGTCCGCCGCGGCGTCCGCGGCCGTGCCGGACCCGGCGTCCAGCCACGAGCACAGCGTGTCGCGCACGAATTTGCGGGCCGCCGCGACGGCCGCAGGCTCAGGCAGGTACGCCGCGCTCGCGACGAGGTCCTTGCGTCCCTTCACGTGCCCTCTTGGATTCCCAGACGCATCAAGTAAGGTCGCCCACTGCGGGCGCCGGCCGTGACCAGCCATCGCCGGCTACGTACTCCCGCACCACTTTCGCGGGGACGCCGGCAATCACGCAGCGGTCAGGCACCAGGCCGCGGACCACCGAGCCCGCGGCCACCACCACATTACGGCCGATCTGCGCGCCTGGCAGCACGATCACGCCAGCTCCTAGCCACGTTCCCGGCCCGATGGACACCGCGGTGTTGCTCGGCCACTGCCGCCCGATGGGCACGTCCGGGTCGGCGTAGCCGTGGTTCTGGTCGGTGATGTAGACGTACGGGCCGGTGAATACGTCGTCGCCGATCACGATCGAATGGTGCGCGATGATGTGGCTGCCGCGGCCGATCACGCAGCGGTCGCCGACCCGCAGCACCGGCGTGTCGCCCAGCTGGTGGCCCGGAACCAGGCCCGCGGTCAGGCTGACCTGGGCCCCGATCAGCGTGCCCTCGCCGACCTCGATCCACGCCTCGCCGTAGAGCGCGCCGGCCGGGAACGCGATGACCGAGCCGGGGCCGAACCCGGCGAACCGGCGGCCCGCCGGGGTGGCCGCGGTGATCGCACCCGCCTGCTGGGCCGCCTGCCAGGCCCGGTGCACCACCCGCCACATCAGCGTGCGGCAACCCCTGGCGAGAGCCCCCTTGCCCGGCATGAACGACTACGGTACCCGGGTGCTGATCTGCAGCGTTTCCGGCACCCGGGCTCCCGGGGCCAGTGACGGCGCGGCGAGCTGGCCGCAGGCCCCGTCGATCTCGCTGCCCCGCGTGTCGCGGACAGTGACCGGGATCCCGCGGGCGGCCAGCCGGTCCTCGAACTCCCGCATGGAACCCGGCTCGGACGCCGTCCACCGCGAGCCCGGGGTGGGATTGAGCGGGATCAGGTTCACGTGCGCGAGCCGGCCGGCCAGCAGCCCGGCCAGCGCGTCGGCCCGCCAGGCCTGGTCGTTGATGTCTTTGATCAGCGCGTACTCGATGGAAACCCGGCGGCCGGTGACGGCCGCGTAGTCCCACGCGGCCCCGAGCACCTCGGCCACGTTCCAGCGGCGGTTGACCGGCACCAGCTCATCGCGCAGCTCGTCGTCGGGAGCGTGCAGCGAGACAGCCAGCCGCACCTGCAGGCCTTCCGCGGTGAGCCGGCGGACGGCGGGGACCAGCCCCACCGTGGAGACGGTCACCGACCGCTGGGAGATACCCAGGCCATCGGGGACCGGGTCGGTGATGCGGCGCACGGCCCGCAGCACGCTGGCGTAGTTGGCCAGCGGCTCACCCATGCCCATGAACACGATGTTGGAGACCCGTCCCGGGCCGCCCGGCACCTCGCCGCGGGCCAGCGCCCGCGCACCCGCGACCACCTGGGCGACGATCTCGGCGGCGGACAGGTTCCTGGTCAGCCCGGCCTGGCCGGTCGCGCAGAACGGGCAGGCCATGCCGCAGCCCGCCTGGGAGGACACGCACATGGTGACCCGCTGCGGATAGCGCATCAGGACCGACTCGATGAGCGCGCCGTCGAAGGCCCGCCACAGCGTCTTGCGGGTCATCCCCCCGTCACAGGCCAGCTCCCGCTGCGGGGTGAGCAGCCGGGGCAGCAGGCGCCCGGCCAGCTGGTCACGGGAGGCGGCCGGCAGGTCGGTCATGTCGGCGGGATCGTCGGTCAGCCGGGCGAAGTAGTGCCGGGCCAGCTGGTCGGCACGGAACGCAGGACCGCCCAGCTCAGCGGCGGCCGCGCGGCGCTCCGCGGGATCCAGGTCAGCCAGATGCCGGGGCGGTCGGGTGGGGGTTGGTCTGCCAGGCACCTGTGCTCCGTTGGAAAGGCCGTTTCGAACGCTTAACAATATCCCGGGTGCGGACACGATGACCTGGGGCGAATCAGTAGGTTTCCGGTATGCCGACTTTGCGCAGGGGCGGGAGAGAAGGCAACCTCGCCGCCCGGCCGGGCCGGCCAGAGATCCTGCTCACCAGTGAGAGCCCGTACGGCAGCCGCCGGCTGGTCGTGGAGTACGACGGCGTCACCACCGCCGCGTACGTGTACGACCAGACGGCCGTGATCGCCGCGGTCTGGCTGGCCAACCACCAGCCCGCCCCGGCCGCGGCCGACCCGGCCCAGGTCGAGGCCGGCCAGGCCCCGGTGATGCCGGCCGGGCACACCAAGCATCCCGGCGGCCGCCCCCCGCTGGACCCGCGCATCCTCCGCCCCCTGTGGTTCGAGGAGGGCGACGGGGTGGCCCTGGTGGAGGGCGGGCAGCTGCTCGCGGTGATACCCGGCTGGTCGGACATGTCCCGCGGCATGCCCGGCTACAGCCGGGAATGCGTCGGCCAGACCCCGTTCGCCTGGTCGCTGGACGACGCGATGGAGGGGCTGGGGCCCCGGGCGGACCGGGCCACGGCCTTCTGGCGCTGGCGGGCCAGCGAGGGCTCGTGGGCCGGCTTCCAGAAGGCGGCCCTCGGCCACCTGCTGGGCCGGCTCGGCCCGGGCGCCCGGTACTGGGACGTCAGCGGCGGCCGGCAGCCGCCGGCCGGGGTGTCCGAGCGGCCGCCGACCCGCAGCCGGCCGTTCACGGTGCTGTCCACGCTCGGCATGAGCTGCCAGCGGATGCCGGTCGTCGAGCAGTTCGCCGAGGATCCGACGTCCTCCGGGCGGATCGAGCTGGCCCTGGGCACCACGATGCCCAGCCCCGAGGCGGCGCGCATCTTCCTGTGGCTCGCGCACTATCCGTGGCGGGCGGTGACCTGGTTCGGGCCGGGGCACACGATCAGGTGGTACCACGAGCCGGGCACCTTCCCGCTGGGCGGCGGGAACACGGCCGTGCTGCTGCTGGACGATCCGGCCCAGCTGCCCGGGCCGGAGGTGCCGGACCTGTCCGGGTTCTCCTTCGGCGGCGACCCGGTGCGCTGGCTGTGGGTCCTGCCCATCAGCGAGCGGGAACGGCTGTTCGCGAAGGAACGCGGATCGGCCAGCCTGGTCACCCACCTGGCCGCGCAGCGGCGGGACTGGGTGGTCATGCCGTAGGGCACGGCCCCCCGGGGCCGTGCCCTGCGCAATAAGCCTGTCCCGGATGCCGGGCGGTCAGTGGATGTGCAGATTGACCCCCAGCAGCGGCAGCCACCACAAGAAGATCGCCAGCAGCGCGGACAAGACCCCCTTGAGCAGGCCGACCGTGATGTAGTGCTTCTCCCAGGCCACCACGATCCCGATGATGATATAGATCAAGCCAACCAGGCCGATACGTCTGAACATCCCGCTGCGCTCCGCATCTCCCCCGACTGATGAGTACGAGTCGCCCGCAAAGTCCCCAAGGCGGATGCGGCCAAACGCCACTATGCGGATCAGTGCGAGAAGAAAATCACCAGCAGCAGCCACACCACCGGTGCGGTGAGCAGCAGGGAATCGGCACGGTCGAGGATCCCCCCGTGACCGGGCAGGACCGTGCCCATGTCCTTGATCTGGAGGTCGCGTTTGATCATGGACTCGGCCAGGTCACCGAGGGTCGCCGCGGCAACCGCGGCCACGCCCAGGAGCACGCCCTGCCACCAGGTGCCGTGCAGCAGCAGGGTCAGCAGCAGGACCCCGGCCACGATGCACGCCACCGCCGATCCGGCGAAGCCCTCCCAGGTCTTGTGCGGGCTGATCGCGGGGGCCATCGGGTGCCGCCCCAGCAGGCTGCCCACCAGGTAGCCGCCGATGTCACTGCAGACCGTGACCACGATCCAGGCCAGGACCCGCCGGGAGCCGTCCGGCGCGGCCAGCATCAGCGCGACGAACGAGGCCATCAGCGGCAGGTAGACGAGGGTGAAGACCCCGGCGGTGACATCACGCACGTAGCCGCTGCTGCCGCCGGTCATCCGCCAGGCCAGCACGCCGATCACCGTGACCCCCAGGGCGGCGACCAGCGGGCGCTCGCCGCTGTAGTAGGCCAGCCCCAGCATGACCGCGCCGCCCGCGGCCACCGGGACCAGCGGCAGCCGGATTTCCCGCGTCTCCAGGGCACGGGTCAGTTCCCACAGCCCGAGCGCTATCACGGCGGCCATGTAGACCAGGAAGATGATCTTGATGGTGAACAGGGTGAGCAGGGCCAGGCCGCCCATGATCACGCCGACCGCTATCGCGGCGCGCAGGTTACGGCCGGCCCGGGACGGCTTGAGGATCTCCGTGGGCGGCGCCTCGGGCTCTGGCTCCGCGGACTGGGCCTGCGGCCCGGCCATGTCCGGTCCGAAGTCCCCGGAGCCGTTCGGGATTCCGGGCCCGCCGCCCTGCTCCGGGGCGTGGCCCGGCCCGCGCAGCTCGTCGGGACCCAATCTCAGACCTCGAGCAGCTCGGCTTCCTTGTGCCGCAGCAGTTCGTCCACCTGCCCCACGTAGGTGTGCGTCAGCTCGTCGAGTTCCCGTTCCGCCCGGTGCACCTCGTCCTCGCCCGCCTCACTGGACTTGACCATCTTGTCCAGGGAGTCCTTGGCGTGCCGCCGGATGTTGCGGATGGAGATCCGGCTGTCCTCGGCCTTGTGCCGGGCGACCTTGATGAAGTCCTTGCGCCGTTCCTCGGACAGCTCGGGGAACACCACCCGGATGATGTTGCCGTCATTGCTCGGGTTGACCCCGAGATCACTGTTGCGGATCGCCTTCTCGATGGCGGCCAGTGACGACTTGTCGAACGGCTGGACGATCACCATCCGGGGTTCGGGAATGTGAAACGAGGCCAGCTGATTGACGGGCGTCTGGGTTCCGTAGTACTCGGCGGTGATCTTGCCGAACATGGACGGGTGAGCGCGTCCGGTCCGGATGGTGCCAAACTCCTCCTTGGCGACCACCACGGCCTTTTCCATTTTCTCCTCAGCTTCGAGGAGAGTGTCGTCTATCACGGCGGCTCCTGTGCGTTCCTGTGCCTTCGCGCTTCCGCGGCTGGCGGGTCAGTAGTCCCCCGACCGGCATATCAGCGTGCCGATCTTCTCACCGCGCACCGCCCGCGCGATGTTGCCCTCTTCCATCAGGTCGAACACGACGATGGGCAGGCCGTTGTCCATGCACAAGCTCACCGCGGTCGCGTCCATGAACTTCAGCTCGCGGCGCAGCACCTCGCTGTAGTCGATCTGGGTGAACCGGGTCGCGCCAGGAATGGTGCGGGGGTCCGCGTCGTAGACCCCGTCCACCTGCGTGCCCTTGAGCACTGCTTCCGCGCCGATCTCCAGGGCACGCTGCGCGGCGCAGGTGTCGGTGGAGAAGAACGGGGCACCCAGGCCCGCGCCGAAGATCACGACGCGGCCCTTCTCCAGGTGCCGGATGGCGCGGCGGGGGATGTAGGGCTCAGCCACCTGCCCCATGGTGATCGCGGTCTGGACCCGGGTTTCCACGCCCAGCTTCTCCAGCACGTCCTGGAGGGCCAGGCAGTTGATGACGGTCCCCAGCATGCCCATGTAGTCGGCGCGGGCCCGGTCGATGCCGCGCTCGGCCAGCTGCTTGCCGCGGAACATGTTGCCCCCGCCGACCACGGCGGCCAGCTCCACCCCGTCGGCCACCACGGCCGCGATCTCCTTGGCCAGGTGGAAGACGACATCCGGCGAGATGCCGACCGGCTCGTTCCCGGAGAAGGCCTCCCCGGAGAGCTTCACGACCACCCGGTTCCAGCGGCGGTGCGCCTTCGCCTCCTCCGGCTCGGCAGAGCCGTCCGCCGCCGCGGCTGGCCCCGGCCCCGCCGCGGGATCCTCGCGCACGGCAGCGCCCGCCTGGTGCGTGACGCTGCCGTCCACGAGATGTTCTCCTTCGCCCCCGATCACCAGCTGGCCCCGGCCCTCATCCGGCCTGGCCGACCTGGAACCGCGCGAACGCGCGGACGGTAACCCCCTGATCGGCGAGCAACTGCTTGATGGACTTCTTGGGATCCCGGACGAACGGCTGCTCGGTGAGGACCACGTCCTTGAAGAACGCGTTGAGCCGGCCTTCGACGATCTTCGGGACCGCCTGCTCCGGCTTGCCCTCGTCCCGGGTGATCTGCTCCATGATGCCCCGCTCGTGCTCGACCACGTTCGCGGGCACCTCGTCGCGGTTCAGGTACTGCGGCCGCATCGCGGCTACCTGGTGCGCCACGTCCCTGGCCGCCTCGGACGACGGCTTGTCCAGCTGGACCAGCACGCCCACGGTCGGCGGCAGCGCCGGGTCGGACTTGTGCAGGTAGGTAGCGACGTACCCACCCTCAAGGAGGGTGTACCGGCCCAGCTCGATCTTCTCCTTGAGCGAGGCGCCGGCCTCCTCGATGTGCTGCTGGACGGTGGTGCCGGGCCGGAGCTCCAGCCCGAGCAGGGTCAGCCGGTCGGCGGGCCGCTGCTGCAGCGCCACGCTCGCGATCTGCGCCGCCACAGCCTGGAATACATCGGTCTTGGCGACGAAGTCGGTCTCGCAGTTGAGCTCGAGGAGCACACCGGCGTCCGTGCCGTCGAGCTCCGCGGTCACCAGCCCGTTCGCGGCGGTCCGGGAAGCCCGCTTGCTGACGTCCTTGGCGCCCTTGACCCGGAGGAGCTCCACGGCGACGTCGAAGTCGCCGTCGGCCTCTTCCAGGGCCCTCTTGCAGTCCATCATTCCCGCGGCCGTCTGCTCACGCAGCCGCTTCACGTCCGCGGCGGTGAAGTTCGCCATTTCCTCATCTCTCGTCTTCGTGGTGGGGGCGGGACGGGTCACCCCGCCCCGCTGACCCGGTGCTCAGGCCTCGCGCGACTCACCGGAGCCGGCGGCCACGCCCGCGGCCTCTGGCGTGGGCGCGGCGGCCTCATCCTGCTCGGGGGCCGTCCCGTTCGCCTCGCCGGCGGCCGGGGCTTCGGAGTTCTGCGCGTCGGTGGTCTGGGCCTCAGGGTTCTCGGCCTCGGGGCTCTGGGCCTCAGGGCTCTGGGCCTCGGGGCTCTGGGCCTCGGGGCTCTCGGCCTCGGGGCTCTGGGCCTCAGGGGTCTGGACCTCAGGGGTCTGGGCCTCAGGGCTGCCGCCCTCAGGAGCCTGGGCCGCGGCATCGTCGCCCTTGCCCTCGAGGACCGCCAGCTCCCATTCGGCGAGCGGCTCCTCAGCGCCGAGTTCCCCCGACCCCGGCGCCGCGGACGGCTTGGCCTCACCGTCGGCCGCCCCGGCCCGGGCGATGAGCCCGTCGGCCACCGCATCGGCCACCACCCGGGTCAGCAGCGAAACACTGCGGATGGCGTCGTCATTCCCCGGGATCGGGTAGGTGACCTCGTCCGGATCGCAGTTGGTGTCGAGGATGGCGATGACCGGGATGCCCAGCTTGCGGGCCTCGCTGACGGCGATGTGCTCCTTCTTGGTGTCCACCACCCAGATGGCGCTCGGCACCCGGGACATGTCACGGATCCCGCCCAGCGACCGCTCCAGCTTGTCGCGCTCGCGGCGCAGCTGCAGCAGCTCCTTCTTGGTCATCCCCGAGCCCGCGACGTCATCGAAGTCGAGCTCCTCGAGCTCCTTGAGCCGCTGGAGACGCTTGAAGACCGTCTGGAAGTTCGTCAGCATGCCACCCAGCCACCGCTGGTTGACGAAGGGCATGCCCACCCGGCGGGCCTGCTCGGCCACCGCTTCCTGGGCCTGCTTCTTCGTGCCGACGTAGAGGATGGAGCCGCCGTGGGCGACCGTCTCCTTGATGAACTCGTAGGCGGTGTCGATGAAGTTGAGTGACTGCTGGAGGTCGATGATGTAGATGCCGTTGCGCTCAGCCAGGATGAATCGCTTCATCTTGGGGTTCCAGCGCCGGGTCTGGTGCCCGAAGTGCACGCCGCTCTCGAGCAGCTGCCGCATAGTGACGACCGGAGCCATGCCCGCGGTCCCCTTCCTGTTACGCGCCGTGCCTGATCGCACCGACGCTCTCGGTTGTGGCCTGGCGCCCGGGCGCACCCGCCGCGGTGTGGGAAACCGCGGACCGGTGGGATGCGTCCCGCCTGGGGCCGAACCGGCACCTGGCGGCGAGCGGACGCGCGAATTTAGCCGGAAGGCCGTCCGCG
>Ga0208586_1000870_pt1 | contig 10181 bp, 13 predicted proteins | sample NGESurshal072012_6_FD_184471 | JGI IMG/M metagenome (GOLD analysis project Ga0208586, IMG submission 184471) | Arctic peat soil microbial communities from Barrow, Alaska - NGEE Surface sample 53-3 shallow-072012 (SPAdes) | ecosystem: Environmental > Terrestrial > Soil > Wetlands > Peat ... | reverse complement strand
AGCCGGTTCTCCGGCATCCGGATCCACTGGCCCAGGCCGGAGGCCAGGGCCGAGCCGATCTGCACGATCGGGCCTTCGCGGCCCACCGAACCGCCGGCGCCGATGCAGATGGCTGAGGCGACCGCCTTGACCGCACTGACCTGAGGGCGGATCCGGCCGCCGTTCTCGGCGACGGCCAGCATCACCTCGGGCACGCCATGCCCGCGGGCTTCGCGGGCGTAGCGGTAGATCAGCGGGCCGTAAATGAGACCGCCGATCACCGGGATCACCACGAAGAACCCCAGCCCCAGCCACGGCAGGTGGCTACTGCCCACGTAGCCGTCCTGGCCGAACTGGACATGCCCGGTGGCCAGCCAGGTGAAGAAGTAGATCAGGTACCGGAACGCCACCGCGCCCAGCCCGGCCCCTGCACCCACGACAGCGGCGATGCTGAACAGCCCCGGGCGGGTGCCCCGGGCCCAGCCGGCTGTTTTCGCGGCCCAGGTCGGGACCGCACCTGACGCGGCCGGTGCAGACCCAGTCATGATCGCCCCTCTTTCGTGTCAGCAAGCGGTTCGCATCCCGGGCACGGGCCGACCCAGCGCGGGCGCAGGGGGTTGTGGGCAGTCTCGTCTACAACTCTGGGTCATCCCCGTATTTGCGCTGCTCACAGGAGTGCCTGAACTATTGCAAGGTACAACACTCGGTTAGTTGTATCGGAGAGAACCCGGCCAGAACTTCCGTACGGCCGCCCCTGGCTACTACGGCCATTCCGGCGATGCGGAGCCGACCGTCAGCTCGACGATGCCGTGCGCCGATCACGGGATCCCGCGATGCTCCGGCGCCGCCTCTCCAGGCCACGAGGAGGAAGCCGTGACCGAGGACCGCCCGGCGCCGACGGCTCATTCTCTGTCGGGCCGTACCGCGTGGGCCAGGAGCCTGCAAACGCCGCTGCGGGTGTTCTTGCGCACGGAGACGGGCAGCGCCGCGGTGCTGGTCGCGATGACGGTGGCCGCGCTGGTGTGGATCAACGTCAGCGCGTCGTCGTATGAGGCGGTGTGGGGGGCGCGGCTGTCGGTGCAGCTCGCTGGCGCGGGGGTGTCGCTGGACCTGCGTGAGTGGGTGAACAGCGGGCTGATGACGTTCTTTTCTTCGTGTTCGGGCTGGAGGCCCGGCGCGAGTTCGACATGGGTGAGCTGCGGCAGCGGCGGCGGCTGGCGCTGCCGGTGCTGGCCGGGCTGGGTGGCCTGATCGTCCCGGTCGGGATCTACCTGGCGTTCAATCACGGCCCGGCGGCGCGGGGCTGGGGCTCACCTCCGCGCTGTCCCCGAACGAGCGGCTCCAGCTCCTCTACCACCCTTGGACCAGCTATGTGATCGTCCCGTTGTTCGCGCTGGCCAACGCCGGGATCGTGCTCAGCGGCAGTTTCCTGGCCCGCGCGTATGCCTCCCCTATAACGCTGGGCATCCTGATCGGGTACGTGGCCGGCAAACCCGCCGGGATCGTGGGCGCGTCCTGGCTGCTCACCCGGCTCAGCCGGGGCCGGCTCCGGCCGCCCGTGGGCTGGGCCGCGGTCACCGGGGTGGGCACCATCGCCGGGATCGGCTTCACCGTCTCCATCCTCATCGCCACCCTGGCGTTCGGTGGCACGGAGCTCCAGGAAGCCAAGCTCGGGGTACTCAGTACCACGCTGGGTGCCTCGCTGGTGACCTGGCTGGTGTTCCGCGCCACCGCCTTGCTGCCGGCCCGGCTGCAGATCCGCGCCCCGCTGGGAACCACCCAGGCCATCGTCGACCTGGGGGCTCCCGTCGACCCGCTACTGCGGTCATCGTGGTCTCGCTCATCGTCCAGGGGCTCACCCTCGAACCGCTGGGCCGAGTCGCCGGGATCACCCGCCCCGCCGACGCCCGCCACGAGGAAACCGTGGCCCGGCTGCGCCTGGCCGAGGCGGCCCTGGCCCGGCTCGAGGAACTCGCCGACGATGACGCCGCCCCCGATGCGGTGATCGACCGGGTCCGCGCCAGCCTGCAGGCCCGCATCGGGCAGACCCGCGCCCGCGCCGACGGCACCCGGGCCCCCGGGCCGGACGGGAACTGCGCCGCGACCTCATCAGCGCCGAGAACGCCGAACTGGCCCGCCTCTATGGGCACGGCACCATCACCGCAGCCACCCGGCAGCGACTGCAGCACAACCTTGACCTGGAGGCCACCCGGCTCAGCGATGACCAACGCTGAGTGACAGAGCTTTCGCCCAGGCCTTCAGACCTGGCGCGTCCCTTGCCGCCAGCCCAGGACGGTCTATGCTGCTAGTCAGGTGAGCCGGGAAGCCTGGTCGGCGCGACGTTCGTGACTGCCGAAATCGTCCACCACCAGGAGCCCGCGATGACCACCACCCCAGACGCACCCACCGACAGTGCGGCCGCAGTAACCATCCAGGTGAAGCCTCCGGCTGTGCCTGCTCCGCCGAGCTGGGCGTGGCGCCGCGGTGCGCTGATCCTGGCTGGCGCCGCGCAGCTGATCACCATCTCCGCGCTCACTAGCGCCGACCCGCTGGCCGTCACATGGTGGTCGCTGCTGCTGGCCATCGCCCCCGCACCGCTCGCCGCCGCCGCTGCGTTCGCCCCGGCCCCGCTGAACAAGCTGGCTGCCATTGTCGGGGTGCTGGTCCTGATCGCGGGCATCGCGGGCGGGATCTTGCACATAGGACTGTTCTTCGTCCCGGCACTGGTGGTGCTCGCCATCGGCGGCGTGAAGCTGTGGCGCGAGCAGCCCTGACCGTGCCGGGCCAGAAGAGCAGGGACCAGCGGGACGGCGCGGCCGGGTGCGCCGGGCTGTTACCTCGGTGGCACCCGGCTGTGGCTCTGCGTGCCGGAGCGGCCGGCTGCCTGGTCAGGCGGTGAAGACCTGAGCGGTGAGCTCGGTGTCCTCGCTGCCGCGGAAGTATGTTGCCTTGCCGTCGCGAATGCGCCAGTAGTGGTGCATGGTCATCGACGCCTCGTGGCCCGTGCTGGCCGACCGGATGGTCCAGTCGACGAGCAGGTGCACGTCGTCCTGGCCGGCGGTGAAGCTATGCGGGGTGAACGCGCCGATCTCGATGCTGCTGGCCAGATCGGTGAAGAAGCTCGCCACGCCGTCCTTGCCGGCCCGCGGTCCGTACCACGGCGCGGTCTTGCTGGCTGCCTCGGCCGCCCAGTCCACGTCATCGCTGACCCGGTCGAGGATCGCGGCCACGTCACCGCGCCCGATGGCGTCGTAGATCTCCTTGACGATGGTGAGGTTGTCCTGCTGGCTCATGGAATGCTCCTCATGCTCGTAATCACGGTGGGTCAGGTTTTCGGGCGTTAGGCCCAGAACGCGGTGACGGAGGCCGGGTCGCCGACGTACTGTTCGACGCTGTGCACCCGGCCGTCCTCGACGGCGAACAGGGCGACCTGCGGATCGTCGAACGAGCGCCCATCCGGACGGGTGCCGCTGACCTGAACGAGCACTCAGACGCGTCCCGCGCTGTCGGCCATGAACGACCGCGGTACCGGTCGCAGGGTACCTGCGGTGAGCCGTGCGGCCTCAGCCAGATACGCGGCGATCCCGTCGCTGCCCCGGTGACGGCCACCGAGCCGGTCGTCGTTGCGGTGATACCAGGTCGCGTCCTCGTGGAACAGCGTGCTGAGCGCCGCGAGGTCGCGGCGGGCGAAGGCGTCGAAGACGGACTTAACGGTTCGTACGTCCTCATCGCCGGTGGTGCGGGTGGTCATGGCGGTCTCCTTTGCTGGTTGCCTGGTCGCAACGCTAAGGAGGCCCGGACGCCCGGACCATCGATCGTTCAGTCGATCTATGGCCGGCTGGCCTGACCGCTCCGTGCCTGATCCGCCCAGGCCGCGAGGCCGTGCCGCATCGCGAACATGGCCAGCGCCGCCCGGGTCGAGACGCCGCATTTGGCGTAGATATGGACGGTGTGCGTGTGCACAGTGGACGGCGAGATCACCAGGTCACTGGCGATCTCGCGTTTCGTGTGCCCCGCCGCGAGCAGCCGCAAGACGTCAAGTTCCCGCTCGGTCAGGCCGGCGGGCAGCCGCGGCAGGGCGGCAGCCGGCACGTCGGCCGCGGCGAGCACGGCCCGGACAGCGTCCCGGTCAAGTGGCAATCCGGCCAGGACCCGGGCCGCTTCCGCCCGGCCGACGGCCGGCCGGTGTGGCCGCGGCTCACCGAGCGCGTGGAACACATCCGCGGCGGCCAGCAGGCAGGCAGCCGCGTCCAGCTCGGAACCGCGCGTCCCGGCCGGGTACCCGGAGCCGTCAGCCCGCTCGTGATGACGGCAGGCGATCTCGCCCAGCGGCGCGAGCACCGGGGACCGGGCCAGGATCCGGCCGGAGTGATAAGGATGCAGCCTGACCAGTTCCCACTCCTCCGGCCGCAACGCCCCCGGCCGCTCCCAGATGCCGGTCGGCACGGCAACCCGCCCGATGTCGTGCACCAGCCCGGCGCGGTAGACGAGCCCGGCCACGGCCTGATCAAGCTGGCCGGCCGCCGCCGCCATGGCCAGCCGCGCGACACCGCCTGAGTGGCCGGTGAACCAGGGGCTCTTGAGATCGGCCGCGTCACCGAACCCGGCCAGGGCATCATCCAGCGCCGCATCATCACGGAACACCCGCCTTGGCTGCGGCTCGCAGTCGACCGCTGCCGCCCACAGGTCATCTGGATCGCAGATCCCCAGCAGCTCATCCGGCGCATCGAGGAAGACCGCGGTAACCGCGGGGTCAAGCGCCCGCCCTGACCACTGCGCGACGGTCTGCGCCGCGACCTTCACACCGCCGACGGACTCGAACATGACGGCGGTGAAACCAACCGCCGCGAACCGCGCCGCCAGCGTGATCTCATCCCCGGCCCGCCCGCCAGGCACCCCGTGGCCGTCGTAACGCTCGAACGCATCCAGGATGGCCCGGCCGACCTCCTCCGGCAACCGCAGCCGCCCGGCCAGACCCGCCCCAACCTCGCAGTCCGCCCGCGCTCCCTCAGCCTTCAGCCTCGCCACGCCAGCTGGCCCGCCCAGCGCCCGCAACTGGCCCGCGCTCACGCCGAGACCGGCCAGGAACTGCTGCGCCTGCCCAGGCACGGTCGGATCGATCAGGTCACCTGCGGCCCGCACCGCGACGTCGTCACCGCCGAGCGCCGCCGCTATCTCATGCGACGTCGCCGCGCACCCGACGAACCGCAGCAGCGTCCCGTAATAAACCTCGCTCTGCCGGACGAGATCGAGGCCGGCCCGCCTGGCTAGCTCGGTCGCGAGCAGGCACGCCCGCATCGCCTCACCGGGCGGATGACCGCGCGTCAGGTCGCTCGTCACCGACAGCGACGCGACCACGCCGCCTACCCCCACCAGTTCACGCACGGCCGAAAGTCTACGGTCCGGGCTGGCCCCGGCCCGCTGTGCAGGTCATGGACCTGGGGTAGCGCGCGGCCGGCCGGATGATCACCGAGTGCGCCGAGCTGGCCTGGCGGAGCTGCAGCAGATCATCCGGCTGGTGCAGCAGGGGCCGGACGAGCGAGGCCTTCAGGTTCCTCCAGGACGGCCTTGAGCCGGGCCAGGTCCTTCTGATTGGCCCGGCGCATCGCGCTGGCCATGATCGGAGCCGCGAGTTTCGCGAAGCCGGCGGGCTCGCCACGGTTGCGGAGCCTCATCCTGGTCCCGCCATCCGGGTTGTCATCCCAGGTGTACGTGGTTTCCATCGGAAATGGCCCCTCGGCAGTGGCCTGAACGAACCGCCGGCCAGGAACCAGCTCCTTCACCTCGTAGGTGTAGGCCAGGCGCCGGCCGAGGAAACGGGCCACGAAGGCGACCCGGGAGCCGACGGTGAGCGGCCTGGGTGACTTCCACTCGACGGACGTGATGTTCTGGTACCAAGAGGTCGCATTGTCGGGGTCCGACGCGTAGGACGCCACCTCGGACCGGGGCCGGTCGATGTCGATCTCGGTCTGCACGTCGACAGCCGTGCGGCGGCTCCTGGCCTCGGGTGATCCCGGCGTCGTCATGCCGCGGAGGCTGGGAAGAAGGGCTGCGGGCGGCCGTCGGCGAGGTAGCCGGCCAGTCGCTGCAGGATCATGGCCCAGGTCTGCGCTGTATGCGCCAGGTCCATCTCGCCGTAGCCGTCGGCGAAGCCGTAGTGCCGGAACAGCACGGTGGTTCCCGTCCCGGCGTGGTCGGTCAGTTCCCACTCCCAGGTCGAGTTTGTCCAGAACGGGAAGCCGGCGGTGACGCGCATCCGGACCAGCTTGCCTGGCTCGGTGGAGACGTCCGTTACGAGGTCGGCAGGAGCCTGGGGGAAGCCGAACCGGGCGTGGCCGCCGGAGACGTCGCAGTCGGCAGTCCAGAAGCCGCGCTGGCCCTGGGTTGTCGAGAGGACCTCGAAGACGCGGGCGGCGTCTGCGTCGACATCGATGGCCAGGGTGATGGATCGGTCCACGGAGTCCTCCTGTTGCCCGGGATGCAAGTGAGCCGCTACTTTAGTTTTATCTTAAATAAGAGTCCAGCGTCAGGCTATCCGCGGCCGCAAGACTGCGCCGCGGATCTGAGAGGAGCGACGTGGCCGTGGAGCCGCTGCAGGTGATCGCCGCGCCCCGGCGGCTGCGCATCATGGAGCTGATCTGGGATCAGGAGCTGTCCGCGGGCGACATCGCGGCCCAGTTTGAGGTGTCCTGGTCGGCTGTCAGCCAGCACCTGCGCGTGCTGAAAGCGGCCGGGTTCGTGGTCGAGCGCCGAGAGGGCACTAGTCGCATTTACCGTGCTGACCAGGCCGCTCTCGGGCTCCTCCGATCCGTCGTCGAAGATCACTGGCGCCGCGGCCTGGACCGGGTCAGGGACCTGGCCGAGGCCGAGCAGCGGGACAAGGACGGGGCATGACTGATGACGGCGCGGTCGAGGTCAGCGTGCACGTCGCGGCCCAGCCCGAGACCGTGTTCCCTTTCTTCACCGACCCTGCCCGTTACGTCCAGTGGATGGGCAGCGGCGCGACGCTCGAGCCAGTGCCGGGCGGCTCGTACCGCGTCCGCATGCGAGACGGCGTTGAGGCAGCCGGCGAGTTCGTCGAGATCGACCCGCCGCACCGCCTGGTGTTCACGTGGGGCTGGACGCACGACCCCGCCGTCCCGCCCGGCAGCACCCGCGTCGTCGTCACCATGCACGCGGAGAACGGCGGGACGCGCGTCGTGCTGCGCCACTACGACCTGCCCGCCCGCGACCAGGCCGGCCACGACCAGCGCGATCACCACGGCAAAGGCTGGGAGCTCTACCTCGGCCGGCTCGGATGCACCATCCAAGGCAACGATCCCGGACCCGACCCCAACACCTGAACGCAGCCTGGCATCACGAACCGGCAGGGCTCAGCTCCCGGAACGACTGAAATGGCCGAGGATCCGCTCGGCATAGTAGGACTCCCAGGTATCACCAGGCTGGCCGGCGGTGTAGTCCTTGTCGAGGCTGACCAGCAGGTACACCAGCTCACTGCGGACCGGCTTGACCCCCAGCAGGGCGGGAAGCTCAGAGAGACTGATGAGCCAGTCGGCATACCAGCTGGCCCAGTCGTCATCAGCACCATCCACGATCCGGAAGACCCGATGATGGGTCTCACCTGCCTCGTGAAGAAGATTGCTGATCTGCTCTGTTGTAGCTGGCATCTTCCCCCCTGCGCTGGCGGCCTGGCCTGCGGTCCTTGATAGTCGCGTCCTGGCCCGCCGGAATCTACCCTGCGGGCTCGGACAGGTGCATATAGCGACGCAGGATTCGCGGCCCGTCGAACGGTCTCAGGGTACGACAAGAAGCTCCGGGGCTCCCTGCATCCGCGCTTTGAGAAGATCCCGCCGGGCCCGGCGCGAATTTCAGAGCGTCACACGATCGCCAGTCTTATGTGGAGCCTTCGGCCAAAGCGGCCAAGTTTTGGCCGGCAGAACTATTATTTCATTCGATATCCACACTAGTTGCACAGCTTTAGCCTGGCTTTTCATCATCCGCTGGCGGCCGAGCAGTGCGCCGGCCGGGCCGCGCCATTCGCAGAATCCAGATACGGACACAGCCCGCGAAGCGATGCGAGCTCGCGGCGTGGTCAGCGAACTTGGTGACGCCGAAGCCCCGCCCGCCTTCGGCCACGCTGCTAGCGGCAGGTCCAGCCGCCGTCCACCATGACGGTCTGCCCGGTGACATAGCTGGAGGCGTCGCTGGCCAGGAACAGCGGAGGCCCGTCGAGCTCATCGGGCCGCGGCAGCCGTCCGAGCGGCGTGTACGCGCGGCAATCGTGATCGCGTGCTCGTCGACGTAGGGCAGTTCCCCGCGCGCAGGACTCATCCGGCTACCACCACAGCGCCGCCCAAGGCAGCGCCGCCCCTGGTCTTGATCATCAGCACAGCAGCCTTCCTGAGCGCCACGTCATACTGCGTGCGTTCGCTGGCGGGCACCCGTTGCCATCATGCCCCCGGGCCGGGCGGCTCATCGAGCACGGGCACCGGCGGAACCGGGCGGCGGACGCGGACCTCGCAGCATGCAGCTTGTGCGGCCGCACCAGGGCAGAGCGCCACGCCAGGACTGGTGACCTCCTGCAGATCACAAAGGCGCTGCTCATCCGGGAGAGATGACGATGCCTGTGTTACCGCTGGCCAGACGGCTATCGCTCGGTGGATCTTGCCCCTCAGAATGCCCCTCACGGGGCGCACGCTCATCGGTTTTGAATTCGAATTATGTGTTTGAGCTGGGTGGAGCTAAGCGGGCTCGAACCGCTGACCTCTTGCATGCCATGCAAGCGCTCTACCAACTGAGCTATAGCCCCGGCATCGCCCGCGTGACTGGCACGCGGACCGGAGTTAGCATACCGGTTCCCTGGACGCTCTCGAACAACCTGGACACCGGCCCTAGGGACACGACCCCAACCGGCCCTCCACCACCCGCGGACCTCAGCGGTCGTCGCTGAGCACCGGCTCCGGCAGCGTTCCCGCGTTGTGCTCGACCAGCCGCCAGCGCCCATGCCTGCGGGACACGACCGACCAGGCGCAGTTGGCCAGCGGCCCGATGACGCCCCAGAGGTCCTCAGGCAGGCCAAGCAGCCGGGCGGCCCCTAGCCGGATCGCCGCCCCGTGACTCACCACGACAGCGAGAGAACCTGGCTGGAGGCTGTCCGCGATCCGCTCCATCGCTGATCCCGCCCGGTCGGCGACGGTGGCCGAGGATTCGCCCTCCGGTGGCCACCACCGCGCGAACTCAGCCGGATAGCGGGTCCGGATCTCCACGTCGGTCAGGCCTTCCCAGGCTCCGCCGTGGCGTTCCCGCAAGTCCTTGTCCGTGGTCACGGTCAGCCCGGTCAGCCGGGACAGCGGCGCGGCGGTGGCCATGGCCCGGCTCAGGTCCGAGGAGATGATCACGTCCGGCCGCAGCGCGGCCAGCAGCCGGGCGGCCCGCTCAGCCTGCTCCACGCCGACCTCATCCAGCTGGATATCGGTCTGGCCCTGGAAGCGGCCCTGGACGTTCCAGGGGGTCTGCCCGTGCCGCCACAACACCAGCCGGACCCGGGAATCCGGGCCCGGCACTGACTCAGAGCTCATTCCGCCCTCTCCTGCGTGCGTGTCCGCCCGCCCGGGTCGGCACCCGCGCTGTCTGCGCAGGCAGCCGTCCGAGCCGGGCAGGATGTATTACGGGCCCCGGACCCAGTACCCGCGCTCCATCACGCCACCGCGCAACCTGCCAGTTGGCGCGGGCGGGCCTTCGATCCGCTGAGCTCGTCAGTCAGCGTGCGTCCCCGGCGGATGACCCGCCGGGCCGCGTACCGCCGACCGACACCGTCTCAGGCAGCTGGATCTGCGGGCAGTCCTTCCAAAGCCGTTCCAGAGCGTAGAACGTGCGCTCCTCGGCATGCTGCACGTGGACGACAATGTCCAGATAGTCCAGCAGTACCCAGCGCCCTTCCCGCTCGCCCTCGCGGCGTACCGGGCGGGCCCCGGCCTTGCGCAAGTTCTCCTCGACCGCATCGACGATCGCCTTCACCTGGCGGTCGTTGGCCGCGGAACAGAGCAGGAACACGTCGGTGATGACGAGCTGCTCACTCACGTCGTAGGCGATGATGTCGCTGGCGAGCTTGTCGGCCGCGGCCGCAGCGGCTATCTCCGCAAGCTCAACGGCCCTGGTGGTGGCAGTCACGTGTGGTATTCGTCCTCCTCAGCCGGGGACCT
>Ga0208586_1000869_pt1 | contig 10190 bp, 10 predicted proteins | sample NGESurshal072012_6_FD_184471 | JGI IMG/M metagenome (GOLD analysis project Ga0208586, IMG submission 184471) | Arctic peat soil microbial communities from Barrow, Alaska - NGEE Surface sample 53-3 shallow-072012 (SPAdes) | ecosystem: Environmental > Terrestrial > Soil > Wetlands > Peat ... | reverse complement strand
GTCGCGGAGCAGAATCCCGACGCGATTGCCTTTCTCTCCATTGATCCCGTGCGCGGACTCGACCTCGCGACAGCCCGGCGTTGGGTGAACGACGCCGAACTGGACGAGTCGGCGCGCGAACAGTCCGCCGAACTGCTCGTGGCGCTCTACGAGTGCTACACGAAGGGCGACTGCGACCTCGCCGAGATCAATCCGTTGATCCTGACACCGGACAACAAGGTGCACGCGCTCGACGCGAAGGTGACGCTCGACGAGAACGCGTCGTTTCGCCACCCCGAGTGGGAAGAGTTCCGGGCCGACGAGTTCGAGGACCCTCGCGAAAAGATGGCCAAGGAGAAGGGTCTCAACTACATCGGACTGGACGGAACGGTCGGCATCATCGCCAACGGTGCGGGCCTGGCGATGTCGACGCTCGACGTCGTCAATCAGGTCGGGGGCACCGCCGCCAACTTCCTCGACATCGGTGGCGGCGCCGACGCGGACGTCATGGCCTCGGCACTCGAGGTCATCAACGCCGACCCCAAGGTGAAGGCAATCTTCGTCAATATCTTCGGGGGCATCACGCGCGTCGACGACGTGGCCAACGGCGTGCTCGAAGCGCTTCAGCGCGTGTCGATCAGCTCGCCGATCGTGCTTCGTCTCGACGGCACGAACGCCGTCGAGGGCCGCGCGATTCTCGCCCCACATCTGAATGATGCACTGATGACCGAACCGACCATGTTGGACGCCGCTCGCCGGGCCGTCGGCCTCGCGAACGCCTAAAGGAAGAGCCATGAGCATTTTTGTAGATGAGAACACCAAGGTCATCGTCCAGGGACTGACCGGGGGCCAGGGCCGCTTCCACGGACTTCGTAACCGCGACTACGGCACCAAGGTCGTGGGTGGTGTTACACCGGGTAAGGGCGGGACCGACGTGGACGGTATTGCGGTCCTCAATTCGGTGAAGGAGGCCGTCGCGGCGACCGGCGCCACCGCCTCGTTCGTCGTCGTGCCTCCGAAGTTCGCCGCCGCCGCGATCATCGAAGCGGCCGAGGGCGGCATCACCTTCATTGTCTGTATCACTGAGGGCATCCCGGCCCAGGACGAGGCGATTACGTACAACCGACTGGTCGAAGAGTTCCCCGGTGTTCGTCTTCTCGGCCCCAACTGTCCCGGCATCATCAGCCCCGGCAAGTGCAACATCGGCATCACCTCGGGCGACATTGCGTTGGCCGGCGGACCGGTCGGCATCGTCTCGCGCTCGGGCACGCTCACGTACCAGGCGCTCTACGAACTGAGCCAGCAGGGGATTGGCCAGACCACGTGCGTGGGCATTGGCGGCGACCCCGTTCCCGGCACCAACTTCATTGACTGTCTGAGCGCCTTCGAAGCCGACCCCGAAACGCTCGCCGTCATGATGATCGGTGAGATCGGTGGCTCCGAAGAGGAGCGCGCCGCCGAGTGGATCAAGGCCAACATGACCAAGCCCGTCGTCTCGTACATCGCGGGCGTCACCGCGCCGCCGGGACGAAAGATGGGTCACGCCGGCGCCATTATTTCCGGCTCCAAGGGCACCGCGCAAGCGAAGATGGACGCGCTGAGTGCCGCCGGTGTGCACGTCTGTCAGAACCCGACGGAAGCCGGCCAGAAAATGGGCGAGATCGTCAAGGCGTTGTAGCGCGTTGGCGGCGATTCGTCTCTGCGTCTTGGTCTCGGGTTCGGGGACCATCTTCGAGGCCATCGTCGAGGCCGGCATTCCCGTCGCGCTGGTCGCGACCGATCGGCCGTGCCACGCACTCACGGTCGCCGAAACGCTGCACGTACCGTCACTCTTCGTGGACCGACTGCGCTTCGGAGGTTTCAAGGACGATTTTGACCGCGAGTTTTTCACGCGTGCACTCACGGAGGAGCTCGTCGAAGAAAAGATCGATCTCGTCGCGATGGCGGGATTTGGAACCATTGTGACCGCAACATTCCACCACGCGTTCCCCGGCCGGGTCCTCAACACCCACCCGAGTCTGTTGCCCGCGTTCAAGGGTTGGCACGCCGTGCGCCAGGCCCTCTCGTCGGGCGTGGACGAGACGGGCTGCACCGTGCATATTGCGACCGAAGCGCTCGACGACGGTCCGATCCTCGCCCAACGTCGCGTGCCGATACTGAAGGACGACAGCGAAGCGTCACTGCACGAACGGATCAAGGTCGTCGAGCGGACGCTGTACCCGTGGGTGGTCGGTAGGGTGATGGCGTCACTCGGCGAGGGACTGGAACCGTCGTCGATCGCGGGCACCCTGGAGGAGGAGTAGATGAGGGCGTTACTCAGTGTGTACGACAAGACCGGGCTCGTGGCGTTCGCGAGTGGTCTGCACGCTCAGGGATTCGAACTCGTCGCCTCCGGTGGCACGGCGACGGCATTGCGCCAGGCCGGCATTGAGCACCGTGACGTCGCCGACGTGACGGGATTTCCCGAGATGCTCGACGGACGGGTGAAGACACTGCACCCGCGCATCCACGCCGGCATCCTCGCCGACCGCTCAAAGCCCGAACACGTGGCGGCCCTCTACGAGCACGACATCACCGCCATCGACCTCGTCGTCTGCAATCTCTATCCCTTTTCGTCAGATCCCTCCATTGAGCTCATCGACATCGGTGGACCGTCGATGGTGCGCGCCGCCGCGAAGAATCACGAGCACGTGGGCGTGTTGACCAGTCCCGGACAGTACGGGGCCGTGCTCGCGGAACTCAGCCAGTCCGGCACGTTGTCCGACGCGACCCGACACCAGTTGGCCCGTGCCGCCTTTGCCCACACGGCCGCGTACGACGCGCAGATCGTGGCCTGGATGGACGGGGGCGGAGCGATCGGGGAGCGACCGCAGTCGAAGGTCGACGAAGTGCTGCCCGACACCGTGCACCTCACGCTGGAGCGCGCCAGCGTCGTTCGCTACGGCGAGAACCCCCACCAGGTCGGAGCCCGGTACCGCGTGGCGGGGACCAGCCCGTGGTGGGACGGCGTCATCCAGCACGCCGGTTCGCCACTCTCGTACCTCAACCTCTTCGACGCGGACGCGGCGTGGCGCCTGGTCCACGAATTGGCCCGCGACATTCCCAAGACGTCGGCCGTGGCGATCATCAAGCACGCCAACGCCTCCGGTGCGGCGGTGGGCACTTCGTTCGCCGACGCCTTCGAAAAGGCTCTGGCCGCCGATCCCCAGAGCGCATTCGGGGGCATCGTGGCCATAGGTGGGGAACTCGACGGAGCACTTTCGACGCTCATCGCGGCCGGACCCCAGGCCGACGTCATCATTGCGTCGGTGATGCACCCCGACGCGATTGAGATCTTGGTGAAACGGCGCAAGGCCACCCGACTCCTCACGGCGCCGTCGCCCGAGCCACTGGGTCTCAGTGTGCGAACCTTTGGCGACACGGCACTCGTGCAGAACGCTGACGAGTTGCTCGTGCCGGTGAGTGAGTGGCGCTGCGTGACGACGGCGCAACCGAGCGATCAGCAACTCCAGGACCTCCTCGTTGCGTGGCGCGTGTGCGCCCGCACGACGAGCAACGCAATTGTCATCGCCCGTGACGGTGTCGCCGTGGGGATCGGTGCCGGACAGCAGTCAAGGGTCGTGTCGGCCAATATCGCTACGCAGAAGGCCGGCGACTACGCCAAAGGATCGGCCGCCGCGTCGGACGCGTTCTTCCCGTTCGCCGACGGACTGGAATCGCTCACCGGCGCCGGCGTCACCGCCGTCGTGCAGCCCGGAGGTTCAATGCGCGACCAAGAAGTCATCGACGCCGCGAACGCCGCCGGCATCGTGATGATGCTCACCGGCGAGCGTCACTTTCGCCACTAATAGGAGTGATATGACGGCACAACTACTCGACGGCGAACGACTCGCAAAGAGCATCAAGATGGAACTAGCCGACCGTGCGGCCCGACTGACCGCAATGGGTCGAACACCGGGCCTCGGTACGTTGCTGGTCGGCGACAACCCTTCGAGCGCGCGCTACGTCGAGATGAAGGTCGAAGAGTGTAAGGAGATCGGGGTTCGCTCCTTCGACGAACACCTCCCGGGCTCGGCGAGCCAAGCGGAGATCGAAGCGGTCGTCGACCGGTTCAACGCCGACCCGGAGGTTCACTCGATTCTCGTGCAACTCCCGATGCCCGACGGCATTAACGAGGAGCAGGTGCTCTACCGCGTGAAGCCGGAAAAGGACGTCGACGGTCTGCACCCGACGAATCTGGGCCGGCTCGTCATGGGCGTACCGGGACCGTTGCCGTGCACCCCCAACGGCATCGTGGAGCTGCTCGCGGCGTACAAAGTGCAAGTGGAGGGCAAGCACGTGGCGATCATTGGACGCGGTCTCACGATCGGGCGACCGCTCGCGCTGCTCATGGCGATGCGTCGACCGAACTGCAACGCCGCGGTCACCGTTGTGCACACCGGGGTCGAGGACATGGGGGCGTTGACGCGAACGGCTGACGTGATTGTGTCGGCCGCCGGGGTCCCGGGCATCGTCACCGCCGACATGGTGAAACCGGGGGCCGCCGTGGTCGGTGCCGGGACGACCTTCGAGGGTAAGAAACTCCTCAGTGACATTCACGATGACGTTGCTGAGAAGGCGGCCTGGGTTACGCCGCGCCTCGGTGGCGTCGGTCCGATGACCCGTGCCATGCTGTTACGAAATGCAGTACTAGCTGCGGAGAAGGTGCGATGACCGATATGACCGAAACGACTGACGACCACGGCCGCGAGTACTCCGAACGACCCTGGGGTAGCTTCACGGTGTTGGACGACACGGCCTTCGACCACAAGGTGAAGCGCATTGTCGTGACGCCCGGCAAACGCCTCAGCTACCAATTCCACGCTAAGCGTGCCGAGCACTGGTTCATCGTGAGCGGCCAGGCGACCGTCATCCTCGACGGCGTCGAGCACGACCTCGGGCCGGGTTCGAGCATCGACATCGCCGTTGGTCAAGCGCACCGCTGCGAGAACTACGGCACGACGCCGGTCGTGTTCATCGAGGTCCAGCACGGCACGTATTTCGGCGAGGACGACATCGTTCGACTCGAAGACGACTTCGGCCGGGCGAACTAGTTCGGTGCGCATCGACGAGCTGCTCGCAGCCGGCCCCACCCGATCGTTCGAATTCTTTCCTCCCAAGTCCGACGAGGAGAGCGCCGTCCTCGCGGCCTCATTGGAGGACATCCAACCGCTGCAGCCGTCCTTCGTCTCGGTGACCTACCGCGGCGGACGAGAGTCGCGGCAACGTACGTACGACCTCGTCACCCAGATCGAATCGGACGGCTACGTCACGGCGATGGCGCACGTCATCTGCGTCGGACACTCGCGCGCCGAGATGCGTGATCTCTTGAAGAACTACACCGACGCGGGCGTGTCGAACATCATGGCGCTCGGGGGCGACATCCCCGACGATCCGGCCATCGCCGAGTCGGAGTTCGCCTTCGCCCTCGACCTCGTTGCGATGGCGCGCGAGTTAGGGGACTTCTCAATTGGCGTGGCCGCGCACCCTGAGGGTCACCCGAGGTCGCCCGACCGCGCGTCGGACCGGCGATACCTCGCCGAGAAGCTTCGAGTGGCGGACTTCGCCGTGACGCAGTTCTTCTTCGAGGCCCAGTCGTGGACCCGACTGGTCGGCGAACTGAACGAGTTGGGCGTTACCAAACCGGTCCTACCGGGCATCATGCCCGTCACCACGATCACCGGCATTGACCGCATGCGGGCAATGGGCGCCGTCGTGCCGGATTCCCTGGCGGCGCGCCTGTTTGACGCTGACGAACGAGGCGGCGCCAAGGAGGTTCGCGCCGAGGGAATTCGTGCGGCCACCGAGCTTTGCCGGGAGTTGTTGGCCGCCAACGCGCCCGGTCTGCACTTTTATACGCTCAACCGGTCAACGGCGACGAGCGAGATTTATCACGCGCTGTTTTCATAGTTTTCTCAGTGGCCACGAGGTCTTTTGACCATAAAGTGACCCCTCAAATAGGCCGTAGGATGACGATATGGCTAACAAAATCACACAGAACGCCGACGGCACACTCAACGTCTCGGACAACCCCATCATCCCCTTCATCGAAGGCGACGGCATCGGCATCGACATCTGGCCGGCGGCCCAGGTGGTTCTCGACGCCGCTGCCAAAAAGCACGGCAAGACCATTGAATGGAAACAAGTCCTCGCCGGACAGAAGGCCTTCGACGAGACCGGCGAGTGGCTTCCCGAACAGACAGTCACGGACTTTCGCGAGTACCTCATTGGAATTAAGGGCCCGCTCACCACACCAATCGGCGAAGGATTCCGATCGCTCAACGTGGCGCTTCGTCAGATTCTCGATCTCTACGTGTGCCTGCGTCCGGTGCGCTGGTTCCAAGGTGTGCCCTCGCCGGTGAAGCGACCGGACCTCGTCGACATGGTGATCTTTCGCGAGAATACTGAGGACGTTTACGCCGGTCTCGAGCTCGAAGCGGGAACTCCCGGAGCGGAAAAGCTGCGCGCGTTTTTGAAGGACGCGTACGGATGGGAGATCCGCGAAATGAGTGCCCTGGGCGTGAAGCCGATCTCGAAGGAGGGCTCGGAGCGACTGATTCGCGCGGCGATGGTCTACGCACTGAAGAATGAGCGCGAATCGGTCACACTCGTGCACAAGGGCAACATCCAAAAGTTCACTGAAGGCGCGTTCATGAAGTGGGGCTACCAATTGGTGAAGGACGAGTTCGACGACGTCGCCGTTGGTTGGGACGACTGTAACGGCAAGCCCGGTTCGAAGATGTTGGTGAAGGACGTCATCGCCGACATCGTCTTCCAACAGTCGCTCATACGGCCCACCGAGTTCGACGTCATCGCGACGATGAACTTGAACGGTGACTACCTGTCGGACGCCTTGGCCGCCCAAGTGGGCGGCATCGGCATCGCGCCCGGGGCCAACATCAACTACATGACCGGCCACGGCATCTTCGAAGCGACCCACGGCACGGCACCCAAGTACGCCGGCCAGGACAAGGTGAACCCGGGGTCCGTCCTGCTCTCGGGAGTGCTCATGTTCGAGCACCTCGGTTGGACCGATGCCGCAAACGACATCGTTCGCGCCATGGAGGCCACGATCGCTGAGAAGATCGTCACCTACGACTTCGCCCGACAGATGGAAGGCGCCACCGAAGTGAAGTGTTCCGAGTTCGGCTCAGCCATTGTCGACCGTCTCTAACAAACTGGAGGAACGATGACCACCCCCATCCACGTCACTGTCACCGGCGCCGCCGGTCAGATTGGCTACTCCCTTTTGTTTCGGCTCGCCTCCGGTCAGGTCTTCGGACCTGACACCGAGGTCGTGCTCCGTCTACTCGAGATCGAGCCGGCGATGAAGGCCCTCGAAGGCGTGGTCATGGAGCTCGACGACTGCGCCTTCCCACTGCTCGCCGGTATCGAAGCGACGAGTGATCTGCAGCACGCCTTCACGAATACCAACTGGGCACTCCTCGTCGGATCGGTGCCGCGTAAAGCCGGTATGGAACGCGGCGATCTCCTGAAGGTGAACGGTGGGATCTTCAAACCCCAGGGCGAGGCCATTTCGGAGAACGCTGCCAGTGACGTGCGGATTCTCGTGGTCGGCAACCCCTGCAACACGAACTGTCTCATCGCGCGCTCGAACGCCAAGGACGTTGACGCGGACCGCTGGTTCGCCATGACCCGCCTCGATCAGAACCGCGCGGAGATCCAACTCGCGAAGAAGGCCGGCGTGCCGGTCAAGGACGTGAAGAACGTCGCCATCTGGGGCAATCACTCGGCGACGCAGTTCCCCGACTTCGCCAACGCGACGGTCGCCGGTAAGCCAACGCTCGACGTCATCAGCGACCACGACTGGCTGCGTGGCGACTTCATCACGACCGTCCAGAAGCGTGGCGCCGCCATCATCGAGGCTCGCGGGGCCAGTTCTGCCGCGTCGGCGGCCAACGCGGCGATCGACACGGTCGTGAGTCTCGTGAACCCGACGCCCGATGACAACTGCGCGTCCGTCGCCGTCACGAGCCACGGCGAGTACGGAGTGCCGGCCGGGCTCACGTTCGGTCTGCCCCTCACGTCGGACGGTAAGGGATCGTGGAAGGTGAAGGAAGGTTTCGTCATCGACGACTTCGCGAAGGAGCGCATCAAGGTGACGACCGACGAACTGCTCGCGGAGCGTGACGAAGTGCGAGCGCTCGGACTAATTTAAGTTTTATTACGAGTGGAGTAATTTCGCGACGCAACGCGACACAATCGAATTAGGTGCCCACGAGAGTTCGCGGCGCCGCGCGATTGGAGTTCGTGATGGAAGAAGTGATGTGGGTCGGGCCCCGACGACGCCCCCGTTCCTACGTCGTGGTTGTCGTGGTACTCGTCGTGGTGGCGGCCGTCTCGATCCTCGTGACCACCGGTCGCTCCACCGCCAGTTCGTCCCGGGCCGGCTTCTCGTGTCTTTCTCCGGCGAAACTCGGCTCGGGATTGGGTTCGCGCACCGCCCTGCGTGCGCGATATGACGGCTTCACGGTGACCCTGACGGCGCACAAGCGTCGGTCGGAGAGCTCAGTCCCAATCGACCTCGTGGTCGCGGACGCGGCGAGCCACTGGGTGTTACCCAGGCCGAGCAACTTTCAAGCTCCGTACGTCGACGAGCTGTGCCTAGTACGTTTCCACCACGGCGCCGTGCCCGACGTCATCGTGGAGGGTTTTTCGGGCGGCGCGCACTGTTGCCAGGAACCGGTCTTTTACGCCTTCAACGGCGCACGTAATCGTTACGACAAAGTCGTAGACCTCACCTCACCCGCGAGCACGCTCGGCGTTGCGTGGGACGACAACGGTGGTTTCGCACCCGTGAAAGTAGGCGACCAAATCCTCCTTCGCACGCAGGACGACCACTTCGCCTACGCCTTCGGATGCTTTGCGTGCACGCCGATGCCCATTCAACTCGATTCGTTCGGTCTCAGTGGTCTCACCAACGTGACGGGGCGACACCCACTCATCGTTGGTCGTGAGGCCGCACAACTGAAGCGACTCTCGCTTTCGCAGGCGGCCGATGAGAAGCGAACGGGGACCGGTCCGTTCGGACCATTGGCCGCGTTCGTGGCCGATGCGTGTGACCTTGGAAGCGGCGCCGAGGCCTGGTCGACGGTGGAGGCTCTTCAAAGGACGGGAAAACTCGGCGACGAACTCTTCTACGCCAATACGCTCACCAGAGGTTCGTTCGTGACGAAGTTGCGGACGTTCCTCGATAAGGGCGAATACTGCGTCGGGCAGATCGGCTGACCCTCAGCTCAGTGCACAGTCCCATGGTCCAGCTCCCCGTCGCCCTGGTGCTCGTCGGTGGACTGATTTTCGCCATGGCGGCCGGGGGAGCCTTCAACCATCACCAATCGTCGTACTTGTACTCGCAGAACGCGACGTCCTCGCGCAACGGTGGAATCTTGGGCTTGAAGATCGACGCCGTACTGACGGGCCTCTATCTGGTCCTCGTCGTCCTTACCTACACCCTGCGTCGCCTGAGCGCTCCGTACCGCGCTCGCCGGGCGCTCGCTCGTGAATCGGTCGTTTGAAAAGTTCCGCTCCCGTGTCCGCGGTGTCCGCGGCGCGGCTCTATGTCGTATGTGACTCTGAGGAACCGAGTGTGGGTACTACAGGGGAATCATGAAAGGGCCCTGACAAAAAGATGCCTCGACGCTTTCCACCAGCGCAGTCTTCGCTCGTACCGCTCCATGCCGCCCATCTCTTCCAGCATGAGGATGAAGTTCGGGTCACCGGCATCGACTCGCCGTTGTAGAAACGCGCCGCCACCGCGCATCGAGCGGTCGAGATGCACTAGCAACTCCTCTCTCCCGCGGGCGTCGAGCCCATAGGTATCTGCCACCAGACGCAGGCGAACAGGGCGATCGCTCACGTCGAATCCGAGTCGAAGGGCATTCACGTCATCGTCGACCGGTACGCACATCTGTGCGAAAGCGGCGAGATCGCGGATCGGTCGCCCCGGCGCCGCAAAGTCGAAATCGAGGAGCCCGATTGCTCGCCCGTCCTGGAAGACGACGTTCTCCAGACAAACGTCGTTATGACAGATCATGGACCCGCCGGCGGGATCGGCCAATTCGTCGCTCCATGTTTCTTGTCCAACAGGTACCTGGCGAGACGCTTCGTGAAACGAACGCAACAGCAGCGCAATCGACGCCAAGGCGTCGTCG
>Ga0208586_1000868_pt1 | contig 10208 bp, 11 predicted proteins | sample NGESurshal072012_6_FD_184471 | JGI IMG/M metagenome (GOLD analysis project Ga0208586, IMG submission 184471) | Arctic peat soil microbial communities from Barrow, Alaska - NGEE Surface sample 53-3 shallow-072012 (SPAdes) | ecosystem: Environmental > Terrestrial > Soil > Wetlands > Peat ... | reverse complement strand
CGGAAAATTGTCGCCTTCGGTGTCACGGTACTTGACGTGCCGGATCCGCACCTCTACTTCCAGGCCCCGGGAGGACAAGTCCTGCGGCTGGCCGGAATCGACGAAGATCTCTCCAGATATGAGGGAACCGAGCACGGCGAACAGTTCGTCGGGGAGGCCTTTACCGTACGCGCGGACGGGGATACCACGCCACTTTAGAACCAGGTTTAGTGGCTCTTCGAAGTTAACCGGGATCGGGTTGCGGCCTGATGACGTTGCGTGAGCGCGGCTGGCCGCCCCGGCTGGTGGGGGCCGCCGCGGCCGGCCCACTGGCGGGCCGACGAGCAGACCGGCGAGTACCTGCTGCTCTCGGACCGCTGGCACACGTGTTTCTTCGAGCTGTCCGGGGATCAGGGGCTGCTGGGCCAAGTGGAGGGCCGCACCGCCGATGATGCCGCGTACTGGCTGGCGCAGCCGCTCCGGCGACCCGCAGCACGCACTAACCCCCAGTTGACGGACTGCTGATGTCGTCGCGAATGATGCCGTAGATGAAGCTATCGCGCCATTGCCCATCCCGGAAGTGCGTCCCCCGAAGTCGACCTTCCTGGCTGAATCCGCTCCGATCTAGCGCCCGTTGCTCGGCGATGTTCTCGACCTCTGTCGCCGCCCAGACCCGGAACGCGGTTGTCGTCGAGAACAGGTATTCGACGAGCAGGCGCTGAGCCGCTGCACCGGCACCGCGTCCGCGCATCTCCGGAACGATCAGCACCCCAATCTCCCACGCCCCCGGCCCGGGCCGTCCGCCCGCTCGCCAATCGACCCAGCCAGCAAGGGCGTCGTCATCGGCAGTGGCGACGGCGAGACAGCAGGGAATTGACCCGAGCAACCCGTCCTGTTCCCAGCGCTTCCGGTAGCTGCCTGGCGGCGTGAACCCGACCCACTCGAACGGTTCCGAAAGCGCGGGGTCTGTAGCGAAACGGTCAAAAAGCTCCAGGTCGGGCTCGGTGAACGGTCGAAGGCGCACAGACAGCAGATCCACGCCGCATTCTCGCACAGGGTCCCATCAACCGGTTGCTCACCTGACCCGCTTGAACCGCGTCTCGTCGACGATCGGCAGGCGGCCGGCGTCTGCGCGCCGAAGCGCCCCAGCAGGTCGTACGCCTGGGCGGCGCGGAGAGATCCCCTCATCGCAACCAGTGACAGGGATGGGTGGAATCACCCATCCCAAGTTGGGTGCTGGCCTGCTGCCGCTGACTGCGCCGCCTCCGTAGCGTTACGGCTGACGCAAGCAGACTGACCAGGGAGTAGTGCGCAATGATTGCGGTTCACGGCCTCACCAAGCGATACGGCTCCACCGCTGCGGTCAGCGATCTCAGCTTCCGGCTCCGCCGTGGTGTCGTGACCGGATTCCTCGGCCCGAACGGCGCCGGCAAGACCACGACGATGCGGCTGATCCTCGGCCTGGACTATCCCAGCGCGGGGATCGTCACCATCGACGGCAGGCCGCACCGGCAATCCACCGCCCCGATGCACGAGGTCGGCGCGCTGATCGAGGCCCGGGCCGTGCACGGCGGCCGCAGCGCCCGCAACCACCTGCTGTGCCTGGCCCAGACCAACCGGATCCCCGCGAGCCGGGTCGACGAGGTCCTCGGCATCGTCGGGCTGGCCGACGTGGGCCGGAAGCGGTCCACGAGCTTCTCCCTCGGCATGAGCCAGCGGCTCGGCATCGCCGCGGCGCTGCTCGGGGACCCGGAGATCCTGATGTTCGACGAGCCGGTCAACGGGCTGGATCCGGAAGGCATCCTGTGGATCCGCACCCTGATGAAGTCGCTCGCGGCTGAGGGCCGCACGGTGTTCGTCTCCAGCCACCTGATGTCGGAGATGGAGAACACCGCCGATCACCTGATCGTGATCGGGCGGGGCCGGCTCATCGCGGATTGCAGCATGGCTGAGTTCATCGCCAGCAGTTCCGGCCACACCGTCCGGGTCCGGACGCCGGAGCCGGATCTGCTGGCCAGAGCCGTCGCGGACGCGGGGGCGCGGATCACCGGCCCCCCGGCAGCCGGCCCTGCCGCGGGCGGCCCCTCCGCAGCCGGCCCGGATGGCAGCCCCGGCCGCCTGGGCGAACTCGACGTGAGCGGGCTCACCGAGGAGCAGATCGGCGACATCGCGTTCGCCAACGGCATCCGCCTGCACCACCTCTCGGCGTCCCGGGCCTCGCTGGAGCACGCCTTCATGGAACTGACCGCCAGCAGCGTGGACTACCACGCGGAGCAGCCCACCGGGCGCCTGCCGGCCCCGAGCGGAATGGAGACCTGACATGACCTCAGCCACGATGAGCCCTGCCGGTTCGCGGACGGCACCCGCCGGCACGTACCGGGCCAGCCGGGGAGGCACACTTCGGTCCGAACTCACCAAGATCCGTTCAGTGCGCTCCACCTACTGGACGCTGGCCGTGCTCGTGCTGGCCGGCCTGGCCTGGACGGTCGCGGACTGCGCGGGGACGGCCGCGCACTGGGCGCAGACACCAGCAGTGGTCCGGGCGGGCTTCGACCCGACCCAGGCCAGCATCGTCGGGCTGGCCCTGCTCGGCCAGCTCAGCGTCGTCGTCCTGGGCACCCTCACGATCACGTCGGAGTACACGACCGGCATGATCCGCACGTCGCTGGCGGTCATGCCCAGGCGCGGAGTCGTCTACGGCGCCAAGGCCCTGGTCCTGGTGGCGGTGACCCTGGTGGCCGCGGTCATCACGAGCTTCGCCGCGTTCCTCACCGGCCAGTACCTGCTGCGCGGCACGCACGTGGCCGCGACGCTCGGCCAGCCGAACGTCCTGCGCGCCGTGCTGGCCAGTGCCCTGTACGTCGTGGTGTCCGGCCTGTTCGCGTTCGGCCTCGGCGCGATCGTGCGGAGCACGGCGGGAGCGCTCACCCTGGCCTTCGGGCTGCTGTTCCTGGTGCCGCAGCTCGCCAAGGCGCTGCCGGGTAGCTGGTACGCGGACGTGGTGCGCTGGCTGCCGGGCGGGGACGTCACGAACGCGATCACCAGCACCCAGCGTCAGGCGCCCCCGCACGTGTTCTCGGCCTGGGGCGAGTTCGCCGTGTTCGGCGCCTACACGGTGATCCTGCTCATCCTCGGCGCGCTGCTGTTCCGCACCCGCGACGCCTAGCACGCATCCCTGATCAGAGAAGGAGCTCGTGATGCCCAGGACCACGCTCGTGTCCATGGTCGCCGTTGCCGTCTCAGCTGGCGCACTCGTCCTCGGCGGGTGCGCTTCGGCAGCGGCCCAGGGCCCGGCGGCCGGCGGCACAGCGGCTAGCAGCACAGCGGCCAAGGTCCCGGCCGCTGAAGACACGTCCGCGGTGGTGCCGGCGGCTGGCGGCACGGTGCACTTCATCGGCTACAGCAAGAACAGCGACGGGCCCGACTTCACAGTGATCGTTACCGGAGCGGTCGGCGACTTCGGCCCGGCCGTAACCGTCCACCCGAACGGCAGAGTCGACCCGCAATACTCCAGCCAGCTCCGGCTGGACCTGAAGCACGGGTCCTTCCGGCTCAGCATCGCGAAGCTCGACCAGAAGCTCATCCGCGCCGACAGCAAGTGGCGTGCCAACCCCACCTGCTCGTTCCACGCAGCCGTGACCGCGGTGACCCCGGTCGTGGCGGGCTCAGGCACCGGCTCGTACCGGGGCATCAGCGGAAGCCTGGACATGTCCGTCACGATTGATGAGGTGGACGTGAAGCCGTGCCCCGGGGGGACGAGCCGGTTCGTCTCGCAACTCATCGTCCTGGCCGGCTCCGGGCGTGTTTCGTTCGGTTAGCCGGAGGGTCCGCGCGATGACCAGGTCAAGGTGGCGGCGCAGGCTCACATCGGGGGCCGGCGCCTACTCTGGGCAGGTGCAGAAGGCGCGCGCGTGGATCCGACGGCATCCGTGGCAGGCAGACGGCGCGCTGGCCGTGGTCCTGCTTGTGCTGAGCTCGAAGCAGGTCACCGTCGGGCCAGTCAGCGCGGAGCTGGCCGCCAGAATGGTCAACGTGCTACTGGCCGCCACCGTGCTAGCACGCAGGCGCTACCCGGTGGCGGCGTTCGCGGCCGCGGCGGCGATCGGCGCGGCGCAGCTCGCGTTCGGCCTGCAGACCGGGGCACCCCCGCCGGTCGCAGCCCTCCAGCCCACGATGACCGATCTGGCCATCCCGGTCCTGCTGTACACGCTGGCCGCCTACCGGCCCCGGCGGATCTCCATCCCCGGCCTGGTGCTCTGCCTGCTCGGCTCCGCCGTAGCCATCACCCGCTGGGCCCCGGCGGGGACGGCCCCTCCCGGGGGCGTGGTCGCGGCGGCGGCCGGCCTCGCCGGTGTGGCCCTGACCGCCTGGGTGCTTGGTGACTCGGTGGCCTACCGTTACCGCCGCGCGAAGTATGCCGCGGTCGAGGAACGCGCGGCCCGCCTGGAAGCTGAGCGCGATGCGCAGGCGCGGATCGCCGCCGCTGCCGAGCGGGCCCGCGAACTGCAGGAACGACGGGCCCGCGCGGTCGACGAGTCGGCGGCCCGGCTTCGGCGGATCGAGCGTGATCTGCACGATGGGGCCCAGGTCCGGCTCACCGCCCTGGCGATGGCCCTCGGGGAGATCAAGGAGAACCTCGAACAAACCGTTATCGGAGATAATGACGATGACGGTGAGCGGATGCGCAAGCTGGTCGGCACGGCCCACGCCAACGCCAAGGAAACCCTTACCGAACTGCGGGATCTCGCCCGGGGCATTCATCCGCCGGTGCTCGACCGTGGCCTGGAGGCGGCGCTGTCCAGCCTCGCGGAGACGAGCGCGGTACCGGTCAGGCTGACGGCCAGCGCCATCGCATGGCCATCACCGGCCATCGAGGCCATCGCATACTTTTGCGCGGCCGAGCTCCTCGCCAACGTGGCCAAGCACAGTTCGGCCAGCCAGGCGGCCATCACCGTCAGCGACGGGCCCGGCAAGGTGCTGGTGACCGTGACCGACGACGGCACGGGTGGTGCACACCTCGCTCCGGGGGGCGGGCTCGCCGGGCTGCTCGAACGGGTGCAGACGGTCGACGGCCAGCTGGACGTGAACAGCCCGCCCGGTGGCCCCACCATCATCACGATCGAGCTGCCGAGGCAAGCCTGATGGCCGCCGGCTTGCGCCTCGTGATCGCCGAAGACGCCGCGATCATGCGGGACGGCCTGACCCAGACCCTCACCCGGCGAGGTCACGACGTCGTGGCCGCTGTGGCCGACGGGGAGTCACTGCGCCAGGCGGTCGCCGCCTGCCGGCCGGACGTTGCCATCATCGATGTGCGCATGCCGCCTACCCACACCGACGAGGGACTGCGTGCCGCCCAGTCGATCCGCCGGGACCATCCTGAGGTCGGCGTGCTCGTGTTCTCCCAGTACATCGAGACCCAGGCCGCCGCAGACCTCCTGGCCGGCGCCCCGGAAGGCGTCGGCTACCTGCTGAAGGACCGGGTCGCCGACGTCAGCGACTTCATCGACGCGATCACCCGGGTGGCCGCGGGCGGCACCGTGCTTGATCCGGAAGTCGTCCGGCATCTCCTGCGGGCGAGCCGCCGCGGGGACACGCTGGCCAGCCTCACGCCCCGGGAACGCGAAGTCCTCTCGCTGGTTGCCCAGGGACGCTCGAACATCGCCATCGCCAGCGCGTTCACCATCTCTCCCCGCGTGGTCGAGAAGCATGTGGCCAGCATCTTCGCCAAGCTCGGCCTCCCCGAATCCACGAACGACAACCGCCGCGTGCTGGCCACGATCAGATACCTGAAGTCCTGACCGCGTGGCCGCCTCCGGGTCGAAGAACCACCCGGAGGCGGCCGGCTACGGGCAGTTCAGCAGGTGCCGGAGTAGCTGCAGCCCGTCCTCGATCTGAGGCAGGGGAATGGCGCCGTAACCGAGGACCAGGCCAGACTCAGCGACGTTGGCTGCGTAGAACGCGGCCAGCGAGTTGACCGCGACCCCCGAGCCGTCGATTCGCTCCAGCACGTCCTCGGCCCTGGCTATCGACGCGGACAGGAATCACCCGCACGCCCAGAGAGTGCATCAGCAGCCGGGGCGGAGGGTAGCCGGGCTCCTCAGCAGCTACCCGGTCCCCCGGCTCCAGGAGCCCTCGCGCGATCAGGTCAATTGCTTGCTGAGCGCCGCTGGTGACGATGACGGCATCCGCGTCCGCCTTGACCCCCCGTGAGACCCCGACGTGGCGGGCGATCGCGGCGCGCAGGCCCTCGTGGCCGGCGCTCTCACCGTAGGCCGCGGGGATAGCCAGACATACCAGATTTTCAGGGATGAGTGCCGGCGTCAGCTGCAGCTCGCATCCTGCCGTCGGCGCTTCACGACCAGCGAGAACGATGAAGACCTGTCAGATTTCGCGGCAACCCTTGGCTTCGCACATGTCGGGCGGGCTGAGCTGGACAAGCAAAGGGAGGAATACCGTGCTTTCATCGCTCCGTTCTCCGGAGCCCTGGTGACAACCGGAGGGACAGCATGACGCGGAAGAAGCTGTGGGAGTCCAACGTTCTCGTTGGCGCGGCCACAGTGCACGACGGCCAGTTCCTCCTGCTTCGGCGGAGCGGCACCGAGACCTTCCTGCCCGACCTTTGGGGCATACCCGCGGGCAAGACGCACTGGGGTGAGGATCCGAGCTTGGCTTGTATACGCGAGCTTCACGAGGAGACGGGCCTCCAGGGACAGCTCACTGATTTAGTGGGCTACTCCACGTTCATGAGCAAGCGGGGCGACGTGGAGCTGAGCAATGTTCAGCTGAACTTCCTTGTCCATGTCCAACACAATGATGTCAAACTGGATCCGGCCAGCCACTCGGAATTCCGCTGGATCCGTCTGGGCGACTGCGACAACGATTTGCTGGACCCATTTACCAGAGACATCATGATCTCCGCACTCCAGTACTGCGAAATCAGCGCCGACCGGGTCGCCCATGGATGAGCGCGTCCGCACCTAGGCTTCGGAGAAACAGTTTGAATTGTTTTCGTGACTTCCTGCGGACACTGGAGATGCTTGACTGGAGCCCGGCCGGCCATATCGATCCACGAGCTACGGATCTCCTAGCCGAGGTCAGCCAGCAGCCAGACTTAATCCGTGACGTGGTGGGCTCGTGGGACGCAGCGAGCATGGAAGAGCGCCAGCTGCGGTGCCACGAAACGACCACTCATTACAAATGGTTCATCTACTACCACAAAAGTATACGTTACCGGATATGGCTCCATCAGTATAAGCTGCAGGGTGAGCGCAAGACCGGACATGCAGAAGTCCCTCATAACCACCGTTACTCGCTGGCCTCCGTGATCCTGCGCGGTGGATTCGATCATCAGTTATTTGACCGGACCGCAGATGGCCTGATCGAATCAGGCAGTATGCGCACTTCATACGCCAAAGGAGACTCGTATGCAGTCCCATGGCAGCAGGTGCATAAGCTTGACAATCTGGCTGATCATACTTTAACCCTGGTCGTGGAGAGCCCCGTAGTGCGGCATTTCAGTGAGGCTTTTATGGCGACTCGGGCGAGCCGAGCGCTTTCTACGATTTCGTCGGATTGCATCCCCGCCTGGTCTCAGAGATGGGGTGTCTCTGACTGGCTCATGACAGCTGACGAGGATTCGGCCGGTCAGGCCAGCAGGAGGCAGCCCACGCAGAGTGCCAGGAGGGTGAGAGCTGTCCAGAGGATGCTCCACAACGCCCGTGGCAGGTGGGTGATCCTTCGCAGCTCGTGCGCGTCGCTGGCGTTACTTCCGCGCTCAACCACGTTGCGCAGCCCGCCCAGCAGCAGCGTCCAGGCCAGCAGGTAGGCCGTGACGGCCTTCAGGAACGCGGGGGCGTACCGCACGACCACGAAAAGCACCACGCAGCTGCCGATGACCATGACGACGCCGAAGAGGCCGCGCACCACGAAGAGGAGGCAGAGGAGCAGCACTACTCCTGTCCACAGCACCGGCGTAATCTCGGTGTGCGCTATCAGCGCCGCGGCGATCAGCCCGAAGGCGCTGGGACCCAAGTATCCGATGAAGGCCACGGCCGCTCCCGAGCCCGCGACTGCGAGTAATACAGTCTCCCCGGTCCCATCCCGGTTCAGTCGCACGCTCTTGACCGTCTGGCCCAAGCCGGATCCGAGGAAGGCATGTGCGCCCTCATGGGCCATGAGGCCGATGTGCCGCACCAGGGCCCACAGCTCCGGAAGAGTGACCCCGACCAGGACGACCACCCCCAGCAGAACCGCTACCGGCGCAGGCAGCCTGTTCACGAGGGGCGCGGATCCTGAAAGCACGGCAGCCATTGGTTTCCTCCAGCCACGCCGTGACCGGTATTACCCGGGCTTGGTCTACCCGCAACGACACGATGACCCGCCCAGGGTCCTTGCTCAAGAAGCCGCGGAACTGTCTTTCCCCGTGACCTGAGCATGACTCCTGATATACCCCCCCTTCAGTATCCCTGGCAATGGGCGATGTCAGCTCGCATTGATCAGGACGGTAACTCCGAGAATGAAGATAAGGACACCTGCGCTTATGCCAAGTATTCGTGCGCAATTTAGCTGCCGCCGGGCAGTTTCCGCGTTTCGCACGACGTAAGCCCGGTAGACGGATCCTTGCCAGTTCTCACTACGCACACTCGGCAGCTGCTGGGCCAGCGTAACGAGAATTAGGGCGATACCCGCCAGGACTCCAGCCAGAATGATCATCACGATCACGAAGACTTTCATCGCTGAGCCCAGCTTGGTGACATCTGTTGGGCCGGTCACCAGCGCTACCGATCCAAACAACCCAAGCAGGGTGGCGATGGCACCACTCCATACGTTCGCTGACCCCTGCACGTTGGTCAGGAGTTTGAGAAGGAAATCCTCGGCCGCCTTATCCCAGTCGGCCTCATCGGGAGGACCCGGGATGTCCGGGGGTGGCTCCGAACCGTCCGAGCTAGTTCGCCCCGGCTGATCCGCCTGGACCTGGCCCGCGCTCATGAGACTGGAATCTCGACTGTCGGGCCGGTGCCGACGCCGCACCCATTAGTTTGGCCCGCCGGCCGCTTGGGATGCGCGTGATTACAGTTGCACCGCGCCACCACCGTTGATACCGGAACTATTGCCTGGACGGCCTTCTTGTACACCGCCATCGTATCTTCGCAACGTGGGCATGGTCCCCATTTCCGCCAGCCAAGATGGACTCCCCCATCTCCCGTCCAGTCACGCCATTCCCACTCAGTGACCTCGGCTGCCCAGCCATCTGGCACAGCAGTATCCCAGTCCAGTCCCGCCACGATCCCCCCTCTATTGCAGTGCTCCCAATAGAATGGCGCCTCGAGAGCGCATGCACAAGGGGCATATACGGGACTAACACGGCAATTGGGTAATCGGGGCCTAAATCTCGGACCAGAGAGACGGAAACGGCTTTCAGGGACCCCGCGCGTACCGCGCAGGCTCTTACTTCGGGCTGCTCGCCGCCCGGCCGGTGGGCGGGTTCCCGGCGCGGCGGCTGGGCCGGCCGCGGACGGACCGGCGCGGCGGAGATCGGGCGGACTTCCGGCTTATCGGGCTAAAGGCTGTCCCGCGTCTGCGGCGGGTCATCAATAGGTACGATCAGGATCCCGGAAACGGTTCAGTCCCAGTTCAATGCGGTTCGTGGGCACCGCCTCGGTCCGGGCCCCGGCGAGCGCCGGGGCCCGCGCCGCGCCACCAGTCCAGAGATGCCCGGCTACTTCAACTGCTCGCCGCCCAGGCGGTGGGCGGGCTCCCGGCCCGGCGGCTGGGTCGGCCGCGGACGGACCGGCGCGGCGGAGATCGGGCGGACCTCCGGCTTATCGGGCCTGAGATTCAGGTGCACGCCGTGGTGCATGACCGTCAGCGGCTCCCCGTCGTCCAGCACATAACGGGCTTCGGCGTGGGTCACCTCGACGTGCAGTCGCCTGCCCCGGATGAGCAGGCTGAACCCCAGCCTGCTCAGCCCCTCGGGCAGCCGCGGCGCGAAGCTCACCATGCCGTCCTCGTGGCGCATGCCACCGAACCCGGCGACCAGGGCCATCCAGGCGCCCGCCAGGGAGGCAATGTGCACGCCGTCGCGCGTGTTGTTTTCCAGGTCGCGCAGGTCCATCAGCGCAGCCTCGCCGAGGTAGTCGAAGGCCAGGTCCAGATGCCCCACCTCGGCGGCCATGACCGCCTGCGTACACGCGGACAGCGACGAGTCCCGGACGGTCATCGGCTCGTAG
>Ga0208586_1000867_pt1 | contig 10228 bp, 10 predicted proteins | sample NGESurshal072012_6_FD_184471 | JGI IMG/M metagenome (GOLD analysis project Ga0208586, IMG submission 184471) | Arctic peat soil microbial communities from Barrow, Alaska - NGEE Surface sample 53-3 shallow-072012 (SPAdes) | ecosystem: Environmental > Terrestrial > Soil > Wetlands > Peat ... | reverse complement strand
AGCAGTTCTTGCAGGGTGACTAACGCCACGTCATTCTTCCTTCCGTTCGGTTGCTCGAGCACCGTGGTGCACCCGAAGGCGACCGTACGAAACCACGGTGACATATCGTCAACTCCCCCACTATGAGAGAGCCCGTATATGTTACTCGCTGGCGATGAGCTAACCCCTCGGGTGGGTTTCGTGGTGCACTTTCTGCAGCCGTGACTTGGAGACGTGGGTGTAGATCTGCGTGGTCGTGAGACTTTCGTGGCCGAGGAGTTCTTGCACCACGCGAAGGTCCGCGCCACCTTCCAAAAGATGCGTCGCGTAGGTATGGCGAAGGGCGTGGGGATAGACGTGGCCCCGCGAGACCCGGTTGTCGAGAATTCGACGGACGTCGCGCGGGCCGAGTCGATTCCCGCGTCGGTTGAAGAACAGTGCTTCCGAGGGTGAGTAAGAGCGCATGACGTCGGCGCGTGCGTCCTCGATCCAGAGATGCACGCTCTCCAGTCCCCGGCGATGCAAAGGCACGATCCGTTCTTTTCGCCCCTTGCCGAGTACGCGGAGCAGTCCCTGACCAAAGTCGACGGATTCGACGTTCAATCCGCACAGTTCACTGACGCGCAATCCGGCGCCGTAGAGGACCTCGCAGACCGCGCGGTCCAAGGTCGCCCACGCGTCGTCGCCCCAGTCGTCGTCGAGCAACGCGTCGAGCTGTTCACGAACGACGATCTTGGGCAGGCGAAGACTCGGCCGCGGGGCCGAGAGCCGGGCGGCCGGGCTCTCCTCCAAGTGCCCTCGTTGGACCATCCAGGTGAAGTAACCCCGCAGTGAGGCTCGCCGCCGGATGATGGACGTTCGTTCGTCGCCGCGTTCGGTCATGAACGCGAGGTAGTCCCGCAGGGTTCGCACCGTCACCTCGATCGGTCGATGGAGGTCACCCTCGCGGGCCCAATCGATGAAGGCGCCGACGTCGCTCAGATACGCCGTCTGGGTCGCTTCGGCCCGGTCGGTGGCGCGAAGCGTGATGGCGTAGTCCTTCAGGTACCACGGCCCCGTGGCCCGAACTGCGTGGCGTTGCGGCGACACGCCGTAAGGCTACTAACGACTTCGAGGAGGTCTCGTGACCTCCTAAGGTGAATGGGGAATCTGAGGGGGAACACGTGTCGCGAATCTTGATCGTCGAAGACGACGACCACATCCGCACCGCACTTCGTTTGATGTTCGAGGGCGAGGGCTTCGTGGTCGACGACGCCCCGACGGGCGAAGTCGGGATCGCCCTCTTCAATCGCATGGCCTCGGACATGGCGATCGTCGACATCATGTTGCCGGGCATGTCGGGCTTCGAGACCTGTCTGGCGCTGCGCAGCGCGAGTGACCTGCCCATCGTCATCGTCTCGGCGCGCGACGACACCGCCGACGTTGTGCTCGGGCTCGAGTCGGGCGCCGACGACTACGTCACCAAACCTTTCGTGCCCGAAGAGTTGCTTGCGCGCGTGCGCGCGCACCTTCGGCGTCGACCGGAGAAGAGTACCGGCGCCTTCCAGCTCGGAACGCTGCACGTGATTCCCGACGAGGGCGTCGTGCGCCAGCCCGACGGCACCGAGTTGCACCTCACGTCGACCGAGTTTCGCCTCTTGACCGACCTGGCCTCCAACAACGGCAAGGCCCTCACGCGCGAGGACCTGCTCGAGCGGGTGTGGGGCTACGACTATTTCGGCGACAGTCGACTGGTGGACGTGCACATCCGTCGGCTCCGCATGAAGATTGAGCCCGATCCAGCCAGCCCGATCTTTCTCGTGACGGTACGCGGCACCGGGTACAAGCTGGTCATCTAATGCGCCGACGGAGTCTTCGACTTCGCCTGCTCGTGACCTTCGGACTGGGCGCCTTCGTGATCAGTTCGCTCTTCGCCTCGCTCACCTACGTCGGCGTTAAGCACCTGCTGATCTCGAATCAGCAACAGACCGACCTTCGACAGAGCTACGTGAACGCCGCCTTGGTGCGCAGCACGTTGTACTCGTCGCCGACCGAACTGTCCGACCTTCTCAATTCCATCCAAAAGGCCACCGCCTCGAACGTGCTGGTCCAAACGCACAACGAGTGGCTTGCGCGATCGAACCGCGCCTCCACCATCGACGTGTCGCCGACCACCATCAAGACCGTGGGCGCCGGCCACGCCACGGAACAGACGCTGAACGCCCGGGGACGAATTATCTTCGTGGTCGGCGTGCCGATTCCTTCGGTCGAGACGCAGGTCTTCGAGGTCTTCCAACTCGACAACCTGGAACGCACCTTGCGCACGATGGCGCTCGTGCTGACCCTCGGCGCGCTCTTCACGTCGATCGTCGGCATGAGCGGCGGGATCTGGGTCACCCGCCGGACCGTGCGACCGCTCGAGGAGGTCTCGTACGCGGCCGCGCTGATCGCCGAAGGGGCGCTCACGACGCGCCTGCAAGTCAATCGGGCCGACCGCGAGGTCCAGCAGTTGACCGAGTCGTTCAATCAGATGGTGAGCCAACTCGTGCTGCGCCTCGAGCGAGACGCGCGTTTCGCGAGCGACGTGAGCCACGAGCTTCGCTCGCCCCTGACGACGTTGGCCACCACGGCCTCGGTGCTGCAACAGCACCGCGAGGACCTCACCGCGGCCGGCCGCGAGAGCCTGGACCTCTTGGTCGCGGACCTCTCGATCTTCCAGTCCCTGGTCGAGGACCTCCTGGAGATGTCGCGCAGCGACGCCGGCGCCGTGCCGCTCGTCATGGAGACAGTGTCGGCGATCGAACTCGTCCACCAGTCCGTGCGCTCGGCCGCCCGCCGCCACGGAATCGAAGAGCCGCCGGTCGAGATCGCCGCGGGCGTCGGTGACCCGCTGGTGCTGGTGGACCGTCGACGATTCGAGCGCGTCATCACCAACCTGATCGACAACGCGCACCGCTACGCCGAAGGCGCGGTCGCGTTGCGCGTCGACCTGCTGGGAACGCAACTCGCAGTCAACGTCGACGACGCCGGCGCGGGAGTCCCGCGCGACGAGCACGATCAGGTCTTCGAGCGGTTCTTCCGCGGTCGCGCGGCCCACGACCGCGGCATCGCCCGAGGGACCGGGCTCGGCCTGGCCCTAGTGCGCGACCACGTGAGCGCCTTCGGCGGGACGATCACGGTCACCGAGAGTCCCGAAGGTGGCGCGCGCTTCCAGATTCTGCTGCCAATCGTCAAGAGCGACCCGTCGTGAGCAGGGTCCGAGTTCTTCTCGCGCTGGTGCTGGGCGCGCTCGCGCTCGCCGGCTGCTCGCTCGTCCCGACGGCGTCCTCACCGCAGTTGATCGGTCCTACGCACGTCCCCTTCGGACTGCTCGGCAAGACCATCCCCGGCACGAACCACGGACGGGTCCGCTTCATCACCCAACCGGTGTACCTGGTGGACGCGACCGGTCACCTGACGCCGTCGAGTCGGATCGTGCCCGCGCCGCCCGTCCTCGAATCGGTCTTGCGCCAGATCATCATCGGGCCCACCAAGATCGAATCGTTCGCCGGCTACACCTCGGCGCTGCCGAACAACCTGATCATCCTCTCGGCCAGTTTTCGCGGCGGCATCGGCTACATCGACCTGGCCACCACGCTCTCCAAATTGCCGCGAAGCCAAGAGGTCCTCGCCATCGGCCAGCTGGTCTTGACGGCCCACGACGTGGGCCTCACGTTGGGTGTTCAGGTGAAGGGCGTGGAGATCAACGTCGCCGGCGTGGTGCAGAGCTCGCCGCTGCCGGGAGGCCACCAAGCGAACCTCGTGACGACCCGGGACTTTCAGCGCCTCTTGAACTCCTAGGCGATGGTCGCCGAACGATGGGCCGGCGCGGTGTTCCACAGATGCTCGAGGTCGTAGTACTCGCGCGCGGCCTCGTCGAAGACGTGCACGATGACGTCGCCGTAATCGAGCGCGATCCACTCGGCGCTGGTCCAACCTTCGACGCGTAACGGCTTCACGTCGAGGGCGATCTCGACGAGTCGCTCGACCTCTTCGGCGATGGCGCGCACCTGACGGTCGTTTCGCCCCGACGCGACGACGAGGGCGTCGAAGGAGTCGACGAGTTCACGAAGGTCGAGCACGACCGTGTCGCGCCCGAGCTTGTCTTCGGCGGCCATCACCGCGGCGTTCACCAGAGCGGCGACGTACTCCGAGTGTGGGCCGCGAGAGGTCTCGCCGCTCGTTACCAAGTCACTCAGTGGGACACCCCGAGCACGACCAGCGCGGCGACAAAGGGAACGGCGAGTGAAGCCACTCCAATGACTGCGTATCGGTGCTTCAAGCGACGGATCTCTCTTCGACTCTTCGGCGCCGCTTCCAGGCCCCGCAGCCTCGTGGGCTGGGGCTCGGTCGCGTCAAAGAGTCGAACTGCCATCCCCTGGACTTTAGCCTCGAGCGCTCTGGTAGAGCGGAATCACCGACGCCGGGAGGAATTGGCGAAGGTTCGTCGACGTCGGCTCGAGTCCGCGAACGTAGGAACTCGAGAGATCAACGGGGTCCATGGGGATCTCGTAGCTCACCCAACCATCAGGCACAACGCTCTTGGCACCCGGTCGCGGCACCACGCCCACACGAACCAACGCTCGTAGCTCGTCGGCCTGGTGCCAACGATTCAACTGCTCGGACAGATCGGCGCCGACGATGAGATCGACGGTGTCACAGTCGCTCAAGAGCTCGCGCACCGTGTCAATCGTGTAGCTCGGACCGTCGCGACGAATCTCGCGGTCCGACACTTCGACCAGATCGAGGTCGCCGAAGGCCGCCGTCGCCATGGCCAGACGAAGCGTCGCGTCGCGCACGTTGCCTTCCAGTCGCTTCAGATAGGGATCACCGGCGACGGTGACTTCGATGAGGTCGTAGCGACCGCTCGCGGCCGCGGCGCGAAGCGCGGCGACGTGACCGAAGTGGGGCGGATCGAAGGTCCCCCCGAAGAGACCAATTCGCCCAAGGTTCACGCCGACACACTAGGACCTGATTGTTCGGTCGTTCAGCGAGCCTCTAGCATTTACGGATGGAGAAGTCCACCAACGACTGGAGCCCGAACACCTGGCGAACGCGCGACGCCGCGCAGGACGTGACCTGGCCCGACCAAGCGCACCTGGCGCGCGTCGAATCGGACCTCGCGCAAAAGCCGCCGTTGGTCTTCGCCGGCGAGGCCCGTCGGCTCCTCGACCACCTCGAACTGGTCGCGCAGGGCAAGTCCTTCCTTCTGCAGGCCGGGGACTGCGCGGAGTCCTTCGACGAGGGCTCGGCCGATTCGATCCGCGACAAACTCAAGGTCATCTTGCAGATGGCCGTGGCGCTCACTTACGCGGCCGGCGTGCCGGTCATCAAGGTCGGACGCATCGCTGGACAGTTCGCCAAGCCCCGCAGCGACGAGTACGAAGAGCGTGACGGCCAGCGATTACTAGCTTTTCGCGGTCACATCGTCAACGGCGAGGAGTTCGAAGAGTCGGCCCGTCGGCCCGATCCCGAACGCCTCCTGGCCGCTTACCACCAGAGCGTGGCGACCCTCAACCTTCTGCGGGCCTTCACGACCGGGGGCTTCGCCGCGCTCTCACGCGTGCACGCCTGGAATCAGGAGTTCGTCGCCAACTCCCTCGAAGGCAAACGCTACGAGGTCGTGGCCGACGAGATCGAACGGGCCTTGCAGTTCATGAAGGCCTGCGGCATCGACCTCCACGATGACGGGGCCCTGCAGGGCGTCGACTTCTACACCAGCCACGAAGCGCTCATCCTCCCCTACGAGCAGGCCCTGACGCGCCGCGACTCACTCACCGGCGACTGGTACGACTGCTCGGCCCACATGCTCTGGATCGGCGACCGCACGCGCCAGATCGACGGCGCGCACGTGGAGTTCTTGCGCGGCGTCTCGAACCCCCTCGGCCTGAAGGTCGGCCCAACTATGGGCCTCGACGAGCTGTTGCGACTCGTCGACGTACTGAACCCCGAGAACCGCGCCGGACGTCTCACGCTGATCGCGCGCATGGGCGACCACCTGGTCGAGGAGAAGCTCCCGCCGTTGGTGGAGTCCTTGCGAGCGGCGGGCCGCGAGGTCGTGTGGGCCTGTGACCCCATGCACGGCAACACCTTCGTGGCCTCAGGAGGACAGAAGACCCGTCGATTCGACGACGTGCTCTCGGAGACCTCGAAGTTCTTCGAACTGCTCTCGAACCTCGGCACCTGGCCCGGTGGACTCCACGTCGAGTTGACCGGCGACAACGTCACCGAGTGTCTCGGCGGCGGATCACGCCTCAACGAGGGCGACCTGGAGCTGAACTACACGTCGATCTGTGACCCCCGCCTCAACGCCACCCAGAGCCTCGACATGGCTTTCCACGTCGCCGAGTTCTTGCAGCGCTACTCCGCCGGTAACGGCGCGCGGTCGTTGTAGCGCAAGAGTCGTCGCCAGTCCTCGCGGAATTCAATCTCGGTCATCGAGCAGTTCTCGATGCGCGGGCGCAGACGAAACCTTGGCTCAACGCCCTGTTGGATCTTCATGGCCTGCTCGATGAAGCCGCCGTGGCTCACCAGCACGACGAGCTCGTGCGGGTGGCGCGCGACGAGTCGTTCGATCGCTTCGCGACAGCGCTCGTAGAAGCCCAGCAGCGACTCGCCCCCGGGGGCGGTGAGCGCGTCCGGCTCCAGGTCCCAGTCGGGAGCGCCGTAACGCTCGACGTACTCGGCCCACGGCAGTCCGTCGCCCTCGCCCACGCTGATCTCATTGAGCGCCGCGTCCACGACGGGCTCGAGGCCGCTCGGCAGTCCGGCGCGCAGTATTTCGCCGGTCTCGATGGCGCGAGGTAACGCCGAGGTATAGAAGGCCGTGGCCTTGGACAGTTCGCGACTCATGACCAGTCTGTTCGCCAGCGCCTCGGCCTGACGACGCCCCAGTGGCGTCAGGCCCCCGTCGCCGATCGGCCCCCCGGCCAGTCCGTCGGCGTTGGCGTAGCTCTCGCCGTGGCGGATCATCATCAGTCGCGTGCCCGACGGCGTCGGTCCGCGTTGACGAAAGCCGGCCGGCGGAAGTCGTCGGTCTTCGGTATCACTCACGCGAGCTCGCCCACGAAGCGCTCGAGTTGGCGCAGGGTGCGACACTCGATGACTCGTTCGCAGTACGGCGCGTACTGACTGACGATCGAGTCGCCACTGTTCCAATACGCCGTCGGTTCGGGATTGAGCCAGTAGACCGCCTTGGCGCGGTACTTGAGGTCGGCGATCACTTCGGCGTGGGCTTGGTGGTAGTTGTTGCGGGCGTCGCCGAGAATCAGGATCGTCGAGCGCCGGGTGATGTCCTTCGCGAAGCGGTCGTGAAAACTGAGCAGCGCGCGCCCGTAATCGGAGTGGCCGTCGAAGGCGATGACGTCGGCTTCGGCGTTAATCTTGGCCACCGTCTCGGCCGGGTCGTCCACGCCTTCGAACAACTGCGTCACTTCGTCGAGACCGTCCACGAAGACGAAGCTGCGAACTTTGGAGAACTGCGAACTGATCGCGTGCACCAGGTGCAGCGTGAATCGCGCGAAGGAGGCCACCGAACCCGAGATGTCGGCGATGACGAAGATCTCGGGCTTGGCGGGGTGCGGCGGCTTGAAGCGAAGGTCGATCGGTACGCCGCCGGTCGAGAGGCTGCGACGAACGGTGTGGCGAAGATCGACCGGCCCTCGGCGGCGCCGTCGGCGGCGGCGCGCGAGACGAACGGCGAGTTTGCGACTCAGCGGTCGAAGCGCGCGCTCCAGTTGGGCCATCTCGTCGCGATTGGCGTGCATGACGTCGAGGTCCTCGGGCAACGGCTTGCGCACCGATTTGGCCAGCGCTTCGGATCCCCGGTCCTCGACGAGTCGCTCGCGAATCACCCGTTCGATCTCGGCCTTGAGCATCTCGATGCGCGAACGGGCCTCTTCTTTGGCGAGACGCTGCGCCAACTGGTCGTCGTCGCCCGATCCGTGCGTGAGTCGCTGTTCCAAGTTCTCGAGATCGAGGTTTCGCAGCGTCCGATACAAGTAATACGTCCCCCCGACCGGGCGGCCCGGCTCCATGCCGGCGTAGCGCGTGACCGACTCGCCGGCCGCCAGTCGCAGGGCCTCGCGGTCGCCGTCGCGCAGCGCGCGAAAGAGCAACTCGGCCAGTTCCTGGGCGCTGAGTGAACTCGACGCGCCCCCGCCCTCGCCGCGCGACTGTCCCGGGCCGGTCGCCCCGGCCGCGCCCTCTCGTTGCATTTCGTCGGTGTCGACGTCGTCCATCATCTCGGACGCGGCGTTCCACGAACGCGTCGAGAAGAATACTTCGAACGCGGTGTTGAAGACCGCCAGGTGATCGCCGTCTTTCACCAGCGTCGCGGCCAACGAGTTCTTCACCAACGAGCGATCGGACAGGTCGATGACCTCCATGGCCTTGGCCGAGTCGATGTGCTCGCTCATGGTGATCGGAATGCCCGCGGCGCGCAGTTCGCCGATGAAGTCCCCGAGGAGATTAAGCACCGGTCTTGGGCCGACCGAGGAGTTCCTTCGTGGCGCGCTCGATGTCGGTCTGGTACTTCAACAAGATGTGCAACGTCTCGGCGACGTCCGCGTCGCCGATCTCCGAACGTCCCAGGACCACCAGCGTGCGAGCCCAGTCCAGGGTCTCGGCGACCGAGGGTGCCTTCTTGAGATCCAGCGTGCGCAGCGACCGCACGACCTGGGCGATCTGCTCGGCCAGGGTGCTGGTGATGCCCGGCACGCGCGACACGATGATGTCGCGCTCGCGCTCCACGCTGGGGTACCCGATGTAGAGGTACAGGCAGCGTCGCTTGAGGGCTTCGGACAGCTCGCGGGTGTTGTTCGAAGTGAGAAAGACCATCGGGATCTGCTTGGCTCGCACGGTACCCAATTCGGGAATCGACACCTGATACTCCGAGAGGATCTCCAAGAGCAGCGCCTCGGTCTCGAGTTCGACGCGGTCGACTTCGTCGATGAGTAGCACGACCGGGTCGGTGGCCGAGATCGCTTCGAGCAGGGGTCGGGTCAGAAGGAACTCTTCACCGAAGATGTCCTCTTCGAGGCGGTCCCAGTCCTCGGTCCCCTCGCCCTCCGGCCGACCGGCCTGGATTCGCAAGAGCTGCTTGCGGTAGTTCCATTCGTAGAGCGCCTTGGAGTCGTCCAGTCCTTCGTAGCACTGGAGTCGAATCAGACGTGCGCCGATGGCGTCGGCGACCGCTCGCGCAAGCGCGGTCTTGCCGGTACCGGCCGGACCCTCGACCAGGACCGGCTTGGCCAGTCGGTCGGCGAGAAAGCAGACCGAGGCGATGGCGTCGTCGCTGAGGTAGTCGTGGTCGGCCAGACGCTGCAAGACGTCCTTGGCCGAGTCGAAGCGCACCGGCGGAATCTCGTCGAGCCCGAGGCGTTTGGCGAGTTCCTCGCGCGGGTCCAGTGCGGTCATCGAATCTGTCCTTCTCCTCGTACGACCCACTTGAGACAGGTCAGTTCTCGAAGCCCCATCGGACCCCGGGCGTGCAACTTCTGGGTCGAGATGCCGACCTCGCCACCCAGACCCAACTCGCCCCCGTCGACGAACCTGGTCGACGCGTTCACGACCACCGCCGCGGCGTCGACGCGCTTGACCCAGGCCTCGGCGTTCGCCAGATCGGTGGTGAGGATCGCCTCACTGTGGCCGGTGCCGTAGCGCGCCACGTGGGCGATGGCCTCATCGAGTGAATCGACCACTTTGAGCGCGAGTATCAGATCGAGGAACTCGCGTTGGTAGTCCTCCTCGCTCGCCGGGGTCGCGTTCGGCAGGTACTGGCGCACCGCGTCGTCGCCGCGCAGCTCCACCTCGGGCATGGCCGCCGATAACGCCGGTAAGAAGTCGGCCGCGATCGCGGCGTGCACCAGGACCGTCTCGGCGGCATTGCACACGCCGGGCCGCGAGGTCTTCGCGTTTCGCACGATGGCGACCGCGTCATCCAGGTCGGCCGACGCGTCGACGAAGACGTGACAGTTACCGTCGCCGTCGAGCACGTAGGGCACGCGGGCGTGCTCGCGCATGGCCGCGATCAGACTCGGTCCGCCGCGTGGGATGAGACAGTCCAGTACGTCGGTCAGCTGCATGAACGCGACCGCGGTCTCGTGCGAGGAGTCCTGGACGAGTGACACCCCGGCCGCGGGCAGGCCCTCCTTCTCGAGGGCCTCACGCCAGAGCGAGACGATGAACTGATTGGTGGCGAACGCCGTGGACGACCCGCGAAGGTAGGCGG
>Ga0208586_1000866_pt1 | contig 10240 bp, 5 predicted proteins | sample NGESurshal072012_6_FD_184471 | JGI IMG/M metagenome (GOLD analysis project Ga0208586, IMG submission 184471) | Arctic peat soil microbial communities from Barrow, Alaska - NGEE Surface sample 53-3 shallow-072012 (SPAdes) | ecosystem: Environmental > Terrestrial > Soil > Wetlands > Peat ... | reverse complement strand
CAGGGCTCGCGCAATGGTGTCTTTTTCCACCTGATCCAGGCGGGACGGGCCATCCCCGGCGTCGGCCGCCTCTTTTGTCTCCTCGGCGAACGGAAAATCGCTTTCGCCCAGCATGGCCCCTTCGGACAGGATCATGGCGCGTTCGACCGCATGGCGCAGCGCGCGCACATTGCCCGGCCAGGGATAGGCCGACAGCCGGTCCATCAACGCGGCGCTGAAACGCTTCGGCGGCAGATTGTATTTCTGGGAATAGATTCCGGCATAATGCTCCAGCAGCAGCGGCACATCCTGGGGCCGCTCGCGCAACGGCGGCAATGCGATCTCCACCGTGTTGATGCGGTAGAGCAGATCGGGCCGGAACAGATTCTCGTCATGGAGGCGTTCGCGCGGCAGGTTGGTGGCGCTGATCAGGCGCACATTGATGGGCTCGGCCCTTTCGGCCCCCACCGGCACCACTTCGCGCCGCTCCAGTACGGTGAGGAGCTTGGCCTGGAGATGCAGCGGCACATTGCCGATCTCGTCCAGAAACAGGGTGCCGCCGGTGGCAGCGCGGAAATAGCCCACCCGGTCCTGCCTGGCGTCGGTGAAGGCGCCCTTGCGGTGGCCGAACAATTCGCTTTCGAACAAGGATGGCGATAGCGCCCCCAGATCCACCCGCATGAAGACTTCGCTCGCGCGCCCCGACAGGCGGTGGATCTCGCGCGCCACCAATTCCTTGCCGGTGCCGTTCTCGCCCAGGATCATCACATTGACGTCGGTGGGGGCGGCGCGGGCAATCGCGCTGAACACTTTCTGCATGGAAGGCGAGGTGCCGATGATTTCAGGCCCCACATGGGTGGCGGCGGCCAGCCCGCCGAGGTGCCCGCGGCTGGCCATCGACCGGATGAAGACGCCGGGATCGGTGGCGTGATCCTGCATGCGGATGCGGTCACCGAGCAGCGCCCCGCCGGTAAACGGCGACGTGGGGTCGATGGCCAGGACACCCACCCGCAGGTCCTGGTCGCGGTAGGCGCGGACGAGAGCGCTGGTCACGGTCGACTTCCCGGCGCCGGGCGCGCCGGTCAGGCCGATCACGCGCGCATGGCCCGCCAGGGGGCTGAGCTCCTTCATGACCGAACGGAGCCGCGGGGACCCGTCCTCGATCAGCGAGACCAGCCGCCCGAGGGCACGCGGGTCACCGTCGTGCGCCCGGGCGACCAGTTCCGGGGCGTCGCTCGCTGACGTGGGCACGCGGCTCACGCTACCCGGCGGGCGCTACACAGCGGGCGCGGGCACGCGGATGATCAGCGCCTCGCCCTGGCCGCCGCCGCCGCACAGCCCCGCGGCCCCGAGGCCGCCGCCGCGCCGCTGCAGTTCGTGCACCAGGTGCAGGGCGATCCGGGCCCCGGATGCGCCGATCGGATGACCGAGCGCGATCGCGCCGCCGTTGACGTTGACCCGGTCCGGCCCGATACCGAGGTCGCGCATGGACTGAATGGCCACCGCGGCAAAGGCCTCGTTGATCTCGATCAGGTCGAGGTCGTCCACCGTCAGGCCGCCCTTGGCCAGCGCCTTGCGGATCGCGTTGGACGGCTGCGAGTGCAGTGAGTTGTCCGGCCCGGCGACCGACCCGGCGGTCCCGATCTCGGCCAGGACGGGCAGGCCGAGGGCCTCGGCCGTCTCGCGCGCCGTCACGATCACGGCACAGGCGCCGTCGGAGATCTGCGACGCCGACCCGGCGGTGATCGTCCCGTCCGGGCTGAAGGCCGGGCGCAGCCGGCTGAGCGACTCGGCGGTGGTGTCGGCACGGACGCCTTCGTCCTCGTCGAAGACCAGCGGCTCCGCGCCCCGGCGCGGGACCTCGACGCCGACGATCTCGCCGGCGAACAGGCCGTTCTTGATCGCGGCGGCAGCCCGCTGGTGGCTTGCGGCCGCGAACTCGTCCTGCTCGGCCCGGGTGATACCGAGCCTGGTGCCGTGCTGCTCGGTCGACTCCCCCATGGACACGTGGTCGAACGCATCGGTCAGGCCGTCGATGGCCATCGAGTCGAGCAGCTCAACCGGGCCGTACTTGTAACCGCGGCGGGACTTCGGCAGGAGGTGCGGCGCCTGGGTCATCGATTCCATACCGCCGGCGACCACGGCGTCGCATTCGCCCAGCCGGATCAGCTGGGAGGCGAGCGCGATGGCGTCCAGGCCGGACAGGCAGACCTTGTTGACGGTGAGCGCCGGCACCGTCATCGGGATGCCACCGGCCACCGCCGCCTGCCGCGCGGGAATCTGGCCGGCCCCGGCCTGGAGCACCTGGCCCATGATCACGTAGTCGACCCGGTCGCCGGGCAGCCCCGCGCGCTCGAGGGCCGCCTTGATCACGATGCCGCCGAGCTCCGCGCCGGAGAAGCCGGCGAGCGAGCCGAGGAGGCGGCCGATCGCCGTCCTGGCTCCGCCGGCGATGACGGGCTCACGCCCGGCGGGGGCTGCCATGGTGCCGGCCAGCGGCTCGCTCATCCCGATCCCTCCACTCGCCGCGCCGTGCTGCCTGCCCGGGCGCGGTCTTTCACGATACATATCCAGATGGATGGCAGCCGACCCCCGCCCGGCCTGGCCAAAGGCGGGCGGTTTCTGCTGTCATCACAGCAGGAGGTTGAGGCGGACCATGCTGACCCATATCGACCATGTCGGGATCGCTTGCCGTGACCTGGAGGAGAAGATCGAGCTGTACTGCTCGACGTTCGGCCTCACGGTGGCGGCCCGGGAGGTACACGAGGAGCAGGGCGTCCGGGAGGCCATGCTGCTGGTCGCGACGGCAGATCCGGGGACGGGCCCGTTCGCGGGCGGCCCGCCTTCCGGGCCGGACCTGCGCGCCGCTGCCGGGGCCGACGCGGATCCGTCCCCCCGTCCCGACCTGAGAGCCGTTGCGGGCAGCGGAGGCGGGACAGGAACGGAGCCCCCGGGCGCTGGTCTGGGGGCCTCGCCCGGGGCCGCCGCCGGGGGCTATCTGACCGGGGGCTCCTACATTCAGCTGCTGGAGCCGCTCGGGCCGGATTCCCCGGTGGGGAAGTTCCTGGACCGGCGCGGGGAAGGGATTCATCACATCGGGTACGGCGTCACCGACGTCCGGGCCGCGCTCGCGGCGATCGGGGCGACCAGAATCCGGCTCGTCGACAAGCGTCCCCGCCACGGCTCCATGGGCGCCTCGATCGCCTTCCTCCATCCGGCGGATCTCGGCGGGGTGCTGACCGAACTGGTCGAGCATCCACGGGAGGATCCGCTGGTCGAGCATCCACGGGAGGATCCGGCAGCCGGCTGGGAGCGATAACCATGCGCCGGCGGCCGGGACCGAAACGGCGCGGGCCCGCTCCGCGCCACTTCCGGGCCCGGTGCAGCCGCGTCCGGCCGGCCCGGCGCCCGGGCCGCGCCGGGCCAGCCCAGCCGTCGGCACGTGTACCTCACACGTACCACAGGACTGCCCCGGGGAGCGCCGGCGACGGCCCGAAAAGGCCCGCTATGCAGGGCCGATATACGGTTAATGTCCGTTATAATGCTGATCGACCGGAAGCCAGGCGCCGGGTCCAGAGAATCCATCGCTGGGAAGTCCGAAGGAACCGACAACGTCCCGAAGGCGGAGTAGTCTGCCTGCTACCAGGTGAGAAAATCGCAGAAGTCCGTAACGACCGGGCGAGGCAGCCGCTGCGCCGGCTGAGCCTGCCGATCGGGCGGCGACACGATCACCTGTCTCCCCGCCTGCCGTTCCGTCCAACAGGGTTAGGCCAGATGCAATCCGACATTGACGCACAGCTCACCAATTTCTTTGAAGACAGCCAGCCGCGCGAATTCGCCAAGGTGATGCGCGGCTACGACCCCCAGCAGGTCAACGAGCATCTCGCTCAGGTTGAGGGGGACTTGCGCCAGCATAAGGACCAGGTCCAGGCAATGCACCGCGAGCTGGCCGAGGCGCATCGGCAGCTCCAGGAGCAGGAACGGCCGACCTACTCCGGCTTGGGCGCACGGATCGAGCAGCTGCTCAGGCTCGCCGAGGAACAGGCCACTGAGCTTGTCCAGGCGGCCCGGTCCGAGGCCAACGAGATCAAGGCCGCGTCGAAGGTAGACGCCGCCGAAGTGCGCGCCTCCGCTGAGAACGAGGCTGCGGAGCTGCGGGCGATCGCCAAGCGCGAGACCGATGACCAGCGGGGCGCGGCCGAGCGTGAAGCCGACTCCATCAGGACGGGTGCACGGCGCGAATCGGACGAGCTCACCTCGACGACCGAGCGCGAGGTCGCCAAGCTGCGCGCGACGGCGGACCACGAGATCGCCGAGAAGCGGGCGGCGGTGGAACGCGACATCGCCAAGCTGCGGACCACCACCGAGCGCGAAGTGGCTCAGCTCAAGGCGTCCGCCAAGCGGGAACGCGACGAGATCCTCACCACATCCAAGCGCCAGGCCGACGAGATGCGCAGCCAGGCCCAGCGGATCCTCGAGGAGAGCGAAGCGCAGCGGGCTCAGGCCGAGGCCGAGTTCGAGATCCAGCTGGCAGCGCGGCGCGAAGAGGCCGAGCGGCAGGAGGCCGAGCGGCTGTCCGCCGCGCAGGCCGCCACCCAGAAGCTCGTCTCCGAGGCCGAGCAGCGGGCTTCAACGGCCGAGCAGCGGGCCGCCAAGGCGAGCGCCCAGGCCGAGCAGACCCGGCGCGACGCCGACCAGCACGCCAAGCAGCTGGTCAGCAACGCCAAGAAGAACGCCGACCAGATCGTCAGCCAGGCCAAGAGCCAGGCCGACCACCTGCTGGCCGAAACGAAGTCCGAAGCCGAGCGGTCCCGCGCCCAGGCCCAGCGCCAGGTCGACGACCTCACCCGGCAGAAGGACAGCATCAGCAGCCACCTCGCCCAGCTGCGCCAGCTGCTCGGCGGCGGGGTTCCGGGAATGGACGACCCGGCCGTGCAGGCGGCCCCGTCGCGTCCGGCCATCGGTGCGGAAGCGCCGCGGTCCCCGGCGCCCGCTCCGGCGGCTCCCCTGCAGGAGGCACCCAGGCCCCCGGCTACGGTGCAGGCCCCGGCGCAGCGCCCGGCTCCGGCTCCGGCCGGCCAGGGGGCCCGCACCGGTGCCGCCAACGGCGCCAAGCAGCCCGCCAACGGCAAGGCGCCGGACGACGAGGACTGGTGGACCGAGTAAGAACCCGGTAGGCAGGAGCGCGGCGAGCGCAGTCTCGCCGCTGGATCGGTGAAGGGCCAGGCTCCGGAGCGGGGGCCTGGCCCTTCAGCGTGCCCGGGGAATCGGCACTGAGGAACTGCCCACCGTGCCCGGACGGAGGCGCGGGCGCTGGCGTGCCGGCCGCGGCTCCCGCGCGTCAGATGACGGTCTGGCCGCCGTCGACGATCAGCACCTGGCCGGTCATGAACGAGGACGCCTCACTGGCCAGGAAGACGGCCGGGCCGGCCATCTCCTCCGCGCGGCCCCATCGGCCCATCGGAACGCCCGCGATCGTGGCCTGGCTCGCCTCCTCGTTGCCCCAGAGGTTGCGGTTGAGGTCGGTCGCGGTCCAGCCGGGGCACAGCGCGTTGGCCCGGACGCCGCGCGACGCCCACTCCACGGCGAGCGACTTCGTCAGCGAGACGACGGCGGCCTTGGCCGCGCCGTAGTGCGACAGGAACGGGGCACCGCCCAGGCCGCCCACGGATGCGACGTTGATCACCGAGCCGGTCCCCCGCTCCACGAGGTGCGGGCCGGCCGCGTGGCAGACGTACACCGCGGAGTCGAGGTTGAGCCGCATGATCTTGTGCCAGCCCGCCAGCCGCACGTCGAGGAAGCTGGCCATGAAGTCGCTGCCACCGGCGTTGTTCACCACGATGTCCAGTTGCCCGAGGCGGGTGATCGCCTCATCGACCGCGGCGGACACCGCCTCCTCCTGGGTCACGTCCGCCGGGATGACCACCGCGGTGCGGCCGTGGCCGGTCACCTGGCGGGCGGTCTCGCTCAGTCCCGCTTCGCTGCGCGCGACGAGCGCGACGTCGGCGCCGACCTCGGCGAAGGCGGCCGCGATCACCCGGCCGATGCCCCGAGAGGCCCCGGTCACGAACGCCTTCTTGCCGGTCAGGTCGAACAGTGGCACGGTCGTTCCCTTCGGTAAGCGTTCGGTCCGCCGGAGTCAGCCGCGCCGGGCCGAGCCCGGCCGCCGGCTCAGCCGCCGGTCCCAGCAGGTCCGGTGCCAGTGGCGCCGCAGGTCGACGCCCGGCGCCTCGGCCGGCCACGCGACCACGTGCGCCGTGCCGGGCGGTATTTCCTGGTCGCAGCCGGGACACCGGTAGGCCTTGGTCGCGGCGGCACCGGGGATCTGGCGGACGATCCAGTCCCCGTCCGGCCAGGATTCGGCCCGCTCGGGACCCAGCGGCCAGGGCGCCTCGGGTCGCGGGCGGCGGGATCTGCGCGGGCTCACGGTCGATACTTTATGTGTCAATGGCCGGGCTGGCGCCGCGGCCGGACCAGCCGGGCTACAGTGGCGTCCCGTGCGGCTCGTCATCGCGCGGTGCAGCGTCGACTACGTCGGCCGGCTCACCGCTCACCTCCCCTCGGCCCTCCGGCTGCTCATCGTCAAGGCCGACGGATCAGTTCTTGTGCATTCCGACGGCGGCTCCTACAAGCCGCTGAACTGGATGTCACCGCCGTGCCGGCTGACCGAGGAGCCGGGGCGATGGACGGTGACGAACAAGGCGGGCGAGACCCTGGCCATCACGATCGAGGAGACCCTGAGCGACTACTCCGCGGACCTGGGCGTCGATCCGGGACTGGTCAAGGACGGGGTGGAATCGCATCTCCAGGAGCTGCTCGCGGCGCAGGTGCACCTGCTCGGGGACGGCTGGCGGCTGATCCGGCGCGAGTACCCGACGCCGATCGGACCGGTCGACCTGATGTGCAAGGACGCCACTGGCACGAGCGTCGCGGTCGAGATCAAGCGCCGCGGCGAGATCGACGGCGTGGAACAGCTCACCCGGTACCTGGAGCTGCTCAACCGGGATCCGCTGCTCGCGCCGGTTCAGGGCATCTTCGCCGCCCAGGAGATCAAGCCGCAGGCCCGCGTGCTCGCCACGGACCGCGGCATCCGCTGCGTCACCCTCGACTACGAGTCCATGCGCGGCACCGAGGACGACTCCCTCCGCCTGTTCTGACTATTGCTATTGCTGTGTGAGGCCTATTGCTGTGTGAGGCGTGCACCGCGAAACCGCCTCGCTATCACCGGCAAATTCAGCGGATTGTCGGTGCGGACGGCTAGCGTCGGTAGCGTGCACGGTGAAGTGGTGCCGGATGTCGATCCCGCCAGCCTCGCAGAGGCGGTTGACCCAGGCGCATTTGAGCGGGGTGTTCAGTACGTACGCGAGCATGCGGTCGTGCGCGCGCTGTGGAAACTGTCGGCGGGCGCCCTGGCCGGAACGGTCCGCGGCTCATATGGCAACGTCTACACGACGACGGCGCGTTTCTCGTGCGCCGACGGGCTGACGTACCGGTTCCAGCGGGGCGAGTGCAGCTGCCCGGTCCGGTCCAACTGCAAGCACGTCGTGGCACTGGTGCTCAGTGCGACCGGTCAGCTAGGCGCCGACGACACCGCGTTCGCGGGAGTTATGGAGGTCGCGGAGCACGAGGAGGCCGCCGGCAACGGCTTCGCGATGTGGGAGCGGTCGCTAGCCTCGCTCGTGGGTTCCGGGGAGGCCGGTTCCGAAGGGGCGCTGGGGCTGCCGGGAACGGCCAGTACCCCGCTGGCGATCGAGCTCTCGCTGGCCCCGGATATGTACGCGTCCCCGAGCGATCTGGTCAGCGGCGAATCGCTGCTGAAACTGAATGCCCGGCTGGTGCGGCCGGGCCGCAACGGCTGGGTGGCCGCCGACCTGCGCTGGTCCCAGGTGGGCCAGCTGCATTACCGTGCCGAGTACCGCAACTCGCACCTGCGGTGGCTGAGAGAGCTCTACGGACTCTACAAATCGGGTGTCCAGGTCTACGCGTATGCCCGCTATGACGAAGAAAAGACGATCGCCCTGTCCGCGTTCGAATCCACCCGGCTCTGGCCGCTGCTGGACGAGGCCGGGGCGATCGGCCTGCAGTTGGTGCACGCACGGAAACGGCTCGGCCCGCTGGACTCGTACGCGCACGCTGAGCTGTGCCTGGACGTCACCGGCGATGCGGACGCCCTCTCCATCAGCCCGGTCGTCGTCATAGACGGGACGCCCAGCGACGCCGTGCCCCTCGTGTTTGTCGGGCCGGACGGCCACGGGCTGGTGTACACCGGGCGCGACGACGTGGCGCGCGGGGCCGACCGGAATGACTGGCCGCTGCGGCTCGCGAAGCTCGCCAGCCCCGTCCCCGCGGCACTGCAGCGCCTGGCGCGGCAGGGGCAGCCGCTCCGGGTTCCGGCCGCGGACCGCGCGCGGTTCCGCGACGAGTACTACCCGCGGCTGCGGCAGATGGCCACGGTGATCTCCTCCGACGGCTCGTTCACCCCGCCGGTGATCGCGGACCCCACGCTGGTGCTGCACGCGTCCTACGGCGACGGCCACGAGCTGGACCTGCGCTGGGAATGGGCGTACGAGATCGGTGAGTCCCAGCGGCGCGCGCCGCTGTCCCCGGACGGAGATCCCGGATACCGGGACCTGACGGCCGAGCAGGCCATTGTGGCAGGCCTGGACGTCGGGCTGGAGGCCTTCGGCCTGCGCAACATGATGGCCAGCCGTCCCCTCGTCCCGGGCGCGACCTTGCGCGGCATCCGCACCATGCGGTTCAGCACGGAGGTCCTGCCGCTGCTGGACGGGCACCCTGGTGTCGCGGTCGAGGTCACCGGTGAGCCCGCCGACTACCGCGAAGCGGGCGACTCGCTGGAGATACACGTATCCGCGGGTGACGTGGCCGGCGAGAGCGACTGGTTCGACCTCGGTGTCATCGTCACCGTCGAGGGGCAAGAGGTCCCGTTCATGGACCTCTTCGTCGCGCTGAACCGGCATCAGTCGCACCTGCTGCTGCCTAACGGCGCGTACTTCTCGCTCGAGAAACCGGAACTGCTCGCGCTCCAGCGGCTGATCGACGAGGCGCGGGCGCTGCAGGACACACCCAGCGACACCTTGCGGATCAGCCGGTTCCAGGCGGGGCTATGGGAGGAGTTCGCCAGCCTCGGCGTCATCGAGGCCCAGGCCGAGGCGTGGGAGCGCCAGGTCGGCGGCCTGCTGGCGCTCAGCTCCGTCGAGCCGAAGGGCCGGCCCGCGGCGCTCCGGGCCACCCTGCGGCCATATCAGGCCGACGGGTTCGGCTGGCTGGCGTTCCTGTGGGAGCACCAGCTCGGCGGCATCCTCGCCGACGACATGGGCCTGGGCAAGACCCTGCAGTCGCTGGCACTGATCTGCCACGCCAAACAGGCTCAGCCCGGGCTCGCGCCGTTCCTCATCGTCGCCCCGACGAGCGTCACGGCGAACTGGGTCACCGAAGCCGCCCGGTTCGCCCCGGACCTGACCGTGGCGGGGATATCCGGCACCCTGCGCAAACGCGGCCAGGCCCTGGCCGACATCATCGAGGGCGCCGACGTGGTCGTGACCTCGTACACGCTGCTGCGGCTGGACTTCGACGCCTACGCGGCCGCGGACTGGTCCGGCCTGCTGCTGGACGAGGCGCAGTTCGTCAAGAACCACCAGTCAAAGGCGTACCAGTGTGCCCGGAAGCTGCCCGCGCCGTTCAAGCTAGCGATCACCGGCACTCCGATGGAGAACAACCTGATGGAGCTGTGGTCGCTGCTGTCGATCACCGCACCCGGGCTGTTCCCGCGGCCGGGCCAGTTCCGCGAGTTCTACGGCCGTCCGATCGAAAGCGGGCGCGAGCCGGGGCTGCTCGCGCAGCTGCGCCGCCGGATCAGGCCGCTGGTGCTGCGCCGCACGAAGGAGCGGGTCGCGGCTGACCTGCCCGCCAAGCAGGAGCAGGTGCTCGAGGTGGATCTGCATCCGCGGCACCGCACGGTCTATCAGCGGCATCTGCAGCGGGAACGGCAGAAGATCCTCGGGCTGGTCGACGACCTCGACCGCAACCGGTTCACCATCCTGCGCTCGCTCACCCGGCTGCGCCAGCTGAGCCTGCACGCGGGGCTGGTGGACGACGAGCACCCCGACCTGCCGAGCGCGAAGATCGACGCCCTGGCCGAGCAGCTGCAGAACGTCATCGGCGGCGGGCACCGCGCCCTGGTCTTCAGCCAGTTCACCGGCTTCCTCCGCATCGTGCGGGAGCGCCTGGACATCGACGGCAT
>Ga0208586_1000861_pt1 | contig 10303 bp, 11 predicted proteins | sample NGESurshal072012_6_FD_184471 | JGI IMG/M metagenome (GOLD analysis project Ga0208586, IMG submission 184471) | Arctic peat soil microbial communities from Barrow, Alaska - NGEE Surface sample 53-3 shallow-072012 (SPAdes) | ecosystem: Environmental > Terrestrial > Soil > Wetlands > Peat ... | reverse complement strand
CCCGCTCGCGTGCGACATGCCGGACTGCACATGGTCGTCGAAGGCATCGCCGCGTAGCGCCTCATCGGCGGGCCCGCAAAGTCACGACACCCACTCGCTGGAGAGCGCGCCGCCGAGAACGCATCGCCGCCACGATAAGGTTGTGCGCAGAACTACCCAAGAGCGCCCCCCCTGGCTTCGCATCGCTACGGCTGGTAGTTGGTGGCCTGTTTGTCGGCCACGGTACGCAGAAGCTTGCAGGCAAGTTCGGTGGCGATCGCCTACGGCAAGAGCCGCGCCGTGAGGTGGACCGCTTCGTTTGGGCCTTGAACAAAAGGGTAGTGAGAGGCCACGTGTCAACCATTGGAGCGAGTAGAGCTCTCCGCCAGAGGTATCGGATGCCGACGAGGACCCAAAGCGACATTGCGATGGTTGGACGCGGAACAGCTGGGCATGTGTTCGCTGCACACGAACTTGAGACGTTTTGGGGAGACCTTGCCGAGGATCGCCTGCTAGATGGCGATTCACCGCTGTCCGATCCGTCGGCCGCATACTCTGGGCGGATCTGTCACGCAGTCGAGTTCCAAGCAGCTCGCGACTCGCCCGGAGAAGCGCGTCGTAAGGTGGTCATGGCGCTGCGTGGGCGTGGCTATGACGATGCGTTGATTCAGGACGCTGCACTCCTCGTGACCGAGCTGGCCGCAAACGCCGTCGTTCACGCAGCGTCGTCGTTCTCGGTCTCGGTCAGCTTGCACGACTCGATGCTTCGGATCGACGTAGCTGACGGCAGGCCCATGACCGCCGGTCGGGCGTGCCAAGAGTGGGTTCCCCGCAAAGGACGCGGATTGGGTTTGATCGATGCGATCTGCGCCCGTTGGGGCACCGTCATGGCCGCCGAGGGCAAGGTCGTGTGGGGCGAGTTGCAGCTGTGAAGCCAGGGCCCCTGGGCGAATCTCAGGGACGACCGGCCAAAAGGGACGATCCGACCTAAGAAAGGATCCGACTTGAAGCGGATGATCACGTAAGGCAGCCCAACGTCCAGCGCTTCAGACCAGCGGCCGATTAAGGAGCGCGTCCGGTGAGCACTAGGGCGAGCTTGTTGTAGACGCGTTGCGAGCAGTTGGTCTAACCATCGGAGGCCAGGACACTACGGGCTGTGCCCGAACCACGCGACGCGCCGGCTTTCGCCGAACTCTTTCTTCTCGGCCACGAGCGCCTTCGAAGGCTCGTGATAGGTGCCAGTCGGTTTGGGGCCCGAGAGAAAATCGACATCGACCCGGCCCACGCGACCGGTGCCGAACTCGATGTAACAGGAGCCCCGTCCCCCGTAGCCCTCTGGCGAGGGCTCGCCCCGCAACTTTGCGATCAGCTCAGCAGCAACGACTTGGGCCGCCCCCTCGGAGAACACGCCCGCCTTCGGCACCCCGACGGTGGCAACGTCGCCGACCGCGTAGACATCGGGAAAGCGCGTGTGCAAGGTGCGCGAATCGACCGGGATATAACCATCCTCGGCCATCCCGCTGGCCAGGACAACGTCGGGCGCTCGATGCTTGGGCACCCCCAGGAAAAGGTCGTAGGGCATCTCGCTGCCGTCATCGAGCACGGCCACCCGGCGCTCGCCGTCCAGCGAGCTCACACGGCGATCCGGCACGAACTCGATGTCGCGCTCGGCAAAAGCGGCAACCAACGCGCGTGAGGTCTCCGGTGAGGGTGGAACCGGGCTTGGGAGGGGAATCACGAAGGAGATCTCGCAGTCCCCGCGCACGCCGCGAGCCGTCAGGTAGTCGTGCAGCAGCAAAGCAGCCTCGCTCGGTGCGGGAGGACACTTGAAAGGCGCCCCGCACACGCCGACGATCGCTCGGCCCCGCGAAAAAGAAGGAAGCGCCTTGGCCAACCTGGCGGCGCCCGCAACTGAGTAGAACTCGTTATCGCCATCGGCCAGACCCGGCGTTGCCTCCATGTCGTAGTCGGCTCCAAGCGCCACGACGAGGTGGTCGGCCTCGTAGATCGCAGCGTCGGTGGTTACGCGACGAGCCTCAGGGTCGATCGCGGTGATCGTCTCCTGAACGAAGCGGACCCCCGGCTTGGCAAGGTCGCCGTAAGAAAGCCGGACCGCGTCGAGTGTCGTTCGACCGAACAACACGTCAAGCTTGGAGTAGCCAAAGACGAACGAGTCGCTCTTGTCGATCAAGGTTACTTCGATCTCCTCGCCAAAGCTCCGCGAGAGGATCGTCACCAGCTCGAGGCCCCCGAACCCAGCGCCCAATACGACTACTCGAGTCTTCACCGAGTCAGTGTATATGGATCGGGGCCCGGCTCAGATCAACCTCCCAACTCCTCGGAGACGGCTCGAAAAATCGACATCTGTTGAGCCAAGGAGTCGCCCGTGTAGGCGTCGATAACCCCCACGTCGTCGACGATCGAAGCTGCCCGGGCAACCAATCGACGGAACTCATCGCTGGAGCGGACCTGGTCCAACGAGGCGCGTGACCCGCGTAGCAATATGAAGCCCGCCAGATCTCCCCCGTGGGGTGCGAGCAGCACAGGCTCAAAGCCGTCGATCCGGCCATCCTGCTGCAAGCTTGCGTAGTAAGCAAGGGTCTCTTGGAAGACCTCAAGCGCCTTCAACTCTCGACCCCGAACTACGGGGCCCCAACCGAGGAACAATGCGTCGCCGGCCATGTCAAATCCTCTCTCTTGGATTGCGGCTACAGATAGGAGTCCCAGTTGGGTTACCCATTGGGGTCGCAAAAGCCACCCGCCGACCCCAAGCGAGCCTTGGCGCTCCGTTACTCGGGCAGCAACCTGTAGCGACGGGTGTCCGGGTCGCGCTCGAGCAGCCCTGCGGCCACCAGTGTCAATACGTAGCGATGAACCGTGCTGGTGTTCAGCTCAAGTTGCTCGGATATGTCCTTGATCCCGATGTCCATCCCTTCGGGAGGAAAGCACGAGAGCACGAGCAAGCCTGCAAGCAAGGACCGCGACAGACGCCGGTTTGCCTGCAGATCGCGGTATCTGAGGCTGAGCATGTCGCGCGCGTGCGAGCGATGAAAGCCACTCCCCGCGACCATGCCCGAGAGGCTCGGGGCGGCTTCATCTCCAAGCGCAGCTCGCATCACGTGATCCACCTGGTTACGCGACAGGGTGATTGAGACAAGCGGCTCGCGAACCGATTCGCCTCCCGACTGAGGGCCCGAGGAATCCTCCCCTGCTCGGGGCACCGGAGTGTTGCCGCCGCCATGCTCATGGCCGTCGGGCTGGGGATCTGAGTCAATCGAGGATTTGCTGTTCACTCACTCACCCTCCTGGAGCGGCCCTGCCACGGACCGGGAAATCGACGACGTTATCGCGCTCGGGAGAAGCACCGGAGGGCACGAGCAGCCGACCGTCGCTGAGCGATCCGATCCGATGAGCGTGCACCATTGAGGGCATGTCGGGCACCGTGATCAGCACCGCCAGCCAGTCTTGCTCGGCTGTCGAGCGCAGCAGCCCCATCACCTCCTCGCGTTGAAGCACGTCGAGGTTGGCTGTGGGATCGTCCACGACGAGCAAGCTCGGTTGGCGCACCATTGCGTGCGCGATCGAAACCAAGGTGCGCTCACCGTCGGTCAGGTCTTCCCAACGCCCTTTAGAGCATCCGGCCACACCCACACGCGCCAATGCGGCCGCCGAGCGACGCCGAGCGCGCCGCATGTTCTGCTGTTTGAGCAGGGGCAGCGCGACATAGTCGAGCATCTCCAGCTCGTCGCTCTCCGGCCCCGAGCGTCTGGCCCAGCCGATCTCCTCGCGCAGGAGACGCACCAGCCCGGCCCTGGACATACCCACCAGGCTCTGCTCCTTGAATCTGACGACGCCGCTTTCGGGCGCCTCCAGGCCGGCAGCCACCTTCAACAATGTCGTCTTGCCCGAGCCACGCTGCCCCCAGACGGCGACACACTCGCCCGCATAGACAGACAGCGAGATCTCTTTGAGAACCGTGGTCTCGTGCGGCCCCCGCCAGTAGCTCTTGCTGACTCGGTCCAACTCCAGGCGCGCTTGTGAGCTCAAGCGACCCTGTCTCCCTGTGCCTGGCAACGCGTCTGCGCCCCATTGAGCCTTTGCATGATCGCGCGCGCCTTTTGCAACCATTCCACGCGCGCTTCCAACTGCTTGATCTCGGCGTCGCGCACCAACAGGACAGCCACTTCAGACCAAGCTCTCAGAGCTCCACCCTGTCCGCCCGAAGGTTGCTTGAGACTCTGCATGCGAGCCAAGCAGTCCTCCTCCTGGGACCGCGCCAGCTCGATCAGGCGAGCCAAGTTGTGGGGTCTGGATAGCGCGATCTTCATGTAGAGCTCATCGCGTACCGGCGCCAAAGAGGAGCCCGAGAGCATCCACTCTTCGAAGTGATCGATGCCCTTGGGCGTGGCTTCGTAGATGGTCCTTGGCGCGGCACGCTCGTTGGCGGCATTGCTGCGCGGCCCGGCGCTGCGCACCATTGCATCAGCGCTGAGCTGATCGAGCGCCGAATAGACGCCAGTCGGGGCAAAACCCGAAGAGCCAAATCTTGCTTGGAGACGACGCGCGAGGTCGTAGCCGTAGCCCGGTCGCTCGATCACCAGCCCCAAGACCGCGTTCTTGGCCGACATCGCCGAAATCGGCCCTTAGCTCAAAACGTCCGCTGACATCACCGACACAGTATGCAAGATCTAGCGCCGATGTGTCCTTGTGCCGAACAATTTCAATGAGCAGCCAGTGGACCACGCATTGATACGACGCCATCGGGCTCGCTCAGCCCGCCCTTGGAAACGAAGCCGGAGAGCTCGAGCGCCACGCTTGCCCCGCCCTCCACAGAAGCTCCGGCGGTCACCGAGCCACCATGCGCTTCGGCGATGGCCCGCACGATCGCGAGACCGAGACCCGTTCCACCCGAAGCCCTGTCGCGCGCCGAGTCGGTGCGATGGAAACGTTCGAAGACGTGCTCGCGCTGGTCTGGGTCAATCCCAGGCCCATCGTCTTCGACGAGAAAGCGAATACGGCCGCCCTCGTGCGCCTCGATCTTTAGGCGCACGAGCCCCTTTCCCTCAGCCGTGTGCTCAACCGCATTGCCGACCAGATTGCGCAACGCTTGGGCAAGTCGGTCGGGATCGGCTCGCAGCTTCCCAGCCGGCACGTTCGCGAGCTCGAAACGGCGCCTGGCCAGCACGCTCATGCCATCCCACAGCCCATCCACATAGTCGGGTAGATCAATCCACTGCACACGCAGGAACTCGGTCTGCTCGGCCTTGGCCAGCAATAGCAAGTCGTCCACCAGGCGCGTAATACGAGCTATCTCGGCCTGTACGAGCCGCTCCACCCGCCTGACCTCATGCTCGGAAGGATGGGACTGCGCGGCAAGCACCTCCATCTGCCCGCGAATCACGGTCAAGGGCGTGCGCAGCTCGTGCGAAGCGTCGGCCACGAATGCACGCTGACCGGCAAAGGCCTCAGTCAGACGATCGAGCATATGGTTAAAGGCGTCCGCCAGGACCTTCAACTCACTGGCCTCGCGCGAGAGGTCATGGATGCGAGGATGGAGATCACCTGCATCCACCTTCGCGGCGACCGCCGCCATACGTCTCAGGGGGCGCGAGACGCGCGCACCAACCAAGTAGGCCGCCACGAGCGCGCCCAGCAGAGCGAGGATGCCGGCCAAGACGAATGCGCGCGCGACACTCCCCTGCGCGTGAGCGACTGCGGCCAAGGGCTCGCCAGCGCCAACGGTGACGCGTAGGCCACCGGGCAAGACGACGGTTTGCTCGAGCAGGCGCAGATTGCCTACATCGGGCAAGTTCAGCGTTGAGTAACCATCGCGGACCGTCCGCAACTTTGCCGCAAGTCTGTTCTCGGCGGCTTGCTCGGTCACCGTCTCACCGTGGTCGGCCTTCGCGTGAGTAAACAGCTCGGGCCGGTTGGAGCTCGTGCGGGCGCCTGACACAATCGCGAACAGCAGCGTCGAGCTCGCGCTGAAAGGCTGCGCGCGTATGTAGCGCGTTGCCCGCTGGGCTACTTGTTTGGGCTGGACATCGTCGGAGGCACTCAACGCGTGCGAAAGCTCGCTCGCATCGCCGTGAATCTCCTGGTCGATCTGATGGCGCAGCTCACTCCCGGTGCCGCGATAGACGACGACGAAAGTTACCGCCGAGGAGACAAGCACGACCAGCGCCACCCAAGCACCGAGGCGCCAGCGCAAGCCAACGGGAGCGATCCGTCTAGCCCCCATCGCCGTGCCCGGCACCCGCAAGAAGAGAGTCCTCAGCTTCCATCGTCGAGTCGATAGCCGACCCTGCGCACTGTGAAGATCGGAGCCGGGCTGTCGGGTTGAGAGAGCTTGCGACGCAGGTAGCCGACATATACATCCACGACGTTTGTGGCGGGATCGTGCTGATAGCCCCACACCGAGCTCAGAATCTGCTCGCGGGTAACCACCTGGTCGCGATGGCGCATCAGATACACGAGCAACTCGAACTCGGTGGTGGAAAGCGCCACCGGTATTCCTGCGCGCCGTACCTTGCGCGTGAGCAGATTGACCTCGATGTCGCCGCTCTCAAGCGTCGTGGTCGAGGTCTGTGCCGCAACCCGCAACTGGGCGCGCACGCGAGCCAACAGCTCAGCCAAAGAGAACGGCTTCACCAGGTAGTCGACCGCGCCGGCGTCCAGCCCGGTCACTCTGTCCTCGATCTCTCCGCGCGCAGTGAGCACGATCACAGGTAGTTCAGGCTTGAGCTCACGAAGCCTGGCGAGGACGTCTAGACCTGGGAGCCCGGGCAGCATGAGATCGAGCACCACCATGTCGAAGCTCTCGCGTAGGGCGATGCGCTCTCCTTCACGTCCGTCAAGTGCGGAGCGCACGGTGAATCCCTCGGCCTGCAAGCCCCGTGTAAGAAAGTCGACGATCCCCGGCTCGTCCTCTACGAGCAGGATCGACGGCGTCAAAGAGGAGTCCGCCACCGGCTCGGCCAAGTCGGGCATCCAACGAGGATAGTTCCAATTGGAGCGAACTACCTCACTCAAAGGCCACTCGGGACGTTTGAGGCGTCGGCACAGACAGCGTGTGACCTCCCGCCAGATCCGATGACTTTTCTCATGTTGCTGTTAGCGAACCCTTAGCAACCCACCACACACTGGCTGCATGTCCGCAGACCAGCGAGCGCCCCGGCGGCGCTATAACCCGCGCAACCCTTCGCAACTCTCGGCCGAAGCGCCCCGGCTCAGCGGCTCAGCCGGGCACGGAGCGTCGCCGCCACCGTCCAACCGAGGCCTGGCCGGAGCAGGCACGGCCGGCAACGAGCGTCTGACCGCCGCCACCGGCATCCTTCTGATCCTGCTGCTGGCAGTCATCGGCGTGACCTTGTTGCGCCTGAGCTCCCTGATCTCGGTACACCTGTTCGTAGGGCTGCTGCTGATCCCGCCTATCGCCTTGAAGCTGGCGAGCACCGGCTACCGGTTCATGCGCTACTACACCTCAGATCCTGCGTATCTCAAGCGGGGAGCGCCCCCCATCCTGCTGCGAGTGAGCGCTCCAGTCGTGGTGGCCTCCACGGTCGCGGTGCTCGCAACGGGCGTCGCGCTCTTGTTCGTGGGGCCTGAATCTGCGGGCATCCTGCGCCAGCTACACAAGCTGAGCTTCATCGCGTGGGGCGCTTTCACCGCGCTTCACGTGCTCGGGCACCTTCCCGACCTACAAAAGACCTTTCTCACCGAACGCGGGGGCCGCGTTGAGTACAACAGGCTTGCCGCCGGGAGAACGGGACGAGCCATATCGATCGCGGGCGCGCTGCTGGCCGGAGTCGTGCTTGCAATCGTGCTCATCCCCCATTACGGGGCTTGGTCACACTTCGAGGCTTTCCATCACCACCACTGAACATGTCTCCTAGACAGACAAACGCCAGGGACGCAGCTCTACGCCGGTTGAGCCGAGCAAACCGCTGGCTGGTGGCCGGCTCGGTAACACTGACCGGCGTATTCGCCGAGGTCGCCGCGAGCGCCTTTCCCGGCAAAACGGTCAAGGCGGCTGGCGCAAGCGATTCGAAGAAGACCAAGACAAGCACCTCCAAAGCGGCGAAACCGATCCAACCGCCCGCACAGGCACCCAAAGCGAGCACCACGCCCGAACCCACGACGACGCCCGAATCGCCATCTCAAGAATCGGCGCCCGCCCAGGAATCGGCCCCTTCTCGAGAATCCGCGCCGGCACAGGAATCGGCTCCAGCCCAGGAATCGGCTCCGGCTGGGGAATCGGCCCCCGTCGAACAATCCGCGCCGGCACAGGAAAGCGCGCCTACCCAAGAATCCGCGCCGGCACAGGAATCCTCGCCTCCGGTGGTGTCTGGTGGATCGTGAGCGATGCAAGCAAGGGGCCGCCACGGCAAGCTGGCAGGCGCTTGGTACGAGCGCCGTGTTGGTTGTGGGCGAGGCCCCTGTGCTCGCCCAGGCAAGGGCGATCGTCGAGCGCGAGTTGGATCGGATTGACCGCGCCTGCAGTCGCTTTCGCGCGGATTCCGAGTTGACTCGCCTGAACGCGCACGCTGGGCGCACAGTTCGTGTCGCACCGCTACTTGTCGAGGCGACGGAAGTCGCTCTGCGTGCCGCCGAGCTGACCGAAGGGGATGTCGACCCGACCGTCGGTAGAGCACTCGAGCTGGCCGGCTACGACCGCGACTGGCGCCTGCTCGACCGCAACTCCTCCAGTGTGACGAGTCCCCAAAAAAGCGTGCGGGCAAGCTTCCGATCGGGCTGGCGCACGGTCGAAGTCAATCGCGGCCGGGCCACCTTGAGGGTCCCTACCGGTGTCAGGCTCGACCTTGGTGCGACCGCAAAGGCTTGGGCCGCCGACCGCGCTAGTCAGGCCGTTTACGAGGCGACGGGCTGTGGTGTGTTGGTGGGCCTCGGCGGGGACATAGCGACGGCCGGACCGGCACCCGAAAGGGGCTGGTCGATCCACGTGACCGACGACCATCGCGCGGGACCGCGAGCGCCCGGACAAACGATCTCGATCGTAGGCGGAGGGCTGGCCACGTCGAGCACTACCGTCCGCCGTTGGAGCCATGAAGGTCAGGAGATGCACCACATCATCGACCCTTCCACCGGCGCTCCCGCCCACAGTGTTTGGCGCACAGTTAGCGTCGCAGCGCTCGACTGCGCCGACGCCAACATCGCCGCCACGGCGGCGATCGTGCGCGGTCCAGAGGCCCCAATATGGCTGGAGGGACTGGGTCTTCCGGCCCGGCTGGTGGGTTGCGACGGCGAGGTCCACACAGTCGGAGACTGGCCGCAGGACCCGCTCTCGCCCCAAAAGGTGCTCTCGTGAACGTCGCGCTCGCAAGCACAGGACCGAGCGCCTACTGGTACCTGACGCGCTCGAGCGGCGCCGTAGCCTTGATCCTGCTGACGTTCGCCTTGGTGCTGGGCGTCGTGGACGTCCGGCGCTGGAGCACCGAAAAATGGCCTCGCTTCGTGGTTGATTCGCTGCATCGCAACGTGTCGTTGCTGGCGCTGGCGTTCTTGGGGCTGCACATCCTGACGGCCGTGCTCGACAGTTTCGCGCCGATTTCCGTGATCGATGCCGTCATCCCCTTTACCGGCTCCTACCGGCCGTTCTGGCTGGGGTTGGGCGCGCTCTCCTTCGATTTGATGCTGGCAGTGATCGTCACGAGCCTGTTGCGACGTCGAATGGGCCACTCGACCTGGCGTGCGGTGCACTGGCTTTCCTATGCCAGCTGGCCGATTGCGCTCCTTCACGGGCTGGGCACAGGCTCTGACGTGAAAAGCAATTGGATGCTGGCGCTCAGCGTGGGCTGCCTGCTCGCGGTCCTGGCAGCCGTCTCGGCACGCATCGCTGCGGGCTGGCCTGAGCAGCTTGCTCGCCGCGGCGCGGCTGTTGGCGGCGCGGCGATCTTCACGCTCGGCTTGATCCTGTGGCTGCCGAGCGGCCCGTTGGGCAAAGAATGGGCGCGACGCTCAGGCACCCCCTCCTCGCTGCTCGGTCACTCCCCTTCAAAGCAATCCTCCTCCTCAAGCGCAAGCGAAGCGAGCCGATGAGCCCGGGCACCCACACCGCCGAGATCGCCCTATCGAGCACTCCGTATGACCCTGACGAGCAAGCGAGTGAGTTCACGATGAGCGAGCAACCTCCCAGCCCTGGGCTGCCGCGCCTTCTAGAGGGCGTGCCCGCGCAGGGCGCGATGGACTTGCAGACCCATTTCGACACTCATGGTCCTCCCGCCACGCCACGCCGGCGCGAGCGCCGTGGAGCGAGCGTCCTGATCGACCGGATCGAACAGGCCGGCTTGGGTGGACGCGGGGG
>Ga0208586_1000856_pt1 | contig 10324 bp, 14 predicted proteins | sample NGESurshal072012_6_FD_184471 | JGI IMG/M metagenome (GOLD analysis project Ga0208586, IMG submission 184471) | Arctic peat soil microbial communities from Barrow, Alaska - NGEE Surface sample 53-3 shallow-072012 (SPAdes) | ecosystem: Environmental > Terrestrial > Soil > Wetlands > Peat ... | reverse complement strand
GGCAGGGCTCCAGGCCCAGCTCACGCATCAGCGACCGCACCAGCTCCGGCCCGGCGGGCACGCCCCAGCCCGCCAGGTCCGCGTGGACCCGCCGGTACCCGTACGTCTCATCCGAATCATCGAATGACTTCTTCACATACAGCGCGAGTATCCCGCGCCTTTTAACGGTCGCTGATTCCGGGGCATTCCGCCAGTCATAGAACCCGGAACGGGACACCTCCATCCACCTGCACATTTTCACGACCGAGGGCATATGCTTATCGCCTGATTCCCTGTACACCGCATACTCCGCGTCAATGAACTCGAACTTCTCGGTCACCGATGGTCGCGGGCGAAGTATGCTGCGGCTTTTTTCAGGAACTCGTTTTCCATCTTCAGTTCCCGGGTTTCCCGCTCGAGCTCGCGCAGCCTCGCACGCTCGCTCACGGACAGCGGCGGCTCTTCACCGGCATGCTCACGGCGATAGATACTCACCCAGTTGCCGAGGGTGCCATCGTTGATACCGAGCTCCTTCGCCACTTTGGCAATCGGGCGCGAGGTCTCGACCACCATCTTCACGGCTTCATCCTTGAATTCCGGCGAGAAGCTCTTCTTCGGTCGGGGCAAGAAAATCACCTTTCCAGATAGCCCATCCTAATGGATGGACTGTCCGGAAGGCTCGGGGCACCTCAGTTCTGGCCCCACCTGGCGAGCTTCGGGGTGTGTTTTGTAGGTGAGTGTCCTGTGCCAGACATGTTGAGACATTGCCAGCGCGTCTGAGGCATTCGGCGGAGTGCTGCCACGAGGTTGAGGCACCCTGCGCCTCGGCCCGCGCGATCATCCGGGCCAGGTGTCCCGGGCGAGAACTGTCCTTGGCGTCATTTGGCGGGCGGCCGAGCGGCCGAGCGGTCAGGGGAAGTAACGCAGCAGCGCCCCCCGGTTCCCCGTGGAGGCCGCGGCCCATCCCGAATTTGTCCCCGGGCGCCAGGACAGCACGCCCATCTCGGTGGCCACGCCGTCCAGGGCCGGGGCGGCCTGCCGTGACCACCGGCCGTGGGAGTAGTGGTAGAGGTAAGTACCCGCCCCGGCCGGGGCGGGAAGGCCGATCGCGTACATCCAGATGCCGCCGCGGCCGTCGCCGCTGATGGCGCCGGCCGCCTGCGTCTGGTACGGGACCGGGACCTTTGACCAGGCCTGCCCGTTCCAGTGCAAGACGATGATGCCATACGAGTCGGTCGCGGTGGTGAGCCCGATATCGACCCAGGCATCCCGGGTGGAGTACGCCTGGATGGCGGCGTTGCCGATCTCGGCGCGCGCGGCGACGGCGGGCGGCAGCGGCGGGAACCGCAGCGTCCGCCAGCTGCTGCCGTTCCAGTGCGCGGCGGCCCACACCTGCCCGGGCCCGGTCAGGGTGCCGACGGTCCAGATGTCATCAGGCGCCACCGCGGAGGCGGCCTGCGGCACCAGCGGCGAGAGTACCGGCAGCCACCGGCGGCCGGTAAACCGCACCACGTAGGGCCGCGAGGACGCCGTGGACGGGATGAACTTCTCCCCGAACGCCCACATGTCGGTGCGGCTGAACACCGCCGCCGCGGTGGTAAGCAACTGGCGGGGGAAGCGGAAGCTGGCCCACCGGCTGCCGTTCCACCGCGCCACCCGGGTCGTGGTAGCTACCGTGTCGCCGAAGACCCAGACGTTGGTAGCCGAACTGGCGCTGATCAGCGTCGGCGGGATCAGTGGCCCTCGGCCGGGGGGAGGGGGGATTGTGCGCCACCCGGCGCCTGCCCAGTGCTCGACCAGCGTGCTATCGGAGGTGGCGCACTGCTGCGGGCAGAGATCACCCACGGCCCAGACGTCACCGGCGCCGGCCGCGGCGACGCTGACCATCTCGTTAGAGCCGCCGCCCGGCTGGCCGATGCCCGGCTCGGACGGGAGGGCCTGCACGACCCGCCATCCCGGCGAGACACCGGCCGCCTGCCCGGCGCTGCCCCGGCCGGTCGGCCCCGCGTGACTGGCGGTCGGCGCCGGGTGGCCCCCTCCCGCCCCGCAGGCCGCCACCGCGAGCACCACAATCAACCCGGTCAGCCAGAGGGGAACCCGCTGCATGACCCTTGGACGCCTCGCCTTCAGCAGCGGTTCCGTGGCCGGCGCTAGCGGCCACCCGTTACCGCTGAGGCCTAGTCTGGTCCGTCGCCCAGCAAGGCGAACCCGCCGGCGCTGACGTTGCCGCCAGCAAGGCGACCTCAAACCGGGCTACGTTGCCTGATGCGTATCAGATGGCGCCACTCCACGGCGAAATGCCTCAAATCCACTGGCAAACAAGCACCCGCAACCGCCCAATGCCCTGCCACTCAAACTGAGACACCCCAGGTCAGAGAGATCTCATGCCTCATATGGCGTAGCACAGGACAGTGAGTTCTGGCGCCACCCTCGGTGTCGGCATGAACCACAGGGCAGACCGGCCAGTGACCTATGGCCGTGGCGGGTGTCCCTTGCCAGAGGATCCGGGATATTTGCCATCGAGGCGATTGCGGCAGTGGTGAACATCCGCGGCGGAGTGCTGGCATTACTGTTCTGGGATGATCAGCAGTGAAGGGATGCGGCTCGGCGAGCTGGCCGCCCATCGGCTGGTTCAGGCAGGCCGGTACGAGATCGGGCCGGGCCTGACCGGCACCGAGTTCGCCCGCATTGAGCGGGACTACGAATTTGAGTTCGCTGACGACCATCGGGCCTTCCTCGCAGCGGGACTGCCGCTCAACGCCCCCGCAGCAAAAGACCAGACTTGGCGGAAACCGTGGCCTGACTGGCGCGATGGCGACCCAGCCGACCTGCATGAGCAACTCGGCTGGCCCGTCGAGGGAGCGCTCTTCGACGTCGAGAACAACGCCCTCTGGCATCCTGCCTGGGGCCAGCGTCCAGCCGACACCAGCACGGCCCTGAACACCGCGCGACGATGCCTCACCCAGGCATCAAAGATGATCCCGGTCTACGCGCACCGCTATCTGCCCGCCGGACGCGGCACCCACGGGCACCCGGTGCTGTCGATCTACCAGACCGACATCATCGTCTACGGCACCGACCTAGCCGACTACATCCACAACGAATTCAGCGGCTCCGGGTGGTCCATCAGCGCCGACTGGACCCCGCCGCCTATGGTCCCGTTCTGGAGCGATTTCCTCAGATCAGAGCCGGGGTAGTCGGCGCGGGAGAGAAGCACGGCCTCCGGTCGTGGTGAATCGCGCGCGTCATGGTAGCCGGGCTTCGGTGACGGTTTCGAGTCCACGGCCAGAACCCGGTGCACGGAAACGGGCACGCGGGTCCGACGAGCGACCTGGGGAAACGGACCGGGAGCAATCCTGGTACCGCGCTCCAGGGCGACTCAACCTCGGCAAGACCCGGCACCTATCAGGAGGACGACCGGAAACTGAGGCGGGGCGTACACTTCCAGACAGGCTGGCCTTGACCAGTCACGGGGGCGTCATCGTAAGGCGGTGACCAATGATTATTCTGATCGTGGTCGCGAGCGTGATCGTTGTGAGTCTGGCTATTGCAGGCTGGTATGACCACAGGGTGCGGCGGCGAGGGGAGCGAGTCAACGTGACCCTGAAGCGACCGTGGAACTTGAGGTGATGGCGAAGGCCGTGCCCGGTGCGCGCCCAAGAGGTTGGTCGGACAGACGGATTCACGGTCACTAGCGGATCAGCCACGATGCGCGACCTTCCCCAGGCGCAATCTTCGTCTTACCGGGCGCGCCTCGCCCACTTGCGGACGATGGCATGCTAAGCGTGCTCTAGTCGGCGTAGAGGGACCTTGTGTGAGCAGAGTGCGAGTCGGGGTAGGGCTGATCGCTGTTGCTGCGGGGACGGCCTGGGCGGTCGGCGGCATCGATTCGGTTGCCACACCCGCTCGCAGGCTCGCTGAACTTCTGCCTCTCCTGCTTGTGCTCGGCGGGGTATTAGCGGTTTTGCTGGTAATTGTTCCTCGTGGCACCCTTGCCGGGCCTGCACTGTTGGTTTTGGTCGGCCTGCTCAGTCTCGCAGCAGAAGATGGCATGCTCCGCAAGCTGTACCTTGTTCGCATTCCTGCCTTTATTCTTGTCGGCGCTGGAGTCATCATTGCCATGAGTCGTAGCCAAAAAATTCAGATTGATGCCGGAGTTAAACGGTTCACGGCCATTCTCTTTCCGGCTCATCCGCACGTCGACGGCAGGGTCCCGCTCAAGATCATTGCCCGTGCCATATTTGGGTTCCTCAAGCTGGATATGGCGCGGGCTGACCCTTCGCTTCGGGCAGACCGAGTCTGGGTTGACGTCACGTGCATCCTGGGGCGGGTCGAGATCATCTTGCCGAAGGAATGGGAAGTCCAAGCTGGCCGCGTAGCGCTTGCACGGAACATCACTTTCGAGGGATCGATGGAGAGCACCAATATCGCACTCCCCGAACAGGAAGATCAGCGGGACAAGAATCTGGTTATAATCAATGTTCTTGGTTGGCGAGGGGTCGTGGCAGTACAACGGACCTGATCCGTGTTAGAGCGGTCGCTTTCTGGCGGCTCGATCAGGCTTCGCCAGCCGTCCGACACTGTCTGCCACCGTAGGCGGATGCCTGTAGGGGAACCTTCTCATGTATAGTTGCACGTCTGCTCCATGTGGTGTTCCCAAGAAGGCCGACAATTGTCCGTTAAGCGCCAATTCGTCGTCCGGGTTTAGTGGGAGCTCATAATGAAGCGCTTGGAGCATGTCGAAACGGTGCAGGTCGAACGCCGTTGCCAGGAGTATGCCGTGCCCCTGGGCAGTCACTATTGCTCCTCGGTAGGCAAACACGGACATAAGCATTGCGGCGGCTGGTACCAAGCTCCACCAATCCAAACGTGCAATAAGCGGAAGTGAAAACAGGGCGCTGAGCCCAAAGGCCACGCAAAGCGCGGACGTAGTGTCTAGCATGTCCAGTTGAGCGCTGATCGCCTTGTCCAACTTCGGAGAAAGTGAAGGGTACATTCGAGGATAGACAACCGGCATATCTAGTCCGTATCTGCGGCCTGCATTATCTTCGCCGTCCCTGAGTATGTTACCAAGAAGCGTCGGCATCAATCTGTCGTCAGCTGGATCAGCTGAGGTGTTGAGGGGATAACGATCCACGGTCGCGGATGCTCTTATAAGAATCCGGTCAAAGGCGTGACGCTGACGGGCCAAATATGCGGCATCGGCAAATGTCACAGCTGGAGGTTGACGGGGCTGCCGGGCATCACTCATTATTTTGGCAGTATCCCGAATGCGGCGATGCCGCTCCGTAGCCATATCATTAGCTAGCTGCAGTGGTCGCCAGCGTTGCCAGTACCCTTCGAGGAGCTGTACGATTACCACCTGAAACGGGCGCAGAAGAACGGCAAGTAGAAATATCCCGAGCGTGACTGCAACTGCTAATCCTGGATCCTTGCCGAATTTGTCGAGGCTCGTGGTGAGGCTTGGCTTGGGGCGGAAGTAGGCACCAGATGCAATCAAAGTGATCATGAAGGTAACGAAAAACGCGGCCGGCAAGAGGCCCACCAGACTGAAACGGCTGCCGCCAAGCGCTTTGGTACTACCCTGAATAATCCCGCGCAGCATGCCGCCTAACCTTTTCTAGGATTATGAATTAGATCCATGCTCACCCTGACCTGATGCTTCTCGTTTTGACAAAAGACAGTATCCGTTGGCATGTCCCGCGTCTGGAAGAACTCCCCGTCAAAAGGACATTCATATTGCCACCAATTACTCTTGGGTTGAGTGTTCCACTCACTGCTGGGTCCAGCGTCTGATTCACCGCGAGAACCACGCCAATCCGCTGGCTTAGCGGTAACTATGAGCAGGAGCACCGGTATGCTTAACCAATAGCTGGGTGCGGACCTCTGCCCCGTCCGCCGCAGTCGCGACCGCATGTGGGCCTCCCCCCGGAATCTTGGTCTCTCAAGTATGCGCCAAATGGAGGCCCTTGATAAGTGGCCGGCGTACGCCATGGTGACTCGTGTCCGCCTGTGCCAGCTGCCTCCCACGCGAGTTTGACCTGCCGGCTTGGCAGCCATGCATCCCGCTGCAGCGACAGATTCCCTCTTAGCGACCCTTGCTTACGCGGCTCGGCGGCGGTGTGGGCCTTCACATCTGACGCCTCGGCAGTAGCTCACGGTCTCATGGGCATCATCGATATCTTGGTCGACTTGACAGAGCTAGATCGTCCTGTTATCGAACAGGTATTTGATATCTAGCCCATTAACTGTTACTGTCGCTCGCAGATGAACCGGAGGTCCGACGATGAGCAGGACGGCAGTGTGCGGCAGGACGGCAAGGCCATCAGCCCAGAGTGTGGGTGGCACGGAAGCGAGCGCCGGGACGCCAGGGCGGCGGCGAAGGCGCAAGCCACTAGCCGCAGATTCCGATGTAGTCGTGGTGCGGATGAGGCCAGACTCCAAACCCAGTCAAGTTCTGACGCCGCGCCAGCGCAAGGTGCTTCAGACCATCGAGTGGTTCGGGGAGTCCCGGGGCTACCCGCCCACACTGCGCGAGATCGGCGAGGCGGTAGGACTGGCCAGTGTGTCTAGCGTCGCCTACCAAATCTCGTGCTTGCAGGCCAGGGGCTACCTGAGCCGCGACGAGGGACGGCCGCGCACGGCTGTGATACGACTGGCTGGCGATCCGGCTCAGAAAGAAGCCGATGAGGCGCCGATGAGCGCCGCCCCGTTTGAAGCAGCGTATGTGCCTTTCGTTGGACGGATCGCAGCGGGCGACCCGATCCTTGCCGAGCAATCGTTGGAAGACATCTTCCCGTTGCCCAGGCAACTGGTCGGCGAGGGCAAGCTCTTCCTGCTCAGAGTCTCTGGTGACTCGATGATCGACGCTGCTATCTCCGACGGAGACTGGGTGGTCGTCCGTGAGCAGTCGGTCGCAGAGGATGGTGAGATCGTGGCCGCCATGATTGACGGGGAAGCCACGCTCAAGACGTTCAAGCGGTCTAACGGCCATGTTTTGCTAATGCCTGCTAATTCGCTCTACGAGCCAATCCAAGGCGACAAGGCAAACATTGTCGGCAAGGCGGTAGCCGTGTTGCGCCGACTCTAACGCGAGGCCATCCCAGCACCCCTCTCAGCCTGCCCACGAGCACTGGACAGCGAATGCGTGGCGTTCGCTGTGGGCATGGTTGCGGTGAAGCGGGTTGCTGTTGTGCTGACGGTCAGTCATTATCAGGAATCATTCGATCATGGCGTTCAACCGTTCGAGGACTTCGATTTGGATGAAGCGAGCGGTTCCGACCGCTACGATATCCGTGGTCGCCGGGCAGTCGCGGCGCAGGTCGGCGGCTAATTTGGCCAGATTGCCGAGCCGATTGACAACGCCTGGACCGCGTGTTGCCCAACATAGCCAAATGTGCTGTCATAGCCGCGTATTGGCCTGCTGGCTGTCGGCGCTGCCGCAGCCGGGTGCGGCACAATCGGGAGCATGACAAGTGTTCCGCTGGGCGATAGGCGTGGCGTGCCCGTTGAGCTTCCTCCTTTTTTCGCTCGGATCTCTTTTCTGGCCGACGACCGTATATCGTTCGCTAACCTGTTGGTATAGATTTTAATGTTGTGAACGGAATGCTTTGATCAGGGCGCCCAGCCCAGCGCTAATAGAAACAAGGCAAATCGGCATTACCAGATAGTCTATGGGAGGGGTACCGGAGCCCGAACTAGTGCTGAGGACTAGCCAGAGCATGATGAAGATGGGAGGAATCCCCAAGATGGCGGCCTTGGCGAGCCATCTCGAACTGCTATGTCGCTGCAACCAAGTGCTCGATACTCGTGTCCTAGCACGAGCTGAGTTGCCGTAGCGCGGAGACGGATAGCTGCTGTCAGCCATCAGCATGCCCGCTTTTTCTGCCCCGGCCGCGAAGGTTGTTGCGCGGACTCCCGAGATGCCGGATTTCGGGGTGCCTGCGCGACGCGGGGCGGGCTGGGTAACGACTTGCTTGCGATCATCGCCGTGGTCGGCGCTGGCTGGGGTTGGAGTGGGCAGGCGGTTGGGAGTCGTGGCTGGGGGGATGGCATACAGGCGTGTCTGATCCCCCCGCAGATAAAGCACGGGCGTCACCCATTCCAGAGTGGAGTCACCTGCACCAAGGATGGCGACCCGGCCGCTTGTGGTGGCCTGATCGACGCCCCGACCACGCGCCAAGGCAGTGTAGAAGCCACGGGCGAACTCGATCGCAGCACTGTCGGAGATCTCGTACTGCATCGGGACCACAGCATTCACGCCACCACGGACAAGGGACGCGGCTGTCCCGGAGAACAGGTCTTGCGTACCACCCACGCGGACCATGGGCTGCCTCGATTGCGTTTTCCAGTCGGCCCTTGCCAGCGCCTGGCTGGCAGCGGCTTGTGAGCGCCCTGGGAGGGCGGGGCGTGATGGTAGCGCGCCTTTCGTGGCGGCTCCAGGTTTTCCCGGTCCGGTTCACCGGGCGGCCGGGGGCCGTGGCGGGCGGGGACGTCCCGCGGCGTGGGATGCCGTGGACGGCGGCCGCGGGCCGCGTTGCGGGGACCCGGGTGAACCGAGGAGGGTGGCGGCGGCCTGGCGGGTCTGGGCGGCGGGGGTGAGGCCGAGTTCGGTGAGCCGGGTTTCGAGCAGGCGAAGGGTGCGGCGGACCGCGTCGGGGCGGCCGGCCGCGGCCTGGATCCGCATGATGCGCTGGTAGAGGTATTCGTTGTAGGGGTCGTGGCTGAGCGCGGTGTCCAGCGTGGCGAGGGCCTGGTCGGGTTCGGCGGGTTCGAGGAGTTCGGCGATGGCGGTCCAGGTGTCCAGGGCACGGCGGCGGGCGGTCTCGGCGTAGGGCTCGGCCCAGTCGTATCCGGCGCCCTCGGCCAGCGGTCCCCGGTACAGCGCGGCCGCGTCCTTCAGTGCGGCGAGCCGACCGGTGTCATCGGGGGCGTGGCGGGCCGCGTCGAGGGCGGCCTGGAAGTCCGCGACGTCGGTGGCGATGAGGGCCGGGTCGAGGCGGTAGCGTTCCGCGGCCAGCACGACGAACATCGGCCCGGTCAGGCCGGTGGCGGTGCGGAGCAGGTCACGGAGCTTGCGCAGCGCGAGGCTGCGCTGGCGGGCGCTGTGGCCGGGGGGCGAGTCGGGCCACAGGGCCTCGCTGATCGCCTCGCCGCTGGCCCCGCCGGGGTGCACGGCCAGGAAGGCGAGCAGTTCGCGGGCCTTGCGCAGGCCGCCCTCGATCTCCCGGTCTGCGCTGGTGATCCGCAGCGCGCCGAGAACCTCCACGCGGACAGCGGGGCCACCCGGAATGGCCTGGCCGCCGGTGTCCAGGCGGGGAATTGTCCGTGCCGGCGGCGCAGTCCGGGGAACGTCCGGCGGGCTGGTGACCTGGGCGCCAGGTGCCACTCCGCCCGATGGGATGTCCCTGCGATCTGCGGTGTCTGCGGCGCGGGGTGGCAGGGGATGGCTGGCTGCTGGCGGGTGCGGCTCGCGGGCGGGAAGGCCAGAGCTGCGCAGTGGCGGCGGGTCGCCCGGGGCAGGCGCGGGGCGATTCTCCTCGCTGGCGGGATTCCCGCAGGCGGCCTGGATCAGGTGGAGCACGGCGGTGCTGTCGGTGGTGCCGAGGTGGAACATCTGGATTCCGTCCAGCGCGGAATCGGCCGCTGTGGCGAGGCCGTCAGCGGTGACGTGGCAGGTGCTGCCCGGTGGCCATTCGCCCAGCACGATCCCCGCGACCGCGAGGTGGCGGCCGGATTCGAGTACGCCGCGCAGTCGCTGGCTGGCTTGTGGTGGTGTGGCGATCAGCACGGTGGCGGGCAATGCGGGGGTCGCGCCGTCTTGCCCTGTGCTGTCATCAGGCTCCGGGTGTCCGGTGTGGCGGGCCCGGCGCACGAGGAGGGCCTCGGCGTGGTCGAGGGCGGCGTCCAGGGTGGGCGTGATGACCAGGCCGGGGATTGACACGCCGGTGAGGCCGTCGGCCCTCCGTGCCCGCGGAGCCGCCGGCTGCGGGGTTCACCTGCCTGCCCTCCGGGCCCTGCTGCTCCCCCGCGGCCGGGCAGTCCGCAACTTCGTGCGGCTTCGCCTTCACGGGGGCGTGATGAAACGTGCCCGGCGCAGCTTTGAGTCGTTCGCCGCGCTCGCCAAGGCTGGTGCCGCGCAGGGAAAACGGGAAAGCGGCGGGACGGTTCCCCGGCGATCCTGGGCAGGGACAACCGGCCAGGCGGACATCGTCCCCGGGCAGCGCCTGGGCCAGCTCGGCGCGGAGTTCTCACCCACCCACCCCTCGCAGCTGTTCGTCAGCAACGCGCACAACGGCGCGGGCCTGGGCACCGTATCGGCCTACCGCGACGGCTTCTCCGGCCG
>Ga0208586_1000854_pt1 | contig 10344 bp, 9 predicted proteins | sample NGESurshal072012_6_FD_184471 | JGI IMG/M metagenome (GOLD analysis project Ga0208586, IMG submission 184471) | Arctic peat soil microbial communities from Barrow, Alaska - NGEE Surface sample 53-3 shallow-072012 (SPAdes) | ecosystem: Environmental > Terrestrial > Soil > Wetlands > Peat ... | reverse complement strand
AGCGCCATTCCTACGCGCAGAAATTGCTTTCTGATCGGTCAAACGTGCGCGAATACTTCTCGGATGCTCATCTCGATCAGCGTGACGCCAGGCATCGACGGCACTGGATATCTCGCCGCCTCCTCCGCATATTCCTTGGTCTCGAAGATTAAGACCGATGTTCCGATTCCAGCAATCGGTTCCAACCAATACCCGTTCACGATGCCCGGTGCACGGGACACGAGGGCCTCCCTCGCCTCCGGTAGAAGCTGACGAGCTTCATCCGAATTCTCGACATGGACGGTGGCAACAACGGCGTACATTGGCGGACGATTCATGGTCCTCAGTCTACGAGTCGCAAATTTTCTGTCACATCCAATTCTGGGCTGACTGGGCCGTCGTCGGTTGACGTGCTCGTGGGCGCGCGGAACGTAGCGACGCCCCGAGTGTCTCACTTGCGCGAGGCGCTTATCGAGTGATGCCGAAATGGCACCGTTGGAGCTCCTCGCACGATCAATGAGATGCCCGTGCGCAAAGATTCGCCCATCACATCAAAATCTCGCTTTCGCACGGGTTGTTGCCGTGGCACTGGGACGCCTGCCGATGCTCGAAATGGTGTCCAGCGATCGAAGGTCGGCGCGATCGATACATCGCCAAATCGCTCTCAACCGGTACAATTGGCGCGTTGAGGCCGGTCGTGTCGGCTGGCATCCGCTGCGCCGCGTCGGCGTTCGCGAAAACGTAGTGCCGAGAGAGGGTGATTCCAGCCACCGGTTGGACACAGTATGAACAAGAAGGATCCCTTCGTCCTACGCCACCTCGCCGACGTGCAACCCGATCTGTGGTGGCTCGATTCGGACCCCATGGAGCCAGCACCGCACTCCGCACTCATTGGCGACATCGGCACCGACCTCTGCATTGTGGGCGCCGGTTATACCGGCCTGTGGACGGCCCTGCTCGCGAAAGAACGTGACCCCGACCGTGAAGTCGTGGTCGTCGAACAGTACGAGACCGGGGCGGGCGCGTCCGGACGCAATGGCGGATTTTGCTCGGCCTCGTTGACCCACGGCTACTTGAACGGGGTACGGCGATTCCCCGACGAGATAGAGCTCATTCAGCGCCTCGGCCGCGAGAATCTCGACGAAATCGAAGCAACCATTGGTCGATACAACATCCAGTGCGACTTCGAGCGCACGGGTGAACTCCAGGTCGCCGTTGCGCCGTGGCAGTTCCAGGGCATGGCCGAGCAGGCCAAACGACGTAACGCCATGGGTGATGACGTCGAAGTCCTCAGTCAAGAAGAAGTTCAGGCCCGCGTGCACTCGCCGTCCTACGTCGGAGCACTCTTCGATCACGACGGCACCGCGCTCGTCGATCCCGCCCGCCTGGTGTGGGGTTTAGAGCGCGTGTGCATCGAACTGGGCGTGAAGATCTTCGAAAATTCGAAGGTTGAATGGTTGGAAGACCTCCACGACGCCGTTCGCGTTCATACGCCCTACGGCGCCGTCACGGCGGCGCGCGTCGCACTTGGCACGAACGTCTTTCCGCCACTCCTTCGAAAGACCCGCAAGTACGTCGTCCCGGTTTACGACTACGTCATGGTCACCGAGCCGCTCACCGACGCGCAGATGGAGAGCATCGGTTGGTCGCATCGCGAGGGCATCGCCGACTCCGGTAATCAGTTCCACTACTACCGACTCACGAGTGACAACTGCATCCTCTGGGGTGGCTACGACACGATCTACAACTTCCGCGGCAAAGTGCGCCGCGAGTACGAGTTCAACTCCGACACCTACGCCACGCTGGCCGGACACTTCCTCAAGACCTTCCCGCAACTGGCCGGCATCAAATTCACCCACGCCTGGGGTGGCGCCATCGACACCTGCACGAGGTTCTCCCCCTTCTGGGGGACGTCGCACGAGGGAAAGGTTGCCTACGTCCTCGGTTACACCGGACTCGGCGTCGCGTCCACACGATTCGGCGCGGCGACCATGCTCGACCTCTTGGACGATCTCGAAACGGACCGTACACGGCTGACCATGGTGCGCAAGCGGCCCATGCCCTTTCCGCCCGAGCCGTTCAAGTGGATCTTCATTCGCATCACGCAGGCCGCTATTCGTTACGCCGACGAACATGAGGGCAAACGCAATCTGTGGCTCAAGATCATCGACCTGTTCGGTCTGGGCTTCGACTCGTAGCAATACCCAGACCGAAGACGTCGGCCGGTAGTGAGTCCTAACCAGCTAATGAGTAGACGACGGTCACTTGGACGTTGACTGGTTGACTACCGGTCTGAAGGGGAACGGCGTCCTTCAGCGCCGAGGCCGTGGCGTAGGCCGACGGGTAGTACACGCCCGAGCTCTGGTTCTCCTGATCGGTAATTTTCAAGATGCCCGTCACGTGCGCGCCGCCGGCCTTTGACAGTTGACCGGCCGCCGTCCTCGCATTGTCCATTGCTCGAACGCGTGCGGCCTGGAGCAACTTGGAGTCGTTCGTGATGGTGAACGAGACGCCGTCAAGTTGCACGCCGTTTCCCGCCACCTTCGCCGCGGCGTCAATCGCCGCACCGGCCTTTTGCACCTGATGCATGGTGACGCTCAGTTGGTCACTGACCGTGAAGCCCGTGATGGTGCCCTGGTTGTTCGTGTTCTCGTAGATGTTGAGACCCGACGTCTGCATCTCCTTCTTCGTGACACCGTTACGCTCTAACGCTCGCTCCAACGCGGCGACCTTCTGATTATTCTGTGCGAGCGCCGCGGTGGCCGTTGGATTGACGGTGTTGACGCCAATCTGAAAGTTGATGGTGTCGGGTGTTCCTTGGACGGTTCCCGAGCCGGTCACCGTAATTGTCGATCGCACTCCCCCCTTCGAATGGCCAAGGACGACGCCCACGAAGCCCACCGCGACGACCACGATTGCCGTTACCATCATCAGGAACCAGCCCAGTAGACGTGGCCGTCGGATCCTGTCGTGATGCCCGTTCAGTCCATTGTTTGCGCCGTGCACGTGGTGTTCGGGTGTACTGGTTGTGTCATCACTCATGGGGTCTCCTGTGGCTCAGTGGGCGACCGCCGCCTCCTGGGAGGTCGCGGATCTCCGTTACTAAGTACTTGTCGTTCGCGCCGAATAAATTTCTCAATTCATCGTTCGTGCAATCGCATCGATCGACGTCGCGAGCGATGTCACACGGGGGAGGTTACCGGTAAGAACACAAGCACTGCGGACATCGTGGTCGTGATATTCAATCGAATTTATGTCAACCGCCCTGCCGCTACGCATGTGGCTGTGCCGTCACGCGTTGACGTCTTGGGGTGTTCGTGCCGAGAGAACTCCCACATCCCCCTTAGTGCGTGCTCGACGTCAGTCTTCGCTATCGCCCTTGGTCTCCATGAGTCCGGCGATCATATTGACCACCGTCGGGTCCGTCAACGTGGTGACGTCACCGAGCGATCGATTCTCCGCCACGTCGCGCAGGAGTCGTCGCATGATCTTGCCCGAACGAGTCTTCGGTAACTCGGGCGTGAGAATGATCTGTCGCGGTTTCGCGATTGGACCAATGACTTTGGCGACGTGGTTTCGCAGTTCCTCCACAATCGCGGTTTGGTCACCGGAGGCGTCCTCGGCGGAAAGTTTCAACGTCACGAACGCCACGATTGCTTGACCGGTCGTGTCGTCGGACGCACCGACGACGGCGGCCTCCGCAACCGAGGGGTGACCGACCAAAGCGTGCTCAACCTCGGTCGTGGAGAGTCGGTGACCGGAGATGTTCATCACGTCATCGATTCGACCGAGCAACCAGTAGTCGCCGTCCTTGTCGCGCTTGGCCCCGTCACCGGCGAAGTACTTACCCGGGAAACGACTCCAGTACGTCTCCTTGAAGCGCTCGGGGTCGCCGTAGATGCCGCGGGTCATGCCGGGCCACGGTTGGGTGAGGACGAGGTAGCCGCCTTCGCCGTTCCCGACCGACTCACCGTCGTTGTCGACGATGTCGGCGCTGATGCCGGGGAACGGTGTCATCGCCGCCCCCGGTTTGGTCGCCGTGATGCCCGGCAGCGGCGTAATGAGGATGCCACCGGTTTCGGTCTGCCACCACGTGTCGACGATGGGGCACCTGTTGCCGCCGATGTGTTCGCGGTACCACATCCACGCTTCGGGGTTAATGGGCTCACCGACCGTGCCGAGGAGTCGCAGGCTCGAGAGATCGTGGCCGTCAGGGTGCTCCGCGCCCCACTTCATCAGAGTGCGGATGGTCGTCGGTGCCGTGTAGAGGATCGACACCTTGTTCTCTTCAATGATCTTCCACCAACGGTCGCGGCCGCCCGAGTCGGGTAGCCCCTCGTACATGACCTGGGTCACGCCGTTGATGAGCGGTCCGTAAACGATGTAACTGTGGCCGGTGATCCAGCCAATGTCGGCCGCGGTCCAGCACACGTCGACGTCCGGTTTCACGTCGAAGATCAAGCGGTGCGTCGTCGACGCGTGCGTGAGGTATCCCCCGGTCGTGTGAAAGATACCCTTGGGCTTCGCGGTCGTACCCGACGTGTACATGATGAACATGGTCTGTTCGGCCGGGAACGATTCGCAGGTGTGCTCGTCGCTCTGGCGATCAACGATCTCGTGCCACCAATTGTCGCGGCCTTCCTTCCACGCCACGTCGCCACCCGTTCGTCGCACGACGAGTACGGCCTTCACGTTGGGACAGCTCTCCAGCGCCTCGTCGACGGCGGGCTTCAGTGGACTCGGCGCGCCACGTCGAAACGCTCCGTCGGCCGTGACCACGTACTGGCAGTCCGAGTCGAGGATTCGACTCGACAAGGCCTCGGCGGAGAACCCGGCGAAGACGACCGAGTGGATCGCACCGAGGCGGACGATCGCGAGCATCGTCACGACCGCCTCGGGAATCATGGGCATGTAGACCGCGACACGGTCGCCGGTCTTCACGCCGAGCTCGGTGAGCGCGTTGGCCGCTTGAGCGACGAGCTTCTGCATCTGCGCGTAGGTGATCGTTCGCGACTCTCCCTCGGCGTCGGCGACCCAGTGAAAGGCCACCTTGTCGCCCCTGCCCGCCTCGACGTGACGATCGACACAGTTGTACGACGCGTTGAGCGTTCCGTCGCTGAACCACTTGGCGAAGGGCAGATCCCATTCGAGCGACTTCGTGGGCGCCGTTGTCCACGCCAGGCGATCGGCCTGGGACTTCCACCACGCCACGGGATCGGCTGCAGCTTCGGCGTAAATGGAAGGTTGGGCGTTGGCCTGTTTGGCGAATTCCGCACTCGGTGCGAAACTGCGTCCTTCGTCGAGCAGTGCTTCAAGTTTTGCTTCAGTCATGGTTCCCCCGCGTTGATGATCTGTTAGGTGTGCTGCGATGTGACGTAATGACGAAAAGTGGAGTCTGCAGCCGAGAGTAGTTCTCTATCGGCCCAGAATGCCAACAGCGCCCGAGCCTTAGGGGCTGGGGCGCTGTTGGCGGTTGGGTCCGGTGCAAGCACCAGTGACACGTACGTTAGCCCAAAGGACCGACCGGTAGGACGACCTTTCCGTGGGTTTCGTTGATCACGCCGGCCGCCGAGGCGTACCAGGCGAGTAGAGCGGTGATAATTCCCAGCCAGCCACCAATCTTGTTCATGCCGGAGTGTCCGCCGCCCCACGCGCCAATCGTCAAGAAGATGAAGGCGAGCGTCAAGGCGATGAAGACGAGCAACACGGCGACGTTGGTCTTCATGGCGGCGATGGTCATGTAGGCCGTGAAGAGGATCCACGGCAGCAGGTACAGTCCTAAGGCACCCTTCACGGCGAGACCACCCTGGAAGTTGATAAAGAAGTACACACCAATCCAGAACGCTCCGTACGACGTAAAGGCGACCGCACCGAATGTGTTCTTTCGCACGAATTCCCACATTCCCGCCGCGAATTGCGCGACGCCGCCGTAAATGAACGCCAAGGAAATAGCGCCACTAACCGCCGCACTGCCCGCGGCACCGAACTTGAACAGTCCAATGTTGAAAATACTGAGCAAAAACGTGGTCATAGCGAAACCGGCGAGTCCAAGCGGACCGGGGTCCGCAACTCTGTGTTCCATGTAAATCCCCCCAGATAGGTTTCATTCCAGCCGCCGGGATGACGACTAAAAAGATTTAACACCTAAGAAACGGGGGCGTGCGCGATGGATTCTTCTGAAGTTCGTGAAGACGTTCACATCGTTAACGGTTAACGCGCAAGAATTCCTTTAAACAAAGGTATTTTGGTCCGTCACCGGCGAGGTCAAAAGCATCTGCGGTGTATATGTTCGTCGTCAGACGTCAATAGCGTCGCGGAAACTCCTGATGAAGCTTTCAATTTCTCCGGGGCCTCCGCCGTCCAGGATCACCTGGACGAGCGCCGAACCGACAATCACCCCATCGCTGACCGCCGCCGCAGCACGGGCCTGTTCGGGAGTCGCAATACCGATGCCGATGAACGTTGGCACGTCACTGGACGCACGTATTGAGCGCACGACGCGCTCCCCTTCGCCGCCACCCTCGGACTTTCCCGTGACGGCCATCCGCGCCGATGCGTAGGCGAACCCCTCGGTCGTTAAGGAGAGGCGAACAATGCGGTCTTCGGGCGTTGACGGTGCCACCAAGAGCACGGTGGCGACATCGGCGTCGCGACAGGCGACGATCCAGGGACCGGTTTCCTCGAGCGGCAGATCGGGGACGATCGCTCCCGAGACGCCACTGGCGTGCAGGGTACCGGCGGCGCGCTCGAGACCGTAGTGAAGAAAGATGTTGTAGTACGTCATCGCCACGAGCGGCACGCTGGAACCGAGGTGTTCGAGATCGTTGGCGATGGAATTGAACGTCGTGCCGGCGCCGAGTGCTCGTAGGCCGGCCTCTTGAATGACGGTACCGTCGATCGCGGGGTCGGAGAAGGGAATGCCGATTTCCACGGCGTCCGCTCCCGCGAGTATCGCCGCCTCGACGTGTTGGGTCCAGTCGGGCGTGAGTCCGCCCATGAAGTACGGCACGAGGGCCTTTCGACCGGACGCGCGAAGTGCCCGTAGTCGTGTCTCGAGACTCTTCACGCTCCACCGTGCAACAGCGCCTGCACCTCAGCCACGTCCTTGTCACCGCGTCCGGAGAGATTGAGGAGAACGGAGGATCCCGTTGGTATTGAGTGACCGGCCTCTCGGGCAATCCACGCCACCGCGTGTGCGGTCTCGAGTGCGGGAATTATCCCCTCCATCTCGCTGAGCAGTTGCAGCGCACCGATGACGTCCTCGTCGCCGATCGCGTAGTACTCCGCTCGACCGCTGGCGGCGAGGTGGGCGTGCTCGGGTCCGATGCCGGGATAGTCCAGTCCGGCCGAGATTGAATAGGCCTCCTCGATCTGTCCGAACTCGTCCTGCATGAGCAGCGAGCGCATCCCGTGGAGCACGCCGGGCGAACCTTTGCCGACGGCCGATCCGCCGGCCGCTTCAATGCCAACGAGTCTCGACGATGCGTTCGCGAAACCGGCGAAGACGCCCGCGGCGTTCGATCCCCCACCGACACACGCGACGACGACGTCGGGGGCGCCCACGCCCAATGCAACGAGCTGCTCCGCTGATTCTTGACCAATGATGCTCTGGAACTCGCGAACGATCCACGGGAAGGGATGGGGACCCATCACCGAACCAATGCAGTAGTGCGTGTCGCTCACGCACGTCACCCATTCGCGCATCGCTTCATTGACGGCGTCCTTCAGGGTTCGACTGCCCGACGTGACGGGCACCACGCGGGAGCCGAGCAACTCCATCCGGAACACATTGAGGACCTGACGCTTGGTATCGACTTCACCCATGAAGACCGTGCACTCCAGACCGAGGCGCGCGGCGGCGGTTGCGGTCGCGACGCCGTGCTGGCCCGCTCCGGTCTCGGCGATGACCCGGGTCTTGCCCATTCGCTTGGTGAGCAACGTTTGACCGATGACGTTGTTGATCTTGTGCGATCCAGTGTGGGCCAGGTCCTCGCGCTTGGCGAAGAGTTCGATGCCCAGACGCTTCGACAGTCTCGTGAGTGGTGTCACCGGTGTCGGGCGACCGGCGAACTCACGAAGCACCGTTCGATATTCGTCGACGAAGGCTTCATCACTCCAGGCGTCGATGAACGCCGCTTCCAATTCAATGCACGCCGGCATCAACGCTTCGGGCACGAAGCGGCCGCCGAACTCGCCGAAGCGCCCATCGTGACCGGGCGCCGACATGAAGGGAGCTGCGTCGCTCACGTCGTCTCCGTGGCGTAGGCCGTTCGGGCACTGTCGACGAATGCTCGTACTTCATCGCGGTCCTTCACGCCCGGTGACGACTCGACGCCGCTCGCAGTGTCAACACCCCACGCGCCGGTCAACGCAATGATTGAGGCGACGTTGCCGGCGTTGAGTCCCCCGGCCGCGATTACCGGCACGCTGAAGGACCGCTCCGTTAGTTCGTCCCACGAATGAGCAATGCCACTGCCCGGTTCGGCGTTATCAATCATGACGGCGTCAACGGTGCTCTCGTCGAAATCGTAGAACTCGTCGCTTTCGATGGGCAACGCCTTCACAATGGCGACGCCCCGCTGACGCAATCGTTTCAGCAGTTCCCCGTCCAGGGGTCCGTGAATCTGCACGATCTCGACGTCCACGACGTCCAGGGCGTTCAGGATGAACGTGTTGTCATTGTTGCGAAAGACCGCCGTTCGAAGGGCGCGACCCTTCGTCGCCGCGCAAATCGCCATGGCGCGCTCCAAGGAAAGTTGGCGCGGCGACGCCGCGAAGATTAGTCCAATCCCCGTCGCGCCGGCGTCGATGACGGCGTTGGCGTCGCCCAAGGTCGTGACACCACAGATCTTCACGTAACCGCGAGCGAACTCAACCATGACGCGCGACCGGTACCGTGGCGAACTCACGCACCGCGTCCTCGATGTCGGCCGTCGTGACGAACGACTCACCGACCAGCACGGCGTTAAAGCCGACCTCGGCCACGCGTTCCACGTCGCGACGCGACGTGAGACCGGACTCGCACACGCTCATCACGGAGGAGGGAAGCACGTCGTGCACCGCTTCGGCCGCGTGAGCGTCAATCGTGAACGTTCGAAGGTTGCGCTGGTTCACCCCGACGACGTGGGCGCCGAGGTCGAGTGCGCGTTTCGCTTCGTCGGTGTCGTGTACTTCGACGAGTGCCGTGAGACCGACGTTCGTGGCCACCTGGAAGAGCGAGGTCAATTCGTCGTCACTGAGGGCCGCCACGATGAGCAGCACCGCACTCGCACCCATCGTCGCCGTGTCCAACACGTCGTTCTCGCTGATCGTGAAGTCCTTGCGCAAGAGGGGCAACGATACTGACTGGGCCGCCGAGGCGAGGTCCTGGGCCGCTCCCGCGAAGTACTCCTGGTCCGTGAGCACGGAGATCGCGGTTGCGCCACCGGCCTCGTACGCCGTCGCAACCTTCACCACGTCGAGTTCGGCGTTGAGCCACCCCTTGCTGGGTGAACGACGCTTCACTTCCGCGATGACCTTCACGAAGCCGTCGCAGGCCCGCAACGCGTCGACGAACGACGGACCAGTGCACCTGATCTGGTCGAGTCGGCGACGCCACTCACGGTCGTCGCCGGCGGCGCGGGCCCGATGGTGCGCAAGTATTTCATCCAAGTACGTCGTCGCCATCCAAGAATCGTACTGGCGCCAATGATGCAGTGGTCCACGGCTAACGTTTCGCTATGTCGAGACGCGTGGTCACTCTTTTCTCATGATCACTTCGTTTTCCAGCGACGTCCTCAATCCACTCGTGCGCGGGACGGACCTCGAACGCGACGAGGCCCGCGACGCCCTCGCCGAAATTCTCGAGGGGAAGGTCGAAGGCATCCTGATCGCCAGTTTCCTCACGGCCCTCACGGCCAAGGGCGAAACGGCCGACGAGATGACCGGCTTCATCGACGCCATGATCGATGCGGCGACGACGTTTTCCATCGGGCCGGACGCCATCGACATCGTCGGCACGGGTGGCGACCAATTACATACCGTGAACGTCTCGACCATGGCGTCGCTCGCCGTCGCCGGGACCGGCGTCAAGGTCGCCAAGCACGGCAATCGCGCGGCCTCCTCATCCGTTGGTGCGGCCGACGTCCTCGAAGCCCTCGGTGTGCGACTGGACGCCCCCGAAGAGGTCGTGCGGGCCTGCGTCGAAGGTGCCGGGATTGGCTTCCTCTTCGCACCCATGTTCCATCACGGACTGGGCTACCTCACTCCGATTCGCCGCTCACTCGGCTTTCGAACGGTCTTTAACGTGCTCGGACCACTGGCCAATCCGGCGCTCGTGCGCCGTTCGTTGATCGGGGTGGCCCAAGCGCCGCTCCTCGGTCACAT
>Ga0208586_1000852_pt1 | contig 10350 bp, 8 predicted proteins | sample NGESurshal072012_6_FD_184471 | JGI IMG/M metagenome (GOLD analysis project Ga0208586, IMG submission 184471) | Arctic peat soil microbial communities from Barrow, Alaska - NGEE Surface sample 53-3 shallow-072012 (SPAdes) | ecosystem: Environmental > Terrestrial > Soil > Wetlands > Peat ... | reverse complement strand
GTGGACTTACGGTGAATACCTCGTACACGGTCGTCGTGACGGCCATTGGCGATCACGTCACCTACAACAACTCGGTGCCGAGCGCCGCGGTGGCGTTCGTGACCACGTCGATCGGTCCGACGAATGCGCCGCCACCTAGTGGCGTCACAGCATCATCATTGGGTACGCCCGTCTCGGTATCAGTCTCGGCGACGGCAACGATGACCATCACACTCTCGACGTCTAGTACCAAGAGTTCGATCACTGTTCCGGGCGGGACGCTGCCGACCGGCACGACCGTGAGCGCGTATCCCGTCACGAGCATCACCGCGCTGGCGTCGCAAGTGCCCGCGAATCACTCGTACGTGGTCGCGGTCGCGGTATCTTGGCAAACGGGTACGGGAACGTCGCCCGGCGCGACGCTGCCGATCACATTGACGATCACCGACGCCAGCATCGTTGCCGGCGACATTGTCTACGTGCTGACGCCTAGTGGCATGATCGTCGCTGGCACGGCGACGCTGAGCGGCACCGCAACGGTCACGTTCACGACGGATCCGGTGTTCATTGTGACGGCGGTCGCGAAGAGCGCGCAATCTCCGTTGCAGGTCAACTCCGCAACCGCGCCGGTGTCGCACTCGGTCAAACTGTCGACCATTGGTGGGTCGGGTAGCGGCGCGGTCGCCTACAGCGTGACCGATGGGACCGCAAAGGGTTGCACGCTCACGTCATCGAGCCCGATCAGTCTCAGCGCCACCACGTTTGGAACGTGCACCGTCACGGCGATCAAGGCCGCAGACGGTGACTATGGCGCGGTCTCATCATTAGCGGCAACCGTCAGGTTCACGGCATTGGCGCAGGCCAGCCTCAAGGTCTCCGCGGCGAAAGGCACCGTGGGCAAGCCGGTCGCTCTCGCAGCGACCGGGGGATCAGGTAAGGGCACCGTGATCTTCGATGTGGCGAACGGTACGGCGAAGGGCTGCGCCGTTGCACATGCAACAACCTTCACGCTCACATCGACCAGCGCCGGAACGTGCTTGGTCGTCGCTCGAAAGAGTGGCGACGAGACGCACTCCGCGACGTCGTCGTCACGCGAGGCGATTCAATTCATACAACCAAAGGTCGGGGTCAAGCCAAAAGTAGCCGCGGTCAATTCTCATGTGAGTGGCGGAGCGACTTCTTCGATTGTCCTCACCGGCACCGGCTTGAAGGGTGGATCCGTCTCAACGACGACGAAGGGTGTCGTTATTCGGATCGTGCAGTCAACACCGACGTCGATCACACTGTCACTGAAGGTCGCCAAGTCCGTGCGATCGGGGCTGTACCACTTGACCGTAGCGAACAAGAGCGGGACGACGACGACGACGTTCCGTGTCGTTGCGACCCCGAAGGTGAACGTCGATCCACTGATCGACACGCTCTTCGCGGGGTATCGAGAGGCATGGGCGGTGAGTGCGACCGCTGGCATCATTTACGCCTATCAGCACGACTATCCAGGTTCGGCCACCTCGGAGAGCGCGTTCCTCGCGTGCTATCAAAAGGCGAACGTCGCCCAAACCGGCGAGACCGACACGCCGGTACTCAGCACGCTGCGCCCCACTCCAACGTGGGTAGGCCTAGGTCCCAATACGCAGGCATGGAACTTCGCCGGCAAGAAGCCCAGTGGCACCACCTATAGCCTCTCGGACTACGAGAAGAGAGTGTTCGGTAGCGGGCCCGCGTCGTACATTACGTCGACCGTGCACGTGACGATCCTCAACGGAGTTGCGTACTTCTATTTCGTACCGGCCTGTTGAACTCCAGATTACGAAGAGAGCCGATCGAAATGTAACTGATTGGACGTCCCGTTCGTCGTAATGACAGCAGCTTGCGACGACCTTGTATCCTTAGTAGGTCTCGCTGTCATTGCACCCCTTTCAATGGAACGAATATGGTGATTTGCCAGCGAGATATTGCTCGCATCGCTCGGGAGATTGAGCATCGGATTCCCAAACCAATCCAATGTCGCTTCCACTTCATGCCGGATTTTTGGAGACACTGACTTTGCAATGAGTTTGCATAAGTCGTGTTACTCCGCCACACCCTCTGGTTCTCCACACGGGTGGTGCTGAAACGGTGTTGTGTTCGCCTTCTGTGTCCTCATCGACTGGCGTTCCAAAGTCGTGGTTGACATAGGGCCGACCCTGGGTCAATACTTGGCCTGAAAGCGCCAATTCGGCGGGGGAATCAAACCAACGAAGGAAACAAATGAACGACGATGAGTCCACGATGGGTGACGAAGACCGGATTGATTCTGACGTGCTCGGCGACGACGACAAGTCCGAAAGCGAGTCGATGGGAGGCGCGGACAAGACCGATACTGACGTGCTTGGCGACGACGACAAGTCCGATGGCGAGTCGATGGGAGGCGCGGAAGAGACCGATTCCGAAGTAATGGGTTCGGGGGACTGAATTCCTCCGTCTCGGAACATCACTGGGCGAATTCCAAAGATTTAACGGGAAGAGAACGCCCGCAAGTAACTACGAAGCGAGTGAACGAATTGGGATGTCTGCGACGCCGTCCTCGCGAACGTACCCGGAAGCAGAAATGACGCTGAGGATTGAGGGCGCGCCCACTCGGAGCGTCGGTGCCCCGCGTTTACTTAACAGTTCGTAGGGATTGTAAATTTCAGATGGCTCCGTTTGGCCATAGATGTTTAAGTACCGGTAGGGTCGATCGCTATGACTCGACGTTGGATAGTTCTTGACATTCTCGTCGTCCTGCTCTTCGTTGGCATCGGTCGTTCCAACCACCACCACGGGAACAGCCTTTCTGGCATGGTTTCGACGACGTGGCCCTTTGCTGTCGGACTCACCATCGGCTGGCTCATCGTGCTCGTTCGTCGCCAAAACGGTGTTTCACTTGGGGCGGGCGTGGAGGTATGGCTGGCCACGGTTGCGTTGGGAATGATTCTGCGAGTAATCGCGGGTCAAGGCACCGAGCTCGCCTTCATCGTCGTCGCCCTGGTTTTCTTAGGTGCACTGATGTTGGGACTACGCTTCGTGCGCTCAAGGCTCTTTAATCCCTCCACTTAACTTTTGTGGGATCGCGAGTTGCTCGAACGCCCCGCCAGTGTCCACGACCGTTGAGTCTCCAACGAACGACCTAGGGGAGCCTACGGCCCGGAAACTCAGTGGACTCCGAAACGGTTACTCTCACTGGGCGCGTGCTCATAGCCACCCAACGGCCACGGCGAGGTCGGAGGTGACGCCTTGGCCCGTATCCGAACGAGCAGAATTGAGAGCCGGGTCGAATTGTCCTCGCGTGTTTGAATGGTGGGTAACGGCTGGGAACAGCTGGGTAGAAGTTCCAAGAAGTTGTACTGAAGTTGTGCTGGTTTTAAGACGGCCTCGAAAAATGAGTTGAAAGTCCAACAAAGCTCCCGTAGCTCAGGGGATAGAGCATCGGTTTCCTAAGCCAATCCAATGTGCTCTTTCTGTCTTGCCAAAACTGCGAATTACATTGACATTACAGGGACAATGAACGCTAATCCAATGGTTCGTATCCACAGTGTGACCCCAATATTCGTCATTATTCCCCACGAAAGTGGTGCTGAAGGGGTGCTGAGTTCTGCGCGGTTGGATGACCATCTTTCGAAAGTTGAGTCGTCCTGATGCCATCGTCGCCAGTCCGGAAGCGATCTCTTCCAGATTGAGCAGGTAAATGGGCACTAGGTGGGCATGCAGCGAAGGTGCTCCGTGGTCCTTTCTGTTTGCGGATGGTGATTTCTTTCGATTCAAAACTTATGGTCGATATTCTGATCTGCTTGAGAATTCGGATCAATCCTGAAGAATCGAGCACTGGTGCCGCCCCCTGGACGGGTGGAGTAGGCCGACCGGCGCCAAGCCTCCAAAATGGGGACTTGCCATCTGAATTCACAAGATTACTCAAAATCTTCACATTTTCGAGGAGAAATATGTTCAAAGTCTTTGAATTTTGTGAGGTTGCGACATAGTCTGTCAGCGTGAGTTCAAAGTTGCGACGAGTGACGATCTCGAATCGCCTACTCAACTCAGGTCAAGCGTCGATTACTGAGTTGGCACAGACCTTCGGCACGTCTGAAATGACTATTCGTCGTGACTTGGAACTGCTCGAGCTCGAAGGACTTGCTCGTCGGGTGCGGGGCGGTGCGATTTCGACTCAAAGTCGCTCGTATCAGCCGCCGATTCTTCAACGATCGACGTACGAATCCGTCGCCAAACAAAGGATTGGGGAGGCTGCCGCAGAGTTACTCTCCCCAGGTGAAACGACAATCATAGATGGAGGCACCACCACCCTTCAGATGGTTCGAGCAATAAATCCCGGTCTCGGGCTGACGATCATCACGAGTTCTTTGCTCATTGCCTCCGAGCTCGATGGCAAGCCTGAAATTCGTGTCATGGTAACCGGCGGAAAGCTTCGTCATGGTGAGATGGCACTCGTGGGCTCGAAGGCCGAGGCTTCGTTCGAGAACGTCAACTGTGACTCTGTCTTCATTGGCGCTGCTGGTCTGACCGTGGAAAAGGGTCTGACGGAATACAACATGGAGGACACTGAGATCAAGTTGGCCGCCATTCGGTCGAGTCGACGAGTTGTCGTGTTGGCGGATGCGTCCAAGTTTGGCCAAGTGGCCTTTGTAAATGTGGTTCCTCTTGAAAAGATTGACTTGATCGTAACCAACGCGTCACCACAGAACCACTCGGTCATCGCTGCCAAGGAATTAGGCGTTGAGATCCTTCACGTTGAGCCCTCCGCCCAGGATGTCAATCCGTAAAGTGCGGGTCACTCTTCATCACGAAGGATGATGACGTCAAATTTCCTTGGGCCGTGCACGCCTTCTACCCGATTGAGCTCGATATCACTCGTTGCCGATGGCCCGCTGATCCACGTCTGTGGTCGGGCCGGGTCCAAGTCGACGAAGACGTCAGGTACGTCGGCCCTAATTTGATTGACTCGCACGATCACGATGTGGTGGTCGGGGATGAGGGTGATTATGCGCCGTCCTTGATCCGGATCTGAATTGAGCACGACGGTTCCAGTTTCGGCGATCGCCGACCTACATCCCGTCACGACGGCGTCAATCCCGTCCAGGAATTGAAGATCAATCGCGTCGTCCACATGCACGAGTCCGGTGAACTCACTCAACCATGACATTGGTGCACCTCGTGGGATCACGACCGAGCGTGATTCGCGCGCGGATAGAACTTCGGCGACAGTCGCGGCGAGAGTTGCCGATGACGCGTAAGTCACTACGGCCTGATAATCGCTCACTCGATCGACGAAGAGTTCCAAAGGCCCGAGGGAGTCGGCTCGCGCGGGCCTGCGATAGGTGCGCGCGACTTCGGCGGGCGGCTCGCGATCGGAATTTGCGAGGCTGATTGACGCGAGAATCACATCGCGGGCGTTGGCTTTACTTGACGGACTCGGCTGTTTCCTCGGCCTGATACCAACCGCGTGAGGTGTGATGCTCACTCGCTTCGAGCGTGAAGCACAATTCCGGGAACTCCGAGAACTTGAAGATTGGGACGTACCACGTTCTTTTCGCCACCACGCTCCGAATGACTCTTCGGTCGGTAAAGGCGTACTTCGAAACTGACTCCAGCCAGATAGCCAGCCGGGTAGTGGCAGGTTCGCAGACCCTAAAATACGCTTGATATGAGAGCCCAGGCGTGCAGCGACCCTGAGCCGACCCGGCTTGTCAAAGAGCCATGACGCCGCTCGCATGACCGCTTGTTCCTGGTTCCTTGGTATCTGACTGCGCTCACTATTGACGATCTCACCTCGAAGGTGAACAAGTAGTTTTGGAATATCGATTCGTACCGGACAGGCATCGAAGCATGCACCGCAAAGCGTGGAGGCGTAGGGCAGAGATTTGGCCACGTCGTCACTGACAACGTGATCGAGTTGAGGAGTTAGTACGGCACCGATCGGACCGGGGTACACCGAACCGTAGGCGTGACCGCCCACTCGTTCGTAGACCGGACAAACGTTGAGACACGCTGCGCACCGGATGCACCTCAGGGCTTCTCGACCGACGCGATCCTGCAGTGCGCTTGACCGTCCGTTGTCAATGAGGACGATGTGAAAATTCTCGGGCCCATCATTCTCAGTGACACCAGTCCAGATCGAGTTATATGGATTCATGCGTTCGCCTGTCGCTGAGCGCGGCAAGACCTGAAAGAAGACGTCGAGATCCTCGAAGCGAGGGATGATTTTGTCGATGCCCGCGATAGAAATGAGAGTCTTGGGCAACGTGAGACACATTCGACCGTTGCCCTCGGACTCCACAATGGCCACCGACCCAGTCTCGGCGACGAGAAAGTTTGCACCCGAGATACCTACCTCTGACGAGAGGAAGCGATTGCGTAAATGCGATCGGGCGACACTCGCGAGTTCTTCGGGTGTGTTGGAGAGGTTGTCCGGCGCGGCGAGTCCCCATTCGCCCATGTGGCTTTTGAAGATGTCGCGGATCTCATCTCGACTTCGGTGGATTGCGGGCACCACGATGTGGCTCGGAAGGTCGTCACCCAATTGAACGATTAGTTCTGCCAGGTCTGTCTCGTAGGCGGTGATGCCCGCGACCTCGAGCGCAGAATTGAGATTGATTTCGGCGGTTGTCATCGACTTGATCTTCACAACGTCGGTCGAATTAGTTTGCTTCACGAGTTCGACGACTATTTGTTGGGCTTGTTCAGCGTCGACCGCCCAGTGGACGTGTCCGCCCGACGCGACGACGTTCGCCTCAAACTCTAGGAGCATCTCATGCAGATTGACCAATGCCTCGTTCTTGATGGCCTCGCCGGCGACGCGAAGCTCTTCCCAATTATCGAGTTCCGAAACTCGAAGGTTTCGCTTCTGGCGAATGGTCTGCGTGGCCGTCGAGAGATTGCTACGCAATTGAAGATTCGCCAAAGCGACCTTGGCCCCCTTTGGGAATTCAGGGGCGCCAGCGAAAGTTCTAGACACCTAGATCCCAGTTCCAGTTGAAGCGAGTATCTCGGCAATATGCTTGATTTCGAAGCCTGCGAAAGGTCCAAATGAGGTGGGGGCGACTTGAAGCGAATCCCCGGATTTCTCGGCGAGCGCGGCGAGATGGGTCAGACATGAATTGTCGGACGCACAGAGCACCTCGGCCCCCGTTGAGGCCACGTTGGCGATTTTGTCCATCCCCATAGCCACAGAGGTGTCTGAGTTTTTCACTGCGAAGAGCCCACCAAACCCGCAGCACGATTCACTGTCGGGGAGCTCAATGAGTTCAATGCCCTCCACAGCGCGTAGCAGTTGAAGGGGGCGATCACCAATGAGCAGTGAGCGCAACGAGTGGCAGGTGGGATGATAGGTGACACGACGCCGGAATCGAGCTCCAACGTCCGTCACACCGAGTACATCGACCAAGAACTCGGTGAACTCGAAAACCTTTGGTGACATCCCATTGGCCGCCGCGACGAGCTCACCGTCGCCCTCGTCGGCAGCGACGTCACACCAGAGGTGGCGCATTGTGCTCGTACACGATCCGGAAGGGACCACGATGATTTCTGCCTTCTCGAAGGAGTCCAGCACCCTTCGAGCAAGCGTGAGACCCTCCGGGCGATAGCCTGCGTTCAAATGCATCTGTCCACAACACGTTTGTGACTCAATGAAATCGACTTCGTGTCCCAAGCGCTCCAGAACGGTGACAACCGCCCTCCCAGTGTTGGGGTACAGAATGTTGTTCATGCAAGTGACGAACAGAGAAATTCGCAAAGTGCTCCTCTGTGAAATCGTGGAATCTCCGCGATTCTACGTTAGGAACTCGACAAACACTGCTCAGAATGTTAGTTTCCATGACACGTGATGTTATTTTCATGTTCGAATTTCTTGACATCAAACTCGTGGTTTGATTACATTCGCAAGACGATTGTCCAGTGGACAAGGGCTCAAGGGGGGAAAACGGTGTTGATGGTATCTATTTACGCCGAACCCACTTGCACTGATTCAACCGTAAACGCACTCCCGATAAATGGATGAGATGGGCGTAACTCCAGTTCTTGTAATGGAGGGAATCTCTAAGTCCTTTGGGTCGGTGGCCGCGCTCGTTAATGGTTCAATCTCCCTTTACGCAGGAGAGGCGCACGCCTTCCTTGGAGAGAACGGAGCGGGAAAGTCCACGTTGGTGAAGGTCATGGCTGGGGTTTATCAGCCCGACAGTGGAACCTATCTTCTCGACGGTGAGCCACGATTGTTCCATGGGCCTCGCGACAGTCAAGAGGCGGGGATCGCCGTCATTTACCAAGAACCAACGCTGTTTGACGACTTGACAGTCTCAGAAAACATTTTTCTGGGACGTCAGCCCCTCTCATCGCTGCGTCGAATAAATCAGCGTGAAATGAAGAAGCAAAGCCTGCAGATCTTTGAGCAGCTGGGCGTTGACATTGATCCGAGTCGCAAGGCCAAAGGATTGTCAGTCGCCGATCAGCAGATGGTGGAAATCGCGAAGTCACTCTCTAGAGATGTCCGCGTTGTCATCATGGATGAGCCAACCGCGGCTCTCAGCCCCGAGGAAGTAGCACGGCTCTTCGAAGTCGTCGCCAACCTTCGCCAACGCGGCGTCGCCGTCCTCTTCATCTCTCACCGGCTTGAAGAGGTATTCGCAATATGTCAGCGTGTGACGATCATGCGCGACGGGTCGTTCGTTCGTACCGATCTAATCGGTGACATCAACATTGACCAGGTGGTGCGCTCAATGGTCGGACGTGAACTTAGTTCACTCTTCCCTAAGTCCAACATCAAGTCGGGTGATGTGGTTCTTCGCGTAGATCGGCTGACGCGTGAAGGTGTCTTCACCGACGTTTCGTTTTCGGTCAAGAGAGGTGAGATTGTCGCTCTATCGGGTCTGGTTGGTTCCGGACGCAGTGAGATCGCTCGAGCGATTTTCGGGATTGATCACTATGACGCCGGTTCAGTCAGCATGAATGGCACGCTGCTGCGTTCGGGCTCGCCAATCCGCGCAATGAGGGCAGGTATTGGTTTGGTTCCTGAAGACCGTCGTCAGCACGGACTCATCATGGATTATGGCATTGACCACAACGTCGCGCTCACTTCTATGAAGAAGCTCCGTCGGGGCATCTTGTTGTTTCGTGGTTCCGAGAGCACGTTGGCGGCTGACTGGGCAGTGAAACTTCAATTGAAGTTCGGTCGAATGAGCGATCCCGTGAACACGCTCTCAGGCGGAAATCAACAGAAAGCTGTTCTGGCGAAGTGGCTGGCAGGCCAGCCATCGTTAATCATTGTGGACGAGCCGACTCGCGGTATCGACGTCGGCACCAAAGCTGAGGTGCATCGAATCCTTGACTCTCTTGCAGCAAGTGGCGTCGCAGTGCTCATGATCTCGTCAGAACTTCCCGAGGTGCTGGGAATGGCGGATCGAGTCCTGGTCATGCGTGAGGGTCGACTCACCGCGCAGCTGGATCGCGATGACGCGAACGAGACGTCCATCATGATGGCTGCTACTGGTCAGGTTCAGTAGGAGGATCATGAGCATCACAAAAGAAGTCGAGGTGTCGACTGCAAAGACACATCGTGTTGCCGAAACGTTGACCCGCTTTCGCGAACTCGCCATTGTTGGTGTGATTCTCGTAATCTTCTTCGCGACTGCCGCCAAAACTCCAGGATTCGCGAACCTGACCAGTATTCAACAGATCTTGACGAACGCGTCTCTGTTCGTTCTGTTAGCCGTAGGCGAGACCGCGGTGATCGTGACGAGGAACGTCGACCTATCGGTTGGCTCCACCTTGGGAATCTCCGCGTTCTTGGTTGGTGACCTATACACGCATAACCCGAATGCTCCGATGTGGTTGGCATTCCTTGTTGGAATTGGCGCCGGCGCCGCATGCGGGGCCGTGATCGGCCTCGTCGTCACGGTGGCGAAAGTTCCGAGTCTGGTGGTCTCACTTGCCGCCCTCTACATCATCAGAGGAATTCTGAACATCATCGGAATCGGGATACAGATTGAGCCCTCGGTCATACCCCAGTCATTTCAAAAGATTGGCTATGGGATGTTTGTGGGCATACCGTGGATCTTTTTCATTCCTTTCGTGATCGTGCTGATTGCGGGCTATACCTTGCGCACATTTCGCTCCAGTCGCGAGTTGTACGCGATTGGCTCAAATCCCGTTGCGGCTCAACTTGCAGGAGTGCCCGTCGCGAAGCGCGTTTTCATGGCATTCCTTTTGAGTGGTTCGTTGGCCGGATTGGGGGGCGTTCTCTTCCTCTCCGAGTTTGCGACGGTCAACGCAACGGCAGGGTCGGGTTACGAACTCATAGTTATCGCGTCGTGCGTCATTGGTGGCGTCGCGATCTTTGGTGGCAGCGGG
>Ga0208586_1000849_pt1 | contig 10356 bp, 8 predicted proteins | sample NGESurshal072012_6_FD_184471 | JGI IMG/M metagenome (GOLD analysis project Ga0208586, IMG submission 184471) | Arctic peat soil microbial communities from Barrow, Alaska - NGEE Surface sample 53-3 shallow-072012 (SPAdes) | ecosystem: Environmental > Terrestrial > Soil > Wetlands > Peat ... | reverse complement strand
GTCGGTAAAATAGACCTCGTTGAATTCCTGCATGCCGTTGGCCTGCCGGATCGGCCGCACCTCGACGCCCGGGCTCTTCATGTCGAGGAAGAACATGGTCAATCCCTTGTGCTTCGGCACATTGGGATCGGTGCGCGTGATCAACAGCCCGTAGTCGGAATAATGCGCGCCCGAGGTCCAGATCTTCTGGCCGTTGACGATCCAGTTGTCGCCCTTCTTCTCGGCGCGGGTGCGCAGCCCCGCGACATCCGATCCGGCCGCCGGCTCCGAGAACAACTGGCACCAGATCTGTTCGCCGGCGGCAAGCTTCGGCAGATAATGGCGTTTGTGCGCCTCGCTGCCATAGGCCATCACGGTCGGGCCGCACATGCCCTCGCCGATCTGGAACGGCTGTGTCAGCTTGCCATAGACGCCCTCCTCCTGCTGCCAGATCACCCGCTCGATCGGCGTGGCGCCGCGCCCGCCATATTCCTTCGGCCAGTGCAGGCAGGCCCAGCCGCCTTCGGCCTTCTTCTTCTGCCAGGCCTTGCCGACCTCGACCATGTCGTGGTTCTGCAGGCGGATACGGCCGAGCGAAGATTTGGAAAGCTCGGCCTCGAACTGCTTCGGCGCGTTGGCGCCGATCCATTTGCGGGCCTCGAGACGGAACGCAGCTTCCGGCGCGGTATCGTCGAAATTCATGGCCTGACTCTCTTTCGATCGGTGTCTCTCCCTCATGGTGAGGAGGCGCTCTTCGCGCCGTCTCGAACCATGAGGCCCGACAGTGGCCTCATCCTTCGAGACGCATCGCTTTGCGATGCTCCTCAGGGTGAGGAAGTCCTATCCCCGTCCCCGGGTCGGTATCTTGTTGAACGGCACATCCTTGTCGACCCTGATATCGCCGGGCAGCCCGAGCACGCGCTCGGCGATGATGTTGCGCATGATCTCGTCGGTGCCGCCTTCGACGCGGGTGCCGGGCGCGCGCAGCAGCATCGCCTGAAACTTTCCGGCCGCCTCCGCCTCCTCGGGCCCGCTCAGGACGCCGGCGGCGCCCTGCAGATCGAGCGCGTAGGTGGCGACGTCCTGGATCATCGATCCCGCCACCAGCTTGCCGATGGAATTTTCCGGCCCCGGCCGCTCGCCCCTGGAAAGCGCCGAGATCGCGCGCATGCTGGTGTATTTCAGTCCGCTGGCGCGCACCGCCCAGTTGGCAAGCTTCGCGCGCACGGCGCGGTCGTCGATCGCGAGCCCGTCCTCGAGCCTCAAATTGCTGCAGAACTCGAACAGTTCCGGAAACCCGGTGGAGACCCCGGCGCCGATTGACATCCGCTCGTTCATCAGCGTGGTGAGCGACACGTTCCAGCCGTCATTGACCGCGCCGAGCCGCTGCGCGTCGCCAATCCTGACGTCGGTGAAATAGACTTCATTGAAATCCGACTGTCCGCTCGCCTGCTTGATCGGCCGCACATCGACACCCGGACTCTTCATGTCGAGGAAGAACATGGTGAGGCCCTTGTGCTTCGGCACATCGGGATCGGTGCGGGTCAAAAGGATGCCATAGTCGGAATAATGCGCGCCGGAAGTCCAGATCTTCTGGCCGTTGACGACCCACTGATCCCCGCTCCTTTCCGCCCGTGTTCGCAGTCCGGCCACATCGGAGCCGCCGGCAGGCTCGGAGAACAATTGGCACCAGACCTTTTCGCCTGACGCAAGCGGCGGCAGATAGTGGCGCTTCTGGTCTTCGCCGGCAAACGCCATCATGGTCGGCCCGCACATGCCGTGGCCGATGATGAACATTCCGCTGAGCTTGCCGAACGGGCCCTCTTCCTGCTGCCAGATCACGCGCTCGATCGGCGAGGCGCCGCGTCCGCCATATTCCTTCGGCCAGTGCAGGCAGGCCCAGCCGGCATCCGCCTTCTTCTTCTGCCAGGCCTTGGCGACGTCGAGAATGTTGGCACCCTTGAGCTGGGTGCGGCCGAGCGAGGATTTGCGCAACTCCTCTTCATATTGCTTCGGCGCGTTGGCCGCGATCCATACCCTGGCCTCGGCGCGGAAAGCGGCCTCCTGCGGCGTGTCATCGAAATTCATGCGTGTGGTCCTTGCAGTCAGGCCGCATTGCGCTGGCGCATCCGGTCGATCAGGGCGTCTTCCCAGTACGACAGGCTGCCGAGCGACAATGCCAATGCGTTGGAGCGGCGATAATACATGTGACAGTCGAATTCCCAGGTGAAACCCATGCCACCATGAACCTGGATATTGTTCTTGGCGCAGTGCTGGAACGCCTGGGTGGCGCTGATGCGCGCCGATGCCGCGGCCTCCGGCAATTCCGATGCGTTGGTCGACAGCGCCCAGGCGCCGTAGTAGCAATTCGACCGCGCCAGCGTCGCCGAGACGTACATGTCGGCGAGCATGTGCTTCACCGCCTGGAACGAGCCGATCGGCCGGCCGAAGGCGATACGGTCGAGCGCGTAGTCGCGCCCCATCTCCAGCGCGCGGTCGGCGCCGCCGACCTGCTCGAAGGCCGTCAGCACCGCCGCGCGGTCGAGCACCTGCGAGAGAATGCTCCAGCCCTCGCCAGCCGGACCGAGCGGCTCGGCCTTGCAGCTCTTGAAGCTGAGTTCAGCCTGGCCGCGCGACGGATCGATATTGGTCAGGCCCTTCGCCTCAACTCCCTCTGCCTTCATGTCGACCAGGAACAGCGAGATATCGGAATCGCGTCCACTCGATCCGGTGCGGGCGGCGACGACGACAAAATCGGCAATCTCGCCGTCGGGCACCGGCCTCTTGACGCCATTGAGGCTGTTGCCGGAGGCGCTGAGCTTGATCGCCTGCGGCGACGGATTGCCCTTGCCTTCGAACAGCGCCAGCGTGCCGATCGCGGCGCCCAAGGCGATCAGGGGCAGCCATTTCTGCTTTTGTGCGTCGCTGCCGGCGAGCAGGATCGCTTCGGCAGCGAGATAGACCGTCGAGGAAAACGGCACCGGCGCCAGCGCCCGGCCCATTTCCTCCGCAATCACGCAAAGCTCGAGATGACCGGCACCGGCGCCGCCAAAGGCTTCCGGGATTGCGACACCGAGAAAGCCCATGTCGGCAAGTCCCTTCCACAGTTCGCGGTCATAGGGCTGCTTGCCATCGAGCACGGTGCGCACCGCCTTGGCCGGGCATTTCTCGGCGAGAAACTTCCGGGCCTCGTCGCGCAACTGCTTCTGGTCGTCGGAGAAATCGAAATTCATGGCGGGTTACCCTCTTCCTGACTGGTCATTCCGGATGACGCGAAGCGGCGATCCGGAATCTCGAGATTCCGGGTCTGGTCCTTCGGACCATCCCGGAATGACAGCGTCTCCCTCCCCGCGCCCAGCTATCTCGGCGCCATGCGGATGGCGCCGTCGAGCCGGATGGTCTCGCCGTTGAGCATGGGGTTCTCGACAATATGCACCGCGAGGTTGCCGTATTCGGAGGCATCGCCGAGGCGCGCCGGATGCGGCACCTGCGCGCCAAGGCTCTTGCGCGCCTCCTCGTTCAGTCCCATCAGCAGCGGCGTCAGGAACAGGCCGGGCGCGATGGTGTTGACGCGGATCTTCTGGCTGGCGAGATCGCGCGCGGCCGGCAGGGTCAGGCCGACGACGCCGCCCTTGGAGGCGGAATACGCGATCTGGCCGATCTGGCCCTCATAGGCCGCGACACTCGCAGTGTTGATGATGACGCCGCGCTCTTCGCCAATCGGCTCCGCCGTGACCAGGCGCTCGGCGAACAGCCGCAGCACGTTGAAAGTGCCGATCAGATTGACGTTGATGATGCGCGCGAACTTGGCCAGCGGATAGACGCCGTCCCGCCCGACGATGCGCTGCGATCCGCCGATGCCGGCGCAGTTCATCAGCACGCGGGCGACGCCGTGGGATTTTTCCGCCTTGGCGAGGCCGGCCTTGACTTGCTCCTCGTCGGTGACATCGGCGTGAACAGCGACGCCCTTGACTTCGGCGGCGATTTTCTCGGCGTTTTCCTTGCTCTGGTCGAGCACGGCGATTTTCGCGCCTTTGGCAGCCATGGCGCGCGCGGTGGCGGCGCCGAGGCCGGAACCTCCGCCGGTAATGAGAACGGCAATGTCTTTCAACTGCATGGGATGAACCTTTTCCTTGAACCCTGTTTATGGACGTTTCGTTTCGGCGAATGGCGAATAGCGAGTGGCGAATAAGAAGAGAAGACGGCAGCCCTTATCCATTCGCCATTCGCTATTCGCTATTCGCTACTCGTCATTCGCTACTCGCCATTCCCTACTCCGCCCCTTTCAGCATGCCGCCGCAAATCAGCGCTTCCATATGGCCGATATATTGACGGCAGACCTCGTCGGTGACCGGTCCGACGCCGGTCGCCCGTGACATCGAGTGCCGTCCGAAAAACAGATGATCGCAGGCGCCGATCAGGCTGGTGTAGAACAGCACGGGATCGATGCTACGGAATTCTCCGGCCTTGATGCCTTCCGCAAGCAGGCGGCGGTGGAAATCCAACAGCGGTGCGACAAAGAAGTTCGACACGTCATCGGCGGCATCCGCACTGCTCTCGTGCAGCAGATAATGAATCAGCCGATTCATATAGGGAAAGCGGCGATAGGCCCGGATGATCCCCGCGATATGCAGGCGGAGTTTCGCGGTCGGCGCAATCGGCTGCGCCAGCAGATATTCGAGATGCAACACCTCGGTCGCGGCGTCGCGCGCCAATAGCGCCAGCAAAAGGCCGTCCTTGTTGCCGAAATGGTATTTCACCAGCGCCGCATTGACGCCGGATTTCTGCGCAATGTCGCTCAGCGACACCTCGATCGACGAGCGCTCGATCATCAGTTCGCTCGCCGCGACGAGGAGTTTCCCGGCGGTGGCATTTCGCCCGCCCGGAGACCGGGCCGGTACGCTGGTATTCAATTGCGATGCCATCATCCGCCTGTCGGGAAATCCGGGCGCAGATAAGCCGAAGCCGCCGCCGCACTCAAGAGTTAATTGATTGATTGACTAAATCACATGGCATCCCTTAAATCCGGCCCGTCCTTCAAGCACCGAGCCGAAACAACCAGGGAGAAAAGAGATGGCCGAGGCCTATATCGTCGCCGCCGCACGCACCGCCGGAGGCCGCAAGGGAGGCCGCCTCGCGGGATGGCATCCGGCCGATCTCGCCGCCTCCGTGCTGGACTCGCTGGTCGAGCGTTCCGGCGCGGCCCCCGACCAGATCGAAGACGTCATCATGGGCTGCGTGATGCAGGCCGGCGAACAGTCCAACAACATCGCGCGCAATGCGATCATGGCCTCGAAATTGCCGGAAAGCGTGCCCGGCACGTCGGTCGACCGGCAATGCGGCTCGTCGCAGCAGGCGCTGCATTTCGCCGCGCAGGCGGTGATGTCGGGGGCCATGGACGTGGTGATCGCGGCCGGCGTCGAGGCCATGACGCGGGTGCCGATGGGGCTTGCGTCATCACTGCCGGCGAAAAACGGCTTTGGCCATTACAAGAGCCCGAACATCGAGAAGCGCTATCCCAATATCGTCTTCAGCCAGTTCACCGGCGCGGAAATGATGGCGGAGAAATACGGCCTCTCCAAAGACGAACTCGATCGGTACGCCTATCAGAGCCATCAGCGCGCGATTGCGGCGACCCAGGCCGGTAGCTTCAAGGACGAAATCATTCCGCTCAAGATCACCCGCGCGGATGGTTCGACCGACACCCACCACATCGACGAAGGCATTCGCTTCGACGCCAGCCTCGAGGGCATCCGCAACGTCAAGCTGATCGCGGAAAACGGCAAGCTCACCGCCGCCAGCGCCAGCCAGATCTGCGATGGCGCCTCCGGCGTGCTGGTGGTCAACGAAAAGGGCCTGAAATCACTGGGCGTCAAGCCGATGGCGCGAATTCATCACATGACCATGATGGGCGGCGATCCCGTGATCATGCTGGAGGCGCCGCTCCCGGCGACCGAGCGCGCGCTGAAGAAGGCCGGCATGTCGATCGACGATATCGACCTGTTCGAGGTCAACGAGGCCTTCGCCTCGGTCCCGACGGCATGGCTGAAGAGCACCGGCGCCGACCCGGCGAAGCTCAACGTCAATGGCGGCGCCATTGCGCTCGGTCATCCCCTTGGTGGCTCCGGCACCAAGCTGATGACCACGCTGGTCCATGCGATGAAGCAGCGCCACAAGCGCTACGGCCTGCAGACCATGTGCGAGGGCGGCGGCATGGCCAATGTGACGATCGTGGAACGGCTGTAGAGGCAGCAAAAAATGTTGTCGTCCCGGCCTTGAGCCGGGACCCATAACCACAAATGCCCGAGTTTGCAGCGAACTGGTGCCCCCGCGCGCTGCAATAATTTGAATCGGTGGTTATGGATCCCGCGTTCGCGGGGATGACGAATTGCTTTCAGAAGGAACCCCCATGACTCATCCGTCGGTGCACGCGCGGACCCAGCCGGACAAGATCGCCTACCGGATGGCGGGCAGCGGCAAGGCGATCACCTATCGCAAGCTTGACGAACTGTCGAACCAGGGCGCGCATCTGTTTCGCGCGCTCGGGCTTGAGGCCGGCGACCACATCGCGTTCTTGATGGAGAACCGGCTGGCGTTTATGGAGATCTGCTGGGCGGCGCAGCGCAGCGGGCTCTATTACACCGCGATCAGCCGCTATCTCACCCAGGAAGAGATCGCCTATATCGTCAAGGACTGCGGCGCCCGCATCGTCATCACCTCGCCGAAATGCGCCGAACAACTCAGGGGACTGCTCACCGGGGCGCCCGGCGCGCCGCTGTTCTTCATGATCGACGAGCCGTTGCCGGGCTTCCGCTCCTGGGACGAGGAAGCCGCGGCGCAGGCCACCACGCCGATAGCGGACCAGGTGGCCGGCTATGACATGCTGTATTCGTCGGGCACCACCGGCCGGCCCAAGGGGATCAAGCGGCAGTCGGAAAACAATCCGATCGAGTTGCCGAACCCGTTCCTGCGGATTCTGTGCGCCGACATGTGCGGGATGTCGTCCGACAGCATCTATCTGTCGCCGGCGCCGCTGTATCACGCCGCGCCGCTGCGCTTCAACATGATGGCGATCACGCTCGGCGGCACCGCGATCATCATGGAATCGTTCGACGCCGAACAATTCCTGGCGCTGGTCGAGAAACACCGGATCACCCAGTCGCAACTGGTCCCGACCATGTTCGTGCGCATGCTGAAGCTGCCGGGTGAGGTTCGGCTGCGTTACGACATCTCATCGCTGCGGGGCGCGATCCACGCCGCCGCGCCCTGTCCGATCGACGTCAAGGCAAAAATGATCGAATGGTGGGGGCCGATCCTGATCGAATATTATGCCGGCTCCGAAGGCAATGGCGTCACGGTGTCGACCTCGCAGCAATGGCTGACGCATCGCGGCACCGTCGGCCGCGCCGTGGTCGGCAAGGTCAGGATTGTCGACGAGAACGATCGGGAAGCGCCGACCGGAAAGATCGGTACCGTCTATTTCGCCGATGCGCCAGTGTTCTCCTATCACAACGATCCCGACAAGACCAAGCGCGCCTACAATGCGCGGGGCTGGTCGACGCTCGGCGACGTCGGCTATATCGACGAGGAAGGCTTTCTGTATCTCACCGATCGCAAGTCCTACATGATCATCTCCGGCGGCGTGAACATCTATCCGCAGGAAACCGAGGACGTGCTGATCACCCATCCCGGCGTCGCCGATGTCGCGGTGTTCGGCGTGCCGAACGAGGAGATGGGCGAGGAGGTCAAGGCGGTGGTGCAGCCGCACGACATGGCGCGGGCCGGCAAGGAGCTGGAAACCGAGCTGATCGTGTTCTGCCGCAAACATCTGTCGCCGATCAAATGCCCGCGCAGCATCGATTTCGAGGCCGAGCTGCCGCGTACGCCGACCGGCAAGCTGGTCAAGCGGCATCTGCGCGACCGCTATTGGCCGAAGGCGGCGACGAAGGTGTAAGTGCGTTGCAACCATAAAAAGGTCCATCGTCATTGCGAGGAGCGCAAGCGACGAAGCAATCCGAAACTGTCATTCCGGGATGCGCCTCTTGGCGCAGGCCCGGAATCCATAACCACCATCGGGAGTATGGATTCCGGGCTCGCGCTTCGCGCGCCCCGGAATGACGCAGAGTTGGATTGCTTCGCTTGCGCTCGCAATGACAGCGACGAAAGTACTGCACCATGACAGACCTCCCTGACATTCCCCTTCCGCTCGCCATCCGCTCGCGCTTTGTCGACGGCGTCAACGGGCTGCGCATGCACGTGCTGGAGGCGGGATTCGAGAGCCGCGGCCGGCCTTGCGTGCTGCTGCTGCACGGCTTTCCCGAACTCGCCTATAGCTGGCGCAAGGTGATGCCGACGCTGGCGGACGCCGGCTATCATGTGATCGCGCCGGACCAGCGCGGCTATGGCCGCAGCACCGGCTGGGACGCGAACTACGACGGCGACCTCCATTCGTTCCGGCTGCTCAATCTCGTGCGCGACGCCCTCGGGCTGGTGTCGGCGTTGGGCTATCGCTCGGTCGACGCCGTGGTCGGCCATGATTTCGGCAGTCCGGTCGCCGCCTGGTGCGCGCTGGTGCGGCCCGATATATTTCGATCGGTCGCGCTGATGAGCGCGCCGTTCGCAGGACCACCGCCGCTGCCGTTCGACACGGCGGACAAGCCGCCGTCGCCGCTGCGCGATGATCCCGTGCATCGCGAGCTTGCGGCGCTGCCGCGTCCGCGCAAGCATTATCAGTGGTATTACTCGACCCGCGAGGCGAATGCGGACATGCACCATGCGCCGCAAGGCGTGCATGATTTCCTGCGCGCCTATTATCATCACAAGAGCGCGGACTGGAAGGACAACAAGCCCTATCCGCTGAAATCATGGTCCGCGGACGAATTGGCAAAACTGCCGACCTATTATGTGATGGATCTGGCGAAGAACATGGCCGAGACGGTCGCGGCGGAAATGCCGTCCGCTGTGGCCATCGCTGGCAATCGATGGCTGCCCGAACGCGAACTCGGCTTTTACAGCAGCGAATATGCCCGCACCGGATTCCAGGGCGGCCTGCAATGGTACCGCTGCGGCACTTCCGCTGCGTTCACTCCGGAGCTCGAAACCTTTACGGGCCGCCGCATTGACGTGCCCTCCTGTTTCATCTCGGGCAAGCAGGACTGGGGAACCTATCAGCGCCCCGGCGTGTTTGAGGCGATGCGGACGACTGCCTGCACGCGGATGATCGGCTGCCATCTGGTCGACGGCGCCGGCCATTGGGTGCAGCAGGAACAGCCGGCGGAGGTGGGCCGGCTGCTGCTGCAGTTCCTGGGGCAGGCGAAACCGCATGCCGGCAAGGCCGGCCCGGCCTGACCTCAAGGCCACATTGCAGGAACCATTTTTCCGTGGCCGCGTTGCAAGCTACCGGGTAATGCGCCCGGCGATACAGTCATTGGAGGAGAAGTATGGAAAAGAAGATCGCTGGTCTATTGGGAGCGATGGCAACGCTTGGGGCCTTCAGCGCGGCTCAAGCCGCGCCAATGCCAACCCCGGCACCAAGTGATATCTTGAAGGCCAACTCGTTCGCCGACCTTCTGGATCCGATCCCAAATGCTGCTGCGGTGCTGCAGGCCGTGGATGAATCGGGACCGGCCGCGTCAGCCGATGAAAATGTGCAGTTGGCGCAATACCATCACCATCACCATCACCACCACCATCATCATCACGGCTTTCGCCGGTACGTGCCCCACATCGTCGTGGTGCCTCACCGCTACCGCCACCATCACCACCACCATCATCACCACCACCACCATCATCACGACTTATACCGCTATTGAGCCGTCCCCAATCAATGGCGTGCAAACAGGACCTTCGGGTCCTGTTTTTGTTTGCGCTCAGTCCTGCCGGGCCTTCTCCTTCGCGGCGCGATGAAGGTGCCGATAGGTGCCGTCGAAGACGGTGTCGGTTGACGAGGTCCATTCGGTTCCCGCCGAAAGCGTCGGTCGGCTGGCATAGATGCGGCGCGCCTGCAGCTCGCGCTCGGCCGATTCCTCCTCGCCCATCTTCTCGAGTTCGAAGGAAGCTTCCTCGGGGATCACAATGATCTGCGCGAACGGTTCGTTCGGCCGGAAAATATGGGTGCGGCCCTCCGCCGGCGCCTTGAAGACCGTAAAGAACATCATCGGCCACCAGTTCCGTATCAGCGCCGGCACCGCGATCGGCACGGTATCGGTGCGGTCGGTGTAGAACCGCGGGTGCGGTTCGGTCCGGATCGCCATGCCTTTCTCGACCTTGAGATCGAGTAGGATCTGGTAGGTGTAAAACTGGTCGCCGAAATTTCGAAACGGCGGCCACTGCAATCCGCCGTCGGGCGCCGGCCCCCAATCTCCCTCCAGGATCAAT
>Ga0208586_1000848_pt1 | contig 10369 bp, 10 predicted proteins | sample NGESurshal072012_6_FD_184471 | JGI IMG/M metagenome (GOLD analysis project Ga0208586, IMG submission 184471) | Arctic peat soil microbial communities from Barrow, Alaska - NGEE Surface sample 53-3 shallow-072012 (SPAdes) | ecosystem: Environmental > Terrestrial > Soil > Wetlands > Peat ... | reverse complement strand
GACATCCAGGCGCTCCGCGATTCCGGGCTCGATGACGGGCAGATCTTCGCCATCACCGCCTTCGTGGCCCTTCGCCTGGCGTTTTCTGCGATCAACGACTCGCTCGGCGCTCAGCCCGACGCGCAACTCGCCCAGTCTCTGCCCCGGGAGGTGCGCGAGGCCGTCACCTACGGCCGGCCTGTAGCTCAAGCGCCGGCTGTCTGACCTGGTCTGCTGCCAACCCGCGGCACCTTGAAGGGAGGAGCGGGCTGGCGGTCGTGGCGACGCTGGGCAAGCCTTAGGACCTGGACCGCATGCAGGGCCGGGCGCAGGACAAGTTAACGCAGGCCTGCGACAGCCCTAGCCTCCGCTATTCAGCGTTCATATCCGGTTGAGCGGGCCGTTGGCTTGGTGGTGGTGGTGGTGAGCTGGGCTTTTCGGGCCGAGGGGCTGGCCGGCGGCGCGCACCTCATGGGTGCGGGACGATCGGCGTGTCATGGCCCGACTTGGGCCACGATTTGGGTCCGCGGCCGGCGCAGGCCGCTAGTCTGCGAGTTCGCGGTTAGCGCGAGCTGAGGTTGCGCGCTGATCCGGTCGGCCGGACCCGGTCGTCTGATCACAGGTGATGAGTTCGCCCGTCCGTCCCCCGGGCTCGGCGAACCATTCTGTCCCGCAGGCAGCGCGGAGTATCGGCAAGGGCGACTTGAGCAGCGCGCGGAACAGCCTGGCCCCTCGTCCCCTGCCGGAGACCTGTGTCCGGTGCGCTGCTAGCGCCGCTCGCTTTTGCGCCGCATGCCGACGGACGTCGACCCGGTGCGTGATCACCGACCGCGGCGTGCCGTACCCGCGCATCTCATCGATACGGTAGCGAGTCACCAGGCGAAGGAGGAGCATCAGCCGGGCGGCCCGGGCGACCCGCTCGCGCGGCACGGTCGCCTCCACGACTCGCACTCCCGCCAGCTCGGCCGCCCGCGCGCCGACCTGGCGCACCCGGACGTGGTCGCGATGGCCGTTGCCGCCTTGCGGGTCGTAGCTCAACCGCCATCCGGGCGGCGGGCGGCCAGCGGGTCCAGCGTCGCCTGATCCGCGCCCTTGTAGAACACCCCCGGCCTGGTCTCCTTCTCCGGGCGGCGCACGGTCACCGACCCGCGCTGGATGACCTTAGCCACCTCGGAGGAGGGATCATTGAGGTCCCCGACCAGGATCGCGCCGGTCGGGCAGATCGTCACGCAGGCCGGCTCCAGCCCGATGTCCACCGGTGCGCGCACAAGTTGCACTTCTCCGCCGAGTGATCCTCGGGATTGATGAAGATCGCGTCATAAGGGCACGCCGCCATGCAGGCCTTGCAGCCGATGCAGACGTCCTGTCAAAGTCGACGATCCCGTCCGGCCGCTTGTACATCGCCTCCGTCGGGCACGCCGCCACACACGGCGCGTCCGTGCACTGATTGCACCGGGTCACCTGGAACGAACGACGCACCTGCGGGAACACCCCCGACGTCCACAGATTTCACGAACGTGCGGGTCACCCCGAGCGGCACATCGTTCTCGCTCTTGCACGCGGTCGTGCACGCGTAGCAGCCGATGCACCGGTCCTGATCCAGCAGCTTCACCCACCGCTCGGGCTGCCCAGGCGAGACGGTCATGCTCTGACCGTAGAGTCGCTGGCCTGCCCGACGTAGTACCGGAAACATGAGGGGCCCCTAAGCCAGGCTTATGCCCTGGCTCACGGGCACCCGTATGCCGCCCAGCGTGTGTTCTCGGATTCGGGGACGGCCCTCGCTACAGGCCGAGCGTTCCTACGACCGACCTCGCGCAGGCTCCGCCGACCTCGATGGCCATGTCTATCGCCGCGGGCACGCTGAGGTTGGCGGCCAGCAGGCGGCGGACGCCAGGTACCTCTTCTGATCCAACTGGGGCCCGGCCTGCGGCCTGGTACAGATCTTCCAGCCGCCGGGCTGCTGCGCTCAGCAGCCCCGGAGCGTAGTCCCAGTCATCGGCCCAGTCCCGGTCGAGGATCATCATCCGGACCACGGCAGCGGGATGGTCACGGAGCAGGTCAGCCACCAGGATGAGATTGCCCGCTGACTTGGCCATCTTGACGCCGTCGACGGTGACGGTACCCGGGTGGAACCATGCTCGCGCATACGGGCTGACGCCGGTGAACACCTCCGCCATTGCGGCGTGGTATGCGTGGTGGGGAAAACGCAGATCGCTCCCGCCCGCATGGATGTCCACCCCCACGCCGAACACGGAAAGCGCCATGGCCGCGCATTCGGCGTGCCACCCCGGCCGCCCCGGTCCCCACGGCGATTCCCATGCGGGGTGCCCTGGCTCGCTGGCCTGCCAGACCGCCACGTCCAGCGGATCGTCCTTAGCCGGGTCGTCCGGCCGGCCACCGTATTCGGCGGAGAGCCGGACCGCTGTCGCCACGTCGACTCCAGCCCGCCGGACCGCGGCCTGGCCACGGAAGTAAACGCTGCCGGACCGGTGATAGGCGGCACCTGCGGCGAGCAGCCCCACGGCCAGCCGGATCACCTGCTCCACGTATCGGTGCGCGCGTGGCTCATGCCGCACGGCCCGCACGCCCAACGCCGCCATGTCCTGGTCAAACTGGTACTGCTGGACGGCCGCGAAGGAATCGTAAGGTGCGTTGGCGCGAAATGCGGCCACGTCCAGGACGTCGTCCACGTCGGTAACGTTCCGGCATACCTCGGGCTCGACGCCGAGGAACTGGAGCGTCCGGGACAGCGTGTCGATCCAGACGAAGGTGGCGGCGTGACCGAGGTGCGTGACGTCGTAAGGAGTGATCCCGCACGCGTAGATCCGGGCACGGTCCAGCATCGCCATCTGATGGCCGGCGATAACCAGCCCTGTCATCCCGGAGGGTGTGACGGCGGGCTGCTGCATCTCGCTCATGGACCTAGTGTCGGTCACGGCCGCCCCTTCCCGCCGCGATCAGCGCGACCGGCGCAGGAAACTGAACAGGGAGGGACGCGGCTCGCGTGGCGGGCAGCCGCAACGGGAATCTGCCGGGACGCGGGACATGACCGCGTCGACATGGCGTCCGCAGCCTTGCCATGTCGTCTTGCCACAACGCCCGCACTGTGCCGGTGAACACATGACCCATCACCCTTTACTCATTCTCTCGTGCTCTGGACTAAGGCTCGCGCCTGTTCGGTGAACTATACCCCAGGGGGTATGTTACGGTGATCCGCAGCCGCCGTCCCCCGGCACGCTGAGCGGTATGCGCTGCAGCGGACCCCGCTGCCGTAAGCCGCTCACCGGCTAGCCAGGCAGGCCGTGGCGGCTGGTGGATGTTCGTCACCCAGGCACAGGACCATTGCCTCTCCCCCGGCCAGCCGCCGTCCAGCAAGATGATCTTGTGAAGCGGATCGTGATCCTGGGCGGGGGAACCGGCGGCACGCTGGCGGCCAACCGGCTCCGGCGGGCATATGACCCGGACGAAGCCGAGATCGTCGTGGTAGACCGCGACAGCGACCATGTGTACCAGCCCGGGCTGCTGTTTGTGCCGTTCGGCCGGGCCGACATCGGGCACATCGTCCGTCCGCGACAGCGGCAGCTACGGTCCGGTGTCTGCTTCCACGAGGCCGGGGTCGACCACGTTGACGTGGCCGCTGATCGCGTGTATCTCGATGACGGGACAGCGCTCGGCTACGACGTCCTTGTGGTCGCCACCGGCGCGCGCCTGCTGCCCGGGGAGACCGACGGGCTCACCGGTCCCGGGTGGATGCGCGACGTCTTCACCTTCTACACCCCCGACGGTGCCGTGGCCCTGCACCGCGCGCTCGAGCGGTTCAGCGGCGGCAGGCTCGTGGTCAACGTCATCGACATGCCCATTAAATGCCCGGTCGCCCCGCTGGAGTTCTGCTTCCTGGCCGACTATTACTTCCGCGAGCGGGGGATCCGCGACCGGGTGCACCTGACCTACGTGACGCCCCTGGACGGTGCGTTCACCAAACCCGTCTGCAACCGGGAGCTGAGCGGCCTGCTGGCGGACAAGGACATCGATCTGGTGACCGAGTTCAATACCGGCACGGTCGCGGCGGGCGCAATCAAGGCAGGCACAGGCGAGGTGCCCTCCGCCGGCCGGCTGATTTCCTATGACGGGCGCGAGGTGGACTTCGACCTGGCCGTGGTCATCCCGCTGCACGGCGGGGCTTCCTATGTAGAGCGCTCGCCCGGCCTCGGTGACGAGCTCGGCTTCATCCCCGTCGACCCTGGCACGCTCCAGGCGAGAGCAAAGCCCAACGTGTTCGCGCTGGGCGACGCGACCGACGTGCCGACGTCCAAGGCGGGTTCCGTCGCCCACTTCGAGGGCGACGTACTCGTCGACAATGTCCGACGCTTCCTAGACGGACAGCCGCTGATGTCCGCTTTCGACGGCCACACCAACTGCTTCATCGAAACAGGTTTCGGCAAGGCCCTGCTGATCGACTTCAACTACGACACCGAGCCGCTGACCGGGCACTACCCGGCCTCGCTGGGCCTGCCGCTGCTCCGGCAGTCCCGCCTGAACCACCTGGGCAAGCTGGCCTTCCAGCAGTTCTACTGGCACAGCCTGCTGCCTGGCCGCGATATCCCCGGCATCAGCTCTGCCATGCCCACCCGCGGCAAAAACCTCCCGCTGGACCAGGCCACCATCAGCGGCCACCGCTGATCACACACCCAGGAGGTGCTGACCATGACCGCCGCAACGTATGCGGGCCACAGCGTGGACGTCAACGAGGAAGGTTTCCTCGTCGATCCGGCCCAGTGGACCGAGGACATGGCACCCCCGATCGCCAAGGCCGCCGGGATCGAGGAGCTGACCCCGCGGCACTGGCAGGTCATCAGGTTCATGCGGTCCGAGTACCAGGCCAAGGGAACTGGTCCCACCGTCCGCGTCCTGGGCAAGACCTCTGGCGTGAGCATCAAGGAGCTGTACCAGCTCTTCCCCAAGGGACCGGCCAAAACCGCCGCCAGGATCGCCGGAATACCCAAGCCACGCGGCTGCATCTGACCACCGAGAGGACGGTCCTGTCATGGACGCCAGCATCGAGAAAGTCTCGATCATCGTCTCCAAAGGCTCCCTGGAGGGCATCTACCCGGCACTGATCATGGCCAACGGCGCCCGCGCCGAGGGCATCGAAGCCAACCTGTTCTTCACTTTCTTCGGCCTCGACGCGGTCAGCAAGAAGCGCCACGAGCACATCAAGGTGGCCACGGTCGGCAACCCCGGCCTGCACCTCGCCACCCTGGCCGGAGCCCTGCCCGGGATGCCCGGGCTGATGACCGGCTACCTGGAACGCAAGATGGGAAAGCTCGACATCCCGCCGATCCCCGAGTTCATCGAGATGATCGCGGACACCGGGGCGGGCCTGTACGGCTGCCAGGCATCCTGCGACCTGTTCGGGATCACCCAGGACGACCTCGTCGAGCAGGTCAAGGACATCATCACGGTCGGCGAGTTCTACGCCCTCGCGGCCGGCGGCCAGATCATCTTCACCTGACCGGCGTCGGGCCGCACCGAGGGTGGGCAGTGTCACAGCCACAGAGCAGGCCGTTGAATACCCGTGGGGGTATATTGGAGACACTAGCCCTGCCGGATAAGGAGCGCCCTCATGTGTAGCCCTGCGGTCTGCGAACGCTGCAAGAAGATCACCTGGACCGGCTGCGGCCAGCATGTGGAGCAGGCCCTCGCCGGTGTCCCGCCCGAGAAGCGCTGCACCTGCCGTCAATAACGGCCTGATCGCCGGCATGTGACACCGAAGAGATGGGGGACGGGCAGATGAAGGCAGTTGTCGTAGGCGGGGTCGCCGGAGGCATGAGCTTCGCGGCGCGGGCCCGCCGCCTCGCGGAGGACGCGCAGATCGTGGTGCTCGAGCGCGACCCGTATGTGTCCTACGCGAACTGCGGCCTGCCGTATCACCTTGGCGGTGAGATCGGTGACCGGGATGCCCTCCTCCTGCATACCCCGCAGTCGCTCGCGGAGAGCCTGGCGCTGGACGTGCGCACCGGCCACGAGGTGCTCGCGATCGACCCGGCCGGGCGCACAGTCGCGGTCCGCGAACGCGCCACCGGCCGCGAGTACCGCGAGTCCTACGACGCGCTGGTGCTGTCCACCGGGGCCGCACCGGTCATCCCGCCGATCCCGGGGGCCGGCCTGCCCGCGGTGCGTGTGCTGCGCACCGTTCCCGATGTCGACGTCTTGCGTGACCTGGTGGACGGGGGCGCCCGCCGGGCGGTGGTCGTGGGGGCCGGGTTCATCGGCCTGGAGGCGGCCGAGGCGCTGCGGCACCGCGGCCTGGCGGTCACGCTGGTCGAGCTGGCCGGGCAGGTCATGCCGGCCCTGGACCCGGAGATGGCGCGCAGCATCGAACTGGAACTGCTCGGCGCCGGCGTCGAGGTGCGGCTGGGCACGTCGGTCACCGCACTACGGGAGGCGGGCCACGGCAGCGTCGCCGCGGACCTCTCGGACGGATCCCAGGTCCTCGCCGACATCGTGCTGCTTGCGGCCGGGGTCCGCCCGGAGACCTCGCTCGCCGCGGCCGCCGGGCTCGCGCTGGGCGCCCGCGGGGCCCTGCTTGTCGACGAGCACCTGCGAACCTCTGTCCCGTCCATCTACGGCGTGGGTGATGCGATCGAGGTCACGGACGCCGTCACCGGCGGCCCGGCCCTCGTGCCGCTGGCCGGGCCGGCCAGCCGCCAGGGCCGCGCAGCCGCGGATCACCTGTTCGGCCACGGCGGGCAGCGCTCCCCCGTCCTGGGCACGGCCATCGTGCGCGTCTTCGGGACCGTCGCCGCCACCACCGGCCCAGGCGAGAAGGCGCTGCGCGCAGCCGGGATCGCCTACCACGCCGTGCACCTGCACCCGAACAACCACGCTGGGTACTACCCCGGCGCCCGCGCCCTGCACCTCAAGCTGCTCTTCGCCCCCGATGGGCGGGTGCTCGGCGCCCAGGCCACCGGCGGCGACGGCGTCGACAAGCGGATCGATGTCATCGCCACCGCCATCCGGGCGGGCATGACCGTCGAGGACCTGGCCGACCTCGAGCTCGCCTACTCACCGCCGTTCGGGTCGGCCAAGGACCCGGTCAACCTGGCCGGCATGGTCGCCAGCAACTTGCTCACCGGCAACCTCGCCCTGTGGCGGGCGGCCGACCTGCTCCGCCCGGACCCCCGGGCAGTGCTGCTGGACGTCCGGTCGGCTAGCGAGTTCGGGTCGGGCCACCTGCACGGCGCGCTGAACATCCCGCACACCGAACTGCGCCAGCGGCTCGGCGAGATCCCCTCGGACCGCCCCCTGCTGGTGTACTGCGCGTCCGGCTTCCGGTCCTACCTGGCGCTCCGGCTCCTGCGGCAGGACGGCTGGCCCGACGTCCGCTCCCTGTCCGGCGGGCTGTCCACGCTGCAGCTGGAACTCCCCAGCCTGGCCCTCGACCAGGGCGAGCCGACGGCCGAACTGGCCGGGACCGGCCGCTCACGGTGACCATCACCGCCGCGCACCGCCCGGTTCCCCGTGAACGGGCAGCCCTGGCCAGCCCCATGCCGGTCCCAGCAACGTTGACCGCAACTAAGCCAGGAGAGGTTGATGGACACCACCGGCGGGCGGCAGGCACGGCACTCCGGTGCGGCCCTGACGGTGATCAAGGTCGTCCACACCCTGGCATGGTTCTCCATCGAGTCGTGCATGCTGTACGTGCTGTACGCGGGATTCGCCAGGCGCTCTGACCGCCGGGCCGCCATCGCGGCGGGCGTAGTGGCGGGTGAGAGCCTGGTCTACACCGCGAATGGCTTCCGCTGTCTGCTCACCGGGATCGCCGAGCACCACGGCGCTCAGCGGGGCTCGGTCACCGACCTGTACCTGCCCCAGTGGCTGGCCGCAACTTGCCGGCGATCCACGCGCCCCTCATCGTCCTCGCCGCGTTCCTGCATGGCAGGAACCTCCGCCATCGAGGGCCCGTGAATCGCTAAGCGCCCGGAAATGCCAGCGACAGGCAGCGCTCGGCCAGTTCGCCCGGATGAATGCGAGGCCAAGGATGGCCGCGGTCATCTGCGGGCGCTTGGGTGAACTTTCTATCCGTGTTCATGAGTGGTGGTCACCAGGGACGAAAGTCCAGCTAACCGGGCCGATGGCCCCTGATCGGACTGGGATCACTGAGGTGGGATGGAGGAGAGGGGGAGCACAGCCGCGCGCCGCTCGCGTAGCAGTTCCTGAGTGCGGCCTTCTCGGGAAGGAGGCGCCAGTCATGACCGGATCGTTCTGGGCGCCCATCATCATCCCCATCGTGGCCGTGCTCGCCCTCGCCGCATGGCTGGCCCTGGTCTGGTACGCCGCCGCCCATCCCCGGTGGAAAGCCCACCGCGCAGCCTCCGCACCCGGTGTCAGCGGCGCGATGTTGCGCATGGATACCAGCAAGCAGGTTGCACGGCGACAGGTCACCACGGTGGCCGGGAGCAACCAGGGCGCGGCTCTGCGCGCCGATCATGAGGAGGGCATACGGTTGCCGTCGTCACCGTCCCGGCGAGCCGCATGACCCGGGCTCGGGCATGGACTCTCACTTTCCAGGCAGGGGCTCTTACGCGGCCCGACGGCTGATAGTTCGGGAACAGAAGGTTAGGTGCTGCCTGGCGGGCGGCGGGGCTGGCAGACTCCTGCCTGTGGCGGTTGCCTATGACCCGGCGCCCCAGGCCATGCCGCTGTTCGGTGCGGAACCGCCAGACCGCCACAGCTGAGCCAGCCACACCGACGAGCGCACCTAGCCCGGGCGCGAATACTCCTAGGCTGCGGCTCTGCCGCCCGGCGATCACCGAGACGGCGCCGGATAGGACGCCGAAGACACGGGAGACCAACACCATCCAGCGCGTTGCTGCCAGGGCAGCCGGGCCGCGCCGCCCTCTGGTGGCAGATTTCCGGGCATGAAATCTCTCGCCTCCAGAGACCAGATAATGCGGCAACAGAAGGTTAGGGCCCTGGCTGGCGAACGGCGGTCGGTGGCAGGCTTGCACCCGTGGCCCATGTGGACAGCCCGGCGCGGAAGGTCCTGCTGCGCCGCGGCTTTGTCCTCGAGTACCTGACGCTGGGCTGGAACACGGCCGGGATCGTGGTCCTGGCCATCGCGGCCATATCCGCCCGGTCCGTGGCACTGGCGGGCTTCGGTCTTGACTCGCTGATCGAGATCGGTGCCTCCACGGTCGTGATCTGGGAGCTATCCGGAACCGGCGCGGAGCGCCGGCGCCGTGGCCTGCGGCTGATCGGGTACGCATTCGCCGTCCTGGCGATCTACCTGCTGGTCCAGTCCACCGTGGTGCTGGCCACCGGGTATCACTCGCGGCACTCCGTTCCCGGGATTCTCTGGACTGCGGTGACCGCCGCGGTGATGTTCCTCCTGGCCGCCGGCAAGGCGCGGACCGGCCGCGCGCTGGATAACCCCGTCCTCAGGACCGAGGGCCGGGTCACCATGATCGACGGCATCCTGGCTGCCGCGGTGCTACTGGGCCTTGTGCTGAACGCCGCCCTGGGATGGTGGTGGGCCGACCCCGCCGCCGGTTACGTGCTGGTCTACTACGCTGCCCGAGAAGCACGGGTAATCTTCGCTGGCAACTAAGGCCTTACGCGCGCCAGACGGACGACTGCCTGATCATCTGGGAACGCGACCCAGCCGACGACGACCTGATCGTCATCCGCTACCTAGGCGCCGACCTCTTCGCCTAACCAGCTCCGGCCTCCCTGAGCAGCCCCCGCCGACAGGTCACTCCCTATCGACCGGACTGACGCTTCTGCCAGTCAGCTACTTCAGCAGTCCGCCAGGGACACTGGGCCATGCCACTGAGCAGGTCCCCTGCGGAAAGTCCAGGATTTCCAACCCCGGCCTCTTGCGTACAGCCTGGCAGCGCAGATCAGGACCCGGCCGAAAGCAACTTCCCGTCAAACAGGCCGAGGTGATCACCTGCAGTCACTTGGCCGGATCGGCGTAAGGCGTGGTCAGCGCCTGGGCAAAGGCGACATCGAGGTTGTCAGGCTTTAGCTGGATGCACGCCGGCGGCGCGCGGTCGCCCGCTTCGGATCCCGCGTGCTGACCCGGCCCAGCATCGAGTTCGCCACATCCCGCCGGTGAGGGCCTGGCTCTGATGGGATTCTGGGGTGACGGACACTAGGTCCATGAGCATTGTTCACCCGGCTTCCGGCATGGCCGGCGAGCAGGCCGGGTCAGGTCCCGCGCCGGTCATCGGCGGCAGGCAGCTCGCGTTCCTGGACCGGGCGCGCATTTACGCGTGCGGGATCACTCCCTACGACGTGACGCATCTCGGGCATGCCGCGACGTTCGTCTGGATCGATGCGCTGACCAGTACCCTGCGCTTGTTTGGTATCGAACCGGAGGTGTGCC
>Ga0208586_1000847_pt1 | contig 10381 bp, 13 predicted proteins | sample NGESurshal072012_6_FD_184471 | JGI IMG/M metagenome (GOLD analysis project Ga0208586, IMG submission 184471) | Arctic peat soil microbial communities from Barrow, Alaska - NGEE Surface sample 53-3 shallow-072012 (SPAdes) | ecosystem: Environmental > Terrestrial > Soil > Wetlands > Peat ... | reverse complement strand
TCCAGCAGAACGTAGAAGCAGGTGGCGGGGTCACCCTCGGCGTAGACCGGGCCCGGCGGGAAGACCTCGACGCGGCCTTCGCGGCACAGCCACTCCACCTGGTCGGGGGTCAGCTTCTCGAACAGGAACAGGGATCGGAGCTCCGCCGGGCTGCACGGCCGGGTGGCGGCCGGAGCGTGCGGGGTGGTCTCCTGGTCTGCGGTCACAGCTTCTCCAGGTAACGGTGAACGAGCATGACGGCCATGGCGCCCTCGCCGACGGCGGAGGCGACGCGCTTGGCGGACTCGGCGCGGACGTCCCCGGCCGCGAACACACCCGGAACGCTGGTCTCCAGGTGATAAGGCGCGCGGTCCAGCGGCCATTCCGGCGGCTGCTCACCGCCCACGGCCAGGTCGGGGCCGGCCAGCACGAAGCCCCGGTCGTCCCGCATCACCACACCGTCCAGCCAGCCGGTCAGCGGCGCGGCGCCGATGAAGACGAACAGCCAGCTAGCGTCAACGTCCTCTTCGGCGCCGGTGTTCGCGTCGCGCAGCGTCAGGGCCTCCAGGTGGCCGTCGCCGCGCGCGCCGACCACCTGGGTGCAGGTGCGCACGCTGATGTTCGGGACATTGCTGATCTGCTCGATGAGGTAGTGCGACATGGACTTGGCCAGCGACGGCCCACGCACCAGGAGGGTCACCGACCGGGCACCGCGGGCCAGGTAGACCGCGGCCTGCCCGGCGGAGTTGGCGCCCCCGATGATGTAGACGTCGTTGCCCACGCAGCTGGCCGCCTCGGTCAGCGAGGAGCCGTAGTACACCCCGCAGCCGGTCAGCGGTTGCACGCCCTCCGCGCCGAGCTGGCGGTACTCGACCCCGGTGGACAGGATCACGCTGTGCGCGTCCAGGGCGGACCCGTCGGAGAAGCGGACGGTCCGGGCCGAGCCGTTGATCTCCAGGCCGGTCACCTCGCGGGTGGTGAGCACCTCCGCGCCGAACTTGGCCGCCTGAAGGCGGGCGCGCGTGGTGAGCTGAGAGCCGGAGACCCCGTCCGGGAAACCAAGGTAGTTCTCGATCCGGGAGCTCTGGCCGGCCTGGCCGCCGGTCGCGGTCCGCTCCACCAGCACCGTCCGCAGGCCCTCGGACGCCCCGTAGACGGCGGCGCCGAGGCCGGCCGGGCCGCCGCCGATGACGATGAGGTCATAGAAGTCCGACGACGGCGTGGTGGCCAGGCCCACGCGGCTGGCCAGCTCCGCGTCGGACGGCGCGACCAGGACCTCATGCTCCAGCGTGATGACCACCGGCAGCGTGAGCCCGTCCTCGCTGGCCGCCTCCAGCAGCCGCCGGCCCTCCGGCTCGTCGGAGGCGAACCAGCGGTAGGGGACCTGGTTGCGGGCCAGGAACTCGCGTACCTCCGACGACCGCGCGGACCAGCGGTGCCCGATCACCTTGGTCTCCGGGACCACGCGGTGGTCCGAGGCCCGCCAGGTTTCCAGCAGGGTGTCCACCACCGGGTAGAGCTTCTCCTCCGGTGGATCCCACGGCTTGAGCAGGTAGTGGTCCAGGTCGACGACGTTGATCGCGTCGATGGCGGCGCTCGTGTCGGCGTACGCGGTGAGCAGGACCCGCCGGGCGCCCGGGTACACGTCCATCGCGCGTTCCAGGAACTCGACGCCGTTCATCTGCGGCATCCGGTAGTCGGCCAGGATGACCGCCACCTGGTCGCCGCGCAGCTTCAGCTCGTGCAGCGCGTCCAGCGCCGACTGGCCGGACTCCGCGCGGACGATCCGGTACTGGCTTCCGTAACGTCTCCGCAGGTCACGAGCGATCGCGCGGGACACGTCCGGGTCGTCGTCGACAGTCAGGATCGCGGTCCGCGCCGAATCGGCGGGGGTCGGCGGCATGCAGCGCTCCGGGGTGTTGGTGGGCTCCGTGGACGTCCGTTAGGAGAAATATGCGGCCCCTGGCGGGGCATATGGGGCCATCGTAGGTCCCCCATGCCCGGAATGCCCGCCGCGGGTTTCCGCTCCCCGCGTAACGACCGGCCTGTCACGTGTGGCCGTGGCCGTTCGCCGGAGCGAGGTCGATGGCGTGGTTGCGGTCGAAGAAGCCGAACGGCTTCAGCGTGAAGCCGACGTACTCCACGGGCATCACCGGGAAATCCTCCGGCCGACAGAAGTGCGTCGCGCCGACCGTGTGCCACAGCACGATGTCGGTGTCGGTGACCGGGCGGTCGGCCGCCGTCCAGGACGGCAGCCCGTCGCCGCCCGGGTGCTGGTTCGGGAACTCCCCGGCCGGGCGCCGCTCGTCCGGCCGCGCCGTCCCAGCCGAGGACCGCCTGCTTGGCCGGCTCATCCAGCGCGCAGTACACCACGCGAGTACCGGGACCGGAGGAGGCGAGCGCGATCCGGCACGCGGCCACGGCCTCGTCCACGGTCAGCAGCGCCAGCGGGTGGCGCGCGGGCGCTGCGACGGAACTGCCTGCTGCCTGTGTCATTTGCTGTCTCCGTTCCTGCCCTGGTCGCTGCCGGCCGGATCGCCAAGAGAGGGGGGGCACCCTGAACGGACGGGGTGAAGCCAACGCCGAGCTCGTCGAGGATTCCGCCCGCCTTCAGGCCCAGCAGCTGCCAGGCGCGGGCGATGCCGACGCCGAACATGACGTAGACGAACGCCGCGGCGCGGTCGGCCGCCCCGGCCGGGGTCTCGTGCAGGAGGCCGGTGATCAGCTGCGCGGCGTAGACGGCCATGATCACGATGACAAAGATCGGCCAGCGGTTGCTGAGGTGCCCCAGGTGCCGGTTCCGCCATAGCCGGAGCGCCAAGCCGATCGTGCTGCTGAGTCCGAGGGTGCCGAAGATGACGGCCCCGTACTGCAGGCCGCTGCCGGGCGCCGCGGGCCCGGCGCTACCTAACTGGCCGGGAAGATCAGTGCTTGAAGGCGTCGCCGACGTTCTTGCCCGCGTCCTTGAGCTGCTCACCGGCCTGCTTGGTGTTGCCTTCGATCCGGTCGGCGCGGCCTTCGCCTTCCAGCCGCGGGTTATCGGTCGCGCGCCCGGCTTCTTCCTTGGCGCGGCCCTTGCCGGCTTGCAGCTTGTTCTTGAGTTTGTCCATGGCACTCATGGCCCTAACCTGCCCGCGAATTGCGCCCCCCATGCGACGAAAGACCGGGCGATCAGGCCGGCGCGCCACCGAGGGCGGCGGGGCGGGTGGTGTGGCTGTACTGCGACCAGGAACCCGGATAGAGGCGGCCCTCACCCAGGCCGGCGTGCTCGAGCATGAGCAGGTTGTGGCACGCGGTCACGCCGGAGCCGCAGTAGCTGACGACCTGCGCGGCGTCCGTGACGCCCACCTCGGCCAGCCGCGCCCGCAGCCGGGCGACGGGCAGGAAGGTGCCGTCCGGGGCGAGGTTCTCCCGGCACGGGAGGCTCCGGGCGCCGGGAATGTGCCCGGGGCGCGGGTCGACCGGCTCGCTGTCGCCGCGGTAGCGCGACCGGTCACGGGCATCCAGGACGAGCAGGCCAGGATCGGTGGCGTCATCGAGACCGGCGAGGCGGTCCCCCGGCCAGGGCCGGGGGGTGAACCGGGCGGGCGGACGCTGCGGGACGGCCTGCTCCAGCGGGCCGTGATAGGCCGGCAGGCCGCCGTCGAGCAGCGCCGCCGCGTGGCCGGTGGCCCGGAGCATCCAGACCAGGCGGGCCGCGATGGTCCCCCCGGCATCGTCGTAGGCCACGACCGTGCTGTCGTCGGCGATGCCGAGGCCGGCCAGGCCGGCGGCGAAGGTAGCCGGGTCGGGCAGCGGGTGCCGTCCCGCCTGCGGGCTGGGCTCGGCGGCCAGCCAGCGGTCGAGGTCCACGAAGACCGCGCCCGGCAGGTGGCCGGCGTCATAGGCGTCACGTCCCGACCGGCCGTCCAGGTACCAGCGGACGTCGGCGGGCACGACCTCGTCGCGATGCTGCTGCCACCAGCTGACACTGACCACGGGGCCGATCACGCCGGTCACGTTACCAGGGGCGGGACCAAAGCCCCTGCCGCCGCATGAGCCCGGTCAGGCGCACTGAGGGTATGGCGGAAGGAGAAGCCATGAAGCAGCGAATTCCCATGAGGTCCTGGCATGCGCCGGCCGACGCGAAAAGGCGTCCGCATCTGCTCATCGAGGACGACCACCCCGCCCTGGCGATCTCGGACTTCGCGGCGTTCCGGGATGCGGGCTTCGACGTGGCCTTCTGCAGCGGACCGGGCAGTGGGCGCTGCCCGCTACTGCACGGGGCCGACTGCGACGTCCTGGCCGGCGCCGATGTGGTGCTGCACGGTCCGGACACGGTGGTGGCCACCGCCATCCGGTGGTGGCACCCGGAACTGCCAGTCGTCGCCAAGGGCGGGGACATCCCGGCCTGCTGCTCGGTCAGGGGACAGGTGGAGGCCGTACGGCGGGCCCTTCAGGACGCCGCCCGGAACGATGCGGGCGGCGGCGAAGGCGACTCGATCGTGACGGCGACCTCACCGGACAGGAAGTAGCCGCCGGACAGCCGCAGGTCGTCACCGCTCCAGAAACGGCCTGCGTCATACCAGTTCATGCGGTGGCGGCCGGACAGCAGCCCCATGGCCTGATAGGTGGCGGCCAGTACCTCGGCGCAGTACGCGGTCTCCAGGGTGGCCTCGCCCATGCTGACCTGGCGCCGGCGGCCGAGTGACGGCACCCGGCCCAGCAGCCAGTGCGATGCGAGCCCGGCGGTGGACGGGAACGGCGTGCCGTCCAGCCGCGCGATCGTGCGCAGCACGGCGTCCTCCATCTGCGCCGTGGCCGGCGGGTCGAGCTGGCGGAGCCAGGCCCGCTGGCCGTACCGCTGCGCCCAGACGGTCACCGCGGCGCGCAGGTCATGCAGTTGCACCCCGCGCTGCCGGGACCCGGACCACAGGTCGGGCAGGGACCGGCCCAGCTCCGCGTGCCACATCAGCGGCGGCAGGTCCTCCAGGACCACCGACATGCCGACGTGGTTGACCGGGCTGTTGGTCGCGACCTGAATGGCGCGGTCCGCGGGCTTGCGGCCACGGAACAGCCATATATCGCCGGTACGGGTGAGGCCGACCGCGTCGTCGAGGGTGATGGGCGGCACGGACGTAGCCTAGGCAGGTGCAGACGGAACGCGTGTGGAAAATCCTGGGGCTGGCCGGGTTCGTCGGCGTGGCCGCCACCGGGGCGGTGATCGCCCGGGGGGAACGGCGCCGCCGCGCGTACACGCCGGACGAGATCAGGGACCGGCTGCACGCGCGGCTGGCGGAGGCCGGAGAACCGGCGGACGCTCAGACGCCGTTACCGGCGCGACGAGGTGAGGGACGCGAATACCACCGTCGTGCTCAGGTAATGGCCGCTGGCGTAGTCAAAAGCGCCGCCGCACGTTATCAGGTGCAGGGCCGCGTAACCGGACGCGCCGTAAATGGTATTGGCCGGGAAATTGGTTTTGGTGTACTGCCGGACGCCGGTGACGCGGAAAACGCCGGTGACCCCGTCCGCGAGCGTCACGTCGATGTGCTCCCCGGGACGCAGGGCCCCGAGGCGGAAGAACACCGCCGGGCCCTGGTAGGTGTCGACGTGGCCCTCGATGACCGACGCCCCCATCTGGCCGGGGGTGGCCGAGTACTCGTACCAGGCCGCTTCGTCGGCGGCGGTGGTCAGCGACGGCACCTGGATCGTGCCGTCCGGGTTCAGCCCGAGGTGCAGCAGGCTGGAGTTCACGCCGATGGCCGGGATGTCGACGGACACCGGCAGCGAGCGCGCCAGCGACGGCCCGTAGCCGCCACCGGTGGAACCGGCGACCGCCGCCGACGGCTGCGGCGCGTGCACCTGGGAGGCTACCGCGACGCCGATCGCGACCACTCCGGCCAGCAGGAACACAACGCCGGCGGCCCCGGCCAGGCGGGCCCGGACACTCGGTCGGGGCGGCGGGGTGAATCCGCCCGGCGTACTGGTAAAGACCACCCGGAACCCGTATATGCGCCGCCACTCCGGTTCCGCCAATGCGGCCGTCCCTCTCGCCGTGTCTTCCGCAAGTTCTTCTGCTCGCGTAGCCTAATATTCCAATGGACAACAGGCCATTCCCTGCGCCGCACCTTTAGGGCGCGCCCGAACCAGGAGGTTCCATGGGGGTGCGCACAGTCGGCGCGCGCACACACTCCGGCGCGAGGCTGGCGGCGATCGGCTGCGGCGCCCTGACCGTGCTGGCGGTCACGACGGCGTGCACCACCGCCAGCGGGACGACCGTGGCCGGGAGTTCCTCGGCGACGCCGAGCGGCTCGTTTTTCACCGCGGTCGCCCCGAGTTCCAGCCCCTCCGCCAGCGCGTCAGCCTCAGCGTCACCGTCGGCCTCGCCGGTCACCGTGCCGGCGACGGCGACGACGCCGCCGGTGGTGATCACCTCGCCGAGCCCGTCACCCAGCCCGGTGCCCATCGGCGCCCCCGCGACCGGCGGCGGGGGCACGGCCGGCGTGCAGGATCTCCTGCTCTTCGGCCTCGGCGGTGCGGCCCTGCTGGCCGGCGCCGGGAGCCTGGCCTACCGACGGCGGGCCATGCGCAACCGCTGACGACCGGACGCTGACGAAAGGCGCAGGATGAGCGAGCTGAAGGTCGAGGCGGACCCGGCCGAGGTGGGCCTGGACGCGGACCGGCTGGAACGGATCGGGCGGCACTTCCGCGGCTACGTCGACGACGGCAGGCTGCCTGGCTGGCTGATCACGGTGAGCAGGCGCGGCCGCCGGGCCTACGTGGCCACCTGCGGGTCCCGCGACCTCGAGGCCGGGACGCCGGCGGAGACCGGCACGCAGTGGCGGATCTACTCCATGACCAAGCCGATCACCTCGGTGGCGGCGATGATGCTGTACGAAGAGGGCGGCTTCGAGCTCACCGATCCGGTCAGCCGCTTCATCCCCTCGTTCGGCGACGTCCGGGTGTTCGACGGCGGCTCCGACCTGAAGGCCGTCACCGTCCCGGCCACCGAGCCGGTCCGGATCTGGCACCTGCTCACGCACACGTCCGGGCTCACCTACGGATTCCACCGGGCGCACCCGGTCGACGCCATGTACCGGGCCGCCGGGTTCGAGTGGGACTGGCCGCCGGGCAGCGACCTGGCCCAGGCCTGCGACACCTGGGCCGGTTTGCCGCTGCTGTTCCAGCCCGGCGCCGAATGGAACTACTCGGTGTCCACCGACGTGCTGGGCCGGGTGGTCGAGGTGGTGTCCGGGCAGCGCCTGGACGAGTTCTTCGCGTCCCGGATCTTCGGACCGCTCGGCATGACGGACACCGCGTTCTGGGCCGATGACGCCACGCGGCTGGCGGCGCTGTACACCCGGGGGCGGGACGGCCGGGCGGCCCGGCTGGACGCGCTCGGCGACGCGGTGCTCTCGCCACCCACGCTGCTCAGCGGGGGCGGCGGGCTGGTGTCCACGGCCGCGGACTACGACCGCTTCACCCAGATGCTGCTGGACCGCCCGGGCAGCCCGGCCGGGGAACTGGACGGCGCCCGCCTGCTCGGGTCCCGGACGGTCCGGTACATGGGCCGCAACCACCTGCCGGGCAACCTCGACCTGAAGTCGTTCGGCCGCCCCCTCTACGCCGAGACCCCGTTCCTCGGGGTCGGCTTCGGCCTGGGCTTTGCCGTCACGATCGACCCGGTGCCGGGCAAGGTCATCTCCTCCAAGGACGAGCTGACCTGGGGCGGCGCGGCCAGCACGGCATTCTGGATCGACCCGGCCGAGGAACTGACGGTCTCGTTCTTCACCCAGCTGCTGCCCTCCAGCAGCTACCCGATCCGCTCGCAGCTACGGCAGCTCGTCTACCAGGCCCTGGTGGACTGAGGGCCGGCTCACAGCTCGCCGCGCTGGCGGAGCAGGTCGCGGAACTCATCCAGCGCCTCGTCCAGGTCGGTGCCGAGCTCATCCAGGACGACCATGTCCGTCCCGGTCCAGTAGGCGCCGGCGTACTCGCCCTCGGCTTCGGGTGTCACCAGCAGGAAGGTGTGCGCGATCTTGATGTGGTCGCGCACGTCGTCCCAGGAGGTGCCGGGGGGCACGAGGCCGATGGAGGGCGGCTCGCTGTCGTCGTAGCTGAGGCCGTCAAGCATGGGCCCACCATAGGCGCGGCGCCCTCCGGGCGGCGTCTCATTTGTGACCGGCAGGCGGATGGCGGGCGTCCCACCTGGCCTGGACGTCGGGATAGATCTTCTCGTGGTCGTCCGGCAGGAGGCTCTTGATCCGGCGGGTCCGGTCATCGGTCAGCACCTCGTCCTCGCCGGCCTCCACCGCGTCGAAGACCTGGCGGGCGACCTCGGCCGGGCTCGTCCTGGGGGCGTCACCGGCCAGCTCCGCGGCCATGGAGGTGTCGACGAAACCGGCGTGGACGCCCACGACCAGCGTGCCCTGCCGGGCCAGCTCGATCCGGACGCCATTGGTCAGCGACCAGGCGGCGGCCTTGGACGCGCAGTAGCTGCCGTTCACCGGGTTGGTGAACCAGCTCACCACGGACAGCATGTTGACGATCGCGCCGCCGCCGTGGGCCGCCAGGACCGGCGCGAACGCGCGGCACATGGCCAGCGTGCCGAAGTAGTTGGTGTCCATCTCCTGCCGGGCGCCGTCCAGCGTGGGCGCGCCGATCAGCGGGCTGAGCGCCATCACGCCGGCGTTGTTGACGAGCAGCGTGACGTCGGCGCACCGGCGGGCGGCCGCGGCCACCTGATCCGGGTCGGTGACGTCGAGCGGGACCGGAATGCCGCGCCCGCTCACCCGGGACGGGTCCCGGGCTCCCGCGTAGATGGTGGCCGCGCCGCGTTCGGCCAGCTCCTGGACGAAGGCACGGCCGAGGCCGCGGCTGGCCCCGGTGACCAGCGCCACTGAATCCGTTATCCGCATCCCCCTATCTTGGCCCAGACAGATTGCGCGGTCCGGGGCCGTCCCGGCCGAGAACGTCATCCGGATTGGCCAGCCGGCAGCTGGTGATGGACAGGCAGCCGCAGCCGATGCAGCCGGTCAGCCGGTCCCGCAGGTCCTGGAGCTGGCTGATCCGCTCGTCCAGGTCCTCGCGCCACGCCGCGGACAGGCGGGCCCAGTCGCGGCGGGTGGGGGTGCGGCCGGCGGGCAGCGTCGCGAGCGCGGCCCGGATCCGGGACAGCGGGATGCCGACCCGCTGCGACGCGCGGATGAAGGCGACGCGGCGCAGCATCTCCCGGGGATAACGCCGCTGGTTGCCCGCGGTCCGGCGGGCGGAGATCAGGCCCTGGGCCTCGTAGAAGTGCAGCGCGGAGACGGCCACGCCGCTGCGGGCGGACAGCTGGCCGACGGTCAGCTCGCGGGTCCCGGCCGGAATCTGCAACATGGCGCCCATTGACCTTGACATTACTTGAGGTTCTAGCGTAACGCTCATGACGCAGCGGATCGAGGTGGCGCGGTTCGGCGGGCCGGACGTCCTCACGCCCGTTTCCGGGCCGGAGCCGGTGGCGGAGCCGGGCCAGGCCGTGATCGAGGTGCACGCGGCGGACGTGCTCTTCCTGGACACGCTGATCCGCTCCGGCCGCGCGGCGCAGTGGTTCCCGGTCCGGCCGCCGTACGTGCCGGGGAGCGGCGTCGCCGGGACGGTGCCGGCCGAGGCCGGGCGGCGGGTGATCGCGCAGACCGGGCAGGCGGGCGGCTACGCGGAGCACGTCGCGGTCCCGGCCAGCCGGCTGATCCCGGTGCCGGACGCGGTGGACCTGCGGGACGCGGCGGCCGTGCTGCACGACGGGGCCACGGCGCTGGGGCTGGCCGCGGCGACCGGGTTCCGGGCCGGGGAGTGGGTGCTGGTGCTGGGGGCCGCGGGCGGTATGGGCCTGCTGCTCGTGCAGCTGGCCCGGGCGGCCGGCGCGCGCGTGGCGGGGGCCGCGCGCGGTCCCGCCAAGCGGAGGCGGATCCTGGCCGCCGGCGCCGAGATGGTGGCCGACTACTCCGAACCGGCGTGGACCGGGGAGATCCTCAAGGCGACCGGCGGCGCCGGGCCGGACCTGGTGCTGGACGGCGCCGGGGGCGCGCTGGGGCGGGCGGCGTTCGCGATCACCGCGGACGGCGGCCGGTTCTCCGCGCACGGCGCCGCGAGCGGCGGATTCGCCCCGGTCGACCGGGCGGAGGCCCGGCGGCGCGGGATCACGGTGCAGGGCATCGAGCAGGTGCAGTTCGGCCCCGGGGAGCATGAGCGGTTTGCCGAACGCGCACTGCGGGAGGTGGCCGCGGGGCGGATGACCCCGATCATCGGGCAGACCTTTCCGCTGGCGCGCGCGGCGGACGCGCACGCCGCACTGGAGAATCGTTCGGCCGCCGGGAAGACGCTGCTCACGGTGGCCGGCTGAGAGCCCGGCGGGCCACGCGGCGGGCGGCCTGGCTGGCGG
>Ga0208586_1000843_pt1 | contig 10405 bp, 9 predicted proteins | sample NGESurshal072012_6_FD_184471 | JGI IMG/M metagenome (GOLD analysis project Ga0208586, IMG submission 184471) | Arctic peat soil microbial communities from Barrow, Alaska - NGEE Surface sample 53-3 shallow-072012 (SPAdes) | ecosystem: Environmental > Terrestrial > Soil > Wetlands > Peat ... | reverse complement strand
TGGCCAGCGTGATCTCGCCGTCAAGCGAGGCCAGTGAGGTGGCTGCGATCGGGCTCACCGCGCGGAGACTACTTCGCCCACGCGCGTCCAGACCTCGGCCAGCCGGACGACGGTGGCCGACGCGGAGGCCATGTCCTGGAGGGAGGCCCACTCGCGGGAGGAGTGATACTCGTGACCGCCGGTGAACAGATTCGGGGTGGGCAGGCCCATCTCGCTGAGGCGGGAGCCGTCGGTTCCGCCGCGAATGGCGGTGCGGCGGGGTTCGATGCCCTCGGCTCGGATCGCCTCCTCGGCGGCGAGGATCACGTGCGGAACCTCCTCGATACGAGCCCTCATGTTGCGGTACTGCACGCGAACCGTGACCTCTGCTTTTGCGGTCGGCTCGGTGGCCATGACCTCATCGACCACGCGCTTGAACAGCTCGACGTGCTGGTCGAGCTTCTCGTCGTCGAAGTCGCGCACGATGGCCCGCAACTCGGCCTCCCCGGCGCTCCCCTCGAGCAGGTACGGGTGGATGAAGCCCTGGCGCCCCGAGGTCGTCTCGGGCGACAGGCCCTCGGCGGGAAGCTCGGCCAGGATCCGCCCCGCCAGCCGCAGGGCGTTGACGAGCTTTCCCGTGGCCTGCCCGGGATGGACATCAACCCCGCGAATCCGCGCGGTGACCTCGACGGCCGAGACCTCGCCGGCCGCCACCGCCGCGGCTATCTGGGCGGCGGTGAGACCGGTTAGCTCCGCGGCCGTCCCCGCTCCGGCCTTCTTGTCCGGACCAGTAGTCATGTCAGTCCTCCGTCAGGATCCGGGGGACCCGGAACCGGCCCTGCTCGGCGGCCGGCGCCTGGGACAGCACCACCTCCTGCGGCAGCGGAGGCACCACCACGTCGTCCCGGAATACGTTCACCACCGGGACCGCATGGGTCATCGGCGGTATCCCGTCGGCGGCGACTTCCTGAACCCGGGCGACGGCAGTGAGGATAACGTCCAGCTGGCCGGCGAAGTGATCGAGCTCCGCATCGGACAGCGCCAGCCGGGCCAGCCGGGCCAGGTGGGCTACCTCGTCACGGGCAATGGGCATGTGGGCCATCCTAGAGGTCACGGCACCGCGAGCCGACCGCATAAACCAGCCGCAGCCGGGTCCAGCCCGGGATCGTCCCGCGAGCGGCCGGGGCTAGACATCGGGGCTAGGTCGCGGGTTGCCGGGGGCTAGATAGTCGGCGGGACCGCGCCGGTCACCGGCTGCGCCGAGGCCGCCGGGGCAATGGGCTCCCGCTTGCGCTCCCGCACCAGCCCGTCGGCGGGCGCCTCCCGCTCGGCCAGCCAGGCGGTCGCCGAGGCCGCGTTGAGCGGCTTGCTGAAGTACCAGCCCTGGGCAGCGGCGCAGCCCATCGCGACGAGGGCCGCCGCCACCTCGGCGGACTCCACGCCCTCCGCGACCGACCGGATGCCGAGCGCCCCGACCAGGTCGACGATTGACCGCACGATCACCTGGTCGTCGGCGGAGTGCAGGAGCCGCCCGACGAAGGAGGAGTCGATCTTCACCTCGCTGACCGGCAGGCGCTTCAGCCGGACTAGCGAGGAGTACCCGGTGCCGAAATCATCCAGGCTCAGCGACACGCCCAGCGCGGCCAGGGCCTCGGCGGTCGCCACCGCGTGCGCGGGCTCGCTGGTCAGGACACGCTCGTCGATCTCCAGCAGCAGGGCATCGGCCGGCAGCCCGTGCCGCTGCAGCCCGCGCCCCACGATGTCGGCCAGGCCATTGTCGATCAGGTCCCGGGCGGCCAGGTTCAAGGAGACCTGGACGCTCATCCCGGACTGCCACCACAGCGCCGCCTGACTCAGCGCCATGTCGATGACGCGCGCGGTGAGCTCGCGCATCAGGTAGGACTGCTCGATCAGGGGGATGAACTCCTCTGGGGCCATCAGGCCGCGCGCCGGGTGCTGCCAGCGGACAAGCGCCTCCATGCCGGCCGTGCTCCGGTCGGCCAGGAAGACCTTGGGCTGGAAGTGCAGTTCGAGCTCTCCCCGGTCCAGGCCCCGGCGCAGGTCGCCCAGCAGCGCCAGCCGGGCCGGGGAGTTGCGGTCGGAGTCGGCCACGTAGCGCTCGACGCCGCTGCGGCGCTCCTTGGCCAGGTACATGGCCACGTCGGCGTGCTGCAGGAGTACCTCGAATCCGCTCGCGTCGTCGGGGTACAGCGCGATCCCGACGCTGGCCTCGATGTCGAACGACATCCCGTCCATGCGGATCGGCTCGGAGACCGCCGCGCGCAGCCGGGCAGCGACCTCGCGGGCGGCTGCGGCTTCCTTGACCGACGGCAGCAGCACGGCGAACTCGTCGCCGCCCAGGCGCGCCACCATGTCGCCCGGCCGCACGCTGTGGGTCAGCCGGTGGGCCACGTGGCGCAGCAGCCGGTCTCCTACCGGGTGCCCGAGCGTGTCGTTGACTTCCTTAAACCGGTCGAGGTCCAGCAGCAGGAACCCGACCATGGTCTGCGACCGGGCGGCTTGCGCAAGCGCGTCGTTAGTGCGCCGGATGAGCAGCTTGCGGTTGGACAAGCCGGTCAGCTCATCGTGATGGGCCTGGTGCTCGCGCTGCACCGACATGGCGGCATTGGCGTAGATAGCGGCCAGCGGGAACGCGAACAGCAGCAGGAGCAGCGCGGAGCCGGTGCTCATGACCACGGCCACCAGCGGCGCTGTGGCGAGCAGGACCAGGTTCACGAACGCCTGGTAGGGCAGGTTGCCGCGGAGCGTTTTCAGCAGCGAGGCCCGGGAATGCAATGCGATCGCGATGCCGACCAGGACGAAGTTGACGGCGAAGAAAGCGGCGGCGGCGGGCAGCACCACCAACAGCTCGCGCCCGTTCGGGTCCCAGGGGGTCGTGGGCGTGGGATGCAGATGGAAGGCCAGCAGGACGAGCCAGGCGGCGCACATGCTCAGGGTCACCTGGGCGGCGTTAAAGGCGGAGCGCTTCACCGCCTTGCGCTCGGCCAGGCCCACGGCCAGCGTGGAGGCCGCCTTCATCAGCACGGCGACCGGCAGCCCCCAGTACAGCAGGGCCGCAAAGCTAAAGGTGAGGGAGGCAACCGGCGACTCCGGCCCGGAGCGGCCCGGCGTGATGATCGGCCAGATGTCCCCGACCAGGACGAGCGCCGCCAGGAGCCAGAACAAGGGGTGCCAGACCAGGCCGTCCGGCCGGGGCACCAGGCCATGCAGGTGCAGCATCGCAAAGGTGAAGGCCACCGCACCCGCCGCGGTCACCGTCATGAGGTGAATCCACAGCGGGGAGCCGACCCGGGGACCCATGTCCCTCGTGTCGTTCGGATCCTTCATAGGCGAACCTCATCGCTGCAACCGATTGCGCCGCGAATGCACATGCCTGGCGACAAGCCTACGGCCGACAGCGAACCTCTCGAAGCCAATTGCATACTATCCGTTACTAGATGTCTTTCCGTAGTCGTGTAGCTACAATACGTCCTACCGGGACCTCCTTCCGGCAATCTGGCCGGCTTGGCGGCGCGCAAACGACTTCGCCCGCCTCAGCCATCCTCCCTGGGGACCGCGCTGGCCTCCGCTGCCTCCGCTCCCTCCGAGAGCAACACGGCCAGGCCGCTCTCGTCTAGCACCGGCACGCCCAGGGCGACTGCCTTGTCCAGCTTCGCCCCGGCATTCTCGCCCGCGACCAGGAACCGGGTCCTCTTCGACACCGAGCCGGATACCTTGCCGCCCAGCGCCTGCACGGCCTCGGCGGCCTCCTCCCTGGTCCGGTCAGCCAGGGTGCCGGTCAGCACGACCGTCACGCCGGCCAGCGGGCCGGCCGCCTGGCCGCCCTCGGCGGCGGCCGCGGGCGGCGCGGTCCAGCCTTCCTGAGCCAGCCGGACGCCGGCCGCCCGCCACTTGTCCACGATGGCCGCATGCCAGTCCACGGCGAACCAGTCCCGGATCGAGGCGGCGGTCGTCGGGCCGACGTCCGGCACGCCCGTCAGCGCCTCGGCCGACGCTCCGGCGATCGCGTCCACCGAGCCGAACGCGGCGGCCAGCGCCCGTGCTGCCGTCGGCCCCACATGGCGGATCGACAGCGCGACGAGGATCCGCCACAGTGGCCGCCGGCGCGCTTCCTCCAGGTTGTGCAGCAGCTTGACGGCATTGACCGTCAGCGTGCCCTGCTTGCTGACGAAGAAGGAGCTGCTGGCCAGGGAGTCCTCGGTCAGCGCGAACAGGTCGCCCTCGTCGGTGACCAGGCCCGAGTCCAGCAGCGCCGAGGCCGCCTCGTAGCCGAGGACCTCGATGTCCAGGGCACCGCGGCCGGCCAGGTGAAACAGTCGCTCGCGCAGCTGGGCCGGGCACGACCGGGCGTTCGGGCAGCGCCAGTCGACCCCGCCCTCCTCGCGGGCCAGCGGCGTCCCGCAGGCGGGGCAGGCCGCCGGGAAGTCAAAGGCCTGCTCCGTGCCGGTGCGCAGGTCCACGACCGCGCCCACGACCTCCGGGATGACGTCGCCCGCCTTGCGCAGCACCACCATGTCGCCGATCAGGACGCCCTTGCGGGCCAGCTCGTCAGCATTGTGCAAGGTGGCGCGGTCGACCGTCGACCCGCTGACCTTGACCGGCTCCATCACGGCGAACGGCGTCACCCGCCCGGTCCGGCCGACGTTCACGCGGATGTCGAGCAGCCGGGTGTTGACCTCCTCGGGCGGGTACTTGTAGGCGATCGCCCAGCGCGGCGCCCGGCTGGTGGCACCCAGCTGGCGCTGCAGGTCCAGCCGGTCGATCTTGACCACCACCCCGTCGATCTCATAGGGCGTGTCGTGCCGGTGCTCGGCGTAGTGCGCGATGTACTCCCGCACACTGTCCAGGTCGTCGACCACGCGGTACCGGTCGCTGACCGGCAGGCCCCACTCGCCGAGCCGCTCGTACCAGCCCGACTGGGAGGCGGGCATGTCCGTGCCGACGGCCGCGGCCGCGCCCGCGTCGTCGGGCGAGGGCATGCCGCTGTCCGGAGAGCCGCCCGGTACGAACAGCCCGTGCACCAGCATGCTGAGCGCCCGGCTGGCGGTAACGCGGGGGTCCTTCTGCCGCAGCGAGCCGGCCCCCGAGTTCCGGGGGTTGGCGAAGGGGGCCTTCCCCTCGCTGGTCAGCCGCTCGTTGAGCTCCTCGAACGCCTTCACCGGCAGGAACACCTCGCCGCGCACTTCCAGCGTCTCCGGCCAGCCCGACCCGGCCAGCCGGGCGGGGACCGCCGCGATCGTCTTGATGTTCGGCGTCACGTCCTCGCCGGTCACCCCGTCGCCGCGGGTCGCCGCCCGGACCAGGCGCCCGTTCCGGTAGACCAGGGCGATCGCCAGACCGTCGATCTTGAGCTCGCACAGGTAGGGCCCGGACGCGCCCAGCCGGTCGGCCCGCGCCGCCCACGCGTCGAATTCCTCAGCCGAGAAGGCGTTATCGAGGCTGAGCAGGCGCTCGAGGTGCTCGACGGCGGCGAAGTCGGTCGAGATCGCGCCGGCGACGCGCTGGGTCGGCGAGTCCGGCGTCCGCAGCTGCGGGTAGCGCTCTTCCAGCCCTTCCAGCTCGCGCATCATCGTGTCGTACTCGGCGTCGGACACTAGCGGCGAGTCGAGCACGTAGTACCGATAGCTGTTCTCGGTGAGCTCCGCCGACAGCTCGGCGTGCCGGTGCCGCGCCTCCGGGGTCGGCTCCGGCCCGGCCGCCACGGCAGCCGAGGCGGCCGCCTCGGCCCCGACCCCGACCCCGGCCCCGGCCCCGGCCCCGGCCGCGGCCGCATCAGGCTCGGTCACCGGGCCACCTCCTCGATCAGCTCCGGCGCGATCCGGGCCGCCTCCCGGCAGCCCTTGAGTGCCGCGCGCGCCGCCTCCGGCGACAGGCTCGCCAGCCCGCACGCGGGGGTGATCACCACCTGCTGGGCCAGCAGCCGCGAGTCCAGCGAGGTATGCCGCCACATGGTGACCACCTCCGAGGCCGTGTCCCGCGGCGGCCGCCGCAGCGAGTCATCGCTGGTCGTCGGCACCGCGCCGACCAGCAGCCCCAGGCCGGCGTCGGCGATCTCGGCCACGCCATCGATACCCGCCCGCCCCACCAGGGTCAGATCGAAGCTGGCCGCCCCCGCCCCCACTTCCCGGGCCAGCAGGAACGGATAATTAGGCGCGCAGCAATGCAGCACCGTGAACGCGGTCGCCGCCTCCAGCACGGAGCGGAGCGTGGCGCTGGCCACGATCTGGTCCAGAGCGGCCAGCATCCCCAGCCCGCTAGCCGTCGGCACCCGGCCGGCCAGCACCGCGGGCAGGTCAGGCTCGTCGAGCTGCACCACGACTGTTGCGCCGGGGATGCGCTGGCGGATCTCCTGGACGTGCGCCGCGACACCCTCGGCCAGCGAGTTCGTCAGGTCGGCCAGCGCGCCAGGATCGGCCAGCGCGGGATTCATGCTCCGGCTGAGCTCGATCCGCGCCGCCAGCGTCAGCGGCCCGCAGACCGTGACCTTGTAGGGCCCGCTGTAGCCCTCAGCGGCCTCCTGCGCGGCATCCAGGTCGAACGACAGGAAGCTGGCCGCGGCGCGCTGATCGCGGCCCGGATGGGCGGCGAACTTCCAGCCGCGCGGCGTCGTCTCCACCGGCAGGTCAATCAGCAGCGACGCCGCCCGCCCGATCATGTCGGCCCCCACCCCGCGAGCGGGCAGCTCGGGGAGGAAGGGGAAGTCCGGCAGCTCATCCATGATCACGGCGCACGCCCGGGCCGGGTCGGTGTCGGGCATAGAGCCCACGCCAGTGGCGCTGCCTTCACGCCAGGGAAGAGAGCGCGCCGTGGCGTCCTGCGCTGCGTTATCGGGCACGGTCCCGAGCTTAATGTCCTGCACAGACACTTCGGGGACCAGCAGGGCCGTGCCGCACCGCGCTCCCCTAGCGACGGTGCGGCACGGCGTCAGTGGCGCCCTACCGGACGCGCGGGCCAACCGGGCGCTCCAACCAGGGCGGCTCTTCTTCGGAACCGCCAACCTCGGAATGCTGGTCGGGCTGCACGGTGATGTGAGCTCGGAGCACGCATCGGGCCAGCAGCGCCACGATCGTGGGCGGACCATAGAGCAGGGTCTTGTGCCGCTCCTCCTGCCTGACCCCGATGATGACTAGGACAGTGGCGACGACGACCAGGGCGAACCCTGCTGCTCCGGCGAACATGATCGCCTCGATAGCTGCCATGGTGGATCCCCTTTCTCACCCGGCCAGCGGCTGGCTGTTTGGTTCGGTTTGCCCCTTTCGGAGTACTCTGCGCCGTGGCGGATGACACCGCCGGCGGGTTCTTGGGGCCGCGATCCAGCATGTCCTTGCCAACCCAAGGGCACTGACTGCTAGGATCGGGCCTACTAACCCATCCGTTGGAGCCATCCCAACGTTTGGTACTGATTTCATGCTGACAGCGAACAAGATCAAGCGCAATAGGTTAAGCCCAACCATCTGGACTAGTCCGACGAGGGGTACGGTTCTATCCAGCCCATCCACCCCAGCCATTGGGGCTGTTGGGACGTTTGGAGGTCAGATGCCAGACACCCCGAAGTGGCGCCAGATCGCTGAGAATCTGCGGCAGAAGATCGAGTCTGGCGAGCTAGGCCGCGACGGCCAGGTCCTCCCGTCCGAGCTCGAGCTCCAAGACACGTACAACGCCTCCCGGAATACGATCCGCGACGCCGTCAAGTGGCTTGTGACCCGTGGCCTGGTCGTCACCAGGCCCGGTCAGGGAACCTTCGTCGTCACCATGATCGACCCGTTTGTGACCCAGCTGACCGACGATGGAGCCGGTCCCGGTGCGGAGAGCACCGCCTATGCTTCCGAGGTCGCGGCGCAGAGCAGAAAACCCGAAACTTCAGTCCCGAGAGTGGAGATTAAGAAGGCCGACGGCCTGGTGGCAGTCGAACTGCGACTAGCCGAGGGCACCCCCGTGGTCAGCCGCCACCAGCAGCGCCTCATCGACGGCACGCCATGGTCCCTGCAAACGACGTGGTACTCGATGGACCTGGTGACTCAGGGGGCCGTACGGCTGATCCAGGCAGAGGAAATAAGCCCGGGAGTAGTGAACTACATCGAGCAGGTCCTCGGCATCAAGCAGGCCGGCTGGCGCGACCGATTCCAGGTCCGGCCCCCCGATCGCCGCGAGACAGAGTTCTTCCACCTCCCCGACGACGGACGAATCGCCGTGATCGAGATCGTCCGGACAGGTTATGACGAATCCGGCCAGCCGTTCCGGGTCACCGTCACCACCTATCCGGCTGACCGAAACCAGTTCGTCATGCTGGCCGGCGACGTGCCGGACGAGTCCGTCCTGCGGGGCGCCGCCCAGGGCGGCACTGGCTAATGTCCGCCGACGACCCGGGAGCGAACCAGAGTTGTTCCCGGTAGTAATTCCCTAAGCGTCCGTACCTGTTCGCAGACAGGCAAACGGGACACAGATGTCACGGCGGAGACTCTCCTCGTGACTGACAGCGACAAACTGAGGAGGTGTCATGGGAAAGCGTTATGGGCGCCCGTCGCCGCATTACCGGTATGAGCACTACGACCCACGCTGGGCAGTCGTTACTGAGTCGGGACGCCCCTGATCTGGGGCAGCATCTTCATTGTGCACCGGCGCTGGACAGATCTCTCGCGGCCCGAACAGCGCCGGCACGACAAGGACCGTACTGCACAGCTGGTGCCTGAGTGACTTGATGCAACGATTGATGCAACCGATTCGAACGACACGCCAATAGGCGACTGTTACGTGAGAGATTGAGTGTGACAACGGTGCAGGAGCACGATCTTCGCTCCGATAATGGACCTCAGCACCCTTAGTGACTGCACGCCATGTCGGATTGTTCAGCTAGCTCCGCTCGCCCCGCTCTGCCTTATCCGGTGCGGGGCGAGCGGAAAATTCACCGGATTCCTGCTCCGCTGGCGGCGCCGGGCTGCGACAGCCCCTGCGGGCCTGGCATATGTTGTGTCGGTCGTGGCTGAATAGGGAGCTATGTCGGCATGGCCACTAGCTCTATCGCATGCACTCGATGCTGACATACCGGTCATCCTGGGGCTTATCCAAGAAGCGGCCGTATGGCTGCAGATGAAGAACACCGACCAGTGGGCCAGGCCCTGGCCCGATCAGGCCGGTCTCGATAGCAGGGTGCGGGCCGCCATTGCCGGGCGCAGGAGCTGGATCTGCTGGGACGGCGCTACGCCGGCGGCCACGATCACGGCTGATCCGCAGGAGGATCCTTACTGGTCGGAGGTAGGCCCAGCCGAGCCGGCCGTCTACGTCCACCGCCTGGTGGTCAGCCGCAAGTATGCGGGCGCAGGACTCGGGGCCGCCCTGCTGGACTGGGCCGGCCAGAGCGCGAAGCGCGAGCACGGGGCCCGCTGGATCCGGCTGAGCGCGTGGACCACCAATCAAGGCCTGCACCGGTACTACCGACGGCAAGGATTCCTCTTCGCCGGCCTGCACCCCGACAAGGGCTACCCGTCCAGGGCGCGATTTCAGCGCTCGGCGGCCCGTGTCCCGCCCCCGGGCCTGGCCCTGTTCCGGCAGACATGACGGCCCGGCGCCTCAGTGCGCCGCGCACGCCTGGCTGGTACCTGTGATGGTGGCCGACCCCAGCACGGTTTCCCCGTCGTAGAGAACCGCCGCCTGTCCCCTTGCGATGCCGCGAGCGGGCCCGTGCAGGTGGATGCGCACCATGTCGCCGTCCTGACGGGCGATCAGCTCAGAGGTGGCTGGCTGCGGCTCGCCGTGCGCTCGCAGCTGCACCAGGCACTCCACCGGGCCGGCGGGCGGCGCGCAGCCCGACCAGACCGGCCGGGCCGCCTCGATCTCCAGCACGTCCAGGCCCTCGGCCGGCCCCACGGTGACCGTGTTGGACACCGGCTCGATGTCGAGCACGTAGCGCGGGCGGCCGTCGGCAGCCGGGTGATCGATGCCCAGGCCCTTGCGCTGGCCGACGGTGAAACCGTAGCTGCCGTCATGGCCGCCGACCACCGTCCCGTCGGCCTCGATGATGGTGCCGGGCACGCTGCCTAGCTGCCCGCGCAGGAACTTGCGGGTGTCGCCGTCGGCGATGAAGCACACGTCGTGGCTGTCGGGCTTGGCGGCGACGGCCAGGCCGCGATCGGCCGCCTCCCTGCGCACCTGATCCTTGGTGATGCCGCCCAGGGGGAACATGGCCCGCTCCAGCTGCTGGCTGGTGAGCACGGCCAGCACGTAGGACTGATCCTTGCCGCTGTCCACGCTGCGCACGAGCCGGCGCGGCCCCGGCGCGGGCAGCGCCGGGTCCAGGCGGGCGTGGTGGCCGGTGCAGACGGCGTCGAAGCCGAGCGCGACGGCGCGGTCCAGGACGGCCGCGAACTTGATCTTCTCGTTGCAGCGCAGGCAGGGGTTCGGGGTGTTG
>Ga0208586_1000842_pt1 | contig 10410 bp, 4 predicted proteins | sample NGESurshal072012_6_FD_184471 | JGI IMG/M metagenome (GOLD analysis project Ga0208586, IMG submission 184471) | Arctic peat soil microbial communities from Barrow, Alaska - NGEE Surface sample 53-3 shallow-072012 (SPAdes) | ecosystem: Environmental > Terrestrial > Soil > Wetlands > Peat ... | reverse complement strand
TCGGCGTCCCAGGGAATGATGCTCGAATCCTTGGCCGATCTTCCAGCGCACCGTCTGGCCCCCGATAAAGAGCCCCAGCGTCGTCTCGACACGTTGCGCTTCGCCGGCGAGTTGAAGATTCCCTTCACGACGGGGCTGCTCGTCGGTATCGGCGAGAGTCGCCAGGACCGCATCGCCACGCTCGAAGCGATCACGGCCTCGTTCGAGGAGTTCGGTCAGGTCCAAGAAGTGATCATCCAGAACTTCCTGCCGAAGCCCCGCACCGCAATGGCCAACGAACCGCCCGCGAGCGACGAGGAGTTCCACTGGACGATTGCCGTCGCGCGACTCATTTTGCCCGACGCGGTCCACTTGCAAGCTCCGCCAAATTTGAGCGACGATCCCACCAGGCTCCTCGCGTACGGCATCGACGACTTCGGTGGGATCTCGCCCGTGACCGCGGACCACGTCAATCCCGAACGGGCGTGGCCGGCCCTCGACACGCTCGCCACCGAATGCGACGACCGCGGCTTCATGTTGATGCCCCGGCTCACCGTCTATCCCGAGTTCATCGAGGACGGCGGCGCCCACCTCGACGAGAAGGTTCGCCCGTACGTGCTGGCCCACGCCGACTCCTCATTTCTCGCTCGCAATGACGTCTGGGCGTCGGGAACCGAAGAGCAACCGCCCGCACCGCCGACCTCGCGGGCGCGCACGTCCGCGATCAGTTCGCTGCTCGCGCGCTACGAACCGGGCTACGAATTTGACCGCCAAGAACTGACATCACTCTTTCGCGCGCGCGGCGCCGACTTCAACGCCGTCGTGGACCTCGCCGACACCGTCCGACAGGACCTCGTCGGTGACGCCGTCACGTTCGTCATCAATCGCAACATCAACTACACGAACGTCTGCACGTTCAAGTGCCGATTCTGCGCCTTTTCCAAGGGCCCGCTCTCGCTCAACCTGCGCGGTGACCCCTATCTGTTGACCCTCGACGAAATCAGCGAGCGCGTTCGCGAAGCGGAGGCGCGCGGTGCGACCGAAGTCTGCCTACAGGGCGGCATCCACCCCAAGTTCGACGGCGACTACTACATCGACGTGGTGGCGGCGGTGAAGGCCGGTTCGCCAAGGATCCACATCCACGCCTTCAGTGCCCTCGAGGTCTTCGAAGGTGCTCGCCGGTCCGAGCAGGACCTCGTGACGTACCTGACGCGACTGAAGGAGGCCGGTCTGAAGACGTTGCCGGGCACTGCGGCCGAGATCCTGGACGACGGCGTGCGCAAAGAGCTCTGTCCCGACAAGATCAACTCCGACCAGTGGCTCGAGGTCCACCGCGCTGCGCACAGTGTCGGACTTCGCTCCAATATCACGATCATGTTCGGCGCCGTCGAGGGCGTTGACAGTTGGGCGACGCACCTCCTACGCACCCGAGCGCTTCAGGTGGAGACCGGCGGATTCACCGAGTTCGTGCCACTCCCCTTCGTGCACATGGCGACGCCGATCTTCTTGAAGGGTCGAGCGCGCAAGGGCCCCACGTTTCGCGAAGCGGTCTTGATGCACTCGGTCGCCCGTCTCCACTACGCCACACTCATTGACAATATCCAGGTGAGTTGGGTGAAGATGGGGGTCCCCGGTTCCCGGCGAATCCTCCAGGCCGGCGCCAACGACGTCGGCGGCACCTTGATGGACGAGAACATCTCGCGCGCGGCCGGTGCGGCGCACGGCCAGGAGATGGACGTCGACACGCTCAAGGCGCTCGTGGAGCCGATTGGTCGGCCCCTCGTGCAGCGAAGCACCCTCTACCAGACGATCTAGCCATGGACGAATTGATTGACGGGTTTTTGCGCGACTTGTTGCGCGAGTCGCCGCTCTCCCCCGAACGCATCGAGGTACTCCGGTCGCTGCTGACCCGATTCGTCGAGTTGGCCATCGTGGACGGCGACATCAGCGACCTCAAAGTGGCCGTCAACGCACTCGACGAACTGACCGAGGCGTCGACGCTCTTCTCGAAGTGGCGCGACGTGCCCAAGATCGCCGTCTTCGGATCGGCGCGCACGAACATCGACGCGACGCTGTTCGAGATGGCCCGCCAGCTCGGCGAGGCAATGGCCAAGCGCGGCTGGATGATTGTCTCGGGCGCCGGACCAGGCATCATGGAGGCCTCCGCGATGGGCGCCGGCCGAGAACACACGCTGGGCGTCAACATTGAACTTCCCTTCGAGCAGTTCGCCAATCCCTACATCGATGCCGAGACCATGCTCGTGGCGATGCAGTACTTCTTTACGCGCAAGGTCGCCATGACCAGGCCCTCCAACGCCTTCGCCATCTTTCCCGGTGGACTCGGCACCATGGACGAGGCCTTCGAAGTCCTCACCCTCTTGCACACCGGCAAGACGTCGCCGGCCCCCGTCGTGCTCGTCGACACGCCTGACGGCACGTTCTGGCGTCAGTGGCTCGACTTCGTCGAAGGCGCGATTATCGCCGACTCCTACATCGATCCGAACGACATGTGCCTCGTGAAACTCTGCTCGTCGGTCGAGGACGCTGTTGGCGAGATTGAGCACTTCTTCTCAAACTTCGAGACCTTTACCGTCCGCGGTGACCGGGCCGCACTCACGTTGCAGCGCGCGCCGAGCGACGTGCAATTGGCCGCACTCGCGACGTCGGTCCCACGTTTCGCCGGTGGCACCGGTTACCAGATGAGTGACGAGCACACGTTGACGTTCGGCTTCGACGGAAGGAACTTCGTGAACCTGCGTCTACTCATCAACGAAGTGAACGGCTGGGCCTAGTCGTCGCTCGCCCCGCGAAGTAGAGACTCCGCCTTTTGTAGGCTGCGCCGGATCTTCGACAGCCTTCGTTCGAGTTCCTTCGCGGCGTCGGCGCCGTCCTCGCGCAACTGTGCGCGCACCGCGTCAAAGATGGCGTCGGAGACGCGGCGCTCGATACTGGACACCTCGTCGGCGAGTTCGTCGTAGGACTCCACGATTAGCCGAGCGTCACGTAGTCGAGTTGCTCCTCGGCGTACTGGGCTCGCAGGACCTTCTTATCGAACTTACCGACGCTGGTCTTGGGTACCAGTTCAATGAAGGCCCACCGCTCGGGGAGCCACCACTTGACGACCCGCTCACTGAGGTAGTCACGAAGCTCTTCGGCACTGGCCGTCGCGCCCGGTTTCAGCACGACGCAACAGAGGGGTCGTTCCTGCCACCGCTCGTCGGGCACGGCGATCACGCACGCCTCGAAGACGGCCGGGTGGCCCATCATCGTGCTTTCCAGTTCGACCGAACTGATCCACTCGCCGCCCGATTTGATGACGTCCTTCGTGCGGTCACTGACCGTCATGAAACCTTCGCCGTCGAGGGTCCCGATGTCACCGGTGCGCAGCCACCCGTCGCGGAACTTGTCGGGATCGTCGACGCCGAAGTAGGAACCGGTGATCCACGGACCACGAATCTCGAATTCGCCCACCGACTTGCCGTCGTTGGGCAGCACGGTGCCGTCGTCGGCCGTGACGCGGATCTCCACGCCGGCCACGACGCGCCCGGCCTTGACGCGGTAGTCAATCTGCTGATCGTGCGGCGTGTGGCCCGGAGGGATGGACACCGCGGCCAGTGGGCTCGTCTCGGTCATGCCCCAGCCCTGGATGAGGTCAATGCCGTAGGTGTCGCGGAACCTCTCGATCATCGAACGGGGCACCGCGGACCCTCCGGCCAAAATCCCGCGCAGACTGGACAGGTCGGCCTCGGGATTGTTCTCGGCCACGCGCAGGACGTCATTCCACACCGTCGGTACGCCCAACGAAATGGTGGGCCGTAGTTCGCGGATCATCTTGACGATGGGCTCGCCCTGCAAGAACTGCTGGGGCATGATGACCTCGGTACCCGAGAAGTACGCGGTGAAGACCACGCCCCAGGCGCTCACGTGGAACATCGGCACGATGAGCAGGCAACGATCGCGTTCACTCAGCCCAATCGAGTTGGCGGTCGTCGAGGCCATGGAGTGCAACCAGGTCGAACGGTGCGAATAGACGACGCCCTTGGGATTGCCGGTCGTGCCCGAGGTGTAACACATGATGGCGGCCGAACGCTCGTCGAGCCGTGGCCACTCGAAACCGGGACGCTCGGCGCTGAGCACCGTCTCGTAGTCGAGCGTCTCGCCGAGCAGTCCGTCGTTGTCGGGACCGTGCACGATGATGTGCTCGACCGAGGGTATCTGGTCGCGGACTTTGGCGAGCAACGGGACGAGCGAACTGTCGACGATGATGATCTTGTCCTCGGCGTGATTGATGATGAAGGCCAACTGTTCGGGAAAGAGCCGAATGTTGAGCGTGTGCAGCACCGCCCCCATGCTCGGCGCGGCGATGTACGCCTCCATGTGGGCCTGGTTGTTCCACATGAAGGTGGCGACTCGGTCGCCGGAGGTGACGCCCAGTTTGGTGAGTGCGGCGGCCAACTGCTCGGCGCGCTTGGAGATCTGGAAGAAGGTCGCCTCTTCGACGCCGTCGGCGGTCACGGTGAAGATCTTCTTGTCGGCGTAGACGAACTCGCCGTGTCGGATTATGCCGCTGATGAGAAGCGGCCCGTCCTGCATTGTCGAGTCCATGGTTCCCCCTCTAGTGACCGTCTCGTTGATGTTACAAAGGTCCGCGAGGCGAACGGAACTACCAGGAGAGGCTGTAGGGCTCGACCGGTGCAGGAAGGACGCTCGGACCGTCACTTAGGAACGAATCGATGCCGGCCGCGGCACTTCGACCTTCGGCGATCGCCCACACAATGAGGCTCTGACCACGCACGGCGTCGCCGCAAGCGAAGATGGGACTGGAGCCCCCCACGCCCACGAGGCGCCAACTCGGGTCAACGGACAAGGTGGCGCGCGTCGTCACGTAGGGCTCGTGGTCGAGTCCGAGATCGCTGAGTTCCGGTCCAACGAAACCGGCCGCAATCAAGACGAGGTCGGCGCGCGTCGACACCGTCTCGCCCGAACCATCGTCACGCAGCGTGATCTCACGGAGTCTCTCCTCGCCACGAAACTCGAGGGTCTCGGTGGAGAAGCGCCGTTCGCCACCTTCGTCGTGAGCGGCCGAGGATTTGAAGATCCGGGCCATGGTCGGCCACGGCTGATCCTCGGGACGCTCGTCGGGCGGACGGTCCATAATCTCGATTTGCACGACCGACGCCGCTCCCTGGCGGTGCACCGTTCCGAGGCAGTCCGCGCCGGTGTCGCCCCCGCCGAGGATCACAACGTGGGCACCCTTCGCGTCAATCGGCGACGTGGTGCCATCGCGCACGGCGCGGTTCGCCGCCTCCAGGAAGGTCATGGCCGGATAGACGCCGAACAACTCCGCGCCGGGCACGGGAATAAGACGGGGTCGCGTCGAACCGACGGCGATCAGTACGGCGTCGAACGTCTCTTGCAAGGTCGCCAGTGGGGTTCCGCTCTCGCCAATCGTGACCCCCGTGTGGAAGGCCACGCCGGCGGCCTCCATGACCGCGAGTCGTCGGTCGAGGACGGACTTCTCCAACTTGAACTCCGGGATGCCGTAGCGGAGCAGTCCCCCGATGGCGTCGCTTCGCTCGAAGACCTCGACCTTGTGACCCACACTCGCCAGTTGCGCGGCGGCCGCCAAACCGGCGGGGCCCGAACCGACGATCGCCACCCGGTTACCGGTGCGCGTCTCGCAGGCGTGCGCGACGTCGAAGCCGTTCGTGAAGGCGTGTTCGGCGACTTCGTACTCAATGCGCTCAATCGTCACGGGGCTATCGGAGATGCCGAGCACGCAGGCCGATTCGCACGGTGCCGGACAGAGCCGTCCGGTGAACTCGGGGAAGTTGTTCGTGTCGAAGAGTTGTTCGGCCGCCAACTCCCAGTGCGTGCGGTAGACGAGGTCGTTGAAGGTGGGAATGCGATTGCCGAGGGGGCAGCCCTGCATGCAAAAGGGAATGCCGCAGTCCATGCATCGCGCACTCTGTTCGCCGACGGCGTCGTCGCTCTGGGGTTCGTAGACCTCGCGCCAATCGCGCAACCGTACGGGGACCGGTCGATAATTCGGTCCCTTGCGCGGGTAGTCGAGAAAGCCAGTGACCTTACCCATTGCGCAACTCGTCGCGGATGCGTTGATACTCTGACGTCTCGATGCGTACGAACTTCATCCGCTCGCTACGCCAGTTGGCGAGGATCGACGTGGCCTTCACCGAACCGGTCTCGTCGCTGAATCGTGTTAAGAGTTCACGAAGTAGTTCGTCGTCGTCGTACTCCAGCGGGTCGATTTCGTAGACGCCGGCGCTCAGGTGATCGTGCACGGTCTGGTCGGGGTCGTAGAGGTACAACGTGCCACCCGACATCCCGGCGGCCAAATTACGTCCTACGTTGCCGAGAATCGCGACGACGCCGCCGGTCATGTACTCGCAGGCGTGGTCGCCCGTACCCTCGACGACGATCGTCGCACCCGAGTTTCTGACGCCGCATCGTTCCCCCACCACGCCGCTGATGAAGATCTCACCACCGGTTGCGCCGTAACCAATCACGTTGCCCGCGATGATGTTCTCCTCGCTCGCGAACGTTGACGCGGCGAACGGGCGGATGACGATGCGGCCACCGGACAGTCCCTTGCCGGCGTAGTCGTTGGTGTCACCGGTAAGGCGAAGCGTGATGCCTTTGGGCACGAACGCACCGAGACTCTGGCCCGATGAACCCTCGAGGTCAATCGTGATGAGGTCGTCGTCCAACTCTCGACTCCCCAAGGAGCGCGTGATGGCACTGCCGGTGAGCGTGCCGACGGCGCGATTGACGTTTCGCACGGGGGTGAAGAATCGGAAGGGCTCATTCTTCGTCGCGGCGTTGAGGGCCTCGCCGAGAAAGATCCAGTCGAGTGCGCCATCGAGCCCGTGCTCCTGTTTGACGCTCTGACGGCGTTGATCAGGAGGAACGCTAACCAGCAGCGCGGAAAGGTCGAGGTCGTTGGTCTCATCATCGAGGGAGTCAACGATGATTCGCGAGGCGTCCCCCACCAGTTCATCGAGCGTTCGCACCCCGAGTAACGCGAGGTACTCGCGCACCTCTTCGGCGATGAACTGAAAGAAGTTCTCGACGAACTCGGGCTGTCCGGTAAATCGTTCACGAAGTTTCGGATTTTGGGTGGCGATGCCGACCGGACACGTGTCGAGGTGACAGACGCGCATCATGACGCAGCCCGCAACGACGAGCGGTGCCGTCGCGAAACCGAACTCCTCGGCGCCGAGCAACGCGGCGATGATGACGTCACGGCCGGTCTTCAACTGCCCGTCGACTTGCAGCACCACGCGACTACGCAGTCCGTTGGCGGCCAACGTCTGATGCGTTTCGGCGAGGCCGAGCTCCCAGGGCGTTCCCGCGTGCTTCAACGACGTGAGGGGCGCCGCGCCGGTGCCGCCGTCGTGTCCCGAAATGAGGATCACGTCGGCGTGCGCCTTGGCGACGCCAGCGGCGATGGTACCGACGCCCTGTTCGCTCACGAGTTTCACGTGGATACGAGCCTGGTCGTTGGCGTTCTTGAGGTCGTAAATGAGTTGCGCGAGGTCTTCGATGGAATAGATGTCGTGGTGCGGCGGCGGTGAGATGAGTCCCACGCCCGGTGTCGAATGACGGGTCTTGGCGATCCAGGGATAGACCTTGGAACCGGGAAGCTGTCCACCCTCGCCCGGTTTGGCGCCCTGGGCCATTTTTATTTGGAGATCGTCGGCGTTCACCAGAAAACGACTGGTGACGCCGAAGCGTCCGGAGGCGACCTGCTTGATCGCCGAACGTCGATTGTGCTGGGGATCGGAGGTGTCGAATCGTTCGGCATCCTCGCCGCCCTCGCCGGTGTTCGATTTGCCCCCAATGCGGTTCATCGCCACGGCCAGGGTCGAGTGGGCCTCTTCGGAGATTGATCCGTAGGACATGGCGCCCGTGCTGAAACGGCGGATAATCGAGGCCGCACTCTCGACCTCGTCGAGCGGCAGCGGCTCGGGACTTGGCACCAAGGTCATCAGGCCGCGCAGCGTCACCAGTTGTTTGGACTGGTCGTCGACGAGGGTCGTGTACTCCTTAAAGATGTCGAACCGCTTCGCGCGCGTGGCGTGCTGCAGTTTTTGTACCGTGCGGGGATTGAAGAGGTGGACCTCGCCGTCGCGACGCCACTGGTACTCGCCGTTATTGCGCAGTTCGACCTGTTCGCCGACTCGCGGCTCGAAGGCGCTGGCGTGGAGCTGGAGCACGCTGCGCGCGATATGTTCAATCGTGATGCCCCCGATACGCGACCGAAAGCCCGGAAAGTAGCGAGCGAGGACTTCCTCAGAAATGCCGACGGCCTCGAAGAGTTGGGAGCCGACGTAACTCGCGACCGTACTGACGCCCATCTTGGACATCGTCTTCACGATGCCCTTATTGAGGGCCTTGCCGTACTGGTAGCGCGCCTCGAAGGCCGTGAACTCGCTCAGTTCACCCTCCTCCACGAGTGCGTCAATCGATTCGTAGGCGAGATAGGGACAGACGGCCGACGCACCGAAACCGAGCAATAGCGAAATGTGGTGCACTTCGCGCACGTCGCCGGCCTCAATGATCAGTGCGGCACTGGTACGCAGGTGTTCGTCGACGAGTCGGTGGTGAACCGCCGAGGTGAGCAAGAGACTGGGAATGGCGGCGTGCGCGTCGGTCGTATTGCGGTCCGAGAGGATCACGATGTTGGTGCCGGCGCGTACGTGGCGCACCACCTCGTCGGTGAGCGCGTCAATGGCGGTCGTGAGTCGTTCGCCCGCGCTCGCCTCTCCCTGGGCGTCGAAGAGGCCGTCGATCACGACCGTCTTGAATCCCTGGAGGTGATCGAACTCTTCGACGTAACGGATCTTCGCCAGTTCGTCGATGCTGAGCACTGGTGATGGCAGCACGATCTGGTGACAGTGGCGCGCACTCTCGGTGAGCAGGTTGTCTTCGCCGCCGATCGCGACGCGGGTTGACGTCACGAGTTCTTCGCGAATGGCGTCGAGGGGCGGATTCGTGACTTGGGCGAAGAGTTGCGTGAAAAAGTCGAAGAGGGGACGCGGGAAGGTGGAGAGGACTGGGACGGTCGAGTCCGAGCCCATGGAACCAATCGGCTCCTCGCTCACCCGCGCCATGTGTCGCACGATGAGTCGGAGGTCCTCTTCGCTGTAGCCGAAGTTCTTCTGTTGGCGAACGACCGACGCGTGACTCGGCGTGAGCATCGCGGGCGCCTCGATCTCGTCGAGTGAGAACTGCTCGTCGACGAGCCACTCGCCGTAGGGCGCGGCGGCGGCGAGTGAACCCTTCAGCTCCTCGTCGTCGATGATGCGACCCTGCTCAATGTCGACGAGAAATACCCGACCCGGTTGCAGTCGACCCTTTCGCTCGATGTTGGCCGGGTCAATCGGTAGGACACCCACCTCACTCGCAAAGATGACGCGTTGGTCCTTGGTGACCCAGTAGCGCGCCGGTCGAAGTCCGTTACGGTCCAGCACCGCGCCGACCACTTTGCCGTCGCAGAAGGTCACTGACGCCGGCCCATCCCACGGCTCCATCAGGGCCGCGTGGTACCGGTAGAAGTCGCGGCGGGCTTTACTCATGTTGGTGGAGCGCTCCCACGCCTCCGGGATCATCATCAAGACGGCGTGCGGGAGTGATCGCCCGCTCTGCACGAGGAGTTCGACGACTTCGTCAAAGCTGGCCGAGTCACTCATGTCAGGTGTGATGATCGGCGTGAGCTCGTTGATCGGTAGCGGCAACAGGTCGCTCACCAGCGAGGTCTCGCGCGCGGTCATCCAGTTTCGATTGCCACGAACGGTGTTGATCTCGCCGTTATGGGCAATGTAGCGGAATGGTTGCGCGAGGTCCCAGCGCGGCAGGACGTTCGTGGAGAAGCGGCTGTGCACGACGGCAATCGCCGACTTGAGGCGCGAATCACGTAGATCGAGGAAGTAGTTGCGTAACTGTGGGGCCGTCAGCATGCCCTTGTAAATGAGGACCTGAGAGGAACACGAGGCCGCGTAGATCGGTAACCAGTGTTCGAGGACCTTTCGGGCGCAGTAGAGCGCGCGCTCGAGGTCCGGCGCCGGATTGTCGTGGGCGAGCACGATGAGTTGCTGCACGAAGAGGGGCTCGGAGGCTCGCGACGTTGGCCCGAGAATGGTCGAATCAACGGGGACGACTCGCCACCCGATTGCGCGCAGCCCGACACGCTCCAGTACCTTGTCGATCGTGCGCTGCGTCGTATCGAGGTCGCTGTCCTTGGGGAGCAGCCAGTGAGCGATCCCGTACTCGCCGGCCGCGGGCACCACGTCAAAGAGTTCTCGGACGAAGGAGTCCGGTATTTGGATGAGGACGCCCGCCCCGTCACCGGAATCGACGTCGGCGCCCGTCGCGCCCCGATGCTCGAGATTCTCCAGGATGGTGAGCGCG
>Ga0208586_1000841_pt1 | contig 10410 bp, 9 predicted proteins | sample NGESurshal072012_6_FD_184471 | JGI IMG/M metagenome (GOLD analysis project Ga0208586, IMG submission 184471) | Arctic peat soil microbial communities from Barrow, Alaska - NGEE Surface sample 53-3 shallow-072012 (SPAdes) | ecosystem: Environmental > Terrestrial > Soil > Wetlands > Peat ... | reverse complement strand
GCCGGGCGCCGGCGCGCGGGCGGGTGAGCTACCGGCCCGAGTTCGAGAGCAACGCGCTGGTCCAGCTCAACGGCCTGCCGAAGGCCGCTTTCGATGCCTTAGTGGAGCGTGTCGCAGTCCTGGTCGGGGAGCCGTGGGACGCGGCCGTGATACCGCCCGGCAACGATCCTGCGTACCGCCGGACGGTCTTCGGCGGCGGCTACGGTCTGCTGTCGTTCCGGGTAGACGAGGCCGCCGAGGTGATCCGCATTTTCGACATCCTCTGGGTCGGCTGAGGTCGCCGGTTCGCCTCTCCGCTCGCGCCCTGGTCGCGAGGCGGCCCTGGGCCTTGCTCAGCAGCGCGGCCCGCGAGTCCTCCGTCTTCTGGATCTCCGCAAAGCAGCGGGTAGACCTCCGCCGCCGGGAATCCTCTCAGGTCGATCCTCCCGCTGTTTAGCGCAGGTTCGCGAGCAAAAAGGGCGGCAGCTGCGGCGATACCTGGGTGGCCAGAGTCGACCGCCACCTGAAATGCGGTCCTTGTTCCCGGCCGCAACGCCATTTTGTTGAAGCACCATCCCGAGGGCAGTGGCGGCCATCGGAGACTGTTCGGAGTTACCGGAGTCAATCGCGATCTTGTAAGCGGCGCTTGCCCTAGCCACGTCCCCGTGATCCGCGAGCATCCGGCGCTATCCTGCCGCCGTGGCCCGCCTGCGGTCCCCGGCCAGCCGTTCGCGCCGCCCGTCGGCCGGGCGTTCCCCGGCTGGCCGGCAAGGCGGGCAGCGGCCGGTGCCCGGCCTGCGCTCGGATGACACCGCTGCGCCAGGACGGCCACCTGATCAGCCACAAGCCGCGCGGCGAGCGCTGCCCGGGTCGGGGGCGGAGCCCGCTGACCCGCCGCCGGTCGCCTGCTGGCTGCCGCTGCGCCAGGGCCTCACGCGCTCAAGCCCTTGGTGTTCGGGCTGCGCGGCGTCGCCTTCGCCGCCTGGACCCTGGCTGCCTCCGCCGTTAGCGCGTTCGCCGGGAGCGTGATCCGGCGCACCGTCCCGGCGCTGGCGGCGTCCCTGGCCGCCGTGACCGCGCTCAACCTGGCGACCGCTTTCCTCCTGCGCCAGCACTACCAGACCCCGCTCACCGCGCACGGAGGCGTCCCGGGCCTCCCGCGGGGCCGCCTGGGGAGCTCCTGGCTGCTGAACAGCTGGACTACCGGCCCGGCCGGCAAGACGGTGAGCCAGGCCACGATCAATGACGTGATCAACCCGGCGCAGGCCAGGTTCCAGCAGTCGCCTAATTCGAACGCTTTCATGGCCTGGATGAGCCAGCACCACTACACGCAATGGTGGTCCTACCAGCCGCAAAGCCGATTCTGGCACTTCCAGCTCACCGAAGGCAGCTGGCTGCTCGCCTTGTCCCTCATCCTCATCAGCGCCACCGTCTGGCTGCTCCGGCACCGCGCAGCCTGACTGACCTACTTGAAGAGGCAGCACGCTGGCTTCCTGATCAGCCACAAGGTACAGGCGAGCGCTGCCCGGGGTCGGGCGAGGAGCCAGCCGAGCCGTCGGCGCTCGCGAGCTGGCTGCCACTGCGGCCTGGCTCACGGTCAGCGCGCTCGCTAACTCGGCCCGCAGGCCGCGGCGCCGGCCGCGCTGATCGCGATCTCGGCACGCCTGCCGGCGCCTTTCCTGCTCGGACTCCGGCTAGTGGCCCGGCGCCCGCGCCGCGCCCTGCTGAGCGCGGCCAGCATCGCGGTCACCGGGGCCGAGGAACATCGGAACAGCGGTTAGCGCTGAGAATGATCTTGATTAGTGCTGGGGTGACGATTTAGTTGCTCATGAGCGGGGCGGCGCTGGTGCTGGTCCGCCAGCGCGGCTGACGGCCCGGTAGACGGTTGAGCGAGCGACGGAGAACAGCTCGGCGAGCTCAGCGCTGGTGTGCTGGCCAGCGCGCCCCAGTTCGACGAGGTGCGCTTCTTGCGCGGGCTTGAGCTTGGGCTGCTTGCCGCGCAGCCTGCCCTTAGCCCTGGCGACCTTCATGCCCTCGCGGGTGCGCATCCTGATCAGGTCGGACTCGAATTCGGCGATCATCGCGAGGACGTTGAAGCCGCCCGACTGGGTCGTCCGGGTCATGGAGCGACCCGCCGATGTTCAGCTTCACCCCGGCGCTGGTGAGTTCGCCGGCGATGTCGCGGGCGTCGGGAGGGAGCGGGCGAGCCGGTCGAGTTTGGTGACCACGAGGGTGTCGCCGGCCCGGCAGGCGGCCAGCGCTTCCCGGAGCCCGGGCCGGGCCCGGCTGGTCCCGGTCAGGCCGTGGTCGGTGTAGATGCGGGCCGGCTGCACGCCGAGCGCGGTAAGTGCGTCGCGCTGGGCGGTGAGGTCCTGGGCGTCGGTGGAGCAGCGGGCGTATCCGATGAGCATGCTGGCCACCGGACGACTGTAGCGGTTGGGCTACCTTCACCGGGCATTTTCGCGGGCGGGTGCTGCGGGGACCGGCGGTGCCCGGGGAGCTGGCATTGCACGATCAGCGAACCCCCAGCGCCGGTGTCCCGCCGGGGGTTCGGTAAACGAGACGCACCGGCAGCCCGCGGTACCGCCGCCGGCCCTAAATGTGGCTCAGCACATTGATCACCTGTCCATCAGGGGTCGCGGGCGAAGAAGCGGCGAACGTCCCACGGCTCGAGGGTCAAAGGGCAGGCAATCTCCGCGCCCGCCTGGACCGCTGCCGCGTGGCAGGCGTCCACGTCATCCACCTGAACCGAGACATCGGGGATGACAGGGCCTAGGAATCCCGAAGTTACGGTCAGCCGCAAGGTAGCTGTCGGGTAGGTCTCGGCTTCGAGGCGTGATTGTCACAGGTCGGGCATACCTGCCGGTAACCATCTCGGCGTCCGTGATCGTGATCTCCGTTTAACGGGGACCGTGGTCGATGAGAGGGTGTGCCCGGGGTGCGTGCTGAGTGGGAGATCGACGAGCTGATCGGCTCGTGGACGCTGATCGGTGCGGACTGGCAGCTAGTGGGCAACAAGACCGGGGCGACCCGGCTGGGCTTCGCCTTGATGCTGAAGTTCTACGAGATCGAGGGCCGTTTCCCGGCCTGTCCGGAAGAGGTGCCGCGGGCGGCGGTTGAGTACGTCGCGTCGCTGGTGAAGGTCACGCCGGCGTTGCTGGAGAGGTACTCGTGGCGAGGCCGCACGATCGAGTATCACCGGGCGCAGATCCGGAAGGCGTGCGGGACCCGGCCGGCGAGCGAGGCGGACGAGGAGCGGTGGGCCAGATGGCTGGCCGCGGAAGTGTGCCCGGTAGAGACCGGCCGGGACCGGCTGGCCGCTGCGGTCCGGCAGCGGTGCCGCAGCGAGAACATCGAGCCGCCCGCTGAGGGCCAGCTGGAGCGGGTAGTCGCCTCGGCCGGGCGGCGGTTCGAGGAGGCGTTTGCCGCTGGCGTCGCGGGACGGCTCGGGCCGGTGACGTGCGGCCGCCTGGAGGACCTGCTCGACCGGCCGGGGCTGCTGGCGGAGCTGAAATCTGATCCGGGCCCGCTGGGCCTGGACACGCTGCTGAGCGAGATCGCCAAGCTGAACGCGACCCGGGCGCTCGGGCTGAGCGATGAGGTATTCGCCGGGACCTCCGACCGGATCGTGGCCGCCTGGCGGGCGCGGGCAGCGCGGATGTTCCCGTCCGACTTCGCCGGGTGCGCGCCGCCGGTGCGCTACGCGCTGCTGGCCGCGCTGTGCTGGACGCGCCAGGCCGAGCTGGTCGACGGGCTGGTAGAGCTGCTGATCGGGCTGATCCACCGGATCAACGCCCGCGCCGAGCGGCGGGTGGAGAAGGAGCTGATCGGCGACCTGGCGCATGTGCCGGGAAAGCGCGGGATCCTGGGCCGGATGGTGAACGCGGCCCTGGAACGGCCGGACGGCACGGTCCGGCAGGTGGTGTTCCCGGCGGTACCCAGGGGCGAGAAGACGCTGCGGGTGCTGGCCAGGGAGCTGATGGCCACCGAGCGGGTGATTGCCGATCGGGTCCGCTACCAGCTGCGGGGCTCGTACTCGCACTACTACCGGCGGATGCTGGCCCCGCTGCTGGTTGCTTTGGAGTTCCGGTGCAACAACAAGGACTACCGGCCCGTCATGGACGCTATCGACTTGCTGGCCCGCTACGCCGCCGTCAGCCGCCCCGGCCGGGACGCCGGTGATCAGGCAGCGCTCGCTCAAGCCGGTCCCGTGGACCGGTTCTACTCCCCTGAGGAGCGCGTGCCGATCGAGGGCGTCGTCCCGAGGGCGTGGCAGGAGTCCGTCGCCGGCGCCGGGACCGGCCAGGTCGAGCGCATCCCGTACGAGCTGTGCGTGCTGATCGCGCTGCGGGAGGCACTGCGCCGCCGGGAGATCTACGTCGACGGGGCCGGGCGGTGGCGCGACCCGGACGAGGACCTGCCCGGTGACTTCGAGGACAACCGCGACGTCCACTACGCCGCGCTGGCCAAGCCCGCCGACGCCGCGGCGTTCGTCGGGGACCTGAAGACGCGGATGACGGCAGGGCTGGACAAGCTGAACGCCGCACTGGGCACCGGCGCGGCCGGCGGCGTGCGGATCATCAGCCGCAAGGGCCAGCCGTGGGTGAGCGTGCCGAAGCTGGACAAGCTGCCCGAGCCGAAGAACCTGACCGCGCTCAAGGCCGAGGTCGAGCGGCGGTGGGGCACCATTGACCTGCTCGACATCCTCAAGGACACCGCGTTCCTCACCGGCTTCACCGATGAGCTCGCCTCGGTCGCCAGCCGCGAGGTTCTGGACAAGGCAACCCTGCGGCGGCGCCTGCTGCTGTGCCTGTTCGCGCTCGGCACGAACATGGGCATCCGGCAGATGGCCGCCACTGGCGAGCACGGCGAGGACGAGGGCGGCCTGCGCCGGGTCCGGGCCACCCACATCACCCGCGAGAACCTGCGGGCAGCAATCGCGCGGGTCGTCAATGAGACCCTGGCGGCCCGGGAGGCCGAATGGTGGGGCACCGCGACCACCACGGCGTCGGATTCCAAGCGATTCGGCTCGTGGGAGTCGAACCTGATGACCGAGTTCCACGCCCGGTACGGAAACTACGGCGTGATGATCTACTGGCACGTCGACAAAGGCCGGGCCTGCATCTACTCCCAGCTCAAGAGCTGCTCCTCCTCGGAGGTCGCGGCCATGATCGAGGGACTGCTGCGGCACTGCACGGATGCGCAGATCGAAGCCAACTACACCGACACCCACGGCGCCAGCGTCGTGGGCTTCGCGTTCACCGAGCTGCTCGGCTTCAAGCTGCTGCCGCGGCTGAAGAACATCGGCTCCATCCGGCTGTACGCACCCGGGCCCGGGCCGGCCACCTGGCCGAAGCTGGACCGGGTCCTCAAGAACCGGCCCGTCAACTGGGACCTGATCGCCAACCACTACGACCAGATGATCAAGTACGCCACCGCGCTGCGCCTGGGCAGCGCCGAGGCCGAGCAGGTACTGCGCCGCTTCACCAGGGGCGGCCCCAAGCAGCCGGTCTACCTGGCCATGGAAGAACTCGGCCGGGCAGTGCGCACCATCTTCGGCTGCGACTACCTCGCCGACGAGCAGCTGCGCCGGGAGATCAGCAGCGGCCTGCAGGTCGTGGAGAACTGGAACGGCGCCAACGACAAGATTTTCTACGGCAAGGAAGGCGTCCTCACCGGCGCCGACCGCGAGCACGCCGAGGTGTCCATGCTCGCCCTGCACCTGCTCCAGTCCTCCCTGGTGTACGTCAACACCCGGCTCCTGCAGGCCGTTCTCCGGGACCCGGCCTGGGCTGACCGGCTCACCCCCGAGGACCGGCGCGGCCTCAGCCCCCTCTTCTGGTCGCACATCAACCCGTACGGCCGCTTCCGCCTGGACATGGACACCCGCCTGGACCTCGCCCGCGCCGCCTGACGCAATGAGCGTGATGTGACACAGAATTTGAATTACCTGTCACACTGGCCTCCCGGGCCGGGAAGACACCCAGCTCGCGCTCAGCCGGGCCGCAGCCGACTCGGCAGCGTTATGTGTCACATCGGCGCGGGAGGTCTCGTGACGGTCGTGCCGTTCCCCGCGTCCGCCGACCCTGGCGCCACCGGCGGCGAGACCGTCGCGGCCGCCGTCGGCCGGTACCTCGACTCCGTCCAGACCTCCACGACCCGGGCCAGCTACGCCGAGACCCTCGCCCGGCTGGCCGCACTCGCCGGGGACCTGCCCGCCGGCGCGCTCGCGCCCTGGGAATACACGGCGGTGATGAACCGGTGGGACGGCGCCGCGGCCGCGACCTGGAACCGGCACCTGTCCGCGCTCACCTCCTTCGCCGTCTGGGCGCAGCGGCAGGAGATCCTTGCCACCATCCCGGGGCGGCGGCTGGAGCGCCGCAAGCCCGCCCGCCGCGGCGACCCGGTCCATCCCGCGCGCACGCCTGGACAAGCTATTCACCGACGACCGGCACGACCTGCGCGAGCGGGTGCTGTGGCGGATGCTGTATGAGACCGCCGCCCGCGCCGAAGAGATCCTGTCCCTCAACATCGAGGACCTCGACCTGGAGTTCCGGCGAGCCCGCGTCCACTCCAAAGGCGGCGCTGTCGAGTACGTGCACTGGGCCACCGGCACCGCCCGCCTCCTGCCCCGGCTCCTGCGCGGTCGCACCTCCGGCCCGGTCTTTCTCGCCGGCCGGCGTGCCCCCGCTTCTGGGCCGCGTGCTCCGGCGGCCGCCGACATCTGCCCCGGGACCGGGCGCGGCCGCCTGTCCTACCCGCGCGCCGAGTACCTGTTCAAGCAGGCCACCATCGCGCACGACCCGCACAAGAGCGGCTGGACGCTCCACCAGTTGCGGCACTCCGCCCTCCAGCACCTGGCCGTCGACGGCCGCACCGCCCCCGAGCTCCAGGCCAAATCCCGGCACCAGCATCTGGCCAGCCTCGGCCGCTACGTCCAGCTCGGTGAGCAGACCTCCGCCCGGGTAACCGCCGCCGCCGACCCTGCCGCTCGCCGCAGACCTCACTGATCCTCTGGCCAGAGGACCAGCCGCATCGGAACGGCGGATGGCGGTAACTCCGCCCGCGTCGGCCCGCTAACGCCACTGGCCGTCCGGGCGTTGCCCAGGCCCCGAGGCTGAGGGGCAGTGGGCGGCGGGCAAGCACGCCAGAGGCAATCATGGCGCGGGTGCAGATGCCGGGCGAATGCTGGCGTATGGGCCGGCCGACGGGGGCGCCCGTGATGCGCGAGAGGCTGCACGGGACTGTGGCTGGGACTGCCGACAGGGATGGTGCCGGCCATTCCTGCTGCCGTTATCAGCAGTTACGCAGCTCGGGCGACTGGTTGAGCAGTTGCCCGCGCGGGGAGATGAAGGCCTGGTAACGCTCGCCGCCGACGGCGGAGGGCCGGAACGCGGCGACGCGGTGGCAGTTCTGGAAGGCAAGCTTCACCCCGAAGTGCCGTTCGAGGCCGCCGCGGATGGCGTCGCTGGCCAGCGCGCGCAGGAGCTGGCCCCGGTCGGCCTCGCTGGGCGGGGGAACTTCGTGGTCGGCGAAGTCACAGCCGGGGCTCACCCCGGCGGCGACCTGGCTGACGATGGTCCAGGCGTAGGGCAGTGACTCGCGTATGCAGGCGAGGAACTGCTCATCTGATACCTCGCCGGCTGCTGCCCGGTCGAGCAGCGCGGTAGATACGTTCAGGGACACGGGCTTCCCTTCTTCCGATGGGGCGGAGCCGTTTGCCCGGCGCCATTCTTGTTGCAAACCGTTTTCATTTTCAGTCACGCCGTATCGGCTGTCAAGCAACTCGCCGGGGCGCCAAGAAGGACGTGGCCAGATCAGAAAGGGAAAGGCTGCCATCACGCTGCTGATACAGCTGAGGGGCGGGGGCTGGCACGAGGCCCGCCAGCTGGGTACAGGGCTGCCGCGAGCCAGCGGCCCCGCGAAGGCGGGCGGCGGCTGCGCAGAAGGCCGGGTGTGGAGGCGGTGGCCATGGGCCTGGTAGCCCGCGGCGCTGACGGGGCAGGGCTGGTGATCGAAGCTGCCTGTCATGCAGCTGACCGATCCGGCGCCGCCGCAGCGCCCGATCAGCTCGACACGGTGCGAGTCGACCACGAACCGGCCTGAGCGCTGCACAGCGCGAGCCGCGCGCCAGCCCGTCCTCCACTCCGGCGGCCAGCAGCAGGACCTCCATGGTTCCGCAGTGAGCGCAGGTCAGATGGTGGTGCTCGCCGGTGAGTGCCTCGGACAGCTCGAACCGGGCGATGCCGCCCGGACCGGGGGAGGCGTAGCGCCGCCCCGCCCGCGCCCGCTCGGCCGGCGTCCGGTAGATCGAGCTGGAGGGACAGGTCCGGCTCCGCCAGCCGCATAGCCTCCGCGGACATCGGGCGGCCCTGCGCCCGCAGCTGGCTGGCAACCTGCCGGCGCGCCGGGCTGCAGCGAAGGCCAGCTGCCTCCAGCGGCAGCCGCAGCCGGTCATCGCCGGCTGGCCCCTGCGAGAGGGCGTCCGGTCCTGGCGGGGCGGGGAGTGCTGCTGACCTGACCGTCAGGCATCCGCGGGCGTCCCGGAAGCGCACTGGCCGCAGGTGCCGACGATCTCCACAGTGTGGGTGACGTCCGAGAAACCATGGCTGGCGGCGACCTGAGCCGCCCACCGCTCGGCTTCCTGGCCCTCGACCTCGACGGTGCGTCCGCACTGGCGGCAGACAAGGTGATGGTGGTGCCCGGTGCCGCAGCGGCGGTAACGGGTCTCGCCGTCCTCGGCGCGCAGGACATCGACCTCGCCGCTGTCGGCTAGGGCGCGGAGCTGGTTATAGACAGTGGTGAGCCCGACGTTCTGGCCACCGGTCCGCAGCTCGGTGAACAAGTCCTGAGCGGAGCGGAACCCGTCGGAGGCGTCCAGGATGGCGGCGAGGGCTCGTTTCTGGCGCGTCGACCGCTCCTGCGGGGCCCGGGGCAGGGCGCCTGACCCGCCGGTCACCGCAGCGCCCGCTGCGGTCTGGCGGCCGTCACGCGCGGCGCGGCGATGCCCGTCATGGCCGTGGTCAACGTGACCGTCACAGGGAACGGCGTGACCGCAGACCCTGCCGTGCAGGTGATCATGACTGGTCCTCCCGGGAATACCGGATGGCGTCGCCGGCGGCGTGCCCGTCGGCGAGATGGCAGGTGATCTCGGTGGCGCGGCGGTCGTGGTCACCGGCCCGGCCTGGCGCAGCACCCGCAGATGCCGGACGAACAGCGGCTGGCTGACGTCCCGGCCGCCGGCCCGGTACGCCTCCTGAAACTCGCGGACGCAGCGCGGGGCAGCGCTCAGCCCGGCCACGGCAGCCAGGCGCACCGGGGAGGCCAGGACCCTGAGCAGTCCGGCCGCCATCGGTCACACCTGACATTAGCAACCCCTATGTGAGAGCCACGCCCACTGAGCACCCCGGCCGCGGGGCGCCGGAGGACAGCCGGCAGCAGGCGTGAGGTGCGCGGCCTGAACGTATTTGCATCGGGAACGGTTTCCGGTTAGCTTACTGGCAATGACTGCCGGCAACAAGCTCGGTGGCGCCGCGGCAAGGAGAACCAGCACTCATGAGCTTCCCGCATTTCCCCGGGACCGGCCGGCCGGGCAGCATCGGGCGGCTGGGCGCGCTGGCGGCGGCCGGCGCGGTGACGGCGGCCGTCCTGGCGGCGTGCGGCGGGTCGCCGTCCGCGGCGGCGACGTCCGGCGGCGGCGTGGTGCAGGTGGTGGTGGCCGAGAACGACTGGGGCTCGATCGCCGCCCAGGTCGGCGGGAAGTACGTGCACGTGACCAGCATCATCGTCAACCCGAACGCTGACCCGCACGTTTACGAGCCGACCCCGGCGGACGGCCGGACCGTCGCCACGGCCAGCCTGGTCTGGTACAACGGCATCGGCTACGACGACTGGATGCCCAAGCTGCTGTCGGCCGACCCGGGCAGCCGGGCCGTGCTCAGCGTCGGTCAGGTCGCGGGGGTCGCCAGCGGCGGGAATCCGCACCGCTGGTACAACCCGGCGGACACCCAGAAGGTCATCGCCGCCTACGTGGCCGACCTGTCCCGGCTGGCCCCGAAGCACGCCGCCTACTTCCGGGCGCAGGCCGCCCGGTTCAACACCGCCGGCCTCAAGACCTACCACGACGAGATCACCCTGATCAGGTCGAAGTACGCAGGGACGCCGGTCGGCGCGTCGGAGTCGATCTTCTCGATGCTCGCCCCGGCCCTGGGCCTGAAACTGATCACTCCTTACTCTTTCCTGAAAGCGATCAGCGAGGGCACCGACGTGTCCGCCGCGGACAAGGCGGCCATCGACCACCAGATCAAGGGCCACCTGATCAAGGCCTACATCTACAACAGCCAGAACACCACCCCCGACGTGCAGGCCCAGCTGGCCGAGTGCAAGGCGGCGGGCATCCCGACCGCGACGATCACCGAGACCCTCGTGTCG
>Ga0208586_1000839_pt1 | contig 10429 bp, 9 predicted proteins | sample NGESurshal072012_6_FD_184471 | JGI IMG/M metagenome (GOLD analysis project Ga0208586, IMG submission 184471) | Arctic peat soil microbial communities from Barrow, Alaska - NGEE Surface sample 53-3 shallow-072012 (SPAdes) | ecosystem: Environmental > Terrestrial > Soil > Wetlands > Peat ... | reverse complement strand
AAAGATAGGAGTTAGTGTCGAATACATTCATATGATCGGCAGCCTTTTGGAGAAGGGTGAAGAAAGACTCGTCACCGCAGTGGAAGCCGGCATCTTACCGCTGAATATGGCTATCGAGATCGCAAAATCGAGCGATGAGGATGTTCAGCAGGCTTTGACCCAAGCGTATACGGAAAAGAAACTGCGTGGAAAGAAGCTAGTCGCTGTTCGACGAATCATCGAGCAGCGACGGCGCAGCGGCAAACAATTGCATGACAGCAAGTTTGGACGACGCGACGGCGCGAAACGTCCGCTTACCAGCGAATCGATCATGAGGGTCTATCGGCAGGAAGCCGATCGTCAAAAGCTTCTCGTCAAGAAGGCCGAAGTCACTCAGAGCCGCCTGCTCTTCATCGTCGAAGCCATCCGGGAGCTGCGAGACGACGAGAACTTTGCAAATCTGCTCAAAGCCGAAAGTCTCGACACGATGCCGGCGTTTCTCGAGCAGCGGATTGCTGAAGGAACGACGCTATGAGTAAACGCTCCGATACGAATGCCTCAGGCGTTGTCACCCAAGCTTTTGGGTCCGATTGTGTTGTCTTATCCGTCGCCTCCATCTTGCCCGTAAGAGCCATAGAGAAGACCGCCAAATCGAGCCACAAATACCGTCAGATCGCGGCCTCCATTCGCGAAATCGGCTTGGTCGAGCCGCCCGTCGTGGTCCGAGATGCCCGCGATACCAATTCCTACCTTTTGCTGGACGGCCATTTGCGGATCGAAGTGCTTCGGGATCTAGGCCAGACGGACGTTGAATGCCTGGTTTCAACCGACGATGAAGCTTTTACATATAACAAACGCATAAGTCGGCTGTCTCCCGTCCAGGAACAGCGGATGATCGCCAAAGCCATTGAGCGAAGCGTTTCGAGAGAAAAGATCGCGAAGGCGCTTGATGTCAATGTTCGTAGCCTGTCGCGCAAGGTACAATTACTCGATGGGCTCTGCGAGGAAGCCATCGCTCTATTGAAGGATAAGATGTGCCCGCTGGCCGTGTTTGACGTTCTTCGAAAAATGAATCCGCTGCGTCAGATCGAAACCGCAGAGCTGCTCATCAATGCAAACAACTTCTCTGTTAGTTACGCGTCGGCCATATTGGCTGGAACACCGCAGGCCCAGTTGATCACGCCGCAGACGCCAAAGCGATTGAAGGGCATGACGGCTGAGGCCATTGCCCGAATGGAGCGGGAGCTCTCCCGCTTGCAAGAAGCCATATCTTCGATACAGGATTCGTACGGCCAAGATCACCTTCACCTCACTGTCGTGAAAGGATATCTCCGGAAGCTGATCACCAACGACCGCATAGCGCGATACCTTGAACAGTATCAGCCAGAGCTGTTTATCGAGTTTCAGAAGATCGCCGAAATGACGTCTACGCTCCCAAGCGAGGCGGCGTAAAGGCTCAAGGGGACCCGGACCCAAAAGCGCGGGGACCGCGGGAGAAGCCGCACGCTGGGGCGGATCAATCGCGGCGATGGGGATGACGGCGAACCCGTCCGGAGCTCATCAGGCCGGGCGGACGAGCCATTGGTTCGCGAACGCAAGGTCGATGCAAGTGCAACCAATTCCAACAACCGAGACCGGCTGCTTTTTCTCGGCTGAATAAGATTTAGCGTCTCGCGCCTGCCGGAAGGTTTTTCATACACCCTTCGCTGGTGATCTTCCCCCAATTTGGCGACTTGGGTCAAAAACTTTGTGGCGTGTTGATCCAAACAATCTGCGCTTCTTTTTTTCCTTTGTTGCAATATCCGTGCTTGAGGTGCGACTGAAAGAAGAAGGTGTCGCCTTTGCTGACGGAGACCTTCTTGCCCTGGACATTCAGCTCTATCTTGCCCTCCAGAACAAATCCCATCTCCTCCCCCTGATGTTGAATCAGCCCCCTCGATGAGCCGCCGGGCGCAACCCGATGGATATTTGCTTCGAGAAGGACAGCGATAGACGTTGGCACCAACGCTTCCAGCGCAATGCCGTTGCCCGATCGAAGATGTCCGGTTTTAAGGATCGGACGGCTGTCCGCTTTAACGACCGTAACGGTCGAGTCCGCGCCATTCCCCACAACGAACAGCTTTCCGATGCTGACCCCAAGCGCGCTGACAATGCGGTGCAACATAGCCAGGGAGGGACGAAGCTTGTCGTTCTCGACCTTCGACAGGAAGCTCTCGGAACAGCCCACTTCATCGGAAAGCTGGCGCAAGCTGCGGCGCCGATTTAGCCGAGCGTGTTTGAGATAAGCTCCGATGAGTAAGTTCTCGCCTCGGGGAGCTTTCTCTCGTCGCCGCGAAGGCAAACTTCTGGTCAGCATATATTCTCCTGATGGTATCAAATGGTCGGCGACTTCCCGCTACGAGACGCGCTCAAATGTGTTTGGCCGTGTCGTCACTTTAAGCCCCGCCGGTTGCATGCATCATAACTGGCCAACGGAAAGCGGTAGAAAATCAAGATTGCCATGATCATCCATTCCACGGATGAAGCGAACAATCAAACTGACGGCCGCCGCGGCGTCGCCGAGATCGATCATCTCGTGCGGAGAATACGAATACCGCCGTGGCACGCCGACGCTGATTGCCGGAATGCCCTCGCGGCTCATGTGAACCAATCCAGCTTCCGTGCTGCCGCGATTGATGGTGGTTGCCAACTGATAGGGGACCTCGTCGCCGGCAGCGGCGAGCAACAGACGCTTCATCGCTGGATGCGCGATATTGCCCCGAACGTTCACCTCGCCCGTCGACGTCGCCAGCAACACCACGGCTCCATTTCCCATTGTGCAGGGAATATCCTTGGTCGTACTCAGATCGGGCGTGTCGCCAGCCGGAACGCCATCGATGGCGATCGCGTAGTCAGGCCTGATCCTGTAGGCGACCATCGACGCGCCCCTGTGACCGACCTGCTCAAGGACGGTCGCCACGGCATGGACGCTTCCATACGGAACTTCATCTCTCAGTTCGGACAACACCTGGATCAGGATCGCCAACCCGGCGCGATCATCCATACCCTTCCCGCAAACACGATCGCCGCCAGCAAATTCGGCAAGCTCGCCGACAAAACTGACGGGATCGCCGATTTGGATGCCCATCGCGGAAACCTGCTCCGCGCTGCTGGCCCCTACATCGATGTAAAGCTCCTTGAGCGGTGTCACTCTGGCGAGCTGTTCCGCCGATCCGAGGTGCCCAGACACCGAACCGATCAGGCCGAAACAACCGTTCACGTCGACCTTCCGGCAACCGAGCAGAGCGTCGCCAGCGCCACCAATTCGATCGAAACGAAGATAGCCGTTCGGCTCGATGCCCTTCACGATGAACCCGATCTCATCCATGTGGGCGCTAATCATGAGACGGGGCGCGCTTTGGCGCCCGTGTTTTGTGGCCGTTACGTTTCCGTAGCGATCGGTTTCGACGCTCTCCACCAGATCTTTAAACCGCTGTTGCGCATAACCGACCACGCTCTGCTCGAAGCCCGATATGCCGTGAAGGTGCGAAAGATCGCGCAGCGTCTGCTTCAATTCACCCTTGATCCGCTCAAGGGCATCCGCGCTATTCATCGTTTTCCTCCGGTTTCGGATTTCCCCGAATTCATTCTCATCCGACGGGGTCCCGCACGAGGGGCGCCGTCGAGCAATGGATTCCGCCGCCGCCCCGATAGACCTTGTCGAATGCAACCGGCAGCACCGAAATCCCCTCGCGATCCAGACGTTCCAGGGTGCGCGGCGAGGCCTCGCTCATGATGACGCGACCGGGTGCAACTGCAAGGCAGTTGATCGTGAAGGCGTGATCCTCCGGATCCAGTTCAATGATCTTGAACTTCAGCGCGACGAGCCGTTCGATCAGGCAAAACGGCGTGATGAGCGGATTGAGCAAGACGGTGTCGACGTCAATCATCGTCATCACGCCATCGATATGCTGGCGATAACCGCTCAGCGGCACCTGAATCAGCTCGACTCCCGTTACTTTCAACACCTCCTCGACTTGGCGCGCGCCTTCCGCGTTCACTCTGGTGCTGAGACCGAGAACCGCTGTCTTCGAATTCAGCCACGCGAAGCTGCCGCCCTCGACGATGCCGCTGCCGTGGATAGTCCGAAGGATCGGCATACCCAGCCGCGCGACCGCGCGCGTGGCGGCGAGTTCTTCGCCACGCCGATAACGCGTCCCGAGCCGGCAGATAATTGCGCCGCCCCCGACGGCTATCACGACGTCGCGCGTCGAAATCGATTTATGCTGGCGTGGCGGAACGCCGTCGAGATAAATGACCTCAACCCCCTCGTTCCGAAGTGCCCGCCCAAGCGTGTCGTGCTGCGCCTGCATTGCCGCCAGGTCGGGAGGTTCTTTGCCGCGCCAATACCAGCCCGCGGCTGGGTCGCCATGCGCGTCAATTTCGGGCAGGTAAGCAGCTCCACTTACCAGGTTCACTTCTTCCCCAGGCCGATGCATGAGAACGACGCGGAGCCGGCCGACATCGTTAGTACAACCCCATTGTCCGTGCCAGACCAGTTCCTGCATTTCCGCGCTCTCGAACGCGGGTACCGGCAAGGACGGAAACATCTTCATGAGCTGGTTGTAGCTGTAATCATCAGCAGACATGATCGGCATGTTTTCAATTCCGTGACTGGGATGCTCGGATGCCCGCCGCCAAACTACTACTTGACGAGGTCATCGTTTCGCTGCTTTATCTTTTCGTCAAGGACCTTGACAATAAGTCGTGTGTGTTGAGTTCTCGATCCTTGGTTGAGCTTCTCAACAAGAACTATCCAGGGGATGGAACATCCAAGTGAGCGTAAAGCAATCCCTGCTTGCCGCGATCGAGCAGGACCGGGACGAGATCATCGATTTTTTTCGCGGCTTCGTGCGTGTGAGGAGTCCGAATCCACCGGGCGATACGCGCGAGGCTTTCGCCTACGTCGGCAAGTTCCTCACCGCACAGGGCCTTGAGTTTCGTACCGTCGCTCCTCAGGAAGAATTTCCCAATCTGATTGCCGCCTTTGATGCGGTCCAGCCGGGAAGGCATCTCGTGCTCAACGGGCACATCGACGTCTTTCCCGTAGATCCGGTGGGCTGGACCAAGGATCCTTGGGGAGGCGAGCTGATCGACGGCAAGATTTACGGGCGCGGTGCCTGCGACATGAAGGCGGGAACCAGCGCGTCAATTTTCACCTATCGCTACCTGCACCGCATCCGCGACAAGCTGAAGGGCAGATTGACGCTGACTTGCGTTTCTGACGAAGAGACATTCGGTCCGTGGGGAGCCCGTTATCTGGTCGAACATTGTCCGGAAGTTCTGGGCGATTGCCTTCTAAACGGCGAGCCAAGCGGCACCAATACCATCCGCTTCGGTGAGAAAGGGCCGTTTTGGATCGCGCTTAACATCGCGAGCCCCGGAGGACATGGCGCCTACACGCATCTCTCTCCGAGTGCCACCAAGATCGCCGCCCAGCTAATCGCCGAACTCGAAGCAGTCACCGACATCCCAGCGAATCCACCTGACAATATCGTGCCCGCGCTCGTGCAGGCCGCGTCCGCAGTCGACAAGGCCATGGGCTTCGGTGCCTCCGAAATCGTTCCCAAGGTGACGCTCAATATTGGGATGGTATCAGGCGGGCTAAAGGTCAACATGATCCCCGGCCAGTGCCGGATCGAGGCCGATATTCGCTTGCCGCTCGGCGTCGAGAAAGAAACCATCACGAAGGAACTGCACAAGATCCTGGCGCGCCATCCCGAGGTGACCCTGGAGGAGATCAATTTCAATCCGCCCTCCTATTGCGATCCCTACGGCGAGATGGTCGAGATCTTGCAGAACAACGCCAAACAGCTTTCCGGCGTCGAACCGGTACCGATTGTAAGCCTCGGAGGCACCGATGCCCGGCTCTGGCGGTATCGTAACATCCCCGCCTACGTCTACGGACCGCCGCCGACGGGCATGGGCTCCTATGACGAGCATGTGACGGTGGACGACTTCCTGCAGGTTGTGCGGACACATGTGTTGTCCGCCTACGATTATCTATCGAGGTAGCGAACTGAATATCCGCTAACAATGCGCATGCCTTAAACAGAGGAGGTACCTATGTCGGAACGCACTGGACTGCCCCCGCTCGATCCTGCCGACGTCCCCTCCGAGTCCCGGCGAAACATCCTGCGCATGATGGGAGCGCTCGGGCTTGGTTCCGTTGTCGCGCCCGGCGTGCTTGCCGGACTCGATGCCAGTACCCATGCGGCGCGCGCTGCAGTGCAGCCGGGAGCGCCGGTCGAACCGCTTCAGTTCTGGATTCCGAACTGGCCCGACATGATCGAAATTGCGCGCCAGCTCGGAGAAAGCTGGAAAAAGCTTGGCATTTCCGTGCAGGTGAAGCAGGGCACGCTCGATACATGGACGGCCGAAATCATCGGCCAGCACCAGATGCCGCATCTGGCCGCGATGTCATGGGGAGGAGCGCCGGACCGGATTGATCCGGACTATTTCCTCACCGAGTTCTACAACTCGTCCCGCCTTGCCAAGGGCGGAATGAACTACGGCGACTACGACGATACGAAATTCGACGCCATTGACAACAAGCAGCGGGAGGAGATGGACGATAAGAAGCGTCAGCAGCTCGTATTCGAGGCGCAAGCTATGGCGGCTGCCGCCAACCCGTCTCTGGTCTTGTTTTCGCGGAACTACATCCAGGCCTACAACAACAAGCGGTTCGATGGCATCGTACCGGTGACCGGCAGCGGCATCGCCATGCCCTATATCCCGTGGACCTATTATAAGATGACCGCCAAGACCAGCCGCAAGCTCGTCAAGACCACCTCAATCTACGATATCCATACCCTTAACCCCTTCGCGACGCCTGAAGTTTACAACTCAAGCCTATTGCGTTGGATCTATCCGACATTCGTGATCCGCAACGAGCAGTGGGATCTCACGCCATGGGCGGCGGAGTCCTTCAAGGTCATCGACCCCACGACGGTCGATGTCGTCATTCGAGACGGAATGAAGTTCCATGACGGCAAGCCCGTCACCGTCGAAGATGCCAAATTCACCTTTGACTTTATCGACAAGTGGAAGTTCCCGTCATTTGCGCGAGTGACCGGCACCGTCGGGAGCACCGAGATCCTCCCGCCGCGCACGCTTCGCTTCCACCTTAAACAACCCAACGCTCCCTTCCTCGCAAACGTGCTCGGCTTTACCTTCATCGCCCCTAAGCACATCTGGGAGAATGTAGCTAGCGCCAGCAATCTGAAGACACCTGCCGATTATCCCAACGACGATGCGGTCGGCTCTGGGCCCTTCAAACTCGGCGAGTGGAAGCGTGGCGAGTATCTTTTCCTGAAAACCAACGCCGAATGGTGGATGGCGCCGAAGATCGACGGGGTCTATTGGCTCGTCGTTCCCAACCTGGAAAACCAGATGGGAATGATGGAGCGCGGCGACGCCGACCTGCTCGGATGGTATATCGACCGCAAACAGGGCGACATGCTCGCGAAGAGCCCCGATCTCACGGTGGTTTCCACGCCGAGTCACGGACTGCATGAGATCCGCATGCACATGACGATGGCTCCGCTCGACGATCCAAATCTGCGCCTTGCACTCCAGCAGGCAACCGATCGACAGATGTTGCTTGATCTGGTGTTCGGGGGCGCCGGCGTGGTTGCGTACAATTCGCCGATCATGCCGATCAACAAATTCTGGAGCAATCCGAATATCCCCAATCCGGCCTTCAGCATCGACGCGGCCAGGAAGACCCTGGAAAAAGCCGGCTACGGGTGGAACGCAAACGGAGATCTGCTGCATCCGAAAGGATAGGCCTCCCAAGTATCTCCGATAGCCCCTGAAACCGCCGGGTTCGGTGATGCCGGACCCGGATTCGCGTTGGAGCGCTTCTTTTTGACGGAAATCCCGAATGGAGTTATGGCGCTACATCGGCAATCGGCTTCTGCAGACGGTGGTCACGCTGCTTGCCGTGGTCACGCTGATGTGGGGCATGTTTCGCCTTATCCCGGGTGATCCCACGACCATTTTCCTGGGTAGCGGCGAGCTTCCGCCGGACGCACTCGCTGCCCTGCGCCACTCCTGGGGCCTCGATGCTCCGCTCTATCAGCAATATCTCGACTATCTCCGCAATTTGCTGACGGGCAATCTCGGGGTGTCCTTTTACTATCGTCGGCCGGTTTTGGACGTTCTGTTGCCGATGCTCTGGAATACCATCCTGCTCATGGGCGTCGCCATGGTGCTCGCCACTGTGATTGGGGTAGTGGTCGGCGCTTATCTCGGATGGAAGCGCGGCCAGCGCATCGAGACGATCGGCAGCCTGCTGGTGCTGATCCCGCGCTCTCTGCCTATCTTCTGGATTGGCATCATGCTCCTGATGATCTTCGCCTATGGCCTCGCCTGGTTTCCGATCGGCGGCTTGCGGACGCCGGCGTTCATTCCGGAAACTCCGCTCCAGCAATTGCCAGGTTACGACCTGGCGCAGCACATGTTTCTGCCGGTGCTGACGTCGGTGATTTATTTTCTTTCGGATCCGCTGATGATCATGCGCACCAGCATGTTGGAGGTGATCGAAGAGGACTTCATCATGTTTGCACGTGCACGCGGCTTGCACGAGCGGACGGTGCGAAAAATGGCGCGGCGCAACGCCATCGGACCAGTCCTGACCTATCTCGCCATCATGGTCAGCTTTGCTTTCGGCGGCCAAGTGTTGGTGGAAGTACTGTTCTCCTGGCCTGGGATGGGGAGCCTTATGGTCAACTCGGTGGCGCAGCGTGACTATCCGGTCGCCCAGGCGGCGTTCTTCCTGATGGCGGTCATCACCATCCTGCTAAATCTCCTGATCGACGTGCTTTACGTCTTCATTGACCCGCGGGTTCATTATGGCTGACGCGACGGGTGCTATCCCTCGCCGCCGCGGCTGGCAAACGCCGCTCTTCATCATATTGAGATCCCGGATTGGAGCGACCGGGGTTCTGATCCTGGCGATATTCACCGCGGTCGCGCTCGCCGCGCCGCTGATCGCGCCCTACGATCCATTCCAGATCCACAGACTGCCGGACAACAGTGTCGCCCAGCTTCTGCCACCGTCCTCGCAATTCTGGCTGGGCACGACCTATTACGGCCGCGACGTTCTGAGCCAGTTGATCTTCGGCACGCGCGTGGCCATGATCGTGGGAATCGTATCGGCCTTTTTCATCACCGCCATCGGCACCAATGTTGGACTTTTCGCCGGTTATTTCGGCGGCTGGATCGACAGCCTGCTGATGCGGATCACCGACGTCGTCTTCGGGATTCCTTTCCTGCCATTCGCCGTCGTGCTCGTCGCTTTGTTGCGCCCTTCGCTGTCCAACATCATTCTCACGATTTCATGCCTGCTGTGGCGCACGACCGCGCGGGTGATCCGCGCCCAGGTGCTCAGCCTGCGCGAGCGGCCGTTTATCAAGGCTGCCAGGGTGGCAGGCGCGAGCGACCTGCGGGTCATGTACGTGCATATCCTGCCGAATGTACTGCCAATGTCGCTACTCTACGTTTCGCTCGGAATCGGCTGGGCGGTACTGGCCGAAGCGAGCCTCAGTTTTCTCGGATTTGGTGATCCCAGCATGCTCAGTTGGGGCGAGATTCTTTATCAAGCCTATCTGACCGGCTCTTTCCGCTCGTCGTGGTGGGTCGTGGTTCCGCCGGGCATCTGTATCGCGCTTCTCGTCGCCTCCGCATTCATGATAGGCCGGGAAGCCGAAACCATCGTCAATCCCAGGCTTCGTGATCCATGAGTTTGCTCGATGTCCGCGACCTGACGGTGATCTATCGTGCCGGCAACCAGTCGGTGCAGGCCCTCAACCGGGTATCGTTCTCGCTCGAGCGGGGTGAAGCCCTGGGCGTCGTGGGCGAATCCGGCTGCGGCAAAAGCACGCTTGCCAAGGCGATTCTTGCGCTGCTGCCTCGCAACGCGCACGTTATCAACGGTTCTGCGGTGCTCGATGGCACCAAGTTATACGAGGCGGGTGCAGAGAAACTGCGGCGGCTACGCTGGACTGCCATGGCTTATGTCACACAAAGCGCCATGGATTCGCTCAATCCCGTGGCCCGCATCCTGGATCAATTCACACAGACCGGCCGCGCTCACGGCCACAATGACGTCCGGGCGCGGGCTGAGGCACTGTTCAGCGATGTCGGCCTTGATGCCCGATGGCTCAGGAGCTTTCCCCACGAATTGAGCGGCGGCATGCGTCAACGCGTGATCATTGCGTTAGCGCTTTTATTCGAGCCGCCGCTATTGATCGCGGACGAACCCACCACCGGTCTCGACGTCATCGTGCAGCGCCAGGTCCTGGACCTGTTGCGACGAATCAGGGCCGAACACGGCACCGGTGTGATTTTCATCAGCCACGACATCGCCGTGATCGCCGAACTCTGCAGCAGTGTTGCTGTCATGTAT
>Ga0208586_1000838_pt1 | contig 10445 bp, 10 predicted proteins | sample NGESurshal072012_6_FD_184471 | JGI IMG/M metagenome (GOLD analysis project Ga0208586, IMG submission 184471) | Arctic peat soil microbial communities from Barrow, Alaska - NGEE Surface sample 53-3 shallow-072012 (SPAdes) | ecosystem: Environmental > Terrestrial > Soil > Wetlands > Peat ... | reverse complement strand
GGCGCAAGCCACTATAGAGACCGATTAGGATAATAAGCTGTAATATGAGGGTCGGAAACGTAGCAAACGGATTGATGCCGCGCTCTTTGTACAGTTCCATGAGCATTTTCGATTCTTTGGTACGATCGCCTTTGGCGGCTTGCTTAACCTTCTTAATTTCGGGTTGAAGTTTGCGCATGGCTTTGGCTTGGTGCAACTGCTTCTTAAGCATTGGCCAGAGCAGCAGACGAATCACTATGGTGAACAAGATGAGCGCCAGGCCAAAATTATGGCCAGGCAGCAGGGCATAGATCAAAACCAGCAGGTTAAATATCGGCTGAACAATAAACGTCGTAAACATAGTTGACTCCTACTATATCATGTTTGACCGATGTTTAGACGCTCTTTTTGACTTGCAGACTAGCTTTAGTTAGCAATTCACTAAGTAACGAGTTTAGCTGTTCGGCTCCAAGTGTTGCTACTTGGTCACTAAAAACCGTGAAGATAAGGTCTGTAGCCAGTGGTACAGTCTCGGACTGGCGCATCCATTCGTAGACACGACGCCTTATACGGTTGCGCACTACGGCCGACTTATGTACTTTACGGCTTACCACAACTGCTACGCGGTAAGGCTTCCCGGCAGGCCGTGAGCCGTAGCGTAGACTGATAAGCGAACCGCGCACGGTCTGCCCGTGGCTGTACGTGCGACGTAAGCTGCCATAACCATGGAAGCGGTGCGAACGTTTAAGCATGCGTTCCTTAGGCTGAAAGTTTAGCTCTGCCTTTAATACGGCGTCTCTTCAAGACATTGCGTCCGGCTTTATTGGCCATACGTTTCATGAATCCATGTTCACGTGCTCTTGAGCGCTTTTTTGGTTGGTGGGTTCCCTTTGGCATATCTGATGACTATATCTGTTCTGGGGTGAATTGTAAAGAGATAACCACGGTTAATAACTATTACATCTGCGCTTCTAACTGCAACATTTCTTCTAATGTCTGGCGTCGGGCAATTTCAACCAGTGATCCATCGATTTTTTTCACGACCTCTGGGCTACGAGGAAATGAGTTGTAGTTTATCGCGCTCATCGCGGCACAATACGCACCTACGCCTTCAATAACAAGAACATCGCCCCTGCTAGCCTTTTTTAGTAGCCGTGTCTTTAACATATCTGGCTGATCTGGATCTGGCGTGAGAATATCGCCTGACTCGCAGCAATGCCCGGCTACTATATACTGCTCATCCTCAGATCCATCCGTAACAACTACCAGGGGATGTTGCGCCCCATATAAGGTAGGCCGTAATATTTCTGTCATACCGCTGTCAATTTTTAAGAAAGTGTAGCCGTCATACCCGGTATCGACAATGTCATGGATAGTGGTTATAAGTGACCCGGCATTGGCTATTAAGAAAGTGCCTGGCTCAATCTCTAGTCGTATTTTACGGCCAGTTTCATCATAAAACGTCTGCAAGGCGTCTGCGACTACGCTACTTATTTCGCTTAATTTAGTTTGCGCTTCACCCTGCGTGAGAGCAACTTTGAAACCGCCGCCAAGATTGAGTATTGTAACGTTGGGTAAAGTCCGAACTTGTTCTAGGCTAATCTTTGCTGCTTTCATCCAAACGGCTGGGTCGCTGCCCGAACCAATATGAGTATGGAGCCGATTTATATTAAGTTTATGCTCTGTAGCTATATCATTAAGCTTGTCAATATATTCATGCCAGATGCCAAAACTAGACGCCGAGCCACCAACATTTGTTTTCTTGGAATGGCCAGAACCTAAGCCAGGATTAATGCGAATACTAACGTTGGTACCGGGAAATTTAGCGCCGTATTCTTGTAGTTGATGCAGGGAACAGGCGTTAAACTGTACTCCTTTTTCTACAAGCTCGACTAAATTTTTGGGCAGTTCCTGGCCAGTAATTAGAATGTCTTTAGGGTCTATGCCCGCCCTAAGCGCTCGGTCTGCTTCCCAGCCGGAACCTGCATCAATAGCTACACCCATACTGCTAAACATGCGCAAGATATTACTGTTAGGATTCGCTTTCATGGCATAACGAACCGTCAATCCGAAGGGAGCGCTGAAGGCTAATGCTTGTTGTACTTGTTGTTGCATTATTGCTTCGTCATACACAAAAACGGAAGTACCCCATTGCCCTATAACACCTTTAATGTCTTCGGTGTTAAGAAATCTTAATTGTTCTAGATGGCTCATAACCATATAGTTTGCTGTTTGTTTGCTAAGTTTGCAATCGTAGATCTCATTGAGTGTGAATAAAGTTATAGCCAGTTGCGTCCGCTGCCGACAGTGTTTTGTAATCAACCACATCGAGACCTTGAACGTTCATCTCTGAAATAGTCCAACTGCCATCTGTGGGGTTAACACTTTCAACGAAGGCCACGTGACCAAGGCCGTTATCTACATTTGGAATTTGCATTATGGCTCCATAGGTTGGTGTATGGTCAACCTGGTAACCATCAGCTTGGGCCCGCACCGCCCAAGTTGCGGCGTTGCCCCAAGAGTTAGGTATTGGCTCACCGATCTGTGACCGGCGCATATCGGCCCACCATGTACAGTTACCCCAGTCATAATTGTCGCCCGGATAACTAGCGACGTCATAAATAGCACTTGCCTTACTCAATGAATCAGTATGGGTAAGACTCATCAACGCGATCATTGGCATAGCGAGCAGCAAAAGCAACACAGTAAGAGAAATACCAAACTCTTTTTTTAGCGATTTGGTGGCTTTCATGAGCAGAAACGGCGTCATAGATGATAGACTTCGGCCGGATTGGTGGTAATGAGGGGGTGTTCTTTGTCTGAGGCTACTACTTTTATAGCCACATGGTTTTGGTCAGCAATAATTAGGGCGTCCCCCTTCTCACACGTCAGTAAAAAATTCTGCTCGTATTCGCTGAGGTTAAATTCGGACGCCACGTTTTTGATGGTTGTTGTATCCTGGCGCATCAGAACACGCAGGCTGCTCTGCGAAGCTATAGCCCGCCCATAGTCGTTACTCAAGAAATCGTTGGCCTGCTGCGAGATAATGGAAACTCCTAAATAGTACTTTCGGGCCCGCCTAACAAGACCGGACACAAAGCGGGCGCTTTCCTCATGCTGCAAAAGCATCCAGCCTTCATCTATAACCAGCAAGCGCTTTTGGGGCTTGGCTTTGACCTGATTTTCTACAAAATTAGAGATAATCAGCATCATGATTTGCCTTAAGCTTTCAGGCAAGTCCTTGATGTCAAAAATAACTAGACGGTTATCCAGTTCAATATTTGTCTGGGTATTAAATACGTCAGCCAGTGATCCGGATATATACTTCTCCAGGCGATCACAGAGCTTCATTTGTCCCAAGGTACGCAGTTCTCGGTACAAGTCCTCTAGTAGTGGTGGTCGCTTAACTTGTTTGTATATCTCAAGAATAGCCTTATCTAAAGCAGCCTTTTCTGTAGCGCTTAGACCTTCGGCCATCAGCGAGATGATTTCAGTAAGATCCTGGGTGTGCTGGGCTAGGTCGTCAGGATTATGGAACGTAGTTGCAAGATCAAAAGGATTAATTTTTTGTTTTGACCTAGACGATAGTTTTATATAGCTGCCTTTAACGGATTCACTTAGCAGCTTATATTCACGCTCCGGGTCTATAACAATAACCTTGGTGCCCTGCATTAGCTGCCGCAGGATTTCAACCTTAGCGGCGTAGCTTTTCCCGCTGCCGCTTTGGGCAAAAGTAATGCTGTTGGCATTATGGAGAGAGAAACGGTCAAGAATAACCAGTGAGTTGTTCGACTTATTGACGCCGTAGAGTATACCGGATTCCTGTACGAGCTCAGAGCTCATAAACGGAAATGTTAAGGCGGCTGTTGAGCTATCGAGATTCCGTTTTTGGGATAGCACGTCTTCGCCACGCGGTAAGATAGACTGTAAGGCTTCAAGCTGTTGATAGCTGGCTACTTTGGTATAGAACATACGGGACGCTAGAGCAGTCTCAAGCAGTTTAGTTACCTTATTGAGATCTTCTAAAGACCCCGCCCTAACAGCTATATATATCGAGATTTGAAATAATTTTTCCTGTCCACGTTGAATTTTGTCACGCAAAGTCATAGCAGACTGCAAAGGATCTGTAATCTCGGGACCAACGATCTTGCCGTTGCGGATCATAGCCCGTTTTGTTGACTCGAGTTCGGTAATTTTACGGTGTAGCTTCGGTAAGGCCTGAATGGCATCTACGGTGTGTATATGGTAAGCAACGTCAACATTATGATTAAAGTTAACCAAGTTATTAAGCCAGCCGGAAGATGCCACAAAGGGATAGCCTGAAATGAAGAGCGTACGTATGTATTGGTCGTCAATGACTACATAGTTTTTTTGCTCCTCCAGGCCAGAATAAGATATAAGGTCTATAAAATCCTGCTCACCGTAGCTCAAAATATATTCTTTGGGCTTATCGGTTTTACGACGTCGCACTTTTTCTAGTTGACCAACTAGCCTGTTCATACATAGGCCTCTTTAAGAAGTTTGAGTGTCTGATCGGTTATCAGTTGGGTTTTTGCAAGCTTAGGATTATAAAAACTGTAGAAAAAATCTAACAGCTCAAGAGAAGTAAGTCGGCGAGTCTGCATGCCAAGCCTGGCTAGTCCTTTGCTAAGAATATCGGCGTATAAAGCAAGCTGTTCACGCGCCAGGTCAAAGTCGCCCGCATCTTTTTCGCTACTCGGTAAGACTACATAGAAGTGGCGGGAGAGTATCTTATTTTTAGCCACAAGCTTGCTAACAAATTCACTATAGTTGGTGATTTGTTGCCGATATATATCTTCGGCCTCGTTTTGTAACTTAGATTGAAAGTCTTCGATGTATTTATCTAGATCCATTTCCCGGATGCAAATCAATATCTGGACAGGGCAAACAAGTGAATTTAGAACGCTTTGATAGGCCTCAATCAGCGCATCTTGCTCATCTTCACTCCTAAGCTCAAAGTTGACGGATGAGGCGTGGAGTACTAGGCGGTACCGATTACCAGAAAGCGTCATGATTCCGTCTTTTATTTGCTTAATGTTTATTTGCAAACGGCTGGATGCTTTTCTATTCGATTTCTGAAACACTGGCATACAGGATACCCTTCTTGCTGGTTGCAAAACTTAAATTGGCCGACGGGTGAGCTAGAATGTGTTCCAGCTTGAAAACATCTTCGTCGGACAGCCTCGTTGCATCACGCTGAGTAGCCTGTTTAATACCCGCCTCTGTTTGCACATTGGCTTCCTTAACGGGCAAGCTGTCTTCGCTACGAAAGTGGGCACTATTTTTGTCAAAGACATAGTAGCGTGGCCTGGCGTTGTACCTAAGCATAGTTATGGCCCAAGTAAGTAAGATCTTACTCCTGATCCTGAGCGCCAATAGGCCCGCGGTAAGCGTCACTACGACCATGAGGGCAAGCTTATAGGCATTAAGCTTTAACGTAGCCGGTAGCGCCGCGTACAAGGCAAAGTCGATGAATACAGGACTTGCGAGTAACCCTACCTGCTGCAGAGTTAGGTTGCCGGCAATTTTGTCTTCAATGGTTGTTATCTGTGCTGGCACGGTTGCTGTTTTCATCAGAACCCTCCCCTGGCACTCGATGCATGGCTGATGCCGTTAACGAACTGTGTGCCGAGCCGGCGAGCTGCTTTTGGTCCAATACTGGCGTAAGTAAGCTGCGTCATAACGCCCTGGGTCTTGAGTAGAGCCACCAGTGTAGACAACCCGACAACCAGCGCCATAATCGTATCGGGCGTCTTGTCCGGCCCGCTAGTTATAAGAGTTGCGAAGATAGAGGCTGCTAGTTCAAGGATGACAACGTGGACAAACAGAACAAAGATTGTTGTTAGATATGTTTTTGCAGCACTCGAGGCAAAGTCCTTAAAGCTAGGCAGAAGCCAGAGCATGAGTATAAGCGGGGCAAGTATTGCGCCCAGGTAAAGCGTTATCAGCCTACCGACGTAGTAGACAAGCAGTATGACTGACATTATGACAAAAACAATCATAATTAGCAGTGCGGCAAGGCCAAGCCCGCCGGCTTGGTCAGTAACCAATATAAGCGTCTGCCAAACGGGGGCGGCCCCAAAACCAGCACGCAACGCGTCAATCATGCCATTGCTTAAACCAATAATGGTGTCGATCGCAAATATGGAGCTATTCATCAGAAGAAACGCCAAACCTAGTTGCGGCAAGACTTGCTTGAGGTTTACTTCGCTGAGGCCAAGGCTAGTGGCACTCATAAGATTGAACCCGAGAGCAGCTACTACTAGAACAAACAAGCTGTCTGCTATAGCTAGTACTGCCAACCACAAGCTGAAGACGCTGGGATTGGCGGCCATAAGTGGTGTGGCGGTGGTGAAATACTGCAGAGCACTTATGAACGGTGCCGCCACTGATTCAATAATGTTCTTGAGCACCCCGACGATGGCTTTAATTATCAGGTCAACCAGACTTAAAGAGGTACTTGCTGGCTTAATAGCATTGAGCGGGGGAACAGCTTGCGCTGCACTGCCTCCCGATGAGCCGTAAGCATGTGCCAGTATTGCAGTAAGTGTAGCGGCGGCCAGAACCATTACGAGCCCAATAAGGGAATTACGAATCACCTTCTTGGCGTGGGCCAATCCATCCGGTTTGCCACTGCTACTCATGTAGTTTATGCCGCCGACTATCAGGAACAGGACACAAATAAGCCCGGCTATTGCAATCAATACGCTCATAAGCGGTGTGACTACCGACTGCATGGTCGTAGCCACAGCTGATGTGTTGGCCAAGATCTGTAAGTGATGTGAGATGAAAATCATAGTAATGCTAGTTTCCAAATGCACTAGTGGCAAGGCCGGTTACAATGTTACTAAGGACAAATGCCGCAATAGTAATCGCCAGCCCTGTGGCCGAGAACATGATAGTCCTTTTTGCACGTTCCAAATGTTCTGGGTTACCAGAACTTGTAATATAGCGAAAGCCACCAATGACAAAGAAACCCGTGGCAACGAGGCCGGCCAGGCCCGCAAGTGCCTGAATTACGCTTTGCATAAAACCTTCAACTTGCCCGACGCTACCGCTTGCGGCCAATGCCGAACCACTAAATATCCAAGGTACCCCTACTAATATCACGTACGCTATGGCCTGTAGTTTTTTGCTACTTATCATGAGCTCGCACCTCCTTTTGTGTTATCAGGTTTAGCACGTACCTTGCTTTAATCGCAAAAGCTTTTCTTGGTATTTAATACTTTTTTAACATTCGGGTGCAGCAAAGTATGCTTGCCACATGCCTGCTTCAAGTAGCGTAGTTTTGACAATGTTTACCCGCTCTTTTATGGCTGCTTTTCCACCAAACAGTAACTTTTATCCACTAACCTGTCAGATGTGTCATTAGGCTGTGTATAAATCCACCTCCGTATACTAAAATATATTTGTTCGGCTCAAAAAAATGCTAGAAGGTCTGAGAAATATGTGGAAAACTCCTGCTCTATCCGCTATAGTAACAAGCACATGAAAGGGCAAGGAGTGCAGCAAGACGATATTTGGCAGGCTGTTTTGGGGGAGATCGAGGTGTCTCTATCGCGCGGTAGTTTCTTGACCTGGTTCAAGAACACTTGCCTGCTTAAACAGGAAGAGGACTTAACCATAATCGGCGTCTCTAATATCTTCGTTAAGCAGCATCTTGAGAAGAAATACGGCGACTTAATCGTAGACACATTGCGCAAACAAGGTGCTACTGTTGGGCAGATCGAGTATAAAATAACACCGGCAGCCGGACGGCGGCGTGACCTTGGCAACGAAAAAGACTTTGAGTCTTCCCAGCTGACATCACTTGCCATGCCTGCCAACGCTGGCAGCTCCGTTCAAAATCTAAGGCAAAGCCCCAATGGCCTGAATGAACGCTATACTTTAGATAATTTTATTGTCGGCGATGGAAACGAACTGGCTTTTGCGGCCTGCCAAGCGGTTACCCAACAGCCCGGCACGAAGTATAACCCCCTGTATCTATATGGCGGTGTTGGCATAGGGAAAACCCACCTTATCCAAGCTGTTGGTAATGCACTGCAGGCACGCAACCCCGATGCCAAGGTCTTATACATAGCGACCGAGCAGTTTGTACGCGAGTTTGTACAGTCGTTGCGCGGGAGAACTGCTGCCGCTTTCGCCAGCAACTATAGATCTGCCGATGTCTTGATTGTTGATGATGTACAGTTTTTAGCCGGTAAAGACAAGATTCAGGAAGAGTTTTTTCACACGTTCAATACTCTACACCAGGCTGACAAGCAAATCATTATGAGTTCAGATAAGCCGCCTAGAGACATAGCCATGTTAGAAGACCGCCTTAAGTCGCGCTTTGTTGGTGGTATGAGCATTGACATGCAAGTGCCGGATTTTGAAACGCGTTGTGCCATCATCCAGCTTAAAGCTGAGGGGCATCAAGTCACACTAGACCCAGAAGTTATAGAACACCTAGCTACTGCCGTACAGACTAACATACGTGAGCTGGAGGGGGCCTTAAACCAGCTTCTCGCTTGGTGTGACGTACGCAACCTGACACCGACTGTGGCTATTGCTTCAAGTCTGCTACAGGTTAATAAAACCCGCCCGAAACATCTTAGTGCAAAACAAATTATTGAGAAAACCGCCCGTCATTTTCAAATACCGCTTGAGGAGATGGTTGGGCCAAAGCGCGACAAAGATATTGTGGTCCCCAGGCAAGTAGCCATGTACATGCTTCATGAGGAGCTGAGATTGAGCTATCCTAAAATTGCCCGAGAGCTTGGCCGCAAAGATCACACCACCGCTATGCACTCAGTCCGCAAGATAACTCAGGAGTCGCAGGTTGACGCTGCACTAAGGAATGCAATTTCGGAAATCAAAGAGCACTTATATGCGTAGAGTGGTGCTTAGTTGTACAAAGCCTGTGCGTAAGCTGTGGTCAGTATGTGCGCGGCTAGCGGTTTTACCCACACACCTTTACGTTGAGTCGCGGGTCTTGTTCATAAGCAGCCGGCTTTTGCAACAAGTTATACGTTGGACTGCCACATGGTTATCCACCCCATTTATGAGCGGTCCTCGTCTGTCGGCTTCTGGTTTTTACCCAGTTTCCACAGGACCAACAAATACTACTACAAGTTTTATAAATTTATTTAAGTTTAATTGTTATAGCGGGGTACATTTATGAAACTACAGGTAACTCAAGAAAATCTTAACCGTGCGCTAGGTTCTGTTGCCCGGGTAGCGAACTCTCGTGGAACCCTGCCGATACTTGCCAACGTACTAATTAAAACCACCAAGAACAGACTTAGCCTATCAGCTACTAACCTAGATATTGCCATAACGCATTACATTGGCGCGAAAGTTAGTGAAGAGGGGTCAATTACCGTGCCAGCCCGCTTAATGCAAGATTTTGTTGGGAGCTTGCCAGAGAGCGTAATTAACCTGGAGTTAAAAGAAACAAAACTACATGTAAACACCGACCAGTACCAGTCGGTTGTTAACGGGATAGTGGCTGACGATTTTCCAGTTATGCCAGCCATGAGCGACGGTACGAAATGGAAGATAGATGGGAGCTTGCTTAAAAGGTCATTACAGCAAGTTGTTTTTGCAGCTTCATCAGACGAGACTAGACCGGTCCTTACTGGAGTGCTTATTAAAACAATAGACGGAAAGCTAGTAATGGTGGCGACAGACAGCTACCGGCTTGCTGAGAAGCAGCTTGGTGCACAAAAACAAGCAATAGATTTACTTATCCCCGCTTCAGCGCTGCATGATTTACTAAGGATAATAAGCGACACCGACGAAGAAGTAAAAGTTACCCATAATGAACAGCAAGTACTGTTTCAAGTGGGAGACATTGAGCTTGTTACCAGGCTTGTTGAGGGGGCGTACCCAGACTACCAGAAACTAATCCCCGAAACTTTTACTACCAAGGCCACATTAAAACGTGCCGATCTGGTAAATGTGACAAAGGTGTCTAGTTTATTTGCCAGGGAAAGTGCTGGTAGCGTAACTATTGAAGTTGATGAAAAATCTAAACAACTTAGTATTCGTTCTGTAGCTTCACAGCTCGGCGAGAACACCGCCACGGCAGAGGTGTCTAAAGTGACGGGGTCGTCTTCTATTACCCTCAACTCACGCTATCTACTGGATGCTCTTGGTGTTATGAATGGCGAGAATGTAACATTTGGATTTAACGGAAAGTTGGAGCCGACTTTATTACAATCACCAGACAACCCAGACTACCGGCATGTCATAATGCCGCTTAAGAGCTAGGGCTTCATCGGGCATACCAAGACGTATAATACCTCTATGTTAACTGATTTGAGGCTACAGAATTTTCGCTCGTATATAGACGAATCGTTTGAGTTTAGCCCGGGAGTGAATATTATTGTTGGGCCTAACACGAGCGGTAAAACAAACCTTCTAGAGGGTGTGTTGGTACTGGCTCATGGTAGCTCATACAG
>Ga0208586_1000837_pt1 | contig 10450 bp, 6 predicted proteins | sample NGESurshal072012_6_FD_184471 | JGI IMG/M metagenome (GOLD analysis project Ga0208586, IMG submission 184471) | Arctic peat soil microbial communities from Barrow, Alaska - NGEE Surface sample 53-3 shallow-072012 (SPAdes) | ecosystem: Environmental > Terrestrial > Soil > Wetlands > Peat ... | reverse complement strand
GCGGATCTACCCGACCGGCGCGGCGGTGCTGAGCATTTCCTGCCAGACCCAGGGTCAGGGGCACGAGACCACGTTCGCGCAGATCGTCGCCCACGAGCTCGGCCTGCGCCCGGACGACGTCGAGGTGGTGCACGGCGATACCGACCGGACCCCGTTCGGGCTGGGCACCTACGGTTCGCGGTCCACGCCCGTGTCTGGTGCCGCGGCCGTGGTGGTGGCCCGCAAGGTGCGGGAGCGCGCCCGGGTGGTGGCCGCGGCCATGCTGGAGGCCGCGCCGGAAGACCTGGAGTGGGCCCGCGGCCGGTGGCAGGTCCGCGGCGACCCTGAGCAGGGCCGGACCATCGCCGAGATCGCGATGGCCGCGCACTCCTCGCTGGAGCTGCCCGCCGGTGTCGAGGGGCACCTGGACGCGGAGACCGTATACAACCCGCCGAACCTCACCTACCCCTACGGCGCGTACATCTGCGTGGTGGACGTGGACCCGGGCACCGGCGCGGTCGCCGTGCGCCGGTTCATCGCCGTGGACGACTGCGGGGTCCGGATCAACCCGATGATCGTGGAGGGACAGGTGCACGGCGGCCTGGCCGACGGGGTCGGCATGGCGCTCATGCAGGTCATCGCCTATGACCAGGACGGGAACTGCCTCGGCGGCTCGTTCATGGACTACCTGCTGCCCACTTCGGTGGAATGCCCGTCGTGGGAGCTGGGCCAGACCGTCACCCCCTGCCCGCACCACCCGATCGGCGCCAAGGGCGTCGGGGAATCGGCCACCGTGGGCTCACCTGTCGCGGTGGTCAATGCCGTGGTCGACGCGCTGCGCCCGCTAGGCCTCCGGCACGCGGACATGCCGCTCACCCCAGCCAACGTCTGGTCCGCCCTCCAGGGCCGCCCGGTCCGGGCCGACCTGGCTCTATAGCCCCGGTGACTATGCCCGCAGCATCCGGCCCCGTGCCGCATGATGGAGATATGCCCTTGAGTGACCTTTCCGGACGGCTGCCCGACGCAGCGACCCTCATTCGCGACCTGGATGAGGCGGGGTACCTCACCGACCAGCCGCTGGGCATGGCGCTGTTCCTGGCCGCCCGGATGGGCCAGCCGATCCTGCTCGAAGGTGAGCCCGGGGTAGGAAAGACCGAGGCGGCCAAGGCTCTCGCGACCGTCCTGGACACGCCGCTGATCCGGCTGCAGTGTTACGAGGGGCTGACCGCCGCGGAGGCCCTGTACGAGTGGAACTACCCGCGCCAGCTGCTCGCCATCCGGCTGGCCGAGTCCCGCGGCGAGACGCTCCGCGACGCCGACCTGTTCAGCGCCGACTACCTGCTGGCCCGGCCGCTGCTGGCCGCGCTGGATCACCCCGGCCCGCGGCCGGCCGTGCTGCTGATCGATGAGGTGGACCGGGGCGACGACGAGTTCGAGGCGTTCCTGTTCGAGCTGCTCGCCGAGTCCGCGGTGACGATCCCGGAACTCGGCACCCGGCGGGCCGCGGTGCCGCCCGTCGTGGTGCTCACGTCCAACCGGACCCGGGACCTGCACGACGCGCTGAAGCGGCGTTGCCTGTACCACTGGATCGAGTACCCCGACACCGAGCGGGTCGCGGCCATCATCCGCCGCCGGGTACCCGCCGCGGCGGAGCCGCTGGTCGGGCAGGTGGCCCGGGGTGTCGCCCGGCTCCGGGGCCTCGACCTGGCCAAGCCGCCGGGCGTGGCCGAGGCGATCAGCTGGGCCGAGGCCCTGGTCGTGCTCGGCGCGGACCGGCTCGACGAGACGGTGGCGGCCCAGACCGCAGGCGTGGTGCTCAAGTACTCCGAGGACCTGCAGCTGCTCCGGACGGCCGGGTTCGCCGCCGCCGACGGTGACTGAGGGCCGCGCCCGCGGTCCCGCCGACCTGGCGCTGATCGCCGCCCGGCTCGGCGCGGAACTCCGGGATGCCGGGGTGCCAGCCGACTCGGGCCGCTGCGAGCGGTTCGCCCGGGCGGTACCGCTGGCCCGCCCAGCCACCCAGTACGAGCTGTACCTGTGCGCGCTGGCCACGTTCGCCTCCGGGCCGGAGCAGATCGCGACCGTGCAGCGGGTGTTCGGTGACCTGTTCGGCGGGGTGGACGGCCGCACGGCCGGCCAGACGGAGCCGGTCGCACCAGAACTGCCGGGGACGCCGCCCCACCCGGCTCCGGACGACCTGCTGGCTGAGGCCGCGCGGGCCGCCCAGGAGCACCCGGCCTCCCGCCCCCGCCCGCCGCCGGCCGGCCCGGAGGGGGCGGACGATCCCGGTCGCGGCACCGGGTCCCCGGAGAGAGCGGCCGGCGAAGCCGCGGAGCCGGACGAGGACCAGCCCGAGACCGGCCGCCCGGTCCTGGCCAGCCGGGTCGAACGGCTGGCCGGCACGGACTTCGCCGAGCTAACCCCCGGTGAGCTGCAGGACCTGACCGGCCTGATGAGCGAGCTGACCCTGGCCGTCCCGCTCCGCCGGTCCCGCCGCGAGCATCCCTCGGCCCGGGGCCGCCGGACCGACCTGCGCAGCACGCTGCGGCACGCCCGGCGCACCGGCGGGCACCCGCTCCGGCTGGCCCGCCGGGCCCCGGCGCTGCGGCCGCGCCAGCTCATCGTGCTGTGCGACATCTCGGGATCGATGGAGCCCTACGCGCGGGCCATGCTCCAGTTGCTGTACTGCGCGGCGGGCGGCGCCGAGGCCGAGGTGTTCACGTTCGCCACCCGGCTGACCCGGCTCACCGGCGCGCTGGCGCACATGCCGCCCGAGCAGGCCCTGCAGCGGGCCGGCCAGGCCGCGCCGGACTGGCTGGGCGGAACGCGCATCGGGGCCTCGCTGAAGGAGTTCAACGACACCGTAGGGCGCCCCGGCCTGGCCCGGGGAGCCGTCGTCGTGATCATTTCAGACGGCTGGGACACCGGGGAGCCGGCCATGCTGCGCCGCGAGATGCAGCGCCTCTCCCGGGTCGCGCACCGCATCATCTGGGTCAACCCGCGGACCAAGAGCGAGCAGTACCGGCCGCTGGCCGGCGGGATGGCCGCGGCGTGGCCGTACTGCGACGCGGTGCTGAGCGCGCACTCGGTGCACGCGCTGCACGAGCTGACCGCGGCGCTGGCCCGGCCCGGCCGGCACCGTCCCGGGTCCCGCGATGGCACCCGCGCGCCCGGTCCTGCGCGGGAGGCTAGTCGTCCTCAGGAAACAGCAGCCCAGGACGGGTAGGGATCGGCAACGGGTCTTCCTCCCAGCCCGCATCCACCGCAGCCGCCTCGAACAGGACGCTGGCGGGCTCACCGGCGGCCGGCTCCTGCGCCGCGGCGGCGGCGCGGGCCGGGAACGGGCGGACCGGCAGCGAGATGGCCGCCTCCAGGGTGGCGACCCGGCGGAGGAACGCGAACACGAACCAGGTCGGTGCCCACAAGATGCTCCGCCAGAACCCGTAACGCACCGCGTACGGCAGGCTGATGGCCAGCACCACCCCGCCGCCCGCCACGTAGAGCAGCAGGAACGTCAGGATGTTCCCCCGGACGCTGGGCTGGGTCAGGACCAGTTCCAGCAGGAAGATGGGGGCGACCAGGCCGGCCTGGATGGAGAACCAGGAGAAGCCGCGGCGCAGGGTCCAGAACCAGACCCGGGGGCCGGCGGAGCCGGCCCGCAGCGGGACGTGCCGGGCGAACACGTGGAAGCCGGCCCGGGCCCAGCGGGTGCGCTGCTCGACGAATTCGCCGGGGCTGCGGGGCACGTCCTCGTAGGAGCGGATCCGCGGGTCGACCACGACCCGGTAGCCCAGCCGGCCGATCTGCATCGTGACGTCGGAGTCCTCGCCGTTCATCCCGACCGGGAAGCCGCCCGCCGCCTCGACCGGCCCGCGGCGCAGGGCGGTGAAGGTGCCGGGGATGACCACGATCCCGTCCACCAGGCTCTGGCCGAGCCGGGCGAACCGGAACTGGAAGGCGGTTTCCAGCCGGCGCATCTCGTGGAACCAGGTGCGGGTGTCGGTGCGCGGCTCCTCCAGCGCGCCGACGCTGCCGATCTCCGGGTCACGGAACCAGGGCACGGCGTAGACGAGCGTGTCCTCGCCGAGCACGCAGTCGGCGTCCACCCGGACGATGATCTCCGCCTCGGTGGCCGCGATGGCCCGGTTAAGCGCTGCGGACTGCCGCCCGTTCGGGCCGCGCAGCACCCGCCCGCGGGCGTGCCGGAAAGTCGCGATCTCCTCCATGGCGACCTGCGCGGTGTCGTCGGTGGAGCCGTCGTCGGACACCACGACCTGGACCGGGCCGCCGTAGCGGGCCGCCGCCACATCCACCGAGCGGAGCAGCCGGGCGATGTTATCCGTCTCGTTGTAGGCCGGGATGATGATGTCTACCGGCGGCCGGAACCGGCCCGGCTCGGGCAGCCTGCGGTTGACCCACCAGAGCAGCCACAGCGGCGCGAACATGAAGATGAACAGCACGCTCACCGCGTACAGCGGCAGGAACACCTGCCACACCGAGTCCAGGTTGGACTGCTCGGAGATGTACGCGTACCCGGCGATCAGCACCGTGACCACGGTGACCAGCGCGCAGCAGGTCAGCACGGTGTCCCACACCCGCGGGCGGCGTTCCACCGGCAGCGTGGTCGCCCGGGGCAGCACGAACGTGGTGAACGTCAGGCGCATCACGACGAGGCCCCCGATGAGCAGGTTGGCCAGGGTGGCCTCGATGCCGAACGGCGCCACCAGCCAGCCGGAGGCGATGCCGATCGCGATCATCAGCGCCTGGGTGAGGATGGACATCGCGATGTAGAGCGCGGCGTGCCCGAGCACGGCCAGGCGGCGGCCAAGGTTCGCGCGCAGCACCAGCGCGGTCCCGATGATGTAGGCCACCCCGAAGAACACCAGGGCAGGCCGCAGCCGGGCGATGTACCCGTTGACGGTGGCCGGGTCGTGGGTGATCGCGTCGGCCACGTTCCCCACCGAGGCGGCGTACAGCGCGGGGAGCCGGCGGACGAGCTGGAAGAGCAGGCTCGCGATGGCGGTCACGCCGAAGAAGACCAGGGTGCGCGGCCGCCGCCGGGAGGTCGGGACGTGCCGCGGGATGTCCACCTCAGTCATCCCGTTGCCCTGGTCTTCCGGGGTGTCCGCGCTCACCGGCAGCAGGCAGGCCGCGATGAGGACTATAAGCAGAACACCCGTGAGGGCAAAGACCAAAATATCCATTAAGTACCTGCACTAAAGCGTGTCAGCGGATCCCATTGGCCCAGCGAGGGTTTATGCCGTTGCGTTCGCCGGCCCTCGGTGCTTTACCACGGTAGAACGCGGGATGCCCGGATCCGGCTCATTGCCGCAAAGTGCTGTGATAACTTCGTTATCCCTGCAGCCATTGGAGTGAGCCGACGTGTCCCTCCTTATCGGGGACGACTCCCCCGAGGGGGCCGAACCCCAGGACTCGGAGCAGCAGGCGCCCGCGGGGCAGGAGCGCTCAGCGTCCGCGGGAAAGCGGCGCGATCGGTCTCGCTGTCGCAGTCACCGGCCGCGGAGCATGCTGATCCAGGATGCCCCGGATCCGGCGGAGGACGGCCCGGCGGATGATTACGGCGCCGGGGAGCCACAGGACCATTATCACCAGGACCTTTATTACCAGCACGGTTATCCTGATGATGGTATTACGGTGGACCGTTATCCCGAAAGGGGCTACGCCGGTGACCAGGATAACCCGGCTGGCGGTCCCGGATTCCGCGGCCACCGTTACCCAGAGCCTGGCCATGGCGGCTCTGGTTATCCCTGGGCGGACGATCCGGGCCCTGGGTATTCAGGCCCCGGCGAGCCGGACTCCCGTTATTCCGGCTACTCAGGTCAGCCGGGCGGCAAGGGCTGGTACGGGTCTGACCAGGATGATTTCCGCTGCCTATCGGTCCCGCCGGACGACGAGTGGGACGACGGCTATGAGCCGGAAGCCTGGGATGAGCCGCCGCGGGGCCGGCGCGCCCCACTGCTGGAGGCCGTCTTCCCGCACCGGGAAGTCCGTGACGGCGAGGCAGACGGCTCGCGGACGTTTGTCAGCAACGCCCAGCGCCTGGGCGGCGTCCTGCTGGCCGCCGCCTCTGTCGTGGGGATAGCCCTCTACGTGCCGTCCATCCTGGCCGCCGACAGCCGCTCATTCGCGGGCGTCGTCAGCAGCAGTGGCGTCGCCAGCCTCAACTTCGGCGCCTCCGGCCGGGTGGGCACCGTCCTGGTCCACCTGGGGCAGGCCGTCCGCAAGGGTGAGCTGCTCGCTACCGAGGCCGGCACGGCGGGGACCGCGGCGGTCCAGGCCGACCGGGCCGCGATCACGGCCGACAAGGCGAACCTGGCCGCACTGCAGGCCGACGGATCGGCAGCGGCCAGCATCACCGCCGCCCAGGCTGAGCTGGCCAAGGACCGGGCCCGCCGGGCCGCGGACCGGATGAGGCTGGCGGCGACCGAGATCGTGGCGCCCCGAAGCGGGACCGTCATCGCCATCGACGGGCAGCCCGGCGAGACGGTCAGTCCCGCCGGGCTCAGCGGCTCCGCCGCGCACGCCCAGGCCTCGCCCGGACGCCAGCCGAGGTTCTCGCTCCTGCCCAGTGGCCCGATGGCCAGCCTGCCCGCCACGGGCATGGCGCTCCCGGTGATCGCGTTGCGCACCGGCGGAGGGTGGCAGGTCAGGCTGCTGATCCCGCAGACCGACACCGCCGCGGTGAAGGCCGGCGGGGAGGTGACCATTTCTGTCCCGGCCGCGCAGCTCAGCGGGGTCAAGGGCACGATCACGGAGCTCTCCCCCACCCCGGTGACCAACTCGGGCAGCGCCGCCTACGAAGCCGTGGTGCGGGCTCTCAGCCGGACCCCCGTCACCCCGCTCAGTGGCATGACCGCCAACGTCCAGCTCGGTTCGTTACGGTTTCAGGGGCGGGCCGCCCCCACGCACCGGGTTCGGACCCGGCACGGCGGATAATCTGCGAACACGGGGCCCTGGCCCGGCAGCCCACGTAGTGAGGAGCCATGATCGCCTCCCGGCCCGCCCGGCTGATGGCGGCGGCGGCCCGCGAAGTGTGCGGGGCGGCCGTGCTCACCGCAGTCACCTGCGCGCTCGCCAGCTGCTCGGCGTCCGTACCGCCCCGCGGTCACGCGTCCGCTCCCGGCCCCGCGCCATCCGGCGCCTTCACCCCGACCGCCCTGGCCCCGGGTGGCCGGCCGGCCTGGATGCTGACCCGGGCCGCGCTCGCGCAGGTGGCGTCGGAACCCGCAGTGCTGGCTGGGCTGCGGCGGTCCCGGGTGCTGGAGATTCTGCAGACGGGCCAGAAGCCGCTCGCCATGGCCGGCACGCAGTCCGTGGTGACGTTCTCGTCGGTGACCGAGATGGATCAGGCAGTGTCCGGCGGCCAGCTGCCCGCTGGTACGCGCGCGCTCCTCTACGACCCGGAGGCCTGGGCGTTCACGCCGCGCACCGAACAGCTGAACCCGGCTGAGGCGGCGCGGCGGGCCGAGGACATCGCGCATGCGCGCGGCCTGGCGCTCATCGTGGCCCCGGCGCTCAACCTCGCCGCGGTCCGCCCGGACCCGGCCGGTGGCCCGCGATGGCGCCAGTTCCTCCGGCTGGGCCTGGCCGGGGCGATCGCGAAGGTGTCCGACGTCATCGACCTCCAGGCGCAGAGCCTGGAGCGGAGCACCAGCACGTACGCCACCTTCGTGCGTGACGCGGCCGCACAGGCCCGGGCGGCCAATCCGCGGGTGGCCATCCTGGCCGGGCTGTCCACCAACCCGCCCGGTGCGGAAGTCACCAGCCAGCAGCTGACCGCCGCGGTCCACGCGACCCGCGGGATCGTCGACGGTTACTGGCTCAACATCCCAGGCCGCGGGTCACGGTGCCCGACGTGCAACTCACCCCGCCCGGACGTGGGCCGGGCGGCGCTGCGCGCCGTGCTCTGAGCTAGCCGAGGAAGGGGGCCGGAGGGATGGCCGGGATAGCCGCTGGCCTGAGGCACCGGGAACGGCCCCGAAGGATGGCCGGGATACATGCTCGGCTGACCTACAGGGAGCGGGCCGGAAGGGTGACCGGGGGCCGAGGCCGCCTGAGGTGCCGGATCCGCTCCCGCGGGCAGGCCGTCTCGGACCTGGCCCCGGGCGTGCCGCCCCGGCCGCCGGGCCACCCACCAGCCGGGGATACCGAGGACCATGACGGGCACGCCGATGGCGAAGACCAGCCGCAGCTCACCGAGCTGATGCAGGTTGAACGGGATCAGCTCGTGGGTGAACCGGGCGGCATACAGCAGCAGCGCCGCGGTCGCGGTGGCCCACGGAAGCCGCCACCGCGTCACTACCAGGTCGACCACGACCGTGCCGAGCAGGGCGCCGGAGGTGTAGTAGGCGTACACCCCAGGATCGAGCAGGATCCGAGCGGCGACGGCGACCAGGAGCACCGCGGGCCACCGTCCCCGCCGGACCGCCACCACCCCGCCGGCTACCCCGAGGAGCAGCTGGGCTGAACGGTCCCACCACGGAGTCCGGGGGTCCATGACGCCGAGCGCGCGCAGCGCCGAGGAGCGGTCGTTGGGGATGGTGAACCGGGTGACGGCGGCCACGGTCCGCGGGTCGGCCAGCAGGAATGGCAGCCAGACGACCGCGACTCCCCCGGTGAACGCGGCCAGCGCGGCCAGCCGCTGCCGCCGCGGCAGAGCCAGCAGCAGCGCCACGAAGGCGAGCGCCCACGGTTTCGAGTCGCCCGCGGCCGCCAGGGCCAGGCCGGCCCAGACCGGGTGGCGCCGGGCCACCGCGTGCAGCGCGGCCACCGAGAAGCCCAGCGCCATCAGGTCGTCGATGTGCGCGAAGTGCGTGGTCAGTTCCGTCCAGACAGGCAGGAACAGCAGTCCGGCGAACAGCAGCCGGCTCCGGCGCTGGCGTTCGCTGGCGGGCACCAGCCGCCACACTGCGGCCAGCACCAGCGGGCCGGTCAGCGACATGGCGGTGATCGCGGTGGTCTCGCCGTTACCGGGCCCGATGGCCCTGAGCAGACCGGACACTGCCAGGGCCAGCGGGCCGATCTGCAGGTCGGGATGGGTCGCGTACAACTGCAGGCCGGCGCCCGGGGCGTTGGCGAACAGGAGCCGACCACCCTGGGCGAAGAAGTGCCAGGACTGGCCCGCCATGCTGGCCTGGAATGCGATCCAGGCCAGCGCCCACGGCCACAGCACCAGCCACGGCCACGAAACCTGGACCCGCAGGGCGGTCCGGGCCGCTGGGGCGGGGGCTGCGGCCCGGCGCTGAGCGGCCCGGTCGCCAGTGCCCCCGTACTGGGCCGCCCGGTCCGGCTTCCTGAACCAGTCCACTGGTGGCCACGGCTCGGCGGCGTCCGCCGGGTCAGGGGTCTCCCCGGGCCGGCGGACAGGCAGGGCCGTCATCGGCCGGCCGCCGCCAGGGGCGCCGCGGCCGGTGAGCACGGCGGTCAAACCAGGACCATCGCTACTCCGGTGCAACAGGTCACGGCGGCGGGCGGGGCGCCCGGGCGGGCACCAAGTTCGGGGGGAATCACGCCGTTAGTATGGCCGCGCTCGCGAAAGTGATGGCCCGAACATACGACTTATTAACTGTTACAGGACTTTCCTTAATTGGCCGGTAAGGAATCCGTAAGACCCGCGGCCAGGGGGCGGCGGCTGGTATATCCGTTGCGGTCCGGGACGCCGGCTGGTTACCTCGGCTGGGGAGATGGCCAGCAGCCGGAAGGGGACAGCGGTGGGACACGTCGAGGTGGCGCATGTGCGGCACGCGCTGCCAGACGGGCGGGTGCTGCTGGACGACGCATCGTTCCGGGTCGGCGAGGGCACGGTCGCCGCGCTCGTGGGGCCGAACGGCGCGGGCAAGACGACGCTGATCCGGCTCATCGCCGGGGACGTGACCCCGCACGCCGGCACCGTCACGACCAGCGGCGGACTGGGGGTGATGCGGCAGTTTATTGGCCAGCAGGGCATTGGCCAGCAGAGCATTCGGGGGATCCGGGGGGACGGCGCTGCGGCCCAGCACACCCTGGGCCGAGCCGGCTCGGAGCCGGTGGTTCGCGACCTGCTGGTCTTCGTTGCGGAAAAGAGGGTGCGCGAGGCCGCGGCGCGGCTGGACGCGGCGGAAGGCGCAATGCTGGCGCGGGGCAGCGAGGCCGCCCAGTTGCGGTATGCGGCCGCGCTGGCGGACTGGGGCGACGCAGGCGGGTACGACGCCGAGGTGCTGTGGGACGCGTGCACGGTCGCCGCGCTCGGCCTGGGCTACGAGCAGTGCCGGGACCGGAATGTGGGCACGCTCTCCGGTGGCGAGCAGAAGCGGCTCGTGCTGGAGGCCCTGCTGCGCGGCCCGGCCGAGGTCCTGCTGCTCGACGAGCCAGACAACTACCTGGATGTGCCAGGCAAGCTCTGGCTGGAAGAGCAGCTGGCCGAGACGCGGAAGACGGTCCTGCTGGTCAGCCACGACCGGGAACTGCTGGC
>Ga0208586_1000835_pt1 | contig 10457 bp, 9 predicted proteins | sample NGESurshal072012_6_FD_184471 | JGI IMG/M metagenome (GOLD analysis project Ga0208586, IMG submission 184471) | Arctic peat soil microbial communities from Barrow, Alaska - NGEE Surface sample 53-3 shallow-072012 (SPAdes) | ecosystem: Environmental > Terrestrial > Soil > Wetlands > Peat ... | reverse complement strand
CGGAGGAGATTTTGACGGACAACGGTCGAGTCTTCACGGGCAAGCACCAGACCAAGCCCGTGACGGTGCTTTTTGACCGGATCTGTCAGAACAACGAGATCAAGCACCGCTTGACCGCGCCCTACTCACCGACCACGACCGGCAAGATCGAACGACTGCACCGCACGATGCGCACGGAGTTCTTCGACCTCGCGACCTACGACACCCTCGAGGCGACCCAGGCGGCGCTCGACGCCTGGGTCCTCACCTACAACGCCGAGCGACCGCACCAGTCCCTCGGCGACATTCCTCCACTGCGTCGCTTTGAACCGGCGCGACGCGGCGACGAGCTCGAGGTCATCGACGGCGACTACGCCGAGCCCGACGCCACGTTGCGCAAGAGCTTGACCCGTCTCGTCGACGACAAGGGCCGGGTGTTGATCCTGCACTACCGCTACCACGTCGGACGCGCCTACCGGGGTGAGAGCGTGCGTGTCGCACTCAACGACGGCCTGCTCAGCGTGCATCACCGCGGCGTGTTGACCGCGACGCACGCCCGACGCCACCTCCCCGAAGATGACGTGAAGTTCACCGACCGGCCCAAGGCGCTTCGCGCCAGTCGACCAACCTTGGGCGACGTCGTTGCCCGCCACGTCGACAACTCCGGCAACATCAGCTTCGCCGCCACCAGCTACCGGGTCGGCAACGCTTACAAGGGACAACTCGCCGGCGTGCGCCTCGTGGGCGATACGGTGCAAATCACCATCGAGGGAGTTCTCGTTCGCAATCACGAGGCCCGTCACGATCGTTCAAAGGAGTTTGGTGCTCTCGCAATGCCCAACGGCAAACCTAGGAGTCACGGTGTCGCATAACTGCCGAGGCCAAATCGGGACAGATCAGCCGAGACTTCACACACTTCCATGACTGGTCAATTGGTCCTCAGAAAAGCGGCTTGGGGCAAGGATCCCTCCGTTTGGACGCTGAGAGCTAGCGTTACCCATCCCAACGGAATGCGCTCACAACTCGCTAAAACGTTCAAGGGATCCAGGCGGGCGGCTGAAAAAGTCGTCAGTGAGTTTGAAGCGCCCGCTGACGTCGCCAAGGTTTGCAACGATAAGGTCACCGATTTAGTGAAGCGCGTCATTGGCGTTCCCGGCGATTCTCTAATGTCGAAAGGCAACACTATTTACGTCAATGGCAAGGCGCTGAAGGAGAACTGGCTCCCCACCGAGCCGCTCGGAGGAGTTATCAAACCGATCATCCTTAAGAAGGGTCAGTACTTCATGATGGGTGACAATCACTTTTACTCGTGTGACAGCCGTCCTTGGGGAGCCGTACCGCGTTCTAGCATTATCGGCAAGGTGTTCTTGAGGGTCTGGCCCGTGTCGAGATTCCACTGGATCTGAGTGTTTGCTGGATTCCAAGATTCAACGTGGCCAGTGTCAGTGCTGACTCCTAAGGAGTTTGGAACTGGCACGGCGGCGACGTGGGAAAGTTCAGTGACAATGGCTTGCCGCCGTAGGCGTCGTAGAGGGAAGCAGCAGCTATCTCAACGTTGATCGTCGCCGCACTGGTACTGCAGGTGCCCGCAAACGTGAATGATGAGTAGACGCTCACGTACGTGGGTTTCTTGCCAATCAAGCGTCTGAACGTCACTATTGCTTGCCAGTCCGACGTCCCCTGTGAGGCGGGGTACGTGGTCCAGGGCGATGTCGAGGCGTACAAGGTGGCGCCCGGGAATCTGGGGATTCTCGATGTCGTGTAACTGCTAATCGTGGCTGACGGTGCGGGCTCCTGTGCGTAGCCGTCGTAAATGAATCCGAATTGAGTGCCGGGTACTTGGGATTGGCACAGATTCGAGCCAGTCTTCTCGTAGGGCGCGTTCAGAGTCCAACCCGGCGTTGTCTGCTGGCCGAGCGCTAGGAATGCTTCATCCATTTTCGGAACTTGGCAAGGATTTGGCAGGACCAATTTGATTGGCAGTTTCTTTGGCTTTGTCGTGGTCGTGGTGCCACCCGGTTTGGTCGTGGTGGTGCTGGATGTCGGCGTGGTGGATTGACCAGGATTGCTCGAGCCTCGCGCGCTCCAAACGCCGACGACCCACTTGGTGCCGTTCCAGTTTTCAGCCAGTAGGTCATCGTTCGCGCGCCCGACGGCGGTGCAGTTAGAGGGGGTGACGCAGGTTACTCCGAAGAGTGCGTCGTAGTGAAGAAGCTCCTTGTGTGGTGGGTTTGGACTGACGCTGGGGACGTTCGTCCAATTGTCCCCATTCCAGAGTTCCGTGAATGTCAGAGTCGCGGCGGTCGTGTGCAAGGATCGCTGACCGACCGTGAAGCACGCAGTGGCACTGGCACACGAATACGCCGCAGGATCGCTAATGAGGGCAACGTTGCCGCTGGCACTTCCCACGGAGTTCCAACTTGAGCCGTTATTTTGCAGCGTGTCGGAATAGAAACTGGAGCCGCTCCCGTACGTACCGAGATACGTGCACGTCGAGGGAGTGTCGCCGGGCAAACACGATACGTCATTGACCTCGTACGGAGACGTCGACAGCGCGGACCAAGAATGGCCATTCCACACTTCGGGAGTGGAGGCCATGCCGACGCACACGGTTGAACTCGCACACGACAACTGTCCAATCGAACTTGCGGTGGTACTCATATTTGGAATGGTCGTCACCGTCCAGCCGGTTCCGTGCGTGCCGCTCCAAGTGCCGGCCAGCGCTTGAAATGCGCTGCCTCGATACGTAGCTCCCGTTGCCATGCACCACTCGCTCGTGGGGCACGACACCGCGTCGATTTCGGCGTTCCTCGTGGTGCCAACGCTCATGGCCGACCATTTACTGCCATTCCAGTTTTCAGCCAGTGTCAACCTGGCGGAACTCGTTTCGAAGGTGCCACCCACAACGCAGTCGTTTACCTCCGGACACGACACAGCGTTCATGAATTCTTGAATCGTGCCTCTGGGCGCGGCAGGCTTCGACAAAAGTTTCCAATATTGGCCGTTCCAGGATGCCGCGGCGGTGCCTACAGCGAGGCAGTAGGACGAACCCACACACGAGACGGCAAAAAACTCGCCTGCGGGGTCCGTTGGTGTTGTCGCGCCAGTCGCCATTGGACTCAGCATGATGCCGCCCGCGAAACCCGCCAGGACCATCAGTACGCCAACAAGTCGAGCCCCTCGCACCGTGACATTATGCACCAAATGGGCATGTCGGGCCACTCAGAATTGTGGAATCAATTTTACCCAACTTCGACCAAGAACGAAGTCGGCAACAGCGTCAGCGACTGCGGGTCTCATCTTTAATTGACGTATATGTGATTTCATCACACTCATCTTCTTGAGCCACTGGTCGTGTTAAGTCCAACAGTCCGAGGACGGCGGGCGCAATGCGCCAAGCCGTCCGTTCGGGCTACCTGGGTGATCATTTGCACGGCTCCGACGTGGCTGAAACAGTGCCCTGTCTGTGCAGCTGGGTGTGGCTAGACATTGACAGACCTCATTGCGCCTGGAAGTGGATTCTGAACCGGGCGAGTTTCCTCTATGTTTTATTCATGAGCGCCTTCAGCGATACCAATGACGCAGGTCCGCCAGTGCGGAAATACAACCAGCGCATGGCTCAGCGGGTGGCTAGGCGCGCAAATGTCAACGAGCAGGGCGCGGCGGTGTGTTTCGCGTTCAACAACCTGCTTACCTCCGTGCTGATTGGCGTGGTGGAGGACGTCGCCCGGTACATACCGACGGTGGGGGCCCTGCTCGACATGGCGATCAGCATCATCACGTTCTACTTTCATCGCATCGTGCTGGTCACCGATCAGAACGTGTATGTGTATCGGGATTGGCCCTTCCACTTTCCCGGCAAGCAGTTGGCCGCCTATCCGCGCCACGCAGGCCTGGTGAAACTCGGCAGTCCGAACCCAGGCGGTTTCTCTAGGTTCATCCGTCGCGGGCAGCTGACCTTCGAAGACGGTCATGTTGTGTATCACGGCATTCTGTGGATTCGCCGCGCGCAGTACATCGTCCAGGTGGGGAACAGCCCCGCTCAGATGTAATCTCCGCTTGAGAAATCACTCCTGGGATTTGCGGAGTGCCCGAAGAATTAATTGATGGTTGCTTTTGTGCCATTCGTAATGTGTGCACCTCTCAATATTCCCGACGAGGCTTGCAGATGGTTGCGTTGCTAACGAGACGGGCTGGATTCTTGCTCAATGTAGATTCAGAGCCGAACTGTTTTTCCTTAAAAGTCCCCCGAAAGAGTAACGGTCGACCCATTAGAAGTGCTTTTGACACTCCAGGTGTCTCCGGTAACCGAGTGTGGCGCTCCGGACATAGTCCATAAAGCAGTCACCTCGTCGTTTGAACTTCCGGCCGGCACCGACGGACCTTTCAACGTCCACGTGTAAGTGACGATACCTTTTGAAGTCTTGTGGCTCTCTTTCAAATCTATGGGAAAGTTATAAGTCATATTTGACTCTTTGAGTCCACTCGTTTGAATGACTTGAATCGTGATCGTCAGAGCAGTGATTGGATCGACGTTAGAAGTCGACAAGGATTCACTGCCCGAGAAGCTATTTGGTTCGTTGGTACTGGCGACAACCGTGACGCCGTTGGAAGGCAAGGTGGTCGTCGTGGCAGTCGGCATGGACGTTGACGTGGTTGTGGACGTTGACGTGGTTGTGGACGTTGACGTGGTTGTGGACGTTGACGTGGTCGTCGTTGGAGAAACGATGGTCGTCGTTGTCGCCGCATTGAGAGTAGTGGTAGTCGTCATATTTGGTGTGGTGGCTTTGTCTGCCCCATCACACGCGTTCGGTGTGCCAAAAACGACCGGAGTCACTCCGACAGGTGCTGCCACGAGAACCTTGCCCGATCCATCAATACTGATACTAAAATAGGTACTCGTCGGAAATGACTGTAGGTAAGGTCTTGTCGAATTTGTCAGGAGACTCGGCGTCACCGTAGGCGATCCACCCGTCTGCACGTTGTACGCCTGCACTGCGGTTTCAACCGTTGTCGCATCCGCCCTGCATGTCGCAACGGCACTTTGAGCTGCTATTCCTCCCACAGCAACGACGACGACGGACGCGAGTACACCGAGTACGGCAATCACGATCAGAAGTTCAAGGAGTGTGAAGCCTTGAGCCGTCTGGAATAAGTGACGGTAGAGTCTCAACTCCTCTGGAGAGTTAATCCGGAGTCGTCTTAATTTTGGCATTGTTCGATTGTATTTCCACTGTTTGATAATCCCGGTCATTTCGGAACGGTTCCTCAAGGTTACGAAAGTGATGTCGAACGTACTTGCCCTGTTTGCAATGCGCTTCTGGAAGCCGTTGGGTCGATCGCCATTTGATGCCGCGTGGATTCCACACTTACCTCTGGGAACGATCAAAATCAGACCCCAACGCCGAGCATGCGAGAAATTTAAACGCAATATTGAACGATCGGCGGCGAGATTCTTGGGGGATGAAGGGCCATATCGTCCATAAGTAGGTATGGAGAATCACAAGGTCAACTCGTAATGGCGCGCTACTACAAGTCAAAGACTGAGCACGAACGCCAATTCCGGCTCCTCTACGAGCGTAACTTCGCTCCGATCACCGCCTACGTTCAACGTCGAGTGCGTCGAGGCGACGGCAGTGACCCGGACATTGTGGCCGAGGTCTTTGTCGTGGCGTGGCAAACATCGCGGTCGGAAACCTTTGATCTTCGAAGCGGCCTTGTGCCACAGAACTCTACGATTGCCTAGCTTCGCAAACAGAATGCCGGCCACTGCGCCGGGCACTCTGATTGCATCGGGCTCACGATGGGCTGTAAATTTCCCCAAGTTGCTCGTAGGCAGCAGAACCGGGCGCTTTACGTTACAGGTCATCGCTACGTTGGCGTCGCCGTGTCCAGCCGTGCGAGTCAGGTGGGCCGCATGGTTCCTTCGCGTAAGTAGCGTGCGTGCCAAGAGAGCGACTCCTCGATCAGGTGCGGGGTGTGTTTGCCGGGGGATGTCGCACTTGCGCGGTCGAAATAGTCCTGCAGCATCGGCCGGTAATCGGGGTGCGCGCAGTTGTCGATGATCTTCTGCGCGCGTCGACGCGGGGCCAATCCGCGCAAGTCCGCTACGCCACACTCCGTTATGACGACGTGCACGTCGTGCTCGGTATGGTCGACGTGGCTGACCATCGGCACGATTGAGGAGATCGCGCCGTTCTTGGCGGTTGAAGGCGTGAGGAACATTGCGATGTAGGCGTTGCGGGCGAAGTCGCCCGAGCCCCCTATGCCATTCATGATGCTCGAGCCCATGATATGGGTGGAGTTGATGTTGCCGTAGATGTCGGCCTCGATGGCGCCATTCATCGCCAAACAACCGAGTCGGCGTATGACTTCGGGATGATTGCTGATCTCTTGGGGGCGAAGGACGATCCGGTCGTGATACTCGGCGATGTTGGCGTGCAGGTCGGCCGCGCCCTCTTCACTAAGGGAAAAGGAGGTAGCCGAGATGGTGTCCATCGTGCCCGAGTTCAACAGTGCCAGCATTCCGTCCTGGATGACCTCCGTGTACGCCGTCAGTGGATGAAACGGCCCACCGTCGAGTCCGCGAAGGACGGCGTTGGCGATGTTGCCGACGCCCGACTGCAGGGGTAGGAGTGACGCGGGCAGTCGACCTCCCTTCACCTCGTGGGCCAGGAACTCCAAGAGGTTTTCGGCGATTCGCTGCGAGATGTCGTCTACTGGTTTAAACGCCGTGTTGCGATCGGGGGAGTTCGTCTCAACAACGGCCACGATCTTTTCGGGGGAGCAATGTAGGTAGGGAACGCCGATACGGTCGGACGTTCGAAGAATTTTAATGGGCTTGCGAAATGGGGGAAGTGCGGTGCCGTAATAGATGTCGTGCATTCCTTCGAGGGCGGCCGGCTGCCAGGCGTTCACCTCGAGGATGATGCGGTCGGCCATGTCAATCCACGTCTTGTTGTTGCCGACCGAGGACGACGGAATCAGTTCGCCGTCTTCAGTGATTCCAGACACCTCAATCACCGCAACGTCGAGGTGTCCGAAAGCGCCCTCCCAGACCATCTGTGCGACGTGCGAAAGGTGCATGTCGAGGTAGTCGAGCAGCCCGGCATTGATCTTGGCGCGACTCACTGGGTCAGACTGGTACGGCATGCGCATGCTGATCGCGTCGACCGCCGCGAGTGCACCGTCAAGTTCGGGAGCCGTCGAGGCACCAGTCCAGACACTCACCGCGAATCGGTCACCCCGTGTGGCAGAATCTTCGACTCGTCGCACGAGCGCCCTGGGTACCTCCTTGGGATATCCAGCACCCGTAAAGCCGCTCATCCCGACGTTGTCATCCGGTTGAATGAATTCGGCGGCCTCGTCGGGCGACATGACCCGACCCGCAATCGCCCCGTTCTTGATTCGAAAATGTCCTGCGGGGGTCATTTCGGAAGCCTAACGCTGGTCCGGTGAGAGCTCGTCCGTCGTTCTTGAGACTGAACGTGCGATTCCGAGAGAAATGATTCGCCGTCCGAGTGCAAAGTGCGATCCGCAATCGATCCATTCCGTCCAGAGTCTGCGCCACGCGGCAACTTGATGGAAGTATTGCGTACGTGCACGCAATTGAGTACATCTTCTCCATCGGCTGGGCGGCGTTTTGGATCTATTGGCTCGCTATGGCGCTCTCCGCAAAAAGGAGCCACGTCGCGTGGTCTCGTGAGTTGCGCATAAGGGCAGTGATCTTCTTTGCGGTGTTCCTCTTGATTCGCGTGGGGGCGTTTCGACACAGTGAGCAGAATTCGGACCCCTGGCGCGCCGGTGCTGGGCTCGCGCTCTTCGCGCTCGGGTTGTGGTTCGCGATTTGGGCTCGCGTCCATATCGGGCGCAACTGGGGCATGCCAATGTCGCGAAAGGACGCACCGGAGCTCGTGACCGGTGGTCCCTATCGATTGGTTCGCCACCCCATCTATTCGGGCATCTTGTTGGCGGGGGTGGGCACCGCGATCGCGCTCAACTGGCTGTGGATCGTACCCGTCGTGTTGGCCGGTGTGTACTTCGTCTACAGCGCGAGCGTCGAAGAACGCTACATGACCGAGCAATTCCCCGACACCTATCCGGCGTACCGACGCGCCACCAAGATGCTCGTGCCCTTCATCTTTTGAGTGAATTACGCGGCCTCCGGCCATCGGCGGCGCCGTTACGCCGCAGCGCAGACTCCATCGGAATCTGAACGACGAGATCGAGGGTTACACTCGCCGTATCCCGAAAGCGAAAGCGAGCACGTGACCTACGTCGTACAAAGTGACTCGCTCAGTAAGCGCTACGGCGAGGTTCTCGCGGTCGACGACCTGTCGTTCGCCATCGAAGCGGGGACGATTACGGGTTTTCTCGGGCCTAACGGCGCTGGCAAATCGACGACATTACGAATGTTGCTCGGTCTCGCTCGGCCCACGAGTGGTCAATCGACCGTCTTTGGAAGTCCCTACGACCAACTGAAAACGCCCGCACGTCGCATCGGTGCGGTGCTCGAGGCGACCGATTTTCATCCCGGAAGATCGGGACGAGATCATCTTCGAACGCTCAGTTGGGCCGTGGGCATCCCCGACACCCGAGTGGACGAAGTCCTCGCACTGGTGGAACTGCAGAGCGCGGCGAAGCGCCGAGTGAAGGGATACTCACTCGGCATGCGTCAGCGCCTCGGTCTTGCCGCTGCCCTGCTCGGGGATCCCGATCTGCTCGTCTTAGACGAGCCCGCGAATGGGCTCGATCCCGAAGGCGTGCGATGGCTGCGCGACTTCCTCAGAGACTTTGCCTCGGGCGGGCGCACCGTGCTCATTTCAAGTCACGTGCTCGCCGAGATCGCCCAAACCGTCGACCAAGTCCTCATCATCAATCACGGACGGCTCGTCACCGAATCGACGCTCGATGAGTTAACCGCTCGAGTTGGTGGCGCCGTACGCGTGCAAAGCCCCCAACTCGATAGTTTGGCCGAGGCACTACAGCGTGAGGGCATCGTCACGACCAGGAGCAACGACCACGTGCTCTTGGCCCAAGGAACGACGAAGGAGCATGTCGGCGACGTCGCGCTCGCTGCGGGCGTCGCAATCCATGAACTCGTGACCGAAGGTTCGTCCTTGGAAGAGGTCTTCCTCGACTTAACGTCAGGGACCGCACCACAATGAATCAATTGCGGGCCGAACTACTCAAAATACGCTCAACACGCACGACCATCGGCCTCTTGCTGGGACTGATCGCCCTGGCGCTGCTCTTCACGATACTGACGTGCACGCTGTCGCCGATGGACCAGTTCGTCACCGAGCAAGATCAGTCGAGCCTGCTCAGCTTCGGAAGTATTGCAGGGGTCTTCGCCGCACTCGCAGGCGTGATGCTGTTCACCAGCGAGTACCGTTTCGGGACCATTCGGCCGACGTCACTCTTCAACCCGAATCGAAGTCGCCTCTTCGCCACGAAAATCACTGCTGGCGTCCTGTCGGGGCTGGTCTTCGGGGTCATCGGTGAGGGGCTGGTCTTCTCGATCGGCTTGATGATCTTGAAGATCCGAGGGGTGCCCATCCTCATGACTGGCGCCAATGAAATCGAGTTGGTCGTCGGCGCAATCATCGGCACGGCGTTATGGGGCGCCATCGGCGTCGCTCTCGGCTCGATCGTGCCCAATCAAGTAGGTGCGGTGATCTCCTTGCTGGCGTGGGGCTTCGTCGTTGAGAACTTGGTCTTTGGCTTGCTGCCCAAGATCGGTCGCTTCCTGCCGGTTCACGCGGCGGACTCGATGATGGGCCCGATTCAAGACAAGCTGCTGCCCGGTAATGCCGCGACCGCCGTCGTCATCGCGTGGGCCGTCGTGCTCTCTCTCGCCGGGGTGGAGCTGCTGAAGCGACGCGACGTCAGTTAGGGCCAACGTCCGCGCGGCTGTTGTGACGAAGGACAATTCAAATCGAAACAGGTGCTGGCGACGAAGCCGGTGAACCGTTAAATTGGCAACGTTTAGGTACCAGGTTCCGGGGGAGCGAGCATGACCGATACCGTGAAGGACATCGCATCGTCGATGTCCGACGGGCCACCGATTGAGCGGCCGAAAATCCAGGTCGTTCCGATGAAGGGACTTCCGATATCGGCGGCGGCGGTGGTGTTCGTGACGCTGGCAATTGCCGGGAACTGGCAATGGGCACTCGTGTTTTGTCACGTCGCCGGGGGCGGCTTGTGGACCGGTATCGATCTCTTTGTCGGCCTCGTGCTCGGTCCGATACTCGGGCGTCTATCCATCCCGGCACGGGCGGAATTTGCCGCGAGGTTCATGCCCAAGATGGTCATCATTATGCCGACCGTGGTGATGATGACCCTGGCGACTGGGTTTCAGATCGCGAGAAAGATGGGGAACCTTTACGAGAATAGCCCGAACCACCCGTGGCTCATCGCGTCGTTCTGCGTCGTCGGCGTTATGGCCGTGATCGCCCTGGGCATCCTTGAACCCGCGA
>Ga0208586_1000834_pt1 | contig 10459 bp, 8 predicted proteins | sample NGESurshal072012_6_FD_184471 | JGI IMG/M metagenome (GOLD analysis project Ga0208586, IMG submission 184471) | Arctic peat soil microbial communities from Barrow, Alaska - NGEE Surface sample 53-3 shallow-072012 (SPAdes) | ecosystem: Environmental > Terrestrial > Soil > Wetlands > Peat ... | reverse complement strand
CCCGACGGCGTGTCCATGGGTTACCGATTCCGTCCTCCCGATCGTGGCCGCCAATCGCGTCGATATCGTCAAGAGCGCACACGCGTTCAATGAATTCGTTACGCTGATCCCGACGCCAGGCCACACCATCGACCATTATTCGGTGCAGGTCGGCAAGCCTGGCGCCGATGCCGTCATTACCGGCGACATGATCCACTCGCCGCTGCAAGCCCGATATCCCGAACTGGGCATGATGTCGGATTACGACTCCGGGCAGGCCGCAGAGTCGAGACGAAAATTGTTTGGCCGTCTCTGCGATACGTCCACTGTTATGTGCACGGCGCACCTTCCGTCGCCATCTACCGCTCGCGTGGTGCGCTGGCAGGATGCATTCGACTTCGTTGATGTGTAGATCTGGCCAGAACCGGCATGAGCACGCCGGCTTTGCTCTCCCGTCCCGGCTTAAGTCATTAGATCTATTGCACAAAGCAAGCTGGAGCGGGCGAAGGGAATCGAACCCTCGTATGCAGCTTGGGAAGCTGCCGTTCTGCCATTGAACTACGCCCGCATTTAAGAGACCTTCCTCACTTGAAAAGCGAATTGACATTTTCTGGCATGAATTCCCGTGCTCGCCAACTGGAAAGTATTGAACGTCCGTGCGATCGTGTCGGCATTGCGTCACGCGCAACACGGATTGCCCTCTTGAATCGGCGGGCATCGGACCGAACCATAAGAGCAAAACACGCAACAATCGCCCGGCTTTGGTTTCAGGCGGGCGCCACAACCCTTGCAGTCGTAGAAAAATTGACATGCATCTATTGGCATCGTCTCCAGCGATTGATGTCCGCACCGTGGACAAGTGATCGTCGATTCAAGCTGAATCATGATTGCTCAAGCGGTTCGCCGAAAAACGCAAAATAGGAAACGCTGTGCAGAATTCCAGGGGGTCGAATGGTCGTGTCGGCGAGATTCCATCAGTTCAAACCCTTCACCCAGTTCTCTGGCGAGACTCGCCTCATCGTATCGGTTGACGGGCAGCCCGCTGCATTTTTCCGGGCCGTCAGCCGCAAACGTTCCAATGATGACATGACCGCCGGGCCTGATCACCTGTTGCACGCACGCGACGTAGGCAGAACGGTCCGCCGGATCCGTCAAGAAATGGAAGGCTGCCCGATCATGCCACAGGTCGAAGGTCTCGGCCGACTGCCATTTTGTCACGTCCGCGACGATCCATTGCACCTGGCTCGCACGGTCACCGAGCCGCGTCCTGGCGGTCTCGAGCGCGGCCTCCGAAATATCCAACACCGTCACACGGTTGAACCCACGGTCGAGAAGGCTGTCAACAAGGCGCGACGCGCCGCCGCCAATATCGACGATGGCGGATTCGGGCCTCGGCCGTGCAAGGCCGATCAATTCGAGCGATGGCGCGGGATTTTCCTGAAACCAGCTGACTTCATTTTCGCTCCTTGTCGTGTAAACAGTTTCCCAGTGGGATTTTCGGTTCGCATCTTTCATACCCATGTCCCCGACTGGTCGCGTCAAAGGCTGAAATAGCACATGGTTACGCCCCCCATATTAGACAATAAGCACATCTTTTCGCCATCGATGTTTGTGCCTTCCGTTCTGTTGCGAGAGGCGCGAAGGCAAAAGCATCTCAAAGCCGTTGAGGTGCCGGACGTCTGCATCCTGGACCCGGACGGCGACTTGGTTCGAACGCTTCGCGTGGCGGGAAAAACCCAGCGGTTTGATGGGTGGCCCTGCTATCATACCGAATTGGACCGCTTTTCCCTCGGCGAGCGGGAAGTCGGAATCATTGGCCGGGCGGTGGGTTCGTCGTTCGCCGTACTTGTGGCGGAAGAGCTATTCGCAAGTGGGTGTCGCCTCCTGGTAAGCCTTACGTCAGCCGGGCAAATTGTACCATCGGGACCGCCACCCTATTTCGTTATTATCGATCGCGCGCTGCGCGATGAGGGAACCAGCTATCACTATGCACCCCCCGCCGAATTTGCGGACGCAGACCCACGGATAATCGCAACAGCGTGGAAAGCATTGGCGGCGCACCAGCCGCGCTGCGTTGTCGGATCAAGCTGGACCACGGATGCCCCGTTCCGGGAGACCGCCGAAGCAATCAAAGCCGCGCGAGACAAAGGCATTCTTGCGGTCGAAATGGAGGCCGCCGCGCTTTACACTTTCGCGAATGCAATGGGAGTGCGGGTTCTTTGTCTTGCCCATGTAACAAACACGATGGGGCAGTCGGGCGACGATTTTGAAAAGGGCGAAGCAGAGGGGACCGAGGACGCACTTGCGGTACTGGACAAGATCGTCGGCTCGTTTTTTTGCTGAAGCACTCAATGGGCTGCCCTTCGGTCACCCCTTCCGATCGATCCGCATGGCGTTCCCCGCGACCCGACAGCCCTTCATGGCCGCGCCACAAGCGGTGTTCGAGCCGCTGCCCCCCATTGCACCGCAGCGGCCGCAGAACTAGCTTTGCGGGATGAGCGCAACGATCCTGCTGCAGCGCCTGTCGATCACCGTCTCCGACTTCCGCTGCAGCGCCAGTCCGGGCGACACGCCGTTCGTGGAACGGCACGCTTGCCACTCGATCTCCTATGTGCGCAAAGGCAGTTTCGGCTGTCATAGCCGCGGCCGCCTGTTCGAACTGGTGGCGGGGTCGATCATGGTCGGCCATCCCGGCGACGAATATCTCTGCAGCCACGATCATGTCTGCGGCGACGAGTGCCTGTCGTTTTTCCTGAGCCCCGCTTTGGTCGAAGCGATCGGCGATCGGGCCGAGACCTGGCAGATCGGCGGCGTGCCGCCGCTGCCGGAATTGATGGTGCTGGGCGAACTGGCGCAGGCCGCCGTCGACGGCCGCAGCGATGTCGGCCTTGACGAGATCGGACAGCGGTTCGCCAGCCGCTTTGTCGAGGCGGTGTCCGGGCGCGCCGCGCAGCCGGTGCCGGCGGCGCCGAGGGATCGCCGCCGCGCGGTAGAAACGGCGCTGTGGATCGATGCCCATTCGCACCGCCAGATCGACCTGGAGGACGCCGCCAGCCAGGCCGACCTCAGCCCGTTTCACTTCCTGCGGCTGTTCTCGGGCGTGCTCGGCGTCACCCCGCACCAATATCTGGTGCGCTCGCGGCTGCGCCACGCGGCGCGCCGGCTCGCCGATGACGGCGGCTCGATCACCGAAATCGCCTATGACGTCGGATTTGGCGACCTCTCCAATTTCGTGCGCACATTCCACCGCGCCGCGGGGGTCTCGCCGCTGCGGTTCCGCCAGGCCTCGCGCGGCGACCGCAAGATTTTCCAAGATCGGCTCGCCGCACCCTGGCTAGGGTGATTTCCGGGCTGCGCGCTGACCAGGCGCGCCAGATACGGAGATCATCATGTACGACCACATCGGAATCAAAGTCGCAAATCTCGACGCCAGCATCGATTTCTACACCGCGGTGCTGGCACCGCTGGGCTATGTGCTGTGCTCGCGCGATACGTCGGGCGCCGGCTTCGGGCCCAAGGGCGAACCGGCGCTCTGGTTGTATCTCGACAAGGGGCGGTCCGGCGGCGGCGCGCATATCGCGTTCCGCGCGCCGGACCATGCGGCGATCCAGAAATTCCACGCCGCCGGACTCAAGGCCGGAGGCCGCGACAACGGCGCCGCCGGCCCGCGGGCCGACTACAGCCCGAGCTATTTCGCGGCCTTCCTGATCGATCCCGACGGCAACAATGTCGAGGCGGTGTGTACCTAGGCCGCCGTCATTGCGAAGGCGAGAACGACGGTAGCCCGGATGCAGCGCAGCGAAATCCGGGGCCGTCCCATCCGCATCGCGATTCCCGGATTGCGCGGAGTTTATCCTTGGGCACGCCGAAGGCATGACCCGAGGGCTCCATCCGGGCTACGACCGTCATTGCGAGGAGCGCCATAGCATCGGACGAACCGCGGGGACCGGGCCGCCCTTCGGCCCCCATCGGGTCAGCACCACGCTCGAGGTCGACAGCACGCCGAGCACCACCATGGAGGAGGCCGCGAGCGCGAAGAAGCCCGCCGCGGTCGCATGGTGGACCGACAGCCACCAGCCGCCCATTGCGATGAACAGCAGCCGCGCACTCTGCGCCAGCACCGGTCCGAGAACCTTGGCAGCGCCCTGCGACGAGAAATACATCGACATCGCCAATCCAATGAAGGCGTACATCGGAGCCGCGGTCGACAAATACTGCCGGCTCGCGGCGCGCACGCCGGCGTCTCCGGTGAAGATATTGACCCACAGGTCGGGGAAGATCGCGATGACCGTTGCGACCACGCCGACCGCGACGAAGGAAACGCAGCCTGCGGTCCAGGCAATCCTTCTTGCGCGTGCCACCCGTCCGGCACCGATCGCCATGCCGATCATCGGCACCGATGCGATCCCGAATGCAAACGCAACCGAGGTCAGCATGAATTCGAGCCGCGCCCCGATGCCGTAACCGGCCAGAATCTCGGTGCCGAAACGCGCCAGCATGTGGGTGAAGATACCGATGGTCAGCACCGACTGCAGCGGCGAAAAGCAGGAAATCATGCCGACCTTCAGAATATCGACGAACATCGCGCGTCGAATGCGAAGCCCCCTGATCCTCGGAACGACCCGCGCCCGCCCGGAAAACAGGTACCACATCATGACCGATATGCTGATCAAATAGGCGGTCAGCGAACCCGCCGCGACGCCGCGCATGCCGAATTGTGGAATCGGGCCGAGGCCGAGACCAAGCGTGCCGCCGAGAATGATCTGGCAGGCGGCGGAATTAAGAATCATCAGCGACGGCACCTTCATATTGCCGGTGCCGCGCAGAATTCCAGCCAGCGTATTCATCAGCCACGGCGCGACCGCGCCGCCGAAGAAGATCTGGGTGTAGCCGATCGCGTTCGCCAGCACGTTGCCGCGGCCGCCGAGCAATTTCAACAGCGCCGGGCCGAACATCAGCATGCCCAGCATGAACGCCAGGCCGAAGCAGATGCCGATCAGCAAGGCGTGCGCGGCCAGCGCCGAGGCGCGATCGACCTCGCCGGCACCGAGCGCGCGCGCAATCGCCGACGCCACACCGCCGCCCATCGCGCCGCCCGACATGGTCATGGTCAGGATGACAAAGGGAAACACCAGCGCCATCGCGGCCAGCGACTCGACCCCGAGCCGGCCGATATAGGAGGTCTCGGCAATCACCACGCAGGTGCCCGCGCTGAGCGCGACGACGTTCGGCCAGGCGAGCTCGAGCAGGGTGCGCAGGATCGGGCGATCGAGCAGCGTATTGCGCGCGGTCGCGGCCATTGCGGGAAGCGGAGACCGGTCGGCTTCGGTGATCGGAATTTCAGCAACGGCGATATCGGACATGGCTGCTCCGGGCCCGATTGTTGCCGCGCCGCCACACTTCCTAGCATCGATCGGGCTGGAAGCCATGTGCATCGGGCGCATTGGGGCCCTGCGGGATTGCAGACGGCCGCAAGCGACAAAACGGCGCTAGCCGACCGACCAGACGAACGGCGGCACCCCGCCCGCCGCAGACCGCATGCCGACCGCGATGCGGCGGCCGCAGCCGGCCGCCAGGCCTTCGAACAATCCCTCGAGCGCCTTGGCGCAGGCCGGGTGATAATCGGCGACATCGGCCATCAGCTTCCAGGTCTGTTGCCTGATTTCGAAAGCCCCGCCGGATTCGCCGCCATCGGCAACATCATCCTGCGCGTCGAACACCGCGCGCAGGAAAACCGCGAAATCGCCGGCGGTGCCGCGTCCCATCGAGAAACTGCGCGCCACTTCGTCGAACAATTGCATGCCGATCAACCTTCCGGTGAGATGCAGCAGGTAGCCGGCATCTTCCGGACCGAATAGCTGCACCATGACCGGCGCCGCCGTCCGTACATATTCCATGGCGTAGTTGCGGTACGCCTTTTCCAGCCGCGGCTTCGGCCAGTGCGCGATCGGCAATGCCGGTGCGGTCGCCGAATCGAACATCGGGGCTTCGAGATGACGGGCGAACACCAGCCGCTGGTCCGGCTCGAGCGCATGGTCGTATTCGCAGTAGTAACCCTCCAGGCCGTCCTGGCCGTCGACGCTTTGCTTGGTGCAGACGAAGCCGAGTCTGGCATTGCCCAGCGAAACGCCATTATTGGCATGCCATCCGCGCAGCATCGCGCGCGACACTTCACCCGGCACGCCGCAGATCGCGGTGCCCTTCCAGATCCAGCGCGGCGGCGGATAGCGGATCCAGGCCTTGCGGTCGGTCTCGAACATGTACTCGACATGGACGCCGCCGATCCAGTTGGAGAGATAGTGATATTGCGCCGCCGCCACTGCCGGCGGCAAATGGCTGAGCCCGAGCTTCTCCAGACCCGGCAGAAAGCGTTCCTGCTGCTGGCGGCGGAAAACCCTGAACACGAATTCCGCCGCATCCACAGGACCGCGCCGCGTCACCACGGTGAGAATGAGCCCGGTAAAATAGGCATGATAGAGATCGGCGATGCCGCGCCACTTCAGCCATTGCGCCTCTTGCGCACCGCGCTCATTGCCGCCCATTCTCGCTCTCCCTTCGCTTCCCGGCATTCACCTGAAATTCAGGCCGACGCCATCAACATCAACCGGATTTCCGCAGTATAAGACGGGATCTGCAAGGAGCCATCATGCGCAACCGAATTTGGCTGGCCATCGGGATTGCGGCGCTGACCCTCGCTGGCTGCGACGACCCGCAGGATACCGTGACCGCCGAACAGAGTTTCGGGCCTTCGCCGACCCTGCCGGCGCCGCAGCATTCCTGGATGCCGACGGTCAATGTCGCCAAGGCGGTCGGCTGGCCTGCCGGCGGCAAGCCGACCGCGGCCCACGGCATGGCGGTCAGTGCGTTCGCCACCGGGCTTAGCCATCCACGCTCGCTCTACGTGTTGCCGAACGGCGACGTGCTGGTGGCGGAAACCGACGCCCCGCCGAAGCCCGATGACACCAGGGGCATCAAGGGCTGGATCGCAAAAATGATCATGAGCCGTGCCGGCTCCGGCTCGAGCAGCGCCAACCGCATCACGCTGCTGCGCGATACCGATGGCGATGGCGTCGCCGACACCAGAAGCATTCTGCTCAAGGGCCTGAACTCTCCATTCGGCATGGCGCTGGTCGGCGCCGATCTCTATGTCGCCGATACCGATGCGATCATGCGGTTTCCCTATCATGACGGCGATACCAAAATCGATGTTCCCGGTGTCAAGCTCGCCGAGCTGCCCGCGGGCACCATCAACCACCACTGGACCAAGGATCTCACCGCCAGTCCCGACGGCTCGAAGCTGTACGCGACCGTCGGCTCCAACAGCAATGTCGGCGAGAACGGCATCGCGGCAGAGACCAATCGCGCAGCCGTGCTCGAGGTCGATCGCGCCAGCGGGGCGTCGCGTGTATTCGCATCGGGCCTCCGCAATCCCAACGGGCCTTCATGGCAACCGCAGAGCGGCGCGCTGTGGGTCACCGTCAATGAGCGCGACGAGCTCGGCAACGATCTCGTTCCCGACTATATGACTTCGGTCACGGACGGCGGCTTTTATGGCTGGCCCTACAGCTATTTTGGCCAGCATCTCGACAGCCGCGTCGATCCGCAACGACCCGATCTGGTGGCGAAAGCGATAGCGCCGGATTACGCGCTGGGTGCGCATACGGCCTCGCTGGGGCTGACCTTCAACACCGGCCAACTGTTTCCGCCGGAGATGGCCGGCGGCGCCTTTGTCGGCCAGCACGGCTCGTGGAATCGCAAGCCGCGCGCCGGCTACAAGGTGATCTTCGTGCCTTTCACCAACGGCATGCCCGCAGGCAAGCCGGAGGATGTCCTGACCGGTTTCCTCAACAAGGAGGGCGAAGCGCAGGGACGGCCGGTCGGCGTCAAGATCGACAAGCAGGGCGCGCTCTTGGTCGCCGACGATGTCGGCAACACGATCTGGCGGGTGACGCCGGCAGCGAAATCGGCGGCAAGGTAGTCGTTCGCCGCAATGGCAGCTACACCCGGAAATGCTTGCTCAGCTTGAGGCCCTGGGCCTGATAGTTGGAGCCGATACGCTGGCCGTACACGGCATCGGGCCGCGCCAGCATTTTCTCGTAGACCAGCCGGCCGACGATCTGGCCGTGCTCGAGGATGAACGGCACCTCGCGCGAGCGTACTTCAAGCACGGCGCGCGAGCCCTGGCCGCCGGCGCCGGCGTAGCCGAAGCCGGGATCGAAGAAGCCGGCATAATGCACCCGGAATTCGCCGACCAGGGGATCGAACGGCACCATTTCCGCGGCGTAGTCCGGCGGCACCTGCACCGCTTCCTTCGACGCCAGAATGTAGAATTCGCCGGGATCGAGAATGAGGCTGCCGTCGGGTCGCGCCGCTATCGGCTCCCAGAATTCGTCGACGGCATAGCCGGCGCGGCGATCGATGTCGACCACGCCGGTATGGCGCTTGGCGCGGTAGCCGACATACCCGCCGGCGTTGGCGCCGGAAAGATCGACGCTCAGCGCCACGCCATTGGCGAGATCGGCGTCGTCGCAATCGACCAGCCGCTCCCGATCGTGCAGCGCATCGAGTTCATCGGCGCTGAGGATGGCATCGCCGGTGCGGAAGCGGACTTGCGACAGCCGCGATCCCTCGCGCAGCAGGACCGGGAACGTCTTCGGGCTGATCTCGGCATAGAGCGGGCCGTGATAGCCCGCGCCGATCATGTCGAACCGCCGCGTGCCGTCGGCGATCACGCGGGTGAATACATCGAGCCGGCCGGTCGAGCTTTTCGGATTGGCCGCGGCGACGATTTCGGGCGGCAGCGCGAGGCTTTCCAGCAGCGGCACGATGTAGACACAATTGGTCTCCAGCACCGCGCCGTCGCTCAGATCGATTTCATGCAGCTTCAATTCATCGATGCGCTCGGCCACCGTCGCCCCCGGCCCCGGCAGGAAGCTCGCGCGCACCCGATAGGCAATATCGCCAAGCCGCAGATCGAGGCTCGCCGGCTGGATCTGGCTTTCGACGAACGGGTAGGCCGGCAGAATGAGGCCGGTGTCGGCCATCGCCGCGATCATGCGGTCGGGCAGAATGCCATTGGCACCGGGCTGAAGCGTGAACGGCACGACGGGGTCCTCGGGATGGCCTCTCGCTCCGGTCATCCAACGCTGGAAATACGGACTTTTACCGGTTATCCGATGGTTGCCTTGACGGAAAGGGCATGACGGAATATGAGCATGACTTATCCCGTGGTGATTTGAGCCGGCCGGCTTGCAGCCACGTTAAATAAATCGCTAAACAGGCCGGGGACCTATGTGATCCCGGCCTGTGGAATTGTTCCAGGCCGGTTTTTTGTGACCATTTTCAAGGGTGGTCACGACGGAGGTCACATGTCTGAGACTACCCCACGCGCGTCGTCAACCGCCCATTACCGTCCCGAGACCCGACTGGTCCATTCCGGCACCATTCGTTCCGAATTCGGCGAAACCTCCGAGGCCCTGTTTCTCACCCAGGGCTTCGTCTACGACAGCGCCGAGCAATGCGAAGCGCGCTTCAAGGGCGAGGAGGCCGGATATCTCTATTCGCGCTTTTCCAATCCCAATGTTGCGATGTTCGAGCGCCGCATGATCGAGCTGGAAGGCGCCGAGGCGGCGCGGGCCACCGCAACCGGCATGGCCGCGGTGACCGCGGCCATCCTCGCGCCGCTGAAAGCCGGCGACCATGTGGTGGCCTCGAAGGCGATGTTCGGCTCGTGCCGCTATGTCGTGGAGGATCTGCTGCCCCGCTACGGCATCGCGTCGACACTGGTGGACGGTCTCGATCTCGACCAGTGGCGCAAGGCGATGCGGCCGAACACCAGAAGCTGCTTTCTGGAGAGCCCGACCAACCCGACGCTCGACGTGCTCGATATCGGCGCGATTGCCGACATCGCCCATCAGGGCGGCGCGCGGCTGATCGTCGACAACGTATTTGCGACGCCGATCTGGCAGAGCCCGCTCGCGCTCGGCGCCGATGTGGTGGTGTATTCGGCGACCAAGCATATCGACGGCCAGGGCCGCTGCCTCGGCGGCATCATCCTTGCCTCGCAAGCGTTCATTACCGAGCAGATCCACACTTTCATGCGCCAGACCGGCCCATCGATGTCGCCGTTCAACGCCTGGGTCCTGCTCAAGGGGCTGGAAACGTTGGCGATCCGGGTACGCGCGCAGACCGAGACCGCCGCCGCAATCGCGGAAGTGTTAGCGCTGCATCCGAAGGTTTCGCGGCTGATCTACCCGGGCCGCGCCGACCACCCGCAGGCAGCCACGGTCAAGAAGCAGATGCGCGCCGGATCGACGCTGGTCGGGTTCGAGGTCAAGGGCGGCAAGGCGGCAGCGTTCCGCTGCCTCAACGCGCTCAAGCTGGCGCGGATTTCCAACAACCTCGGCGACGCCAAAAGCCTCGTCACCCATCCGGCGACGACGACGCATCAGCGGCTGGCGCCGGAGGGCCGCGCCGAACT
>Ga0208586_1000833_pt1 | contig 10464 bp, 9 predicted proteins | sample NGESurshal072012_6_FD_184471 | JGI IMG/M metagenome (GOLD analysis project Ga0208586, IMG submission 184471) | Arctic peat soil microbial communities from Barrow, Alaska - NGEE Surface sample 53-3 shallow-072012 (SPAdes) | ecosystem: Environmental > Terrestrial > Soil > Wetlands > Peat ... | reverse complement strand
TCTTTTCCATCGCGACGTCGCGCAGATAGAGATGAGGCGCAGAGGACCAAACCACACGAGAACCATCCGCCGAAACCGCGTTCCTGACCACATGCTCAGTTTCGGACCCTTTACCCTTATCGGTGCCTCCGAGGGAACCCCCAGCCGGCGTTTCACCAGGCAAGACACTGATGACGCTCAACCGTCCAGCGGCCCACTCGTACAAACTGCCAAGCGGAGCGCCTTCGACAAGCGCAGCCCACGGGTATTGCAACACAACATGGCTCAGATCGGGGCTGGCCCCGACAAATTCAGGGCCGCACGAGCCAAACCCGCACGCTCCGCCTGTGGCTCGATTGCCGCCAAAGACCGTTCCCGACGGAACATCTTCGACACCGGACGCGCCTGTGACAAGCGGCGTGTAGCAAGAGCTGGTACAGAAATGATCGGGACCAGGCTCACCCACAGGGAAATCATTGCGCAGGAAAGGCGTCTGTTCTGTCGCCTCAGAGGACAACGACGGAACGAAAGCACCCGCCGGTTCGAGCAGACCCACAGAAAGATCGCTTGAGAAGAATTGATATTCGTTTGCCGAAAATGTACCCGGCGCTTTTTCGACCGGCACAGAAATATTCAACGATCGCCAACCATTCGCCCCACGCGCCGCGAGCACCCCAACAACACTGTTCACGTTACCCGGCGGCTGCGCTTCGATCGGCGCCTCCGCATGATACGCGACCGCATCGCCGGACACCGATGCCTGCGACACCGTCCCTTCTTTAGCTTGGATCAACGCACCATACTTGTTCGCGGGAGACACCAATTCCCAGTCGCGACCGTCAGGCAAAGCAAACGCACCTGTACCCTGTGTGGTAAACGTCAATTCTTCGCCTTCAGCCACACCCGGATGCGAATTGTGAGCAACCAAACGCATGTGATACATGGTGTGCACCGCCAGATCCAGCGGATGCGCGCCCACGACATCCGGTTCATAGTTCGCCGTAAGAATCCCCGCCGGCGCCGGCACGCTGTCCACATACGGACTCGATGAGCACGTCGTCGGCGTATCACAGGGGCCATACTCGAAAACGTAGGAAGTCGCCTCTTCAAAGGGTTCGCTGCGCGGATTGATTTCACCGCTGAAGCTCGCGCTTGAAGACGTCACGTCCTTGACAGACCCGCTACCCGCCGACACCGTCGGCGCCCCCGCAGCTTCAGGCCCGAACATGTCGACCACGCCAGCCGCCGAATCAACTGCGTACACAGTCAGTGTCGCCGAATCAACGGCGACACTCGAACCATGCCCGCCCGGAACGGTCAAGCTTTCAAGCGACCTATCCGTAGCATCCAAACGATGAACATACGTGCGATGCCCGACATACACATCATTGCTTGAAGATTCGACCGCGACACCAGTCGCTTCTTCTTCGTCCCCCGCTTCGCTTTCGTCCACTTCATCCCTAACAGGTTCACCGTTCGAATTGAGCTCGCCAATCGATTCAAAGTTGAGACCATTACCATGGGGGCCACCTTTGTGGTCCAGATAAATATTGTCTTCAGAATCGACCGCAAAGAAACCCCCCCTCCCGTCAAAGAAAGAGTTGCTCTCGGTTGGGCGAGAACCGATCCGCACATTCACGACAGCGTTCGTATAGTTCGCTGCGGAAATATTCGCCGGGCCGAAGTTGACCTCCTCGATCCACAACTCGCCATTCGGGTCGACGGCCACACCAAGGACTTCTCTGAAGCCATGTTCGCTGTACGGTTCACCGGTCGAGTTGTGCGTTATCTGCCCAATATATTCCCCACCCGCACTGAACTTATCGACCACCTCTCGTTCTTCTTCAAATGTCGGACCCTTTTTATGACCATTTGTATCCGCAACATACACGTCCCCAAATGACAGGCTGTTCGGATCGTTGTCTACCGCGATCCCGACCGGTTCATTAAACCTGCCTGTCGGTACTTCTTCCGGAAGCCCCCCGCTACCCGCGGCCTTGCCTTCGTTCAACAACAGACCGCTACCGAGAATGCCGAGACCGAGACCGCTGCCGTTGAATTCACCTTCGAATTTGCTTCCGGTCGCGTTGAAGATCTCGACACGATTGTTTGTCTTATCCAGATAATAAATATCCCCCGTAACTTCGTTGACTGCGAGACCCGCCGGTTCTCCCAGCTGCCCAGGACCAGAACCAGGCGAGCCGAACGAACCCGTAAATATATGACCACGCGCCGCCAAGGCAGGAGCAGCACCCAGGCCGAGCACTACCAGCGCCACCAGTGCGACACCGGCGCCGGCCAAACCCAATGTTGCGCGCAACCTGTTACGAGTTCCAGTCATCCGAGTTCCTTTTCCGAGGGTAAATAGACGCAGGGGACGACTAGCCGGTCACCGCCCATGTACCCTGGGCTTCTGCTTCTTGTTTGAATTCGATGAAGGACGATGTGAGGACAGTTCCGTGCGTGCCCGCACCTGCGACGCCACCCAATTCGGGCGCTTCCAGGAAGAGTTGTTTTTCCTTGACCGCACCTCCGCGGATCCACACGCAGAGATTCCCCGACGCAGCCTTCAATTCGGTGACGTTTTCGCTCACAACGGTGCCAGAGCAGCCTGACGGGAATGACGTGCCTTCGAAGACGTGGGCGTTGCTCGCCGTAATGGGCGCCGCCAGCGGGATTGGGAAAGAGATCGCGGTCGCCAGTAGACCTGTAGTCCCCGCGGGAACAAAACCCGTCGTCCACACTCCGGTCTCCGTCGAGCCGGCCGGCAACGTGCCTTTATCGGTCCAAGGAGACCCTTCTTTCCCAGCAGCCCCATTCGTCCCGTTTTTACCGGCCTTGCCTTCAGGCCCAGGTTCCCCATTCGTACCCGGCGCTCCTCCAGGCCCAGCAGGCCCCACGCCACCAGCAGGCCCAGCCGCACCAGCAGACCCCTGCGCGCCGGCGGCACCACTCGCCCCGGCCTTACCTTTCAAAGAGGCAAGCACACTAGGCTTGATCTGTTTCGTCGAGGTGATCAAAAATTTACTTGCCGCCAGCGCGCCCCCGCTCATCGCAAACACAAGCGCCATCGTCGCAACCACGTTCGAATAGGTAAAGCGACCACGAATCGAAGACATCAACCATCCCCTCCTCAAAAGAGCGATCCACACAAATGAACCCGCGGGACCGCGGGCATGACCCCCTTGCCGGGGGCAGGCAACAGCAATTACAGTCCCTCTCCCAAGGTCCCAGTCAAAACGTTTACGCTGCCGGCCACATAGACCGACCCGAACCCGACTCTATGTTTGCCCGGCGTACCTTCGACTCACCGGGTACCGAACACTATAAGCAGTGCGCGTGCAGTTTGTCAAGCCCCCCTGGCAAACTGCACGGCACCACGCTCGTCGGCGCGTGTACCAGGATGAAAATGGGGCGGCGGGTCAGCCGGCGTCGCCGAGCAGATCCAGGCGGGGGCCGTGGGCGTCGCCGGCCGACACGAACCGCGCGCTGGCGGGGCTCAGCGTGAACTCGTACAGCTCGCCGTCCTCGCCCTGCACGCTCACACGCGCCCCGTCGTCGCGTACGGCAACGATCGTCCCGCGCTCGACGCCACCGCCGAAATGCCTGATGCGGGCGTGGGCGCCCACCCTGGGGAGCGGTCGTGTGGGGCCTAGCATCGTCCTGACGATGGTAAGGCAGCCCATCGCTCCGCCCGCTACCGTGGCGTGACAATGCGCCGCACAAAGATCGTCGCCACCATCGGGCCAGCCTCGCGCGAGCCAGAGACCTTGCTCGCGATGGTCAAGGCCGGCATGGACGTGGCGCGCCTGAACTACTCGCACGGCACCCTTGCCGAGCACGAGGAGACGGTCAGGCGCGTGCGCGACGCGGCGGGCAAGGCGGGTCGGCCCGTGGCGATCCTGCAGGACCTGCCCGGCCCCAAGCTGCGGATCGGCCCCTTGCGCGAGGACGTCGTCGAGCTCAAGCCCGGCGACACGGTCACCTTCACCTGCGGCGAGGAGCGCGAAGGCGACGCGAGCCACATGTCGATCACGTGGCCCGGCCTGGCGGCGGCGCTGGAGCCCGAGGAGGTGCTGTACCTGGCCGACGGCTCGGTGCGCCTGCGCGTGTCGGCCGTGCGCGAGCTCCAGAGCGAAGTCGACGCCCTGGTCGAGGTCGGGGGCGCGGTCGCCTCGCGCCAAGGCCTCAACATCCCGGGGCCCGCCCACTCGCTGCCCTCGGTGCCCGAGGAGGACCTGGAGCTGTTGCGCCACGGCGAATCGATCGGCGTGGACATGGTGGCGCTGTCGTTCGTGCGCTTTCCCTCGGACGTGGAAGCGGTGCGCGAGCACACGCGGCTGCCGTTGATCGCCAAGATGGAGAAGCCCCAGGCGGTCGAGCACGCGGAGCAGATCATCAGGGCCGCCGACTGCGTGATGGTCGCTCGCGGCGACCTGGGCATCGAGATGCCGATCGAGCAGGTCCCGGGCGTGCAGAAGAAGCTGCTCGAGCAGGCCGGCTACCTGGCGCGGCCATCGATCACGGCAACGCAGATGCTCGACTCGATGGTCACCTCCTCGCGCCCTACGCGCGCCGAGGTGGCCGACGTGGCCAACGCGATCCTCGACGGCACCGATGCGGTGATGCTCTCCCAGGAGACGGCGATCGGCGCCTACCCGGTCGGCGCCGTGGAAATGATGGCGGCCGTGGCGGTCGAGGCGGAGAAGATCGCCCCGTACGAGCGCTGGAACACCTCCAGGGTAAAGCGCGCCGAAGCCGACCCGGCGCACACGGTCGCTCACTCGCTGTGTCTGGCAGCGCGCGAACTGCACCTCGACGCCCTGATCGTACCCACCCTCTCGGGGCGCTCGGCACGCCTGGTCTCAGCCCATCGCCCCACCGTCCCGATCTATGCCCTCTCCCCCGGCCGCGAGACGGTGCGCCGCTGCGGCTTGATGTGGGGCGTACAAGCCTCCTCGATCCGCCGCCACGAGACGACCGAGGAGCTGATCGCCGACTCCGCCCGGCGCGTGGTCGAGCTCGGCTGGTGCGAGCCAGGCAAGCGCGTGGGCATCACCGCGGGCCTGCCCTCCGGACGCCCGGGCACCACGAGCCTCATGCAGATCCAGGTGCTCTAGGTCTGACTCGCGTATTCCGAGGCGCTCAGGCCTCCGGCTCAAGCAGCTCGACCTGGCAGTCGAGCCCGCCAACCTTCGGCCAGTCGCTGTCGGCGCAGAGAACTGTGTCGATCTCGCCATGCAGATCAGCGGTGGCGAGAATCAAGGCATCTGGCATGGGAAGCGAGCGACGCGTTCCCCTGATCTTCGATGCGCGCGCGGCGACGTCCCGATCGACCGGGAGAAGATCCCTGACCAAGGCATCGAAGAAGCCATCGATCCGCTCGGCGGAGTGATGACCCAGCTCGGCGCCGGTCATCACCTCGGCATAGCTCACGACGGACGCGGCCAGCGGATGAAGGGCCACCAGTTCTCGCAGCCTCGCCACCGAGACCTCGTGCAGGGCATCGTCGGCGTCGAGAAAGCCGACGATGACGGTCGAGTCGAGCAGGATCAATCCCACTCAGAGCGCAACCCGCGTACGGCTCGTCCCAGTTCGCCTCCGCTGCTCATACAACCGGCGTACTCGTCGACGAGGTCGTCCACGCGCGCGATCACAACTCGACCGGGACCCTGGGCCTTTACCTGGACGACATCCCCCTCGCGCAAGCCCGCCTCGCTGAACGCGCCAATCGGGATCGTGATCTGGTGCTTGCTGGAGACGCGCGAGCGCCCGCGAGCCTGAGCGGACCCCTTCGTCTTCTTTACCTTTATCGCCATAGGTAAAGAATAGCAAGCGATCTCAACCGCAACCGCGGCCTACGAGGCGTCCTGGACCCGTGACGACGCGCGCTCGGGCTCAGCCCGTCGCGCCCACACCCGTACGCTCGTAGAACTCGGCCTCTTCGCGCCCCAGGTCGGTCACGGGCGCGTCGCCATACATCCACTCGCGAGCGATGCGGTGCCAGTTGTTGGAGGCCCGCAGCTGGGAGAGCACCGCGAGGGTGAGCATCTCCATGCGCCGTCCGAACAGGTGCTCGGGCTGGATCGTCTGGTGGCGCATCTCGCGGAAATGGGAGGAGCGCGGGTCGGAGCTCTCGATCATCACCTCTGTGGCGATCTCAGGGGAGAGCGCCACATCTTCGTCGGCGGTCGTGTACCACCAGATCGCGTCCTCGATAAAGGCCAGCAAATGGTCTGGGTCCACGCGCTCGGGTTCGGGCAGGAAGTGCGACTCGGCCAGGAGCCGGTGCAGGGTCTGCGCGTCGCCCTCCGTCACGGCCCTCTGACACGCCAGCTCCAAGTCCACCGGCTCTCGCTCGATGCGCTTGAACAGGCCGAAGTCAAGGAAAGCGACACGCCCGTCCGCCAACAGCATGAAGTTGCCGGGGTGCGGATCGCCGGAGAACTGGCGATGGCGATAGAGGCAGCCCATGAAGAAGCGGAACACGATCTCGCCGATCCTGTTGCGCTCGGCCTGCGGACGCTCCTTGAGCTGCTCGAAGCCGGCGCCCTGCACGAACTCTGTGACGAGGACACGCTCGCGCGAGAGCTCGCTCACCACCTCGGGCACCGCGATGAAGGGGTGGCCCCTGAAGATCCGCGCCAGGGAGCGCTGGTTTTGGGCCTCCAGCTCGTAGTCGAGCTCCTCGCCGATCCGCTCTCTGATCTCGCTCGTGACGGCCTTCACGTCGAGACTGGGGGTCATGCGCTTGAGCAGGCGCATGATCATGTCCAGGTTCTGCAGGTCGGCGCGCACCGCTGCGGCCACGCCGGGGTACTGGACCTTGACCGCCACCTCCCTGCCGCCTGCTCCCGATTGAGGGTCGTCCTTGAGCCTCGCCCGGTACACCTGACCGATCGAGGCTGCGGCGATCGGCTTCTCGTCGAACTCGGCGAACACCGCGGACACTTTCTCTTCCAGGTCCTCCTCGATCACGTGCTGCATCTGCTTGAAGGACACGGTCGGCGCGGCGTCGCGCAGCTTGGCTAGCTCGCGCTGGAACTCCTCGCGATGCTCCTCGGGCACGAGCCCGACATCCAGGAAGGACATCACCTGACCCAGCTTCATGGCCGCGCCCTTCATCGTCCCCAGGACCGCGACGATCTGCTTGGCCGTCTCCAGCTGACGGCGCGCGCTTGCCTCCTGGGCGGCCTGCTCGCCTCGGGTCATGTTCGCGGCGCGGGTCCCGAACTGCTTGACCGCCTCGCTCGCCGCGAGCCGTCCGACGGTGGCCGTGCGGCGCACCCTCGATGTTGGGATCTTCTCCTGCGCCACCCTTGCAGTCTAGGCGCGAGAGGCCGGCTCGACGCGAGAACCCGGGACGATGTCGTCTTTGCCGTCTGCCCAGCGCACCCAAGCCTTCTTGCCGCCGTCGTAATCGTCGCCTAGCAGGATCAGAGTGGCCGGCTCGCCAAGCGCCGTGCATGGCTCGGAGCCCTCCGGGTCCAGACCCCGCCACACGCGGATGAAGGCGTTGTGCTCCCACTCGCTCCCGACGCTGGTGGCGTCGGTGTGGCCCGGGTAGACGATCGTCTCCGGCGGCAGCTCCATCAAGGTGCCCATGATCGAGTCTCTGAGGTCGGTGTAGGTCGTGTGACCGGGCGCCCTGACCCCGCCCACGCTGCCCTTGAAAAGGGTGTCTCCGGTGAACACCACCGCACCTGAGCCCTGGAACCCGCCCGGGCCGGGCGCTACGCCCGCGCGCTGGCCGCGCGCAGGCGCCCCCGCGTCGGCCACCAGGAAGGAGAGCATGCCGGCCGTATGACCGGGGGTGCGCAGCGGCCTGACCTCCAAGCTTCCGAAAGACAGCGTCTGGCCCGCGTCGATCGTGCCGAGCTCCAACCCCTTGCCGAGCGTATCGCCCAAGCCCAGCAGAGCGTCACTCTCCAGCGGGTGGATCGACACTTCGAGCTTCCCCCAGCGCTTGCGCAACTCCTGAAGCTCGCTCACATGGTCGAAATGGTGGTGGGTCAACAACACGTGAGTGGGTTCGATCTGGAGACGCTCGGCCGCCTCGATCAAGGGCGCGACAGGGCCACCCGCATCCACGAAGAAACCAGGCCCACCCTCCCCGTCGGCGACGAGATAGGTGTTCGACAGGAACTGCTCCTGTAGCGAACGCTCGACGATCATCGGGGCATCCTCCCACGTTGGCGCCCAGACTGCTCGCGCCGAGCGCGGCGGCAGCGTAAGAGCTCGATCCGATGACGCGAATGTGAGCGCACATATGGAGCATTCGTGTGCCTACATAGGCAGCATGTGGGCGCCACATACACAGCCGCGTATCGATTGCTCCTTCTCGCGCCTTCGTGCAGACACCGGGGCGTTTGGCGGGCGCCAAGCCTTGACATACACATCGGCGTGTGGTTTGGTGGCGGGTGAGGCTATCAAGACTTGACTATACGACTGGGGGAGGCTGTGAGAATCATGACGCACGACTCGACGTGGCTGGCCAGGCCACGCCTTAAACGCCGGATGCGCTTGGGCGCGCCGCTTGGATTGCTGCTCGCGTGCACGCTGCTCGGGGTCTTTGCGTCCATCGCGTCGGCCACCCCGTATGACATGCGCGGGGAATGGTCGCTCGAATTCAAATCCAGCCATCAATCGCCGCTGGGCGAGACCGGCCTCATCACTCAGTTCAACGAAGCGACCGGCGAATTCTCTGGCGCCTTCCTCGCGACCAACGGGCTCAAAACCACGGTCGAAGGCACGCTGTCGGGCACCGCCATCACGATGACCACCAACTCGCCGGCGCCGTTCGGCGTCATCACATTCAAATCGACCGGGGTCACGCTCGAACCGGCCACCAACTCGCTGGCGGGCACGGGCGAGTATCTCATCAATGGCCAGGAAATCGAACCTGGCGAAGTCACCGCCACACGACTGAAGACCATGAAAGAAGTAGAAGAAAAGGAAGCGCAGGAACAGCGCGAACAGGAAGAAAAGATCGCCCGCACACGGATTCGCGGCGAATGGGAACTGACCATCCAAATCAGCGGCCAGACCTTCAAGGCCATCTCCCTCATCTCCGAAGAAGCGAATTCCAAAAACGAATTTGCGAGTAGCAGCCTGCTGTTCGAAGGCGCGATTCCGGGTAGCTTCACGGGAACCCTGGAAGGCGGCAAAGCATCTGTGAAGGTCACCTCGGAAGCCGAGGGGTCATACCCGGCGACCGAATTCACCAGCAACGCGATGACCGTCACAGCGACAGCCAACTCGATGTCGATGACCGGGTCGGGAACGGGCACGTTCGGCTCGGGCACCTTGACGGCAACGCGACTGCGCAGTCACCAGCAAATAGAAGAACAGCGCAAGCAACAAGAAAAGGAAGCAAAAGAAAAGCTGGAAAAAGAAGAACAGGCGACAGCCGAACAGAAGGCGCGTGAACAGAAAGCACACGAACAGGCGGCGCGCGAACAGAACGAACGAGAACTCAAAGAACGCCAGGCGCGAGAAGCGGCCGAAAAAGCGGCGGCCGGGCCGGGGGTCACATCCAAAGCGCCACTGCTGTCGGTCGCGCTGAGCGCAAGCGGGCTCACGGTGGGCACCGCCAACACGTTCTCGGTGAGCCTCACCAATCCGAACGCCTCGCCGGTGCAGGGCCAGCTGAAGCTCGTCACGCTCGCCACATCCGGTAAATCGTCGGCCAAGCACCATGCCAAGAGCATTACGCTGGGCACCGCCGACTTCACGATCGTCTCGCACGGAAGCGCAGTGGTGAAAGTGAAGCTGTCTCCAACCGGTCGGGCCCAGCTGACCCATCACAAAACGCTGCATGCGACGCTCACGCTGACCACGCAGGTGGCCGGCCAGCCGAGCGTCACGAAGACCTACAGCGTGACGCTGCACGCGGCCAAACCGGGCCACGGCAAACACTAAAACGGTTGGCCTTGCGGCGAGTGGGCAGTCGGCCGACTGCCCACTCGCCGGCCTGCCCTAGACTGTGCGGCCGTGCCTCTGATCCACACCTGCTACCGCATCACCGACGTCGATCGCTCGATCGCCTTCTACAACGCGCTCGGCTTCCAGGAGGTCGGGCGCATCCCGATCGGCGAGGAGGCGATCAACGTGTTCATGAACCAGCCCGGCGACGGCGACATGCCGCGCCTGGAGCTGACCTACAACTTCGGCGTGAGCTCTTATGAGCTCGGCACCGGAGCAAACTTGGACCTATACAGCTTAGCGTGGGCTTCGGACGGAACTTGGCGACCTGCGCGCGGGACAATGAGTGGAGGGTGGCCCGCATGGCCCTGATCCACACCTGCTACCGCATCACCGACATCGACCGTTCCGTCGCCTTTTACGAAGCCCTCGGCTTCAAGGAGGTAGGACGCATCCCGATCCGCGACGAGGCCGTCAACATCTTCATGAACCAGCCCGGCGACGGCGACATGCCGCGCCTGGAGCTGACCTACAACTACGGCGTCACTCATTACGACCTCG
>Ga0208586_1000832_pt1 | contig 10470 bp, 14 predicted proteins | sample NGESurshal072012_6_FD_184471 | JGI IMG/M metagenome (GOLD analysis project Ga0208586, IMG submission 184471) | Arctic peat soil microbial communities from Barrow, Alaska - NGEE Surface sample 53-3 shallow-072012 (SPAdes) | ecosystem: Environmental > Terrestrial > Soil > Wetlands > Peat ... | reverse complement strand
CTCATAAAAACGACCACGGAGGAATTCGACATGGCACGGGTTGCATTGGTGACGGGGGGAACGCGGGGTATTGGCGCTGCGATCTGCAAGGCGCTGAAGGCCGCAGGCTACAAGGTCGCCGCCAGTTATGCCGGCAATGACGCGGCGGCGGACAAATTCAAGGGCGAGACCGGTATCCCCGTCTATAAATGGGACGTCAGTTCGTTCGATGCCTGCGTGGCGGGCGTCAAGAAGGTCGAGGCTGAACTCGGTCCGGTCGATGTCCTCGTCAACAATGCTGGGATCACCAAGGATGGCGCGTTCCACAAGATGACGCTCGATCAATGGAATGCCGTGATCAACACCAATCTCGGTTCGTTGTTCAACATGACGCGCCAGGTGATCGAGGGCATGCGCGCTCGAAAATTCGGCCGCGTCATCAACATCTCCTCGATCAACGGCCAGAAAGGCCAGTTCGGCCAGGTCAATTATTCAGCCGCCAAGGCCGGCGACATCGGCTTCACCAAGGCCTTAGCGCTGGAAAATGCCAAGGGCGGCATTACCGTGAACGCGATCTGCCCGGGCTATATCAACACCGAGATGGTGCAGGCGGTACCGAAGGAGGTACTGGAGAAAAGCATCCTGCCGTTGATCCCGGTCAACCGCCTCGGCGAGCCCGACGAAATCGCCCGCGCCGTGGTGTTCCTCGCCGCCGACGATGCGGGCTTTATCACGGGATCGACCCTCACCGTAAACGGCGGGCAATACGTGGTGTGACGCGATCCGGCGTAATCGCGCGATCATTGCAAGAACCGATTCCTTAACGCTGAGGTCCCATCAGGCGGTGACATGCTCTGCACACAGGACGTGATGGTGGAGGTTAGCTATGCGGCGGGGGTCGTCGTTGGTTGGGATCGGGATCTGGTTGTTCCAGGTGAACTGGGTGTGTGTACCGAAAACCTTATCTGAGTTGATGACGTGATGGAATCGCCTAAGCTGGCGGAATGATCGGGCTGGTTTGTTTCGTTCTGACCGTCCTGGCCTCGCCATTCAAGTCGAAGTTGCGGCTTGATCGCGCTTGATCCCACGTTGATCTCGCTCAAAGCATCCAACCTTTACCAAGGCATACTTCTACCACCGCCATGCACTGTTAGCATGGTCTAGCGATGACTTGGAGAAGGTGCATGACAAACCAAAAAACTGCCGTCACCAACGATGGCATGACTGGCGGGGCGAACCCGGCAAGCAGCCGGGAGGAACAATCATTCATATCCGACGAACGTCGCGTTCAGGATGCCCTTGAGGATGACGAGGTAAGGGAGGTGTTGCGAGCCTTCCACCAATTACCGGCACCTCCGATATCACCCGGAAGAGGTTGATGAGATGATCGACCTCGAAGAAGAGGCCGCCAACTTATGCCCCCTGACCTAAGAAGACGGAAATGAGCACCACGCCTTCTGACTGCATTACAGAACGACATCTGATGCTCTTCGGCACCATCGTCCGGCGTTTTGCTGCAACTAATTTTGATGACTTTGCCATTCAGATCGGCACCTCATGAAGATCAAATAGGCATCTAATAAAGAGTCGTCATCGAAATTTATTCGATCTTGATCTGCGCAGCGATACGCGATGATGACGATCTGCGCACGGTCCGACTTCCGCCAGCGATCTTTATGGACGTTGAACGGTCGTGATCGATGGCAGCGCGCGTTCAATCCGGCAGGGATGATGCCCCGGTCGGTGGCGGCCCCGGTTTCTTAATCCTTTCTGGCCGGGAAGAGCAGGCGCGGTTGATGATATTCCACTCATCAGCCGTCGTTCTCTCGACGACGGCGGTCCTTATCATTGCGGGTGCCGAACTACCCGTTTGCCGGATACCGGACGCAGTTTAATCGAATTCCGCGCGCGGCTTTGATTCGGATCAACACGGGTTTCGTGGCCATTGATTAGTTTCACCTGACAGTGGTTTGCAAAGGTGATGAACATGACGCGTTATGTCGTGAAATTTTATAAAGAAGTCATGGGTGACAATGGCCACGGGGCCGGAATCTGTCAAGGGGCGTTGGAGATCGACGCGGCGAACCCTCTTGATGCTGCCGAACGTGGCAAGCGCGAATTGTGCGATCACGGACGCCTTGCGGATTGGTCGCTCCATGCGGACCGAGTCAGCGTGGCCGAGACTGAATATCCTTCATAGACGATTGGGACGCGGCGGTGTCGGCAGGCTAGTGGTTTGTGGTTCGTGCCGACGATCATGGAGTATGCAATGACCTTATATGAAGAAAATCAAGTCGCTCTGGCCGAACTCGAAAAAGCGAGGCGGAAGAGTTTTCTACTAAAGGGCCAAATATCCGACCCTGCCAGCATAGCGGAATTTAGAGAGGCGAATGACGAAGTTATTCGGGCCGTTGAATTATGTGCGACGCTCGCAGATAAATTAGCGACCGCGAACATCCGATGATGGCGAATATCGCGATGATGCGGGCAGTACATCGGCATAAGCCGAAAACGGCCCCTGCGCCGCGCCGAAAAGGGCCAAGGCGTGCAGGATAGTTTCGATGACGACACTCCCCGTAAACCGATATTTGAGAAGTCGGTCGAAAGGAAACCGGCGAACGAGGGTTATCGCTGTGAACTATGCGGCGCATAGATCGAATACCGCGACCTTGGGAAGGTGCTGGCGCACGAAGGGCCGCTAGACGCGATTTAAGTTGCTGCGCGAAAACGATCGGATCTAGATTAATCGGTCCAAGGTCCGCGTTCACAGGAGGCCGTAATGAACGTGAACGGAGCAATTCTCTAACCTGAGCTATTGAATTGATGAAGGCGGTCCTCGACGACGCTGCGATGACGCTTCCCGGGGCGAAGCGCACTTCGGCGATGAAAGCCTAAATCGCGTCTCACATTCTCGCTTGTGCCGCGAAAGGCGAGCGAGACCCGGTAGCGCTGAAAATGAATGCTCTTTTGGCCGTCGTGGAATGCTCGCACAATTCGAACGCATGTCTCTCCGGAGCGCCGGGCTGTGTGAGCCGGAGGATACCTTGGTTCATTGATTCCGATCTTGCGGTGGGAAGCGCTGACCTATGATCAATCAGCGAACCAGCGCGATCCGATGTTTGCCCAGGGTGGGCGTGATGCGAGGGCTGCGCATCGGCATAGGCCGAAAGCGGCACCTGCACCTAGCTCGCGCCGGAAAGGGCCAAAGCCTGCCGGATGGTTCGATAAGCCCGGCTTTGATGCCCCGGTTGCGGCGCAAGGTTGCCATTTGGTCCCGGCGGGAGGATGCTGTCGCTCGCGGGCACAAGGAGAGCAGCATGAGTAAGGCAGGTCTCGACAATCGTCACCGCAACCACGACGGCGAAATCAGCCACAAGCACGGAAACACCCTCATCCGCTCGTTGCGTAAGATTTACGGACAGAGTTTCGCAGCCGGTTATCCTGAAACCGAGAAACTGAGCGAGATTCTCCTTCAACTCAACGGAACATCACTGAGTCAGCTCCGCCGCGATCATGAGACCGGCCACTTGGAGCACAAGATAGCAAACGCTTCGAAGTAAGGTCGCGAATGGCGAAGCCCCTACTTTCGATGCAAGCTCTGCGGTGGCGGGCGTTGGAAGAAATTCGACAGCAACCGGGTTGTTCGTATATCGGGGCAACCGTGGATGTTGCCAGGCCGGTCACCGAAGCCTGTGGTCTTTGCCCCTCATCAGTACCCCGCCCACCGGTACCACCCTAGACCGACTGATCTCACTCAAATGAAGTGAGCTTTTCGCGATTCGCTGATCGCACTTTCAATCATCAAATCGCGATCCAAGGCGGAGCTTGCGAATTCAATGTAAGCCGCGATTTCGATACGTTCAATATTCGGTCGAAAGTCGGGATGGGTTGAGAATTCGTTTTGTAAAATACGATCAGCCCTTAATGCTGATTGCAGCCACTGAGCAGCGAATTGGGCATCCCCAGGCGCCGGACCTTCGACCAAAATCCAAAATTTCTCGTCCAAATTGTAAATCACATAAAAATCCTTTTCTTCTGTTATCGTAATTCGACTTCTGCAAATTTAATTTTCAAATGGCGTTGTCTTTGGCATCTAGAGATCCAGCCCCAGATGTCAAATTGCAAAACGCAGCACGGTTCTGGGCGATTTCGTCCAAGAATGTGCGCTCCGGTCCATGCTCGTCCGAAGACACACCGAAAATAAATTTTGTTTGCACTATCTGGGACTGCCACGTCGGGATGCGTGTTTAGGTCCATTGGACCTAATTAGTTCTTTGCCGCGGCCCAGTTTAGTCCTGCATGAGCATCCACCAGTCCAGTGGTCGGTGCCGCTGGCAGCAGGATCCTGAATGCGATAGTCATTTCTTGCTCCAGGATTTGTTTCACAAGCTCGACCGCTTGCTGATTCTGATCAACCTCCACAACGAACTCGTCGTGGATTTGCAGAACCAGTCGGGCCTGATCCCCCAGTTCGGCCTGCAGGCGAGCATCAATACGGATCAACGCTTCAATAGCGATCTCGGCGGCCGTGCCTTGTACTGGCAGGTTCAGGGCGAGGTTCCTCGCATAGTGCCCATTAGCCTCCCATGCAAAGTGATAGACACGACCACCGGCTGTCGCGACGCACTTGGTTCGTTCCGATCTATCGGCCTGAGTCCTTTGCCATCTCGCCACGCCGGGATATGTGTCGAGGAAGCGATTGATCACCCCTTGTGCTTCTTTCAAATCCATCTGGATCCCGTAGGCGTCACGGGCAAACTCTTGCAGGCCGCCAGGTCCCGATCCGTAGATAACGCCGAAATTCACGGCTTTCGCCTTCTGCCGGGCCTCCTTGTGAGAAAGGTTATCGGAAGTGAATTCACGCGGGTCGATGCCGAGCATGCCGGCCGCCGTGACAGCGTGTAGGTCGAGGCCGGAACGGTATGTCTCGGTCATGGTGCGGTCCTCGGCAATCGCCGCCATCACCCTCAGTTCAAGCTGTGAATAGTCGGCAACCACAAGCATCCTGCCCGAGGCGGCCACGAAGACGGACCGCATCGCCGTAGATTTGGGGATGTTCTGTAGATTTGGACCCGAACTCGAGAACCGACCGCTTTTCGCCATAGCGATCAGAAAATTCCCATGTAGGCGGCCTGTTTGCGAACTTACCCGCTGCAGAAGTTTGTCGCCGAAATTGGATACTAACTGCGCGACGGATGAGAAACGCACGAGCAGATCCGCTTCGGGCAAGTGATTGCCTAGCTGTTTAGTCCCGGCATTTGATGGATCGGATTAAGTCTGAATCGTTCCGGCTCTTTTGTCCATGTTTTGGCGACAAATTTGTAGGGCGTGAGGCCCTTCAGGGTTTTGAGACGCCTGCCGTAATTGTATGCATTGATGAAATCGGTGAGGTGACGCTGGAGCTGCCGGTGACTGTCGTAGTGATAGCGCTTGACGGTAGCTTCCTTGATCGTGCGGTTCATGCGTTCGACCTGGCCGTTGGTCCACGGATGCTTGATCTTGGTAAGCCGGTGCTCGATGCCGTTCTCACGGCAGCGCATGTCGAACATATGGGTCATGTATCTGGCCGTTGGGCCATCGGCGTAGCGCGGCGGAAACGTGAATTGAACGCCGTTGTCGGTGAGCACGGTGTGAATTTTGTAAGGGACGGCTTTGATTAGGGCCATCAGGAAGGCTGACGCGGACGTTCTGCCGGTCTTCTTCACAAGCTGTACGAAGGCAAATTTGCTGGTCCGGTCGATCGCAACATACAGGTACAGCTTGCCTTCGACGGTTCGTACTTCGGCAAGTCGATGTGGAAATAGCCGACCGGATAGGCCTTGAACTTCTTCTTGTCTGGTTTGTTGCCTTCGACTTCCGGCAGCCTCGAAATGCCATGACGCCGCAGGCAGCGATGCAGCGAGGAGCGCGTCAGGTACGGGATCGTCGGCTGGAGCGCATACAGGCAATCGTCCAGCGGTAGCAGCGTGTGCCGGCGAAAGGCAACGATGATGGCCTCGTCCTCGATCGACAACACCGAGGATTTTGCACCCGTGGGGCCGGTGGGAAGATCGCTGACCGAACTGCGTTTCTTCCACTTGGCCACGGTCTTCTGGTTGATGCCGTAGCGTTTGGAAAGCGCCCTCAGGCTCGCTTGACTATTTTGTATTGCTCGACGGACCGCCTCTGTCGTCGTGGCGCTGCCATGAAGAATTTGTCCCATAGTGCCTCCTTCCAACCCAAGGATAAGATTGCACCATCAAATGCCGGGACTAAACACCTAGCCTGCGAATATGTTTGGCCTTCGTCGACATCGCACCGGTCTCGGTACGCGGCCAAAGTGAGACCCACTGAGATCCTGTGATCGCATCTAGGCCAGCTAGTTTTGACGACAACCATGCGGCGACCTGAGGAGCACTCGATGGATTGGCAATACCGAGTGCGGCAATTTTTGTCCGCAGACCAGCAAGCTCCTCATCCCAATCTTGAGCTTGTCTGGTCAAGCCGTCTCGGTCCAACGCAACGCCAGCCAATTCCATCCGCGCAACCGGGTTCACCGCCTTGTTCAAACGATCCAAGGCTTCTCGCCCTGAAACGGCGCTGGTTCCTTCGGCTTCGTCAATTCCACGCAGGCCTCTAGGAGCTCTTCGAGGGTGGGAACATAGAAGCTTTCCTTGCTCAACAGGTCGACGTAGGTCGTACCATTACCCGCTTGCGGAAACTCCGCATCCTTCAGATCCTTTGCTAATTCGTGGTTCATATCGTTCCTTGATTAGGCTCCTCCAATATAAGGGATGTTGGTGGGCTATCTTGCCCGTGAAGGTTTGATAACGTCCCGTGGCTCACATTAGCTATCATCGTGGCACCGAAGCATGATGGAGATTGTCAGGGATAAGAAGGGGTGCCAATTCCGTACCTAGCATTCCTCCTCGCCATCTTTCACTGATGACAACCCGCCATTGATGACAGCGCGCGTCTAGCTTTTGGGACTGAGACCGCGTCGGCATTGGAACTCTTTCAGGCCAAGCGGAGTGTTTGCCGCGCGCTGACACGGCGATCGCCCTCCTCGCTCTATCGCTTGTGGCAGGCCAATTGTTCCGAAGGCGTCCGTGAGCATGGTCACAGCTGATTTGAAGATGGCGTTGAAGTTTGGGAATGACCGTTCTCGTCCCAAGATTTCAGGCGCCGGCACGAGCCATACGATCGATGAAGAGAAAGGCGTCGTGGAATGCACCGTCGGGCGTCGGCCAGGCGGCGCCTACGTCTCGATCGTGAAGAATGATTCCATCGACCACGAAGGTTTCGCGATCGCGCCGTCGAACGCGGGCATACCACTTGTGGCCCACTTCGAATATCTCGATGGTGAAGTCCCGATGGGTCTTCTCAGCCATCACCGATGAACACTTTTGGCTGCGGCGTGTTCCTGTCGCCCCAAACCTTGCCCGTGCGGCGCGATCAAGCAATCACTTTGGAACGCATCCCTCCGCTCAGTGACCGCCGTCCGGGGTAAGTCAATCGCTCATGACAAATGGTATTCCGGTTACGGGTCGTTATAGAGATACCGGGCGCGAAAACGACTGAAATGCTAGGGCGTCGAATTTTATTGGCACCATCATTCGCAGAGAAAGCCACTGGCAAAACCGCCTTCTGAGAAAACGCCCACGCCGGCCGCGGGAATGGAAAAAAATTTGCTCTCTCAGTGACCAACTCCCGCAACAGCGGTCGCTAACCGCCCGAAGTGACGGCACAATTCGGGAGAGCAGATTTTCTTATCTAATTTCAGAGACTTGCTGGCGGACCGGAGGGGATTCGAACCTCCGATAGGCTCGCGAAAATAACATTTTGAATTGTCGGCGGAATTTCCGATCTGGTACGCCCAAATGGGCCTTCGAGAAAAATCCCGCCATAGGTGCAGAAATTCGCCTTGCACCGCGCTCTCACGGTGGCTTCGGTCTATGCCCCAATGGCACGTCTCGTCGAGGCGCCGGCCGCCCCAACCAATCCGACAGAACGGTGCGCCCCCATCACCCTCGAAGCACGAGGACGGTCCGATGGACGGGAATGACTATGCCAGCCGTCCCTCTCATTCGATCACTTCGTTGGCCCGCGCGAGAATCGACGGCGACAGGGTGAGGCCCCAGCGCCTTGGCTGTCTTGTTGTTGACCACGAAGTCGAACTGGGTGGGCTGCTCGACAGGAAGATCCGCTGGTTTTGCGCCATGCAAGATCTTGCTGACCAGCCCGGCGGCCTGCCGGAATAGGTCGGGATAATTGGGACCATAGGAGAGCAGTCCGCCGGACTGCAGATACTCCTTGCCATTGTAGATGGTCGGCAGTCGAGCACCTAGCGCAAGTTTGTTGATTTGATCCACATTGCTTAGAATGAACGGGTCGGTCGAAACGTAGAGGGCCGCCGCGCGCCCCTTGATGGTCTCAAAAGCAGGCGCGATATCCTCGGCAGCGCGGAAGTCGAGCGTAGTGGTATCGACACCCAGCCTGTCGGCAACCTTCACGGCCTCCTTAATCTCCAACAGGCTGCCGGGATTGCTGACATTTCCTGCAATCGCGAGGGTCGGCAGGCTGCCCAACGCCTCGCGCAGCAATTCGATCTTCTTGCCGACAATGTCGCTCTGTTGAAGCGACAAGCCCGTCACGTTGGCTCCGGGCCTAGCCAGGCTCAGGACGAGACCGGCAGCGACCGGGTCGGCCGACTATCCTGGCGCGCGCGGACCGACGAACGGCTCCCGCCGCCTTGCTCGCTTACGAGCGCCTGCGACGCGAACGCGTGTCGCAGATCCAACGTGGCGCGCGCGAGAACGGGCTACGGTATGACTCGGCGTATTCCGACCTCGGGGTCAGGGACTCCGAGATCGCCGCACACGCCGCATTCCGCAAGCGCCTCTACGATCACGATGTGGTCCCGGACGCGGAGGCGGCGGCAGCAATGCTGGTGTAGCTGCACGCCGGCTGGCGAGGAGTAACCGGACTGACCACGACCGTCCAGGGCGCAGCGCTAAATCGCAGGCGGTCGCGTGTTCGAGGGGTCTCGCGTATGGAAGGCTCCGGCGCAGCCTATGGCACTTCGATGCCGGGAGCGGGCGCCGTCCACCACATCAAAAGCTGACCTATCTCGACACTATTCGATCAGTTCGTCGGCTGCGACAAGAATGGATTGTGGCACGCCTAGACCAAGCGTCTTTGCGGTCTTGGTGTTAATGACCAGTTCGAACTTGGTTGGCCGCTGGACCGGAAGGTCGTCCGGCCTGGCGCCGCGCAATATCTTGCCAGCATAGGCGCCAAGTTGACGGTAGGTATCGGAGAGGCTCGCGCCATAGCTCATGAGCCCTCCATCGGCCGGGAATTCCCGGATATGGAAAATGCCGGGCAGCCGGTAACCGGCGGAAAGCGCCAAGATCTTGTCGCGCCGGCTGTCGAAGAATGGATCGTTTTGGACGATCAGGGCGGTGACGCCGGCCTCCACCAGTCCTGCAAGCGCAGCGTCGATCTCGGTATCGGTTGTCGCCTCCTTCACGACTAGCTTGCGGCCCAGCGTCTGGGCTGCGGCGGTTATCGCCTGCCGGTGCTGCTCGGCCGCCTCGGCCCCGAAGCGCGGATTGAGCAGCAAGCCGACAGTCTGCGCGGACGGCACCATCGCGCAGAGCAGCTCCATCCGCTTGCCGCCCAGATCTCCGGTGAAGAAGTTGACGCCCGTGGCGATCCCCGGCCGGTTCATGCTCGTGACCAGACCCGCGCGTACCGGATCCTGGCCGACAAGAAAGACCATCGGAATCGGGTTGCCCGCGGCCTTCACCGCCAGCGCGGCCGGATCGCCGGCGGCGACGATTAGCGCAAGCGGCCGACCGAGCAAATCGGCCGCGAATGACGGTAAGCGGCTGTAATCGCCGTTGGCCCAGCGATACTCGATGGTGATGCTGCGGCCCTCGACATAACCCATCCCTTCGAGTCCGTGACGAAAGGCATCGGTATGAATAGCGGCTTCATCCGGCGAACGCGTGCTCAGGAAGCCGATGGTCGGCGTCGTCTCCTGGGCGCGCGAAATCGCGGGCAGGGCCGCCGCCAATCCCAACCCCGTCATGAAGTCACGCCGCTTCATAGCTCCGCCGAGGGTCATGGGAGGGATTGTGTCAGCCTACCACGACACCCCGCGCGAGGCCAGATCTCAAACTTCGCACCATCATTTACAGAGAAAGCCACTGGCAAAGTCGCATTCTGAGAAAACGCCCAAGGTGGCCGCGGGAATCGCGAAAAATTTGCTCTCTCAGTGGCCAACTCCCGCAAATGCGGTCGCTAACCGGCGGAAGTGACGGCACTATTCGGGAGGGTATATTTTCTCTATCAATATCAGAGACTTAGTGGCGGTGCAGGCAGTCTGGTACGAACCGGTCTCGACCCCCAATTCCCTGATAAGGGCCGTTTTACAGGGAATTTTCGCCAAAAATTGCCTGTTCCGCCAATCTGGCCCTGACTTCGGTTCGAACGATCAAAGACTTA
>Ga0208586_1000826_pt1 | contig 10510 bp, 8 predicted proteins | sample NGESurshal072012_6_FD_184471 | JGI IMG/M metagenome (GOLD analysis project Ga0208586, IMG submission 184471) | Arctic peat soil microbial communities from Barrow, Alaska - NGEE Surface sample 53-3 shallow-072012 (SPAdes) | ecosystem: Environmental > Terrestrial > Soil > Wetlands > Peat ... | reverse complement strand
TGTGGCGGCCGAGCTCCAGCTCGCACCCGACCCGGTCGAGCAGGGCGGCCCGGCGCTCTTCCTCCAGTGCTTCCCGCATCCGGGCGGCCCAGTCGCCGCCGATCCCGGCCAGGGCCTGACCGCGCCAGAGCCCGTCCGCCTCGCGCAGCAACGCCGCGGCCGGTTCATGGTCGCCGCTGGCGGCCAGGGTGTCGGCCTGGCGGCGGAGCCGGCGGAACTGGTGGACGTCGACCGTTTCGGGGTCGACCTCGAGCAGGTAGCCCTGGGCCCGCCCGAGCAGGCGCAGGTCATCGCCCACGGCCTGCCGGAGGGAGGCGCGGAGCCGGGCCACGTAGACGGAAAGACTCTCTCTGGCCTTGGCCGGGGGCTGCGTATCCCAGAGCCGGTCAATTAAGGTATCGACCGGGACCAGCGCCCGCGGATTCAGCAGGAGCATGGCCAGGATAGATCGCGCCCGGGCGCGGCCGAGATCCTGCCGCCGCCCGGCCGACCAGAGCTCAATCGGCCCGAGGACCCGGAATTCCATGATCGCTCTGCATCTTCTACCGCCCGTCGGCACGTCGTAGCTGACACCCGGACCAGGATGGGTCCTGCCATCCCGTTTTGGACTGATACCCGCTGTCGGCATTGTTCATCCGTATTAAATACAGAATGACCAGCGCTGGACAATAGCCGGAGGCGTAGCCGGAGGCCGGACTGTCCTTGCCATGCAACTTTCACGCAACATTGCGCCGGACTCCTTGAGCGCGTCGGCGCCACCGGAAAGACCGGCCGGGCCGGGTCCATTTCCGCGAAGTTGCATCATTAATAATATTAATCAGGCCGACCCGCCCGGAGCCCCGCGCCCGGCTCGGGACAATGACATCTCAGTCAGGAAAATTGCCCTACGGATTTGCCGGAAACCTGCCCTCCGAAGAGGCTAATGCGGTAGTTTATCCATTGAGACAATCTGCGCAGATCTCGTACTCAAGTCATCGGTTAGGGGATCGTCTCGATGAAGACTCACAACTGGATTCTGCCTGCTGGCAGACACGCGAAGATTGGTCCGGCCACGCGGCTGGCCGAGTCGGTACGAGCCGATTCACCAGCCCAGACGGCCCGGGCGATGCTCATTCTGGCCCTGGTGGTGGGCGGCGGAGCGGAAAGCGCCGTAACCGCTACGAGCAGCAATTATGTTGCCGCCAGCGCGCTATCCGTCCGCCCCCCGCACGCCGTCGCCCATCCCTGGGTCGTTTAAGCGCACACCAAAACGGCGCCACCCGATGTGGCGCCGTTTTAGGCGTGCCTTTTGTTATTAAAATGTAGGCACAATAAGTGCCCGGCCGGTCGGACCCGAGTAGGGCACGGCCGGCCGGACTTGGTTAATGCCGCAGGTATGCGCTGCCGTTGCCGTTACCATTGCGGTGGCCGTTGGCCGCCCGCGGCGCGGCGGCCGGGGGCGCCGAGGTCGCTGGACCCGCGGGAGCGGTGGGGCTTACGGGGCTCCTGCGATTCACCGTATTTTTTGGCGCGGCCTGGGCGGCTTCCTCGAGCGAGGCCGTTTCCTTGCGCTCCCACTCCTCGATTCCGCGCAAGATTCCCTCGGTGTAGGCGCGCAGGTGCGAGCGGTAGACGCCACTGTAGGTGCGCAGATAGGCCAATTCGGCCTGGGCCGCCTGCCATTCCTCATCCGACGGGGGGGTCGCGGCCACGTTCAGCGCGGAAACGGCGGCGTCGCGCGCCTTGGCCTGCGCCTCTTCCATCATGCGGTCCGAATGCTGCCGGGCCTGCGACATGATCTCATCGCGGCGCTGCCGGGTCTCCTTGGTCAGGCGGCTGCTGTAGTCCCGGGCGTCGGCCACGTACTTCTCCGCGGTGACCTGCGCGGTCGACAAAACCCGTACCGCCTGCACGTGGGCGTCTTCCGCGCCGAACAGCACCGACTGCTCATCGCCGTCGGTCTCGCCGGCGATGATCCGGCGGCGGAGTCGCTGAACTTCCTGCCACAGCGACGTCCGCTCGTTGACCAGGCGTACGAACTCGGCCTGGACCGCGGTGAGGAAGTCCCGTACGGGTCCTTCCTCGTAGCCGCGCCGCCCCAGCCGGGAGGTTGGGAAGATCACGGTCTGCAGCTCGTCCGGGGTCATCCGGCCCCGCTCGTTGTCGAACCATGCTGTGGTCAAGGCTCGCTCCACCCGAAATCCTCGATGTGTATGTGATCGGTGGCCAGGCCCGTGGTGGCCAGCTGAGCGGCAGTGTCGCCGACCATCGTGGTCGGGCCAGCCAGGTAGGCGTCATAGCCTGACCAGTCACCGTGCCGGGCGACGATGTCCGGCAGGTTTCCGGTCTCGCCGGGGAAGGTGGGGTCGGCCGACACCACGGGCGTGACGGTCAGCCAGGCGTACTCGGCGGCCAGCTTCTCCAGGTTCTCCAGGTCGTAGAGGCCATCGCAGGTCCGCGCGCCGAAGAACAGCTGCACCTCCGGGCTCTGCGGCAGGGCGGCCACCTGTTCGAGGATGGCCTTCAGCGGGGCCAGCCCCGTGCTGCCCGCGACCATCAGGAGGTTGCGGCCGGAGGTGGGCTGACGCAGGGTCAGAACCCCGACCGGAGGGCCGAGCCTGACCGTGCTGCCGACGATGGACGGGCTGGTCAGGGCCATGCTTACCGAGCCGCCGTCGATCAGCCGGACGTGGAACTCCAGCAGCCCGTCCTGACGCGGTGCGTTCGCCATGGAGTAGTAGCGCCACAGCCTTGGGCGGCTGGGGGATTCGATCGCCACGGACTGGCCCGGCAGGTAGTCCAGGCGCGACTCCGGCTGGACGAGCAGCACGGAGATATCGAAGGACCTCGGCTCGTGCGCCACCACCGTGCCGCGCCACCAGGGCGGCCGCAGTTGCTCGTCCGCGCTCGCCGCGGCGGTCATGACGGAGCCGATGAGCTCGTAGGCCGCCGTCCAGTCGGCGGCCAGCTCCGGCGTCCAGGCCGGCCCGGAGAAATGCTGCAGGGTCGCCAGCAGGCTGGCGCCCACCGCGCCATAGTGCTCGGCGATAACGCCGAACTTCCGGTGATCACGGCCCAGGCCCTGAAGGAACACGGTCAGATCATCGGCGCTGTCGACCTGAGCAACGATCTTCACCAGTGCGTCGACGAGGTGGCTGCGCTGGGCCGTCATCGAGATGGGGAACATGTCCCGCACCTCCGGATGCTTCAGGAACAGGTCGGAGTAGAAGAACAGTGGCAGCTCGTCACCGTGCACCGCGACCTGGGCGAAGCTTTCCCGCAGCCGGGCAACGTCCAACGGTGCCGCCTCTCTTCGTCGCCGCCAGCGAGCCGTGCCGGCCTGCTGACCAGCGAGCCGTGCCGGCCTGCTGACCTGCGGCCGGGGAATCTGCTCACCAGGTCGCACGCCGGATCACGTCGTCATTTGCAGGGCAAGTCTCATGCAAGTTGCATGGCAAGACATCCGTCAGGTGACGTATTTCTGAACCGGCGCCGGCGCCGGGGCCGTGGCCGGGCCGGGGCCGGGCCGGAGCCAGCGCACCGCTGCGAAAGCCGGTGGCCCCGGCCGGGCGGCCAGGGCCCGTGAGTACTCGGGTCAGGCGAACCAGATCATGAAACGTTGATGCTGGATGCCTGCATGGCCACGTCCCAGGCGGCCCAGTCTTGCGCGGTCGTCCCGTAACCCGCGCCCGGCTGAAGCAGGTTTGCCACCACGATGAAGTCATTCAGCATTTGCTCGTACCCGCCCCGGTTAATGGTCGGCAGCAGGGCCGGGGTAGAAAGGATCTCCTGCGCTTGCGCCCGTACGACGCGGGCGTCGGCCTCAAAGACCAGGTGATTGGCGACGGTCGGCGAATGACTTTCGATCTCGAGGTCACCCGCCAGTGTGGCGATCTCATCATTGAATGTCACCTGGGCCTGCCCTCCGGCCGATTCCAGCCACACCAGTGACGGGTCGGCGGACGAGGACGGAGTGGCGGCCGCCGGTCGCAGGCTAGGGCGCCCCCCGGCTTGCACGGGCAGGTTAATGGCCGACGCTGGCCTGGTCCCCGGGCTGCTGACCTGGTGAACCGTGCTGGATCCGGCACTAGCTGAGTATGCGGCGGTCACCGCATGATGGTGAGTTACGCCGAGTCCGGAAACGATGGCAACTCCGGCTACGGCCACTCCGGATATGGCGACGGGCACCCGATTCAGCTTCATGGCTTATCCCTTTCGGAAGTTTTTCCGGGAATAAAGCCTGTCGCCATTCACTCCGTCGCATTAAGGACGGCTAGAAAATGCGGTGACGCTCCCCGGTTTTGCGCTTAAGTTCAGCGTCGTCCGTGGGAGTAGCGGCGCAGATCGCAGCCAGTTGCTGATTGGTAGCAGCGGCACCGCCGGCATAATGCCGGCGCAATGAGGGGCCGCACCGCCGCTGCGCCGGGCGCGCGCGCAGGCCAGTTGGCGGAGCGTAAGAAAAGACGCCGTCCAGCTTCCCGGCCGGTACGGCTACGCCGGGGACTGCCCGTAGGCCGGGGCGGCCTGAGGTCAGGGCTGCCGGGCGTCAGGGGCTGCCGGAGGTCCGGGACCCCGCTGGTCAGCTCTTGGGCTTGCGGGCGACCATCCGGCACGGCACCAGGATCTTGGCGTCGAGGTGATAGCTGGCGCACACGCGGTGGTAGCCGTCGGCTACCCAGAGCGGGGTTCCCTGCACCAGCAGCACGGGGGACAGTTTCAGGCCGGACTTGACCTTGTCGAGGTCGCCGGTGACCTCCAGGTCGTCGGGTCCCAGCAACGGCAGGCTGGCGGCCCGCAGGATGTCCTTGGCCGCGTAGTGCCGCAGCGGTGGCTCTTTGCGGAGGGCCCTGGCCAGCTTGACGGCCGCTTCGTCCCCGACCAGAAGCGAGAGGTACGACTCGGCGGCCGGGTAGTCATGCGCGTCCGGCTCGTCTTTCCAGTGCTCTCCCGCCAAGACCTTCGCCCTCCTCCGCCCGGCCGGGCATCTCGTGCGCTCCCGGAGTGGCCAGGCTACTCCGGTGCAGGTGGAAGGCGCTCACCCTCAGCAGGCCGGGTGCTGTGGCCGGCCCGTTCAGGTTCACCGGCGCGTTCGGGTTCACCGGTCCGCGGCTGACGCGGCCGGGACACATAGACCGCTGTCGTGCCGAAGATCAGCACGAGAAGCCCGTAGATGCCCAGCGGGGCGGCCGCCGCGGTCCCGAACGCGCTCGCCGCGATGCCCGCGGCGATGGCGAAGTCCCGCATCGCGGTCGGCAGCACGATGGCGGTGCGCTGTGCGGGAGACGCGCCGATCGCCAGCAGCCAGCCCAGGAGCACGCCCCCGGCGAGATAGGCGAGGAGAGCCAGCAGCACGCGGGCGTCCCCGGCGCTCAGGTGGATCTGGCTCGCCACCTCCCACAGCAGCACCAGCAGGCTGGCTGTGCCCAGCACCCTGGTGACCGGCCGGTCGCGTCCGCGGAACGGATCGAGGGTCCGCAGCGCCGATCCGGCGATCAGCGGCAGAGCGACCACCAGAGCCAGGGTCAGCAGCAGCCCGAGCTGTGAGCCCGAGGAGTGCGCGCCCGCGATGCTGAGGATGGGGCCGGCCAGCAGCACCGTCAGGATGGTGGAGGCGGCGAGCAGGCTGCCCGCCAGCACCGTCTCGCCGCCCGCCAGACCGGTGAGGGCGACCGACGCGACCTCGGCAGGCGCGACGCCTGCCGCGAGGATGCCGTCGCGCAGCGCCACGCCGCCCGCGAGGTGGCTGGCCAGCCACGCGAGCACGGGCAGGGCCACGGTGGTGACCGCCAGCACGACGGCCAGGCGGCGCCCGGCCGCCCGGATGGCGCCGATCTCGCTGAAGGTCATGGCCGCGCCGGTGGAGAACACCAGGATCGCGAGCGTGATCAGGATGGCGTCCGCGCCATCGGCGCGGCGCCCGGGACGCGGCACGGCGACTCCCAGGGCCGCCGAGATCAGCACCAGGGGCAGCAGGAACCGGTCGAGGAGGTCGGCGAGCCCGGCCACCGAGGGCCGCTGGCCGGGCCGTGCTATGAGCTTCACAGCCGCTCCCTCTCACCCCTGGCACCGGCCTGCGGCATCCACTGATTATGTTCCGGCAGGACGCGAGCGTCGCCGGCCTGCAGGCTAAGTACGCTGACATCGCGACGATCAGGGAAGCCGCTGCACCGTTCGCCGGGTTATCTCCCGGCCCGTGCGCAGCGGATCGAATGCCGGGGAAACGCGATGCCGGGGGGAGACCGTGGAGACGACGCGCGATGATCTGGGGCATCCGGTCCGGCTGACCGGGCCGGTGCGGCGGGTGGTGTCGCTGGTGCCGTCGCTGACCGAGTCGGTGGCCGCGACGCGCCCGGAGGCGCTGGCGGGCGCGACGGACTGGTGCACCCATCCGGCGGGCCTGGACGTGCCGCGCGTGCGCGGGACCAAGAACCCAGATCTGGCCGCGATCAAGGCCCTGCAGCCCGACGTCGTGCTGGTCAACCAGGAGGAGAACCGGCGCATCGACGTCGAGCGCCTCCGCGCGGCCGGGGTGAACGTCTGGGTGACGGTCATCCAGACGGTGGACCAGGCGATGGCCTCGCTGCGGCGGATGTTCGGTGCCCTGGGCTGGCCGGTGCCGGAGTGGCTGGAGACGGCCGAACGGGAATGGAGCGAGCCCGGGCCCAGCCCTGAGGTGCGCGCGGCCATCCCGGTCTGGCGGGACCCGTGGATGGCGGTCGGGTCCGCCACCTTCACCGGCGACGTCGCCGCCCGGCTCGGGCTGGCGAACGTCTACGGCGACGATCCTGGCCGCTACCCGCACATCGACCTGGATGACCTGGCCACCCGCGAGCCGGACCTCATCGTGCTGCCGGACGAGCCGTATCCCTTCCATGCGGGAGACGGGCCGGAGATGTTCCCCCGGCAGCGCGTCGCCCTGGTCGAAGGACGCAGCCTGACCTGGTACGGCCCGTCCCTGGTCACCGCGCGGTCGGTGCTGCGCTCCCAGCTGGAGGCGGCCCGCCCGCCGCTATCGGGGTAGGTGATGCCGGCCGGCGTGCCCCGGTGAGACGCGAGAAGCGCATGGAGCCGTCGCCGATCCGGCCATGCCGGAGCTTCAGCAGGTCGCTGAGGTAGCTCATGCCGAGCCGCCACGGCGGCCGCGAGCCAGCCCGCGGGAACTCATCGATGGCGCGGAGCACGTACCCGGCGGCGAAATCAAGCAGCGGCCGCTCGGTCACCCGTGGATCGTCATTGACCGGGACGCACTGGTCGTAGCCACGGGAATCCATGTACGCGAGCAGCCGGCAGACGAACTCGCTGACCAGGTCGGCCTTTAGCGTCCACGACGCGTTGGTGTAGCCGATGGTGAACGCGAAGTTCGGCACGCCGCTCAGCATCATGCCCTTGTAGGCCATCGTGTCCGGGAGCCGGATGTCGCGGCCGTCGACGGCCAGCTGGATGCCGCCCAGGGCGAGCAGCTGCAGACCGGTCGCGGTCACCACGATGTCGGCCGCGATCTCTTCGCCGGACTCCAGCCGCACGCCGTGCTCGGTGAAGGTCTCGATCCGGCCGGTGACCACCGAGGCCCGCCGGTCGCGGAGGGCGCGGAACAGGTCACCGTCAGGCACCAGGCATAGCCGCTGGTCCCACGGGTTGTAGACCGGCTTGAAGTGCGTGTCGACGTCGTACCCGGCCGGCAGCTGCTTGATCGTCATGTTGCGGATCCAGTTGCGCATCATCCGCGGCCGGCGCTGGCTGAGCTGATAGATCAGCGTGGTGACCAGTACGTTCTTCCAGCGCGTGAGCGGGTAGGCGCGCCGCACGCCGAACAGCTTGCGGAACCGGGCGTCGATCGGATCCTCGGTCGGCAGGCTGATGATGTAGCTGGGCGAGCGCTGCAGCATCGTCACGTGCCCCGCGGTCTCCGCCATCGCCGGCACGAGCGTCACCGCGGTCGCCCCGCTGCCGATCACGACCACCCGCCGGCCGGCGTAGTCGAGGTCTTCGGGCCATTGCTGCGGGTGCACCACCTGACCGCGGAAGTTGCCGAGCCCCGGCAGCTCCGGCTGGTAGCCCCGGTCGTAACGGTAGTACCCGCTGCATACCAGCAGGAAGCTGCAGGTCAGCATCACGGTGTCGGTGCCGTGGGTGGCCTCCACCGTCCATCGCGCGTCGGTACTGGACCAGGACGCCCGGGTCACCCGGTGGTGGTAGCGAATGCGGGCGTCGATCCCCGCGTCGGCGGCGGTGTCGCGGACGTAGCGGAGGATCGAGGGGCCGTCCGCGATGGCCTTGGCCGCCGTCCACGGGCGGAACCGGTATCCCAGGGTCTGCATGTCCGAGTCCGAGCGCACGCCCGGGTACCGGAAGAGGTCCCAGGTGCCGCCGATGGTGTCGCGGGCCTCCAGGATGACGTAGCTGCGGCCCGGGAACGCCGCCTGGATATGGTGCGCGGCGCCGATTCCGGACAGTCCCGCGCCGACGATCAGCACGTCGACGTGCTCGCTCACGGCCGCACCGCCGGCTCCCGCGTTTCTGCCCGCCGCGCTTGGCGTTGTGCTCCCCCCGGCTGTGCTCCCCCCGGCCGGGACCGCAGCCGCTTCTCGGCCCGCGCGATGATGTCGAAGTAGTGCACCGGGGCGAGACGGGCCAGGGCGTCGAAGGCGTAGGCGTCGGGCCCGACCAGGATGCGCGCCTTGCCCCGCTCGACGCCGCGGCAGATGATCTCCGCCGCCTTCTCCGGCGACGTCATGGTGATCGCCTCGAACTCGGCCGCCATCTGGTCATGGGTGCGGCCGCGGCCCTCCGGATCGCTGCGGATCCGGGCGTTGCGGGCGATGTTCGTCCGGATGCCGCCCGGGTGGACGGTGACCGCGGAGACCCCGGTGCCGCGCAGTTCCTGCCGCAGCGCATCGGTGAAGCCGCGGACGGCGAACTTCGAGGCGCAGTAGGCGCTCTGGTACGGCATGCCCAGCAGGCCGAAGACACTGGAGGTGTTGACGATGACACCCGCGTCCTGCTCGGTGAGGATCGGCAGGAAAGCCCGGGTGCCGTTGACCACGCCCCCGAAGTTGATCCGCCGCAGCCACTCGTCGTCGTTGGGGTCCGCGTCGAGCACGGACGAGGTGACCGCGACCCCGGCGTTGTTGAACACGGCGGCCAGCGGCGCGGCCAGCCACTCACGCACCTCCGCCGCGAAGCGGAGCACGTCCCCGGGGTCAGCGACGTCGAGCATCCGGGTCAGCATCGGTCCCGGCAGGGACCGGGCCGTCTCGTTCAGGCCGGCCTGGTCGACGTCGGCGATCGCCACCGGGGAACCAGCCCGGGACAGCCGCTGGGCGAGGCTCCGGCCGATACCCGAGGCGGCGCCGGTGATCACTACCGGGCGGCCGGTGATCGTCCGGCGTGGTCGGGGCATCAGATCTCCTTCCCGGGCGCGCGGAGGCCGCCCTTACGCGCCAGTAACCTAATGAAGGTACGCCGGCCTGCCGTGGCCCGTCGAGAGCACGCCGCCGTTCAGCTGCCTAACGAAATCGGGCCCGCCCGCAGGCGGGCATTTCTCCGCCAGGGTGCGGTCGCGGGTAGTATCCCGTACCCATGAGCTCATCCGTCACGCTGACCGGCTGGGGCCGGATCGCGCCGTCGTCGGCCGAGCTGGCCGAGCCATCCGCGCCGGGTGAAGCGGAGACGCTGCTCAAGGCGGCGGTGCCGTCCCGCGGGCTGATCGCGCGCGGTCTGGGCCGCAGCTACAACAACGCGGCCCAGTGCGCGGGCGGCCTGGTCGTCTCCACGGCCCGGCTCACCCGGATCATCGAGCTGGACGCGGCCAGCGGGCTGGTGGTCTGCGAAGCCGGTGTCAGCCTGGAGCAGCTCATGGTGGCGGGACTGCCGGCGGGCTGGTTCGTCCCGGTCTCTCCCGGTACCCGGCAGGTCACGATCGGCGGCGCCATCGCGGCGGACGTGCACGGCAAGAACCACCACGTGGCGGGAAGCTTCGCCCGGCACGTGCGGTCCTTCGACCTGCTGCTGCCCAGCGGTGAGCTGCGCACGGTGACCAGCGAGGGCGATCCGGTCCTGTTCTGGGCGACGGCGGGCGGCATGGGCCTGACCGGCCTCATCCTGCGGGCCACGGTGCAGCTCAAGCGGGTGGCCACGTCCCGGATCCGGGTCGACACGGTGCGGACCGCCGACGTCGACGAGACCATGGCCGTGCTGGCCGAGCACGACCGCCGCTACGGCTACACGGTCGCCTGGTCGGACAGCATGGCCCGGGGCGGCAGCCTCGGCCGTTCGGTGATCACCAGCGGGGACTTCGCGGACCTGGCCGATCTGCCGGCCGGGGAAAAGGCGGACCCGTTCGCGTTCCGCCCCGGCGCCCGTCTCGGTGCGCCGCCGGCGTTCCCGCCCGGGCTGATCAACCGCTACACGGTGGCCCTGGCCAATGAGGCGTACTACCGCAAGGCGCCCCGGCACCGCGAGGGGGAACTGCAGACCATCGGGACGTTCTTCCACCCGCTCGACGCCATCCGGAACTGGAATCGCGTCTACG
>Ga0208586_1000825_pt1 | contig 10522 bp, 10 predicted proteins | sample NGESurshal072012_6_FD_184471 | JGI IMG/M metagenome (GOLD analysis project Ga0208586, IMG submission 184471) | Arctic peat soil microbial communities from Barrow, Alaska - NGEE Surface sample 53-3 shallow-072012 (SPAdes) | ecosystem: Environmental > Terrestrial > Soil > Wetlands > Peat ... | reverse complement strand
CCCGACATCGCTCGGCTCGGACTAATCGAACCGCACGCCGCGAGCAAGATCCCCGCCGCGAGCAGCGTCGCGACGCGACGAATCACGCAACGACCACCAGGTGCATTTGACGCCGACCGCGACGAAGGATCACGTAGCGTCCGTGCAGCAGCTGGGTGGCGTCGACGCGCGCGCCGATCTCCACCCGAACGTTGTTCACGTAGACGCCCCCTTGTTCCACGTAGCGCCGCGCCTCGCCCAACGACGTCGCCAGTTCAGCGCGCAGCACCAGTTCGGCGGCGTCGATTCCGCCTTCGAGCTCGCTGCGCGCCACGTTCGACGACGGGGCGTCGGCGACCACTTGCAAGAGCGTCGCTTCATCGAGTTCGCCGATCGTCTCGGCGAAGAGCGCTTCGCCGGCGCGTTCGGCCCGTCTCGTGGCGTCCTCACCGTGGACCATGGTGACAATGGCGTTCGCCGCGGCGCGCTGGGCTCGACGTTCTTGGGGCGCCAGGCGCGTGGCTTCGTCCAACTCGAGGATCGTTTCGTGATCGAGAAAGGTGAAGTAGCGCAGCATCGCCGGGGTCGCGACGTCGTCGGCGTTCAAGAGGAACTGGTGCAACGCGAAGGGCGAGGTCATCGTGGCGTCCAACCACACGTTCTCGTTGCCGCCCTCGGACTTGCCGAATTTCTGACCGTCGGCGCGCAGCAACAACGGCGTCGTCACGCCGTCGGCGCGGTGTCCGGTGGCCTTGCGCACCAGTTCGGTGCCGACCGTGATGTTGCCCCACTGGTCCGATCCGCCCAACTGCAACGTGCAGTCGTAGTCGAGGTTCAGGCGCAAGAAGTCGTAGGCCTGCAACAGCATGTACGAGAACTCGGTGAACGAGAGGCCCACGTCGTCTCGATCGAGCCGACTCTTCACGATGTCTTTGGCGATCATCTGATTGACGGTGAAGTGCTTGCCCACGTCGCGCAAGAAGTCGGTCAACGACACCGTCGTCAGCCAGTCGGCGTTGTTCAACAGCAGCGCCTTGGTGGGACCCGCGCTCTCGGTGAAATCGAGGAAGCGAGCGAGTTGCTCTCGGATCCCTTCCAGATTGGCCTCAATCTCCTGGAGCGTCAAGAGCGGTCGTTCGACCGCCTTGAAGCTGGGATCGCCAATGAGACCGGTGCCCCCGCCGGCGAGGGAGATCGGCCGGTTGCCGGCGATTTGCAATCGGCGAAGGGTACAGAGCTGCATGAGGTGGCCCAAATGCAGCGAGGGCGCAGTGGGGTCGAAACCGATATAGGCCGTGACGCCGCCGCCGCTGAGGCGATCAAGTATCGCGTCGTCCGTGGTCTGATGAATCAGACCGCGAAACTCCCAGTCGTCACGTAGTTTCATCGACCTAGTCTACGAGGCGTCGAAACCTACAAGATTGCGCGCGACGACGGAAAGTGCACCTGCAACCAGATCACGAACGAATGCCACGCGCCGGTCACTTCGAGAATCCCGATGACCACGAGCAAGAGTCCGCCGATGCGACCAATGGCGCGTTGGTGGCGACGTAACCACGACGAGGCCGTCGTGACCCACTCGGTCGCCAGGGCCGCGACGACGAAGGGGATGCCGAGTCCGAGGCAGTAGAAGAACGCGAGGATCGACCCGCGTAACGCGGTCGCGCCCGGGGTGGCCCCCTCGAGTCCCACGATGGCGCCGAGCGTGGGACCGAGGCACGGGGTCCACCCCAAAGCGAAGAGGAATCCGAGCGCGCCGGCGCCGAGGATCGAAACCCGCGGCAGGTGATGGATTCGTCGCTCGCGGTTGAGCCACCTCGAGGGCCACCAACCCGCGAAAAAGAGCCCCAACAAAATGGTCACCGAACCGAACACGATCGACAGGGTTCGTTCGTGATCCCTCAGCAGGTGCCCGAAGCCTCCGAACAGGGCGCCCACGCTCACGAAGACAATGGCGAAACCGATGATGAACGAGATCGAGCCGAGCACCGCTCGGCCACGACCGGAACGACCCTCGAGCGAACCGGCGGCGCCGCTTAAGAACGCCAAGTAACCCGGTAGAAGCGGCAGCACGCACGGTGAGATGAATGAGATGAAACCGGCCGCGACGGCGATCGGCAACGCGACCAACAACGAACTCGGAAGGGTGGCGATCATCGAAGGCCTTCGAGGATGCTCTTCACTCTCTCATTCCACTCGTCGTGCAGTCGTACGTTCTCGTCGCGCGACGGTACTTCGGCCACGATCACCGTCAACCCACGCTGGTCCAAGGCCGTCTCGAGGGCGCCTCGCAGTTGCGACCCGGTCGTCACGCGTAGACCTCGGTGACCGAAGGCCCGAGCGATGGCGACGAGGTCGTGCTCCCGAGGGGTGGCGAAGAGCTGCTCGAATCGGGCGTCGTCGACGGCCGCGCGCTGGGCGAGGAAGGAGAATATCCCTCCCCCGTGATTGTCCACTACCACCAACGCGCACGTCCCGCCCGCCTCGCCCAGCCCGTCCACCAGCGCCGACACGTCGTGCAGCATCGTGATGTCACCCACGAATCCGATGGCCCGTGATCCGGCCGCTACCCCGAGTGCGGTGGACACGACGCCATCAATGCCGTTCACCCCGCGATTGGCGTAGGTGGGTGACGTGCGCGATGGGGTCCACCACTCGACGTCGCGTATCGGCATGGACGACCCGATGACGAGAGGAACGTCACGTCGTGAACTCACGTCGACCACGCAACGAGCGACCGACAGCTCCTGCAGGACGTCTTCGCGGTCGAGCTTCGTCAACCAATCACTGACGTGCGTCGACGCCTCGTTCCAGAGCCGCACGTACTCGCCGTCGGCCTTCGGCTCGAGCTTCGGATCCGGTACTCCGCGTAGGCTCTCGGTAACCAGTCGATCGGGATCGGACACGAAGCCGGCTCCGTCGAATCCGATGGTGCGCACCCGCCACGCGCGAAGGCGCTCTTGCAACGTTCGTGAGGCGGGCAGGCCGCCGAGTCGGACCACCACGTCGGGGATGACGTCCTCAGCGAATCGCGCGTCTCGCAGTAGTGCGTCGAAGTACGCGATGGTGCCCAGCGCCGTCGCGTCGCCGACGACGGCCCAGTTCAGTGACAAGCAGTCCTCGACCGTCTGGCACGAGACGCCGTGACCGGCGACGCACAACACGCGAAGGTCCTCGAGTCCGGCCCGGTTCACGGATCGCCCGCTTGGGGTCGAAGTCGGAGTCGAGGGACCGGGAAGCGCCAACGCGTCGGCGACCAGCGGTTCAATGAACGCGGCGTTCAAGTGCACCGGACCGGGACGCGGACTCTCCTCGTCGGGTTGAGTGGCCGCGCGCCACAATCGTCCGGCCAGCTCGCGCCAGGTGGCCGCGTCCTTGAGTTGCGCGGTACCGGGATCTTCGAAGCGACGCACCATGTCGCCGAAGAGTCGGTGCTGGTCGATCGTCTGGGGCGCGCCGACGCCATGGAGTTCGGGCGGACGATCGGCGGTCAGCACCAGCAGTGGCACGAACGCCTGCGAGGCCTCGGCCACGCAGGCGTGGAGTTCCGCCGCTGCCGTTCCACTGGTCACCACAATCGCCACCGGCTCGCGGGTGGCGAGAGCGCGACCGAGGGCGAAGAATCCAGCGCTTCGCTCGTCAATGCGGACGTGTAATCGAAGTTCACCCCGTGTCGCGCACGCGAGAGCGAGCGGCGTTGACCGTGAGCCGGGACAGAGCACGACGTCGCGAAGTCCCAACCGTATCCATTCGTCAAACAAGGTCGCCGCGTACGTGGCCTGCACCTGACTCGGGCTCGGTACGCTCTGTGGCAATGTCACTCCTCGGTGTCCAACGTCACGGCTCGGGCCCACCCCTCGTGTGGCTCCACGGATTCACGCAGACCAAGGACTCGGCACATCGGTTTCGTTCCATTCTGACAGGAACGAACGAACTTCTGACTCTCGACCTGCCCGGACACGGCGAGAACGCGACAATCCGGGCGTCGCTGGACGAGACGGCCGATTTGCTCGCCGAGGTTGTTCCCGATGAACCCTTCACGCTGGGCGGCTACTCCTTCGGGGCGCGGGTCGCCCTGCACTTCGCACTCCACTACCCCGCGCGCGTCGACCGGTTGGTGCTCCTGGGCGCGACGCGAGGCATCGAGAACCCGGTCGAGCGTGACGAGCGACGTCGAAGTGACGACGCGCTCGCCCGACACATTGAATCGATCGGCGCCGACGCCTTCCTCGACGAATGGCTCGCCCGCGCGATGTTTGCGTCGCTGCCCGATGACCCGCTCGAACGCGCCGCGCGTAGTCCTCACGCCGCGGGCCTCGCCGGCTCGCTTCGCCTGGCCGGTACCGGCGCGCAGCGCTGGCTCGCCACGGAGTTGTCCTCACTCGCTATGCCCACGTTGGCGTTGGCCGGCACCCTCGACCAGAAGTTCCGTCTCGAAGCCACGGCCATTGCCGAAAGCGTGGTCGACGGGTGCGCGGAGTTCGTCGCCGACGCGCATCACGCCGCGCACCTAGAGCAACCGGAGCGAAGCGCCGAACTCGTTCAGCGCTTCACACGCCCACTCTGAACACGAGCACCACGGCGAGCAAGGCGCCGAGTTGGAGTTGCGCCCGCGCCGAATACTGCAACATCGGCAGAAGCTCACGCCCGTTCTTCTTCGAGAACGCCAAACGCAGGGCCGGGACGTAGAGCAGGACGGCGACGACACCGATCACGCTGTGTCCGGCGCCGGCCATGCCGACCAGCACACCGACCACGCACATCGCGAAGAGCCACGGAGCCCGTCCTCGCGTCAGTCGCGCGGCGAAGGTCTTCTTGCCCGAGGACTGGTCGCCTTCCACGTCACGCAGGTTGTTGGCCTCGAGCAGCGCGCAGGCCATGAAGCCCGTCGCCACGCCGAGCCACCACGACCGATCGGGAATGCTCCGGTGTTGCACGTAGGCGGTGCCGACGGTGGCGACCAGGCCGAAATAGATGAAGACGAAGAGCTCCCCGAACCCGTAGTAGCCGTAGGGCCGTGGTCCCCCGGTGTAAAACCACCCGGCCGCGATGGCCGTGGCGCCAATCGCCACCAGCCACCACGACGTCCGAGAGGCGAGTAGCAGTCCCGCGGCACCCGCGAGGAAGAACGACGCGAAAGCGGCGTTTCGAACCGTGCGCGCCGGCACCAGTTTTGACGCGGTCAGTCGAAAGGGTCCGACCCGCACTTCGTCGGTGCCGCGGACACCGTCGGAGTAGTCGTTGGCGTAGTTGGTGCCGACTTGTAACGCGAGCGCCACGACGAGGCACAGGGTCGAGTTGCCCCAATTGATCGTGCGCGGTCGAATGAGCGACACGCCCACGATGACCGGCACCATGGCGGCGGGCAAGGTGCGTCCGCGCGCCGCGAGCACCCATCGCCGGAGGGGCCCGGGAGCCTCGGTCATGGACGCTTGGGAAACTTCGAAAAGTCCGGCTTTCGGTGTTCGACGAAAGCGTTGCGACCCTCTTGACCCTCTTCGGACATGTAGAACAGCATCGTGGCGTCCCCGGCCAACTGCTGAATGCCGGCCATGCCGTCCTCGGCCGCGTTGAATCCGGCCTTGAGCATCCGCAGCGCGATCGGCGACAGCGTCAGGATCTGGCGGCACCACGCGACGCTCTCACCCTCCAGTTGATCGAGCGCCACGACGGTATTGACGAGTCCCCACTCGAGCGCCTGTTTGGCGTCGTACTGACGACAGAGGAACCAAATCTCCTTAGCGCGCTTCACGCCGATGGTGCGGGCCAACAGCGATGACCCGTACCCTCCGTCGAAGGAGCCGACCTTCGGTCCGGTCTGGCCGAAACGCGCATTCTCGGCCGCGATCGAGAGGTCGCACACCAAGTGCAAGATGTGCCCACCGCCGATGGCGTACCCGGCGATCTGGGCGATCACCGGCTTGGGGAGTCGACGGATCTGAATCTGCAGATCGAGGACGTTCAGTCGACCCACACCCTGGCGAGCGACGGCGTCGTCGCCCATGTAGCCGTCGTCCCCACGAATGCTCTGATCGCCGCCGGAACAGAAGGCGTCGGGACCGGCGCCGGTCAGGATGATCGCGCCGACGGTGACATCGTCGCGGGCCATTTCGAAGGCGCGCGACAGTTCGAAGAGCGTCTGGGGACGAAAGGCATTGCGGACTTGGGGGCGGTTGATGGTGATGCGGGCGATCCCTTCGCCGGCCTCGTAGATGATGTCGTCGAACTCTCCGAATCGCCGCCAGTCAGGCGGCGGCCAAGAGCGGAACTCCTCTACCGGGTCGATCGGTGAACCTTGGATAACGGTCTCGGCCATGGCCTCCACGCTATACGGGCGCCATCAACACGCCGGGCGTCGCGCGTTCGCCGGGACGACCCTCGTGGACCGCCAGACGTTCGCCCAACGTGGCACGGACCGACACCATTGCCGGATCCTCGAAACGGTTGACCCGCTGCAGCGGGTCGTTGATCTAGTTCTTGACATCTAGTCTGGGTTGGTGACGTCCCTGCTCGCGCTTGATTACGAGCTCGGTCCGGACCTCGAACGCGCGATTCGAGAAGCAGTTGACGCCTCGCTCGCTTTTTGCGTTTTGGATCGGCGAACTTCGCCGCGTCGGCGTCTCGAAGAACTTGAACGACTAGGCGCCACCGCAGTGCGCGATATCGACGGAACGACGGAACTGGCGAGCGGCACTCCGGTCGATGACGAGATCGGCCTGGTGATGTTGACATCGGGTTCGAGCGGCGAACCCAAATCGATCGAACTCTCATGGTCGGCCCTTCGCGCCAGTGCCGAGATCACGCAGTCGACGCTTCGCGGCGAGTCACCCCCGGTTTGGGTGCCCTGCCTCCCGGCCTGTCATATTGGCGGTCTCGCCGTCATTTTGAGGGCGGTACTCAGTGACGCCACCTTGCACTGGGGTGATGACGAAGACCTCGCCACTGCGGCCAAGCACGGAGCGACACACGTCTCAGTCGTTACGGCGCGACTGGGTCGTCACGACCTCAGCGGTTTTCACACGGTGTTATTGGGTGGTGCGCGCCCGCCCACGGCACTGGCCCCGAACGTAGTCACGACCTGGGGCATGACCGAGACCGGTTCCGGCGTCGTCTACGACGGCACTCCCCTTCCGGGCGTCGACGTGGCGAGCGTGGACGGTCAACTCTGTGTTCGAACGCCCACGCTCTTTCGTTCCTACCGGAGTGGGCCACGCCCGACGGTTCTCGGTCCCGATGGGCGCGACGATTGGTTCCCGACCGGCGACGCCGGCGAGGTCACCAACGGCGTCGTCGCCGTGCGCGGACGACTGGGATTCCTCATCAACACCGGTGGCGAGAAGCTGTGGCCGGAAGAGCTCGAGACGGCCCTCGCGACGATCGAGGGCGTGCGCGACGTGGCCGTCACCAGTGTCGACGATCCCGAATGGGGACAGCGAGTCGTTGCCCTGATCGTCAGTGACGGATCACGACTGGATGAGTCCGTACGCGCCGTGGCCGAGGAACGGATCGGTCCCTGGGCGAAACCGAAAGAGATCCGCTACGTTGTCGCGATTCCGCGCACGGATAACGGCAAATTACGCCGCGGTGATCTGCCCCACGTGTTCTGATTGTCGTTCTGCGTCGCGTGTGGACGACGCGGGGTCGTCCAACCCCGGTGGTCGAATAGACGCCTTTAGCCGAGGACCGTACTGCCGCGTCGGGCGATCGAGTCGATGGAGACCGCCGCCAGCAACACGAGAGCCGTCGCAATGTACTGCGTCGCCGCGCTCATGCCAACGAGGCCCATGCCGTTCGGAATGGTGGCGATAATCACGCCCCCGACGACTGCATTGATCATCTTGCCTCGTCCGCCAAAGAGGCTCGTGCCACCGATAACGGCCGCGGCGACGGACTCGAGCACGAGGTTGCCGCCGTCAATCCCGTCGGTGATGCCTCCGAGTCGAGAGGCGTAGATCAGTCCTCCAATACCGGCGGTCAAGCCGGCGAGGGAAAACGCCATGAGACGGTACCGGTTGACGTTGACGCCGGCGCGACGAGCGGCCTCACTATTGCCGCCAATGGCGTAGATGTAGCGACCGGCCTTGGTCTTAATAAGGATGAAACTGCCGGCGGCGAGGACCGCCAGCACGATCGGAATCACGAAGGGCATCCCATCGATGGTGGTGAACCCGGAACGATTCGAGTTAAAGATCCAGATTGATAAACCTCCGGTGATGGCGAGCAGGACAATCTTGGCAATCATGACCGTCGAGTTCGTGTCGAGTCCGCTCGTGCGTCGATTGCTTGCGGCGCGCAACATGGCCAAGCTGGAGATCGCGACAATCACGATGACGAAGATAATCGTGGCCAACGGAGTGAAGTTCCCGTTCACGATGTAGTACAGCTCGTTGTTGTGCAGCGGTATGGCCCCGCCCGTGCCCTGTTTGTCGACGAGCCAGATCAGGACGCCTTGCCAGCCCAAGAGTCCGGCCAGCGTCACGATGAACGAGGGGAGACGAAGTCGAATGACGAGTACCCCACTCAAGGTCGTTATCCCAGTCGTAACGGCCAGGGCGAGGAGAACGGCGAGCCACCACGGCCAGTGGTACTTCGCGGCGGTCAGAATGACCGCGGCGGCGGCGCCGATGCCCGCGACGAATCCGAGCGAGAGGTCGATCTCACCCAAGAGGAGAAGCCAGATCTCAGCCATACTCAAGAGCACGAAGAAGCAGGCTTGGATCAATAGGTTGGTCAGGTTCTCCGGCGTGAGGAAGACCGAGTTCTGGACCTGGAAGTAGATGACGAGGGCCGCCAAGCCAATGAGGATCGGAATCGATCCGTTGTCACCCTGCCAGACGCGCTTCACCTGTTGGGGCAGCGAACGCCGCGTCGATGCGTCGTGCTCGCTGGAGTGACTCGGTGTCACCTGTTCGGGGGCATCGGACAACGGGGAGCCTTTCGGTTAAAGAGACGAAGAGAGGCGCGAAGGAACGCGACTGGACTCTCCGGTGGTGATCAACTCGACGGCACTCGCAGTGTCGTAATTGGCGATCGGACCCTCACTGACGATGGTGCCCAGGTACATGACCGCGATGCGGTCAGCGACGCCGAAGACGTCTAGAAGGTTGTGAGAGATGACGAGAACGGAGATGCCCCTAGAGGCGAGCGTACGAATGAGTTCGAGAACCAGTTTGGTCTGCGAGACTCCTAGGGCGGCCGTCGGTTCGTCCATGACGACCAACTTCGAGTCGCGCATTACAGCGCGCGCCACCGCGACGGCTTGACGTTGCCCGCCGGACAGCGATCCCACCAGCTGGCGCACCGACTTTACCGTCGTCACCGAGAGGTCCTTCAACGTTTGCTTCGTTGCGAGTTCCATCTTGATCTCGGAGAGCATCTCGTACTTCGTCTCTTCACGACCGAGGAACATGTTCGAGACGATGTCGAGATTGTCGCACAGTGCGAGGTCCTGGTACACCGTGGCGATCCCCAACTCCGACGCGTCGCGAGGAGTGTGGATGTTCACTTCCTTGCCATTCCAGAAGGTGTGGCCCGAGGCCGGCGCGTAGATGCCCGACATACATTTCACGAGGGTTGACTTGCCGGCGCCGTTGTCACCGATCAGAGCAGTGACCTGACCGGCCGGTACGTCGAGGTCGCAGTCCTGCAGCGCCTGCACGGGACCGAAATTCTTCGATATCCCGCGCAGGCTCAGCAGAGGTGGTGCGGATGATGGGAAGGCCCCCGAGTCAACTGGCCCGTCTCGCCCGTCACCGGACGTGGAAGGACGAGTTGACTCGGGGGCGTTCTCCATCATTGATTACTTAATGAATGCCGTACGTCGTGCAGTCAGCCGCGAAGGTGGGCTGGGGTGAGCCAGCAACCGTCGGCGACGAAGTCGTGCACAAGTCCGTAGCCTTCAACCAGCCGTCGTGGATGACCGTGGACTCAACGTCCGCCGCCGTAACCCATGAAGCCGTCAAAAGGATCGAAGCAACACCCTTGTTCTCAAGCGTGTCAGGCGTCGACCCGTTCACGAGACCCCTCGGTGGCTTCACGCCAGCGTTGAGGTACACCGCGAGCGCAACGGCCGACTGAGCTTCCTTGTAAATCGGCTTGTAGACGGTGCCGCACTGGTAGCCAGAGATGACGTTCTGGAAACCAACGAGCGACGCGTCCTGACCGGTGAACGGGAAGGTCTTGGGCTTGAGACCCTTGCTCTGCAGGTAGGTGATGATGCCCGAAGCGTTGTTGTCGTTCGGCGTAACTGCAGAGTTAATGCTCGGGTGTGCTGTGTAGGCAGCCTCAAAGTCAGAAGCGGCCGTTGGGCCGTCCCACGTACCGGCGTTCTCCAACACCGACTGCTTGCTACCGCTGAGGGTAGTGGCGGTCGTGTTGAATCCGGCGGCGGCGAGGACCTTGTTGTAGCCCTTCGCGAACAAGGTGGCGTTGTTGTCAGTCGGTGAACCGTACGAGATGTAGGTCACGGGGCTAGTGACGCCCCAGGCGGTCTGGCAAGCCAGTTCGCCCTGACCAATCAACGTACCGACCGCGACGTTGTCGA